>Ga0214235_1000002_pt1 | contig 368890 bp, 348 predicted proteins | sample TroBogypolimnion_2_FD_153073 | JGI IMG/M metagenome (GOLD analysis project Ga0214235, IMG submission 153073) | Freshwater microbial communities from Trout Bog Lake, WI - 15JUL2008 hypolimnion | ecosystem: Environmental > Aquatic > Freshwater > Lake > Hypolimnion/Profundal zone ... | reverse complement strand
GTAAAGCAGTTGATTAACTGGGGAATGGGAAACTGTTCCGACAATGCCGCACATAAGCCTAGATCCCTATTGTTAATGAAGGTGTAACTGTTGGTGTAATTTTTGGCATAGCATCACTCAATTGTTTCGCCCAGTCAGGGGGTAACCAACCTGAGATCAATCCCGTTGCCATATCGATAGCTGGACGGGTAATCGCTTTTTGCCATGCAATACTTTGAGGAATGGGTGTTAATGCGGCGAGTGAGGCAAGTACAACAATCACGAGACCTCCACGCAATAAACCAAAAATTAACCCCAAAAAACGATCAGTCATACTCAAGCCTGCAGACAGAATAATTTTCTGAATGACATTACCGAGCAAGCCGCATGCGATTAAAGTGAGAACAAATAAAATCAAGAAGCTCACGCCAAGACTTAATAATTCATCTAGGTGGAATGTGGAAAGCCATTCAGTAGAAAGATAGCTGCTGTAGTGATAAGCAACCCATGCCGCTACGAACCAAGAAACCAGAGCAAGAACTTCCTTAAACAAACCTCTTGATATACCGACCAATGCAGAAACAAGCAAAACCACTAAGGTGAAGTAATCAACCGTTGTGAAATTCAATGTTGAAAAATGATCCATTAGTTGCCACCAAGCTCAACAACACGCGGAGACAAGCCCATTGCCTTAATCTTTTTCTCTGCTGAATCAGCTGAGTCCTTACCGGTGAAAGGCCCAGCACGTAAAACGTATAACTTCACACCGTCAGCACCGGTTTTAGTAAGCGTGTAATTGGGAATTTTTTGATCTTTTAATTTAGTAACCCAACCCTTAGCGCGATCTTCTGAAGCAAAAGCACCAATCTGAATTACGAATTTTCCAGAGCCATTTGCAGAGGTCTTGCTATCTGCGGTCTTCGTATCCGCTACTTTAGCTGCAGGCTTTGGTTTTTGACTAGCACTTGCAACAACCTCTTCACCAGCCGCTAAACCTAAGGCAGCGCTCTTTGTTGCGCTTGCCGGTTTGTCTTCAACTTTAGTTTCTGTAGGCGCGGTGACGACAGTGGCTTCTTTTGGAGGCTCATCTTTCACAACAGCCGCCGTAGTGGCAACTTCTTTCTCTTTAGAGGTAGCCTCAGCCGAAGGTGTGACTGGTGCTTTTAAATCTGGTGTCGGTGCAAGAGCATTAGGTGCTGGCAGGCTCGTCACGATATTGACTGCAATATCGTTGCTTACCGTTTTAGGCTGACTATCCAAGATGCGAGGTAATCCAATGACGGCAATCAGAACTAAAACAGCCGCGCCGATTAATCGATGGCGTGCTCTCTGTTGTTCTGGGTCTTCATTCAGTTCAACTTCTTCAGTCTCTAGCGTGCGTTGCATACCGCGAGGAATAGTGTTTTTTGTGGTGCGTCTAACCCTAACCGAAGCTCTTTCGAACTCGTCGGCCTGTGGTTTTCGCTTAAAAATCTTAGATAAACGAATCATGGATCAATGCGCCTGGTTGTTTCTGTAAGCCATTACGCCTGCAACGGTATAGAAGGATCCGAAGACCACAATTCTATCACCCTCACCTGCTTTTGACATCGCTTTTTGATACGCTGCAGCAGGATCTGGGAAGCATTCAATACCACCATCTTCGCCGTTTTTCACTGCAACCCCCATCGCCTCAAGCTTGGAGGCAAGCAGCTTTGCGCTAGCGGCCCTAGGGGTCGGTAAATCCGTGCAAAACCAGAAATCTACTATACCTAATAGGGGTTTTATGACTCCCTCAATATCCTTATCAGCCATGGCACCAAAAACTGCATAGGTATAGGGGTGGTAGCCCATCTTATCCAAGCCCTGACCAAGGGTTGCAGCCGCATGGGGATTGTGGGCAACGTCTAAAACTACGGTTGGCTGACCTGGAAGGACCTGGAATCGACCCGGTAGCTCCACCATTGCAAAGCCATTGCGAATATCTTGTGCGCTCACCGGTAGGCGTTGATGCAATGCCATCAAAGCAGCTACCACTGCTGAGGCATTCAGTATCTGATTGGCTCCTCGTAAAGCTGGGTAGCCCAGACCGCTAAATCGTTTATTTCGACCAGCCCAACCCCATTGCTGCTTATCGCCTTGGAAGTTATAGTCTCGGCCCATAAGCCATAAATCACAGCCAATTTTTTCAGCGTAGTCGATAAGGGTCTGAGGGGGAATGGGATCGCCGCAAATCGCAATTTGGCCAGGTCTAAATATGCCAGCCTTTTCCAAAGCGACTTCTTCTCTTGTACCACCCAAGAAATCGGCATGATCAATATCAATACTCGTGACAATCGCGCAATCAGCATCAACAATATTGACAGCATCCAAACGTCCACCCATACCGACTTCTAGAATGACTGCGTCTAAATTGGCCTTGGCAAATAAATGCATGATGGCTAGCGTCGTGAATTCGAAATAGGTTAAGGTCGGTGCATCTAACAAGCTGACGCGGGCATTTTCTACTGCAGCAAAATGCTCAAGTAAAACTCCATCCTTTACTTCTTCACCATTTATGCGTGCACGCTCATTGAAACTCAATAAATGTGGTGAGGTATGACAGCCAACGCGATACCCAGAGGAAAGCAGAATGCTTTCTAGAAAAGCGCAGGTAGAGCCTTTACCATTGGTGCCGGCAACAGTAATAACCGGGCAGTCAAAATGCAAGCCTAAGGCAGCTTTGACACGATTAATTCTGTCTAGACCCATGTCGATGCCAACAGGGTGTGCAGTTTCTAGGTGCCTAAGCCATGCTTCTAGGCTAGGAAATAATGCGGGGGCTTGGTGCGCGGTACTCAACGTTTAAGCAGAAGTGCTACTCGCTGTTGCAGGCTCGGGAAGTTGCTGGAGCAAAGCGAGTAAATGGGCAATCTCAGTACGCATCTGACGACGATCTACGATCATGTCAATTCCGCCCTTTTGCATCAAGAACTCGGCACGCTGAAAACCTTCTGGTAGCTTTTCGCGCACAGTTTGCTCAATCACGCGTGGGCCAGCAAAACCAATTAACGCTTTTGGCTCGGCCATCACTACATCGCCCATAAAGGCAAAACTTGCAGAGATGCCGCCCATAGTTGGATCGGTTAAGACGCTAATGTAAGGTAACCCTTTTTTAGAAAGCAAGGTCAACATGGAGTTGGTTTTTGCCATCTGAAACAAGGAAAGTAAGCTCTCCTGCATACGCGCACCGCCCGTAGCGGTCACGCAAATAAAGGCGCACTTCTTATTGATGGCTTCTTGTACTCCGCGAGCAAAACGCTCGCCGACCACTGAACCCATCGATCCGCCCATGAACTGAAATTCAAAGCAAGCAGCCACAACAGGAATAGCTTCAATCTTGCCGCTCATCACAATTAAGGCTTCAGACTCGCCAGAAGCATCGCTTGCTTCTTTTAGGCGATCTGGGTATTTCTTTGAATCTTTAAATTTGAGGGGGTCAATAGGATAGATGTCAGCACCAATCTCATGACGGCCTTTGGAATCCAATAGGCTATCAAGGCGTTGGCGTGCGCCAATGCGCATGTGATGGCTGCATTTAGGGCAAACAGAGAGGTTGGCTTCGATATCCGAGCTGTAAAGCACGATTTCACAACTTGGGCACTTAACCCACAATCCCTCAGGAACCGATTTGCGATTCGCAGGATCGGTGTGTTGAATTTGGGGTGGGAGTAATTTATCTATCCAGCTCATCAGTTTTTAAGTATCCAGGGCAACGCGAATCTCACGAATGAAGGTTTCAAGGGATTGTACTGCTTGGTCAGGGGGGCATTCCTCTAAAAGTCGAATAATGCGACTGCCAATTACTACGGCATCAGCTGTTTTAGAGACTGCTTTAGCGCTAGCGGCATCATTAATACCAAAGCCTACAGCGATCGGAATGGCTGTTTCTTCCCGAATTTTCGGGATATTGCTAGCTACATCCTGGGTATTCAGGTTGGATGATCCGGTGACGCCCCTCATGGACACGTAATAGATATAACCAGAAGCTATTTTGGCGGCTTCCTTTATACGTAAATGTGATGATGTAGGCGCTAATAAGAAGATCGGGTCAACGCCTGCAACCCTCATTCTGGCGGCGAAATCCACGCATTCTTCAGGTGGATAATCAACGATCAAGACCCCATCTACACCAGCTGCTTTAGCCTCAGTAGCAAAACGGTCCGCCCCCATCTGTTCTACGGGATTTGCGTACCCCATGAGCACAACAGGTGTTTTCGGGTCTTTTTGACGGAACTCTTTCACCATTTCTAGGCAGCTATGCAAAGTTACGCCATGGCTTAATGCCCTTTCAGAGGCTCTTTGAATAACAGGGCCATCCGCCATCGGATCTGAAAAAGGTACGCCAAGCTCAATCACACTAGATCCACCACGAACTAATGCATGCATTAGTTCAACAGTAAGCCCTGGATCTGGATCGCCAGCGGTAATGAAGGGAATTAACCCTTTCTTACCTGCGGCTTTGAGCTCGTTAAAGGTTGCGGTAATTTTTGACATAAGGATTTCTAAATATTTTTAAATGAGAGTTTGGATCTATAGGCCCGTGGATCAGCAGATCAACCCTCTGATCCAGTTGCTTGTGCAACTGTATGCATGTCTTTATCACCACGACCAGACAAATTCACCAAAATCGTTTTGTCCTTGGGTAAAGTTTTAGCTAACTTACAGGCATAAGCAATTGCATGAGATGACTCAAGCGCCGGAATGATGCCTTCAATGCGGCAGCAATCATGAAAAGCTTTAAGCGCTTCTTCATCGGTAATAGCAACATATTCAGCGCGACCGGAATCTTTCAACCATGCATGTTCTGGACCAACTCCTGGGTAATCCATACCCGCTGAAACAGAATGGGTTTCAGAGATTTGACCGTTTTCATCTTGTAGTAAGTAGGTACGATTTCCATGAAGCACCCCTGGCTTTCCAACGCACAATGCTGCTGAATGCAAACCGCTGCCTAAACCATGTCCAGCAGCTTCAACACCAATTAAACGCACATCTGAATAATCAATGTAAGGATAAAAAATCCCCATGGCATTTGAGCCGCCACCAACACAAGCTAAAACATAATCCGGTTGACGCCCTGTCATCTCTGGCATTTGTACTTTGCACTCTTCACCGATGACACTCTGAAAATCTCGCACCATCATCGGATATGGATGGGGTCCAGCAACAGTACCAATGATGTAAAAAGTATTGTCTACGTTGGTAACCCAATCACGCATGGCTTCATTTAGCGCATCTTTTAAAGTCTTTGTACCCGACTCAACTGGCACGACCTTTGCGCCCAGTAGCTTCATGCGGAAAACATTTTGCGCTTGGCGCGCTACGTCAACAGAGCCTTGATAAACTGTGCAGTCCAAACCAAATCGCGCACAGATAGTTGCCGTAGCAACTCCATGCTGACCTGCTCCAGTTTCAGCAATGATGCGCGGCTTACCCATACGCTTAGCCAGCATTGCCTGACCAATAACGTTATTAATTTTGTGTGCGCCAGTATGGTTCAAATCTTCCCGTTTAAGATAAATCTGCGCTCCTCCAAGCATTTCACTCCAACGCTTAGCGTGATATACGGGGGATGGACGACCTACAAAATGTTTTAACTCGTAATGAAATTCTTCGATGAATTCAGGGTCGTGTTGGTATTTTGCATAAGCCTCTTTAAGTTCATCTAATGCAAACATTAAAGTCTCGGAAACAAATACACCACCATAGGGACCAAAGTGTCCTCTTGCATCTGGCTTATCGTACATAGCTACCTCTTTTGAATTTTCTACAGCAATTTATTGGGATGCCAATTGCTCATCGGCTGCACGAACGGCATTTACAAACTGTGCCATCAATGCGGAGTCTTTTACGCCCCTAGTGCTCTCAACGCTACTTGAAACGTCAACCGCGCAAGGATGTAGACGAGCAATAGCCTCGCCCACGTTGTGTGCGTTCAACCCACCACTCAAAACGACCCGAGGCGCGTTTTCGCTTGCCCATGTCTGCGGTATTCCTTGCCAATCAAAAGGGACGCCTCCACCACCGTATCCCTCAACTAGGGCATCGAGTAGAAAAGCGTTTGAATGCTTGTATTGTAGGGAAAAATCGTCAAATGCGAATTCTTTTCCCACTCTGGCAGCTTTCATCCACGGCTCACCTGCAGCCAGCCTTTCACACTCTTCTGGAGTTTCATCCCCATGAAATTGCCAAAGACTAATTGAGGCTGCTGCTCGTATAGCGGCAAAGTCAGCATCCGAGGCGTTAACTACCAGCCCAACAGCATCAACACCGGCTGGCAGCCTGGAAATCAGCGCCGCAGCGATATTTGGGGTAACGGCCCTAGGACTTGGGGGATAAAAGACAAAACCTACGGCATCTACCCCTGCCTGCACGGCAGCATCGATTGCCGCTGGGGTCTTTAAACCGCAGATTTTGACACGAGTTTTACCTGGTGAATAAGTGAGAAGGCCCATAGTCAAATAATAAGCGTTCTGGCTTATTTGTCCTTAAAGAGGTTTTTTGGGAACCAGGAGTTATCAAGCCAAGGGGCTGGGATATCAAACTCTTCTGGATAGGCTATTTTGGCAAGATAAAGTCCATCTGGGGAAAAGGTTGGCGCAGCAATACTTCTATCCTTTGCCTCCAAAACTGTCTTCATCCACTCGGGGGTCTGTTTACCGGTACCAATCATCACAAAGCTACCAAGTAAATTTCTGACCATATGGTGCAAAAAGGCGTTTCCTTTAATTCGGAAATAGACCCAAGGCTGATCGGAAACAATCTCGATTTCATAGAGCGTTTTAACAGGGGTCTTGCTCTGACATTCAGATGAGCGAAATGATGTGAAATCATGCTCGCCGATGAGGCATGCGGCGGCAAGTTTCATTGCATCAATATCTAACCAACGATCTGAAGCGAGCATTAAATAACCAGAGCGTTTTGCAACCATTGGTGTTCTGCAAGGTCCAGCATGCAATGCATAAAAGTAAGTGCGCTCGTAAGCGGAAAAGCGTGCGCTAAATTCTTCAGAGACAGGCTTTGCCCAATTAACAACGATGGATTCCGGCAAGAATGAATTGACCCCCCTCACCCACGACCAATTTTCTCGATCTACATTGGTATCAAAATGAACCACTTGGCCTAAAGCGTGTACGCCAGTATCGGTACGGCCAGCAGTAATTACTCGAACAGGGTGTGATTGACATGCATCTTTACCAATAAAAGCCGTTAGCGCTTTTTCTAGCTCATCTTGAACAGTATTGAGGCTGAGTTGTGTTTGCCACCCTGAATAAGGACTACCATCATATTGAAGGCCAAGGGCTATGCGCATGATTTTTTCCGCTTCCCTTACTCTTCTTGCCCTGCCCGCTGTGCACGCTTTTGCTTAAGCGTGGCGATGAGCTAGCTCCTCAAGCAAAGATTGAGCTTCGATAGTGATCATTGGGTCCACTGCGTAACTCGCCTTAACAACTTCTTCGAGTGATTTTTTGGCGGCTGAAAAATCTTCAATCGTCATGTACGCCCGCGCTAAGTTCAACTTCACTCGTAGGGTATCAGCCAAAGGATTATGGACTGGGGCAGACTCTGATACAGGTACTGGGACAATATTTTGTACGGAGACTACTGGTTTAGATAAATCCAAATCAATACCGGCTAGCAATGCCTTTGTGCGATCAGGGATTGCGCTTGGAACCGTTGCACTTACTTTTTCAACATGTTGAGCTACAGGCTTTTTAAAATGATCAGTTTCAGATTTGCGGGCATTACGAGCCAAGAACCAAAGCAAAATTCCAGCAGCACTAATCAGCAATAAAGCCAGCAACCCAGGACCAAAACCACCAAGACTAAATTTATCTACAGGCGTTTTTTTACCCTTTGATTGATCTATCAGCGTTTGTAGATCGGCAATATTTTTTTCTAGCTCAGCGACCTTTGCACGGGTCTGCTCAAGTACCTTTTCTTGAGCTACCAAGTCTTCGGTATAGCGACGCTCATCAGCATTGGCATCAATGCTTGATCCAATCTTTAGGTGATCTTTGGCATCGCTCAATGAATCTTTTTTGCCATTAGATGCTGAGTTGCTTGAGAGCTTGCCATCAGATTCATGGTTAGCTCGCCATTGTGAATTAGCTTCTTCAACAAATTGAGTCGCTTCCGTAGGGCTGATAGAGCGTAATAAAGCCGGGCTTGGTTTACTGAGTTCAGCGCCAGCTGCAAGAAGATTAATACTTCCGCTGGCAAAGGCATCCGGGTTAGCTTTAAATAAAGCCAACATGGTTTGATCAACTGTTGCACCATCAAGTTGTGGAGCAAGTTGCGCAGCGATTTCCGATAAAGATTGTCCAGGCCTTACGGAAATCTTTTGCGCATCTCCTATTAACAAGGTATACGTTTTATTGATGCTGCCCGCTGACCAAGTAAGATTTACCAAGACATCTAAAAAAGGATCGTCAGTCATCGGTACGGGATTCACCGTCTCAACCAAAATCATCAATTCCTCTTGACGGTTTCGGTACACCATCGCTTGTGGATTAAGAGTGAGGATTTTTTGAGAAACGCCTAAACGCTCATAAGAATCTTTTCCTGGAAGCTTGACGCTCAAGCTATCTAGTAACTCCTTCTCCTGAGGCCCAACCTTAATAGGAATCTCAGCGCGAAGCGGCTCGCCAGGACGAGAAAGCAAGTGCGGCGAACCCAAGGTCATAGCCCCAGCTAGGCACGTCCAACTTAGACATACCAAGAGTAATGCCCGTTTAAAACTTAGACGAATAAATCGCAACATTATCTTTCGAGCAAAATGCGCAACATACGGCGCAATGGCTCTGCAGCACCCCAAAGAAGTTGATCTCCAACTGTAAATGCGCCGAGATACTCTGGGCCCATAGACATTTTGTGTAAGCGGCCGATAGGTACTGTCAGGGTTCCACTTACCGCAGCCGGAGATAAATCACGCTCTGTAGTTTCACGATCATTAGGAACAACCTTAACCCATTGATTATCGTTTGCCAAAATCTCTTCGATTTCTTTCAAAGGAATATCTTTTTTGAGCTTAATGGTTAAACCTTGAGAGTGACAACGCATTGCACCAACACGCACGCATAATCCATCAACTGGAATGCTTCCTGGCGTACGGAATGCGGGACGTCCCAGAATTTTATTAAATTCAGCGCCGCCCTTCCACTCTTCTTTAGTCTGTCCATTGTCAACAGGAACATCAATCCATGGAATTAAGCTGCCGGCCAACGCAGTGTTGCGGAAATTCTTTTTCGGGAATTCTGAAGAGCGTAATGTCGCAGTAACCTTACGGTCTATATCCAAAATCCAAGATGAAGGATCTGCCAATTCAGTAGCTACGCTATCACGCAAAGCACCCATTTGCAAAAGTAACTCACGCATATTTTGTGCGCCAGCACCAGATGCCGCCTGATAAGTCATGGCACTAATCCACTCAACCATGTCAGCTTTAACAAGACCGCCCATTGCAATCATCATTAAACTCACGGTGCAGTTACTGCCAATCCAATTTTTACCACCAGCAGCCAAAGCCTTATCAATCACTGAGCGATTTACGGGATCCAAAATCAAAACCGCGTCATCCTTCATGCGCAATGCACTAGCCGCATCAATCCAGTGACCTTGCCAGCCAGCTGCACGTAATTTCGGGAAAATGTCATTGGTGTAATCGCCACCCTGGCAAGTCAAAATGATGTCGCAGCGAGAAAGCGCTTTGATGTCATTTGCATCTTGTAGGGTATTTTCATTTTTAGTTACTTTTTGGCCATTTAGCAGTGGAACTTCTCCACCAGCCTGGCTAGTACTGAAAAATACAGGTTCGATCAAGTCGAAGTCTTTCTCGGCGAGCATACGCTCCATGAGAACGCTGCCGACCATACCGCGCCAACCTACTAAACCTACCAATGGTGTATTTGAATTTGCCATAACGATCAACTATCTCTTAAAGACTTTTAAATGATTTATTTGGAAAGCGCTGCAACAACAGCATCGCCCATTTGTACAGTCGAAACTTTTTGGGTGCCTTCTGTATAGATATCAGCGGTACGTAAACCTTGCGCTAATACTTTTTGCACAGCTGCCTCAATACGATCAGACTCCGAAGCCATTCCTAGCGAATAACGCAGCATCATTGCGGCAGACAAAATAGTTGCCAAAGGATTAGCAATGCCTTTACCAGCGATATCGGGCGCAGAACCATGACTTGGCTCGTATAAGCCTTTGTTGTTTTTATCCAAGGAAGCTGAAGGCAGCATACCAATAGAGCCGGTCAACATCGCAGCCTCATCGGACAAAATATCTCCAAAAAGATTGCCAGTGACAACAACATCAAATGCCTTGGGAGCTTTGACTAACTGCATAGCGGCGTTATCCACATACATATGGGACAACTCAACATCTGGATATTCTTTAGAAATTCGAATCATGACTTCACGCCATAACTGTGAGGTTTCTAATACGTTAGCCTTATCAACACTACAAACTTTCTTGCCACGTTTGCGAGCCGCTTCAAAGGCAACTCTGCCAATGCGCTCTACTTCAGGCTCGCTGTAATGCATTGTGTCGTAACCTTCACGCGCACCTTTAAATAAAGGCAGCTCAGAATTGCGAACGCCACGTGGTTGACCAAAGTAAATATCACCATTGAGTTCACGAATAATCAGAATATCCAATCCGGCGATGATCTCAGGCTTGAGACTCGATGCTGCGGTTAATTCTGGATAGCAAATGGCGGGTCTGAAGTTTGCAAATAGCTCCAAGTGTTTGCGTAAACCGAGAATGGCTTGTTCTGGGCGCAACTCTCGAGCCAGGGTGTCATATTTCCAATCACCAACAGCACCGAACAAAATGGCATCGGCTTTTTTAGCTAGCTCTAACGTTGCGGGCGGCAAAGGATGGCCAGCGGCTTCATAAGCGGCTCCTCCTACTGGCGCAGTTTCTAAATCAAATTTTGGTCCAAGTGCGTTTAATACCTTAACCGCTTCAGCGACAATTTCCGGGCCGATCCCATCGCCCGGGAGAACTGCAATTTTCATGACAACCCTTAAGTTTTAAGTTATGGCAATTGTGTTGTAAGCCAAGGCATCTTAAGAATGCGCTCAGCTTCATAAGCCTTGATTTTATCTGCATGGCGCAGAGTTAGGCCAATATCATCCAATCCATTAAGGAGGCAATATTTCCTAAAAGGGGCAACATCAAAGCTATATGTACGGTTATCGGGAGCGATAACCTCTTGACGCTCGAGATCAATGGTTAACTGATAACCATTAAATGCCAAGGTTTCATTGAATAAGTGATCAACCTGTTGTTCAGTTAAAACAATGGGTAACACACCGTTTTTAAAGCAATTATTGAAGAAGATATCAGCAAAACTGGGGGCAATAATGGCCCTAAAGCCAGATTGCTCCAAAGCCCAGGGTGCATGCTCACGAGAGCTTCCGCAGCCAAAATTTTTACGGGCCAGAAGAATTCCAGCACCCTTATACCGTGGTTGATTTAAGACAAAGTCTGGATTAATTGGACGTGTGCTGCAATCTTGACCTGGCTCGCCATGGTCAAGGTAGCGCCATTCATCAAACAAATTTTGGCCAAATCCGGTTTTTTTAATGGATTTGAGGAATTGCTTAGGAATGATCGCGTCGGTATCGACATTCTCGCGATTTAACGGGGCAACTAGGCCTTTATATACCGTAAATTTTTCCATGATGATTGGTGCTTTTTAAATGAATACTTGAGGAGTTGTTATTGAACCGGAGTTACAACAACATCTTTGCCCTTGGTTTGGGATTGATTGTTATTTGCGGGTTTTGAACCAGAACTGTTCATGGAGTTACCCATATTTTGCAGGTCTTTACCAAATCCTTCCATTGTGCTGCTGCACGCGGAAACAATAACGCCAATCAATCCAACAAAAACCAAACGGGTAATTAAAGAAGTTTTACGCACGCACTAACCTTTAAGAAATTTTACGAATGTCGACAAAGTGACCTTCGATGGCCGCGGCTGCAGCCATGGCTGGGCTCACCAAATGGGTTCTACCGCCATTACCTTGGCGACCCTCGAAATTACGATTAGAGGTCGAGGCACAACGTTCACCTGGCTCAAGGCGGTCAGCATTCATAGCCAAACACATTGAACAACCAGGCTCACGCCATTCAAAGCCAGCGGCTTTAAATACGCGATCTAAACCTTCACGCTCTGCTTGTGCTTTTACTAAGCCAGATCCAGGAACAACAATGGCTAACTTCACGTTCGCTGCAACTTTTTTGCCTAAACGATCAACAACTCTAGCGGCGGCGCGTATATCTTCAATGCGGCTATTGGTGCAGGAACCAATAAAGACTTTATCCACCGAGATATGGCTCAAAGGAGTATTCGAAATCAAATTCATATACTCAAGCGCTCGCTCCATTGCGGAACGTTTATTCGGATCACGCTCTTTTTCTGGGTCGGGTACACGATCATCGATTGCCAAAACCATTTCTGGTGATGTGCCCCAAGTCACTTGGGGGGCAATCTCTTCAGCGCGCAATTCAACTACAGCATCAAAATGGGCGTCTGGATCAGAGTGCAAAGTACGCCAATATTGCAATGCGTGTCTTAAGATTTCGCCTTTAGGTGAATACGGGCGATCTTTGATGTAATCGATAGTTGTCTCGTCTACAGCTACCAAACCAGCGCGGGCGCCAGCTTCAATAGCCATATTACAGACGGTCATACGTCCTTCCATCGATAAATTGCGGATCGCTTCGCCAGCAAACTCGATGGTGTAACCAGTACCGCCAGCAGTGCCGATTTTGCCAATGACTGCCAACACAATGTCTTTAGCTGTAGAGCCAACCTGCAAGCGTCCATCAATCTTTACCAGCATGTTCTTGCTTTTTTTCATAAGCAAGGTCTGAGTTGCCAATACATGCTCAACTTCCGACGTACCAATACCAAAGGCTAATGCGCCAAAAGCACCATGCGTACTTGTATGAGAGTCACCACATACGACTGTCATACCTGGCAAGGTTGCGCCCTGCTCCGGTCCAATGACGTGAACAATGCCCTGACGGACATCATTCATTTTGTACTGAGTAATACCAAATGCATCACAGTTCTGATCGAGAGTATCGACTTGTAACTTCGAGATTGGATCAGCGATGCCTTCACTACGATCAGTTGTTGGAACGTTGTGATCAGAAACCGCGAGGTTAGCTGAAATACGCCAGACAGGACGACCAGCCACTGTTAAACCTTCAAAAGCCTGAGGGCTGGTTACCTCATGCAGCAGTTGTCGGTCGATATAAATCGTGGCGGTGCCATCCTCTTCTGAGTAGACCACATGGTCATCCCATAACTTGTCATATAGCGTACGAGACATAAAAAACCTAATAACCTTACTTGCGAACTGAAATGTTTGGCACTTTGCGTGAAGTCTCGCCAACATACAACTGACGTGGACGACCAATCTTATACTCAGGATCAGTAATCATTTCTTCCCACTGAGCAATCCAACCTACAGTTCTTGCTAACGCAAAGATGCAAGTAAACATTTCTGTTGGTACACCAAGAGCACGCTGAACAATTCCAGAGTAGAAATCAACGTTTGGATAAAGCTTACGACTTACAAAGTAGTCATCTTCCAAAGCGATTTGCTCTAAAGTCATTGCGAGTTTAAATAATGGATCATTTTCGAGACCAAGTTCGTTTAAAACTTCGTAGCAAGTTTCACGCATCAATTTAGCGCGTGGATCGAAGTTTTTGTAAACGCGATGGCCAAAGCCCATCAAACGAACGTTAGAGTTCTTGTCTTTTACTTGGGCGATGAATTCATGGATACGCTCTACGCCACCATTAGCTTGAATTTCATTAAGCATTTGTAAGCAAGCTTCGTTAGCACCACCGTGTGCTGGGCCCCACAAACAGGCGATACCAGCTGAGATTGCGGCAAATGGATTTGTGCCAGAAGATCCACACAAACGTACTGTAGAAGTTGAAGCATTTTGCTCATGGTCAGCATGCAAAGTAAAGATGCGATCCAAAGCGCGAACTAAAACTGGATTCTCTTTGTATTCTTCGCAAGGAGTAGCAAACATCATGCGCATAAAATTCGATGTGTATGACAAGGAATTATCAGGATAGATAAATGGTTGTCCCACAGAGTACTTGTATGCCATCGCAACTAAAGTAGGCATCTTCGCAATCAAACGTACCTGCGCAATTTGACGAGCTTTAGGATCGTTGTAATTGATCTGATCATGATAAAAAGCAGCCATTGCACCAACCAAGCCAGTCAACACAGACATTGGATGCGCATCACGGCGGAAGCCACGCAAGAAGAATTGCATTTGCTCATGAACCATCGTGTGGTGCATCACCAAAGTATCAAATTCTTTTTTCTCAGCAGCATTTGGCAATTCGCCATTGATCAACAAGTAACAAACTTCTAAGAAGTCACAGTTATTTGCCAAATCTTCAATTGGGTAACCGCGATAGAGCAACTCACCCTTATCGCCATCAATGTAAGTAATTTTGCTATTGCATGACGCGGTAGATAGAAAGCCTGAATCGTAAGTAAATTTACCGGTTTGACCGTAAAGCTTACGTATGTCGATTACGTCAGGACCAACAGTGCCTTTATAGATTGGCAAGTCAATATCTGGGGTACCGTCTGAAAACGATAATTTTGCTTTGATGTCCGATTCAATCATTTCTATTCCTCTAGTCATTCAAATATATGATTAATACACAATTCAATAGCAGTGAGATGCAAGTAATGCACCAAAATGCCGAATTATTTCTCTCTGAGCTTCTCTAAAACATTTTTGAAGGCGGGAGTTTGCATTTCCTTCTCCAATACCGCCACCGAATCTTTGCGACCGATTAATAAATCCATCAGGTCATTGTCTTCGAGAGCCAGCAGTTGCCCCAATACTTTTCCATCTTCAGCGCTTAACTGAGTGCTATAGCGCTCAAAAAAACGTTGCAGAATTAAATCGTTCTCAAGTAACCCTCTACGGGCATCGCTTTTTAAACGATATAACTCTGCATTTCCTATCGTCATACAGCCCTACGAACCATCAACTCCTTGATCTTTCCAATTGCCTTGGTAGGATTCAAATGTTTAGGACATACGTCTACACAATTCATGATGGTATGGCAACGGAAAAGACGGTAAGGGTCCTCTAAGTTGTCTAAGCGTTGAGCGGTCTCTTCATCACGGCTATCGGCAATAAAGCGATAAGCCTGCAATAAGCCAGCCGGGCCAACGAACTTGTCTGGGTTCCACCAGAAAGATGGGCATGAAGTTGAGCATGATGCGCACAAGATGCACTCATACAAACCATTCAACTCTTCACGTTCTTCAGGGCTCTGGAGACGCTCTTTTTCTGGGGGTGGATTGTCATTGACTAAGTAAGGCTTGATTGACAAATATTGTTTAAAGAACAAAGTCATATCAACGATTAAATCGCGCACAACTGGCAAGCCAGGCAATGGACGCAAAGTAATCACTTTAGGCAAAGTCAGCATATTGGTTAAGCAAGCCAAACCATTTTTACCGTTGATGTTCATCGCATCTGAACCGCAAACACCTTCGCGACATGAACGGCGATAAGAAATCGTCTCATCTTGTTTCTTTAAGGAAATCAAGGCGTCAAGCAGCATGCGTTCGCCAGTGAGTTCAAGCTCATAACGCTCCATGCGTGGTGCTGCATCGACATCTGGATCGTAGCGGTAAATTTCAAAAATACGAATATCACTCATCTCTTATCTCTCTTTTATCTATCTACAGCTTAGAAAGTACGTTCTTTTGGAGGAACTGAATCTACTGTCAATGGTTTAAGTTGGACAGGCTTGTAATCCAAGCGATTGCCTTCGCTATACCAAAGAGTATGTCTCAACCAGTTGTCATCATCACGATTTGGGTGATCATCATGCGAATGGGCTCCACGACTTTCTCTGCGAGCCGCTGCTGAAATCATCGTTGCGTTTGCAGTTTCAACCAAGTTAGCAACTTCCAAAGCTTCAATACGCGCTGTATTGAAAATTTCAGATTTATCTTTAACCCAGAGGTGTTTAGCACGCTCAGTTAATTTAGCCATTTGACGAACACCTTCATCCATCAACTCTTGATTGCGGAATACGCCGGCATACTTCTGCATTGTTTTGCGAATGTCGTTTGCTACATCTTGCGCATACTCACCAGAGGTGGAGTTATCAAGTGCTGCAATACGTGCCAATGTTTGCTCACCAGCATCAGCAGGTAATTTTTTGAATTCGCGATCCTTAAGACCCAACTCAACAATATGGTTACCGGCCGCACGACCAAACACCAAGAGGTCGAGCAATGAGTTTGTACCTAAACGGTTCGCACCGTGCACTGACACACAAGAACACTCACCAATTGCATATAAGCCATTGATAACGTCGTTATGTTTGCCATTACCCGGTACTACAACTTGACCATTAATGTTGGTAGGAATACCACCCATCTGATAGTGAATTGTTGGTACAACAGGGATAGGCTCTTTGGTAACGTCAACGTTGGCGAAGTTAATGCCGATCTCATACACAGAAGGCAAACGCTTCATGATGGTTTCAGCGCCAATGTGAGTCAAATCGAGCACTACATAATCACCGTTAGGACCACAACCACGACCTTCTTTAATTTCTTGGTCCATTGAGCGTGATACGAAATCGCGTGGAGCCAAGTCCTTCAAAGTTGGCGCATAACGTTCCATGAAACGTTCGCCGTCTTTGTTACGCAAAATACCGCCTTCACCACGACAACCTTCTGTCAACAACACACCAGCACCAGCTACGCCAGTTGGGTGGAATTGCCAGAACTCCATGTCTTCCAATGGAATGCCTGCGCGAGCCGCGAGACCCATACCGTCGCCAGTATTAATAAAGGCGTTAGTAGAAGCATCCCAGATACGACCAGCACCGCCAGTAGCCATCAATACTACTTTGGCTTCCAGGATATAAACTTCGCCAGTTTCCATTTCGAGAGCGGTAACACCAACAACATCACCCGCGTCGTCACGAATCAAATCCAAAGCCAACCATTCAACAAAGAAATTGGTTTTTGCGCGAACGTTACGTTGATACAAAGTGTGCAACATCGCATGACCAGTACGGTCAGCGGCAGCACAAGCGCGCTGTACAGGCTTCTCGCCGTAGTTTGCCGTGTGTCCACCGAATGGGCGCTGATAAATCGTGCCATCAGGGTTACGATCAAAAGGCATACCGAAATGCTCAAGCTCATAAACAGCCTTTGGAGCTTCGCGACACATAAATTCGATGACGTCTTGGTCACCCAACCAGTCGGAACCTTTGATGGTGTCGTAAAAGTGATAGTGCCAGTTATCTTCACTCATATTGCCCAATGAAGCACCAATACCGCCTTGAGCGGCAACAGTGTGTGAGCGAGTTGGGAAAACCTTAGTTAATACCGCAACATTCAGGCCGGCTTCTGCTAATTGCAAAGAAGCACGCATACCTGAACCACCTGCACCAATAATTACCGCATCGAAACGGCGGCGTGGCAATGCTTTTTTAATCGCGGTCATCGAATTACACTTTCCACAAAATTTGAGCGGCATAAGCCGCACAGGCTACGAGATACAGAACCGTTAACACTTGGAGTGTCAAACGAATGCTTACAGGCTTGATGTAGTCCATCCAGATATCACGCACACCAATCCAGGCGTGATAGAACAAGCTGAACAAAGCCAACATGGTTAACAACTTCATGAATTGGTTGCTGAATAAGCCAGACCAGCCTTCATAAGTTGAACTACCAGTAATGCAGTAATCAACCAATAGGACGATCGTGAAAACGACCATTACAACCGCGGTAACGCGCTGAATAATCCATTCTTTGAGACCGTAATGCGCGCCTACAACTAAGCGTTTTGGTCCAATTTGATAAATAGGCATGAAATTTCCTTAGTGTAGAAACGCTTAGTAAAAGCCGAATAATTTAAGACCAACAATCGCCGTGAGAGCAACACCTAAAGCGAATACGAAAATCGCTGAGCGATTAGCTTCTGATTTCTCTACGCCGATTTCAAGATCCAATAAGAGGTAGCGAATGCCAGCGCAGAAGTGATGCAAGAAGCACCAAATCAAACCAAGGCAAATCAGTTTTACCAAAATATTGCCAGTGAAGGCTTGAAATTTTTGGTAGCTCAGCTCTGAAGCAAGACTCTGATCGAAAAGATAAAGGATAAATGGCAAAAGCAGAAATAAAACTGCTCCACTTATACGATGAAGAATCGAGACTTTACCTGCCCAAGGAAGGCGGTAATGAATCAACTGGGCTAAGCCAATGTTCCGGAAAACCGGTTTGGCGCTTTTTACTGCTTTCTCTGCATCAACCATGGGTAATCTCTATGTTTAGGTGGAGGTTCAGTACTACTTTGTTGTATCGCAACATATTCTATTGGAAACCTTAGAGTCGTTGGGGGATTTTTTATCTTAACTAGTGGTTTTTACTAACATGTTAAATATTAATTCAATTTGTTTTCGTAGTGTTGTTCTGAAGTGTCATACCGTGCACGCCGAATTTCTACTGGTTTATTCCCGTAGGTAAAAGCCACCCTCTCTACCGACAGCAAAGCTCTACCCACCTCTAGGTTTAAATGCTTCGCCATAGAGGCATCTGCGGCAATCGCTTTGATCTTTTCCTCAGCGCGAACCATATGCGTGGCGTAATGACCTTCATAAAAGGCGTACATTGGGCCTGTCCAGGCATTTAAGTCTGACAAGGTCAAACCCTTAAAACGCCCCTCTGGGAGCCAAATCTCTTCAAATACGATGGGTTTTCCAGCGAAAGTCTGGATACGCTCAATGTGAATGACGAGGTCAACTGCCTTTAATTTAAGCAATCGGGCAATCGAATCCGTGGATTGAGTAGTTTCACAGCTTAAAAATTGGGTTTTTAAAGGCAGTTTGTGCCCAGAATCAGGCTCAAGTCGTAAAAATCGGTATTGAACCCCCTCTTCTTGGTGGGTAGCAACAAAAGTTCCTTTGCCCTGCTTGCGAACCAGTAAGTTCTCAGTGGCAAGCTCATCAATTGCCTTGCGGACGGTGCCTTGACTGACCCCATAGCGCGCTGCAAGCTCGATTTCACTAGGGATAGCGGCACCCGGCAACCACTCAGAGGCTTGCAGACTGGCCAATATCATCGCCTTAATCTGTTGATACAGAGGGCTAAATGAAGCTATAGGTAAAGATGCGTTAGGCAATTTCACTCCAGCACGACAATCAATTGGATAAAATCAATCTTATTTCTAGGTCTTATATAAGACATCATTGACAGTGTAAATGGAAAGTCCCTACACTTGAATGGATAATAGAAAAGTTTTCCTTAATTAACCTCAATCTGGAGTCTTAGTAAATGGCAAAAGCCCCAATGCGTGTCGCTGTAACCGGTGCAGCCGGTCAAATCGGATATTCACTCTTATTCCGCATCGCCAATGGCGACTTGTTGGGCAAAGATCAGCCTGTAATTCTCCAGTTGCTCGAGATTCCCGATGAAAAAGCGCAAAAAGCCTTATCTGGCGTGATGATGGAATTGGATGACTGTGCATTCCCATTGTTAGTTGGAATGACTGCTCATTCAGATCCAATGACAGCATTTAAGGACATTGATGTTGCCCTGTTGGTTGGCGCCCGCCCACGTGGCCCAGGCATGGAGCGTAAAGATTTGCTCTCCGCTAATGCGCAAATTTTCACGGCTCAAGGTAAAGCTCTCAATGCAGTTGCTAAGCGCACTGTTAAGGTTTTGGTAGTAGGTAATCCAGCAAATACCAATGCTTATATCGCTATGAAATCAGCACCAGATTTGCCAGCTAAGAACTTCACAGCTATGTTGCGCCTTGATCACAACCGCGCACTCTCACAATTGGCAAGCAAGCTGAACAAACCAGTTGCTGATATTGAGAAGTTAGTAGTTTGGGGTAACCACAGCCCAACTATGTACCCTGACTATCGCTTTGCAACTGTTGATGGTAAGTCTGTTAAAGATAGCATCAATGATGCGGCTTGGAATAAAGATGTCTTTATTCCAACAGTTGGAAAACGTGGCGCGGCAATCATTGAAGCACGTGGTCTCTCTTCAGCAGCATCTGCAGCTAATGCCGCAATCGATCATATTCATGATTGGGTTCTCGGCACGAATGGCAAATGGGTAACTATGGGTATCCCTTCAAAAGGCGAATATGACATTCCTGCGGAAGTTATTTACGGCTTCCCAGTTATTTGCGAAAATGGAGAGTACAAGATGATTGAAGGCTTGGAAATCGATGAATTCTCACGTGAGCGTATGAACCACACACTCAATGAATTACTTGAGGAACAAGCCGGTGTTAAACACTTACTTTCCTAAGGAAAAAAATATGAAGCAAATTCTTCTTGCAATGAGCTTGGCAATGGTTGGTTTTTGTAATGTTGCCCATGCACAAGTTAACGAAGAAGTATTTACTTGGAGCTGCAGTGAAAATCGTCAATTTAAAACCTCAGGTACTACTGAGAAATTGCGTTTAATCTGGGAATCCAAGAGTGTTGATATGCAACGTCAAACTTCCTTACCAGGTAGCTTACGCTATAAAAACCCTGCCTTAGGTTACGACCTGGTAGTGCTTGGTAATAAAGCGATGTTATTCAACATTAAAGCGGGAACTCGTCTGGCTGATTTTTGCCAAACTGCTGAAATGAAATCAGGCAAGCTCCCTCATTTATTTGCTGATGCCGAGCCGTTCAATCAGAATTAATCTCTGATTTTTGCAATAATAAAAAAGCCGAGAATTTCTCGGCTTTTTTACTTTTGATCAACGCGCTTTCAAACTGAATAGTGACTATTTTTTAATAAGCACTATCAATGAAATAAAGGTTGTTGGGTTGGAGTGTCCTCTGGCATTTCGGCATGAACCGCCTCTCCAGAGCGATCCGGAAACAACGGTGCGCCACAGTCATCACATAACTCTGGATCAAAAAGCATTGCATGACGGAAGACGTCTTCCACACCAGCATTATGCAGAGCATCACAGATTCGTTTAATCGGACTCTCATCATCGGATGCATCATTGAGCGCATCATTTGCTACGCTCTCTCGATCATATAAAGGCCAAATAACACCATAGATAACTTCAGGCGAACCTTTCGCGCTAAAAGAAATCCGATACTCATCAACCTGCTCTTCACCAAATGCGCCGACAACGCAAGATAAGCCTGTCGGCAAAATGCCTAAGGTAGTTTCTAGAAAGTTCACTGCCGCTTTAATGCTCAGCGGTCTTACATGCTTGTCCGCCAGACGACAGTTGGTGAAATAAGCCTCTGGTAACAAGAGTTCAAATTCACATCCAGGAAGTAGTGAGGCTACTGGTGCTTGCATAGCATTTTGCCAGCCTATCAAACTAACTCCGCGCTCTTGATGAATAGGTGGTTCTGCCTGCCATCTAAATATTGGTGAACCACTAGGCGCAGCTATTGCAGCAATGATGAAACGCGGGTCAGCTAATACGTCGATAGTTTCTGACATGCCCTTCAACTCCAATTTCATCGCCTTTCCTGAAATCGCCGCATCAGCCAAAGCTTCTGTCATTAAGCGGGTTTGACAATGCGAGTGAGGCATTTGATCAATGCTATAGAGCCAAGGAATAATCGCTAGACGTGTATCTGATGAGGCAATAGTAGTTTGCAAAGCAATGGCTGTTGATTCAATAATATTGACCGGCAAAGGGCCGGACGGGATTTGATAGCGCGTATGGGCAACAATAGGAAGCGCTAGCAAAAGCACATCCCACTGATTGCCGTCAGATTCAATTGTTAGGGACTCTGCAAGCGTTTCCCCAGTATCTGCCAAGACCTCAAATGCAACAGTATTAATTCGAAAGGTTTGATCTAGCGCTGCATCAATCGCATTTTGGTTCTGACTCTTTAGTAAGCGCATTAAGCGAGTAGTTAAGCGCCCTTCCCAAAAACGGTCTTCAATTTGACTGCCAGATGCCGCTAAGGAAATAGCATCAGCTACCAGACGCTCAACGTCTGGCGATGAGCGTTGCGAGGATTTTGTACGGTAAACAGCCATTATTTCTTTTCCTCCCTGCGAAATACGGGCTTATTTTCTTTGGATTCTAAAGCGCAGTATTGATAGCCATCCAAATCAAAACCCTGGAGGTCGCCAATGGTTTTGATCCGATTTTCAACACAATAGCGCGCCATCAAGCCTCGAGCTCGTTTTGCATAAAAAGAAATGATTTTGTACTTACCGGCTTTAGCATCTTGAAAGACAGGCGAGATGACTGGACAACCTAAATCTTTAGCCTGAACCACCTTAAAGTACTCTTCAGAAGCTAAATTTAGAAGCCAAGGGTTCTTTTGCTCTTCCAATAAGGCCTTCAGAGAATTGGTAACTTGCGAACCCCAGAAGGCATAAAGATCCTTTCCTTTGGGGTTTTTAAAAGAGGTACCCATTTCTAATCGATAGGGCTGCATGAGGTCCAGAGGCCTCAATGCGCCATATAAACCTGAAAGAATACGAATATGGTCCTGAGCAAACTCAACAGACTTATCTTTAAGCGTTTTGACATCAAAACCATCATAGACATCGCCATCAAAAGCATAGATTGCCGGTTTACTGTTTTCCTCGGTAAATTTCTTGGACCAATCCCGATAGCGACCAACATTCAACGCGGCTAACTGATCAGATAAGCCCATAAGATTTGCCACTTCCTGGGGTGCTAGCTTCTTTAAATCCGCAATGAGCTTTGCTGACTCCGAGATGAAATCTGGCAAGGTGGGGTTCTTTACCTTTACCGGGGTTTTGTAATCAAGAGATTTTGCAGGGGATAGAACGATCAGCATGGCACAATTTAAGAATGTATTACGTCCATTCTAGCGATTACCCAGATAAGTTGTCATAAACCTTTGATGACCATCAAATCCGCCCTCACCCCACCATTTCCAAGCCGCCTTCCACAGGTGGGGACAACGGTGTTTACAGTTATGTCTGCCCTGGCAACAGAACATCAGGCTATTAACTTGGGGCAAGGCTTTCCAGACTTCCCCTGCGATCGAAATTTAATCGCCGGTGTAAATGCGGCAATGCTGGCGGATCATAATCAATACCCGCCGATGATTGGGGTTTCTGATCTGCGTCACGCTATCAGCAAAAAGATTTCTGATTTATATGGGCATCAATATGATCCCGATACAGAAATTACGATTACAGCTGGGGGCACTCAAGGAATCCTCACCGCAATTCTTTGTTGCGTCAGTCCAGGTGATGAAGTCATCATTATTGAACCTGCATATGATAGTTACCGACCCTCGATCGAATTAGCTGGTGGCAAAGTTATCTCACTGGCATTAACCATCCAAAGGGATGCGCAAGGCCTTGTGAGCTCCTATGAAATACCCTGGCAACATTTGGCAGATTCTCTGAATCCTAAAACGCGACTACTCATCGTTAACAGTCCCCATAACCCTACCGGCATGGTGTGGCAAAAAGCCGATCTTGATAGGTTGGCTGAGTTACTAAAAAATACCAACACCCTACTTTTAAGTGATGAAGTTTATGAGCACATGGTGTTTGATGGCGCCAAGCACCATAGCGTTGCTAGCCATCCCCCGCTAGCCGCTCGGAGTTTTTTAATCTCAAGCTTTGGTAAGACCTATCACGTTACCGGATGGAAAGTAGGTTATGTTGCCGCACCCGCATTGATGACGGCTGAATTTAGAAAAGTTCATCAGTTCAATGTATTTACAGTAAATACACCTATGCAATATGGCTTGGCTGCGTATTTACAAGAACCTAACCACTACCTTCAGCTTCCTGATTTTTATCAAGCTAAACGTGATTTTTTTCGACAAGGACTTGAGTCCACGAAATTAAAGGCACTACCAACACCTGGTACTTACTTTCAGTGTGTTGATTACTCCTCACTAAACATCCCCCAATCCCAATTGAATGAGGCAGATTTTTGCAAGTGGCTTACGATGGAGATCGGTGTTGCTGCCATTCCTGTATCTGCGTTTTATCAAGAGACAGTGAACTCTGGGGTCATTCGTTTTTGTTTCGCTAAAAAGGAACAAACCCTTGAAGAAGCGTTAAAACGTTTGCAATCTTTATAAAGGAACTACAAAGAACATGAGCAAATCTAAAAAAGAAATAATTGATGTTTATAGTTGGCCAACTCCAAATGGCCATAAAGTTCACATCATGCTTGAAGAATGTGGCTTCAAGTTGGACCGCGACTGGCTTGCCCACCCTATTGATATCAGCGCAGGCGATCAGTTTGCGCCAGAATTTTTAAAAATCAGCCCGAATAATAAGATCCCCGCCATTATTGACCCTCAAGGGCCCGATGGAAAACCTATTAGCGTTTTTGAATCCGGGGCAATTTTGCTTTACCTAGCGGCAAAAACTGGCAAGTTTTTACCAAAAAGCACCCGTGCTAAATATGAGGTGCTGCAGTGGTTGATGTTCCAAATGGGTGGTTTAGGCCCCATGTTGGGTCAAAACCACCATTTCCGACTCTATGCTCCAGAGAAAATAGATTACGCCATTAATCGCTATACCAATGAAGCTAAACGTTTATATGGCGTATTGGATCATCAATTGAAAGATAATCCCTATATAGCTGGAAAAACATACTCCATTGCAGATATTGCTATTTATCCTTGGACAAGAAACTGGAAGAATCAAGGGATTGATATCAATGAATTTCCCCATTTTAAAAAATGGTTTGAGAAAGTGGGAGAAAGACCTGCAGTTAAACGTGGTGTTGAAGTATTAACCGCATTACGCAAACCCTTGCATGATGACAAGGCTAGAGAACAATTATTTGGTTCAACACAGTATCAAAAAAGGAAATAAGATGAAAATTCAATCAGTTGGCGTTATTGGCGCAGGTACGATGGGTAATGGCATTGCGCAAGTCTGTGCTGTTGCCGGTCTTGATGTCGTGATGGTTGATGTTAATGATGCCGCTGTTGAGCGAGGTATTGCCCAAATTAGCAAAAGCTTAGATCGCTTGGTAAAGAAAGAGTTATTAACCCCCGATGCCAAAGCAGTAGCCTTAAGTCATATTAAAGGCAGCACCTCATACTCTGATTTTAAAGGTCTGCAACTTGTTATCGAAGCTGCCACTGAAAATCAGGCTATTAAAGAAAAAATTCTGAAGCAAGTCGATGAAATTGTAAGCAAAGAAACCCTGATTGCTACCAACACCTCATCACTTTCAATTACTAAATTAGCGGCCCTAGATTCAAATCCAAGCAGATTTATTGGGATGCATTTTTTCAACCCTCCCCCTTTAATGGTTTTGGTTGAAGTGATTCGTGGACTACAAACCAGTGATGAGACTCATGCCGCTATTATTGAGATGGCAAAACGCATTGGCAAAGAGCCAATTACTGTTAAAAATTCACCTGGCTTTGTAGTCAATCGCATCTTGTTGCCAATGATTAATGAAGCTTTCTTTGTTTTATCTGAAGGCTTAGCCAGTCCAGAAGATATTGATGCCGGTATGAAATTAGGTTGCAACCAACCTATTGGCCCCTTAGCTTTAGCTGACTTAATTGGTCTTGATACCTGCCTTGCTGTAATGGAAGTCTATTTTGAAAATTTCAGTGATTCCAAATACCGTCCATGCCCCCTCTTGCGGGAAATGGTAGCTGCAGGTTACTTGGGTCGTAAAACTGGTCGCGGTGTTTATACCTACGATCAATAAGAATGTTGACCTAAGATTTATTCGTCCCTTTTTCACCAACCCACAACAGGTAATAGATACATTTCGTGAACCCACTTCCACCACTAGTACGTAAATTAGCTTACGCAGGACTCATTCCATTCATTGGTCTAGCTTTAATGGTTCAGCTCGCCCCTACACCAATCAATTATCTGAGCGCAGAATCACTTGCGGGTTATGGTGCCATCATCACTGCTTTCATGGGGGCGATCCATTGGGGCGCTAATTTACACACCCTAGGAAATAATCCACCAAGCGATAAGTGGGAAGCACGAAATGCGTGGATATGGGGCGTTATTCCAGCCTTGGTGGCTTGGGTAGCTTTGCATATTTACATCCCTGTAGGCTTAGTGATTCTGGCCTCGATATTATTAATACAGCGCAATATCGATGTTGATACCTATCAATACTATTTCACAAACGATGAGGCTCGAATTGCCTTCATCAAATTGAGAAAACATTTAACCTATGTTTCCGCAATCTGTTTAGTTTGGGCAGCACTGGTCATCTTGTTTATTCAGGCTTAATCCAACTAATATGAGCGGGCTTTTTGATAGCACTCCACCACCTCCCTTAGCAGAGGCCTTAAGACCAAAGACTATCCAAGAGGTCATTGGACAAGCTCACTTACTAGGTAATGGCAAACCTTTAAGCCTTGCCTTTTCATCTGGCAAACCTCACTCTATGATCTTATGGGGTCCACCAGGTGTTGGTAAAACCACTTTGGCTCGACTTTCCGCAAAAGCTTTTGATCGAGAGTTCATCGCCATTTCAGCAGTTCTAGCTGGTGTTAAAGAAATTCGCGAATCTATTGAGCAAGCTCAACAGAATATGGCGCAATACGGCCAGCAAACCATTTTGTTTGTTGATGAGATTCATCGCTTTAATAAAAGCCAACAAGACGCATTATTGCCCCATGTTGAATCCGGTTTATTTACCTTTATTGGCGCCACAACAGAAAATCCCTCATTCGAAGTGAACTCTGCCCTACTTTCCAGAGCGCAAGTCTATGTGCTGAAATCTTTAAACGCACAAGAGTTAAGAGTACTGTTTGATAGAGCGCATGAATATGCAATGCCTGGTATTGAATTTGAAGATATCGCTATTGAAAGTCTAATTTCTTTCGCCGATGGTGATGCACGCCGTCTGCTTAACCTCATAGAACAAATTAGAAATGCGCTGTCAGCTTCAGGATCCGACATCAGTATTGTTGATCAGCAATTTATTGAAAATGCGATCGCTACTCAATCACGTCGCTTCGATAAGGGTGGCGATCAGTTTTACGATCAAATCTCCGCACTTCATAAATCGGTACGCGGCTCAAATCCAGATGCCGCGCTATATTGGTTTTGCCGCATGATTGATGGGGGTGCTGATGCCAGATATTTGGCTAGACGCATTATTCGCATGGCTTGGGAGGATATCGGCTTAGCTGATCCACGAGCCATACAGCTTGCCAATGACGCCGCTCAAACTTATGAGAGATTGGGCTCACCAGAAGGTGAACTGGCTTTAGGTCAAGCGCTTGTCTATCTTGCAGTAGCCTCAAAAAGCAATGCCAGCTACAAAGCTTTTAATGCAGCCCGCGCTTATGTGGCCACAGACCAAAGTAAACCCGTTCCCATTCATCTTCGCAATGCTCCAACCAAACTCATGAAAGAGCTTGGTCACGGCAAGGAGTATCGATATGCACATGATGAACCGCATGGATATGCAGCTGGAGAGAGTTACCTTCCAGAAGGCATGAAAGAGCCCAACTGGTATCAACCTGTTCAACGCGGATTAGAAACCCAGATTTCTGAGAAGATGGCATTCTTACGTAAACTTGATGATGAATCTAAAAAAACATGAGCACTAAACAAAAAGCGTTTTTTTATTACGATATCGTTTCGCCCTTCTCTTATCTTTATATAAAACAGCGCCACAAACTAGACCTACATTTAGACATAGAGCCTATTCCAGTTTTATTAGGCGGGCTTCTACGTTCGACAGAAAATCGAGGGCCTGGTGAGGTAGCGGCAAAACGCCCTCATACTTATCAATTTTGCGTTTGGCAGGCTGAGAAACTAGGAATACCGCTGAAATTTCCTGGTCATCATCCATTTACGACCGTAGCCGCACAACGTTTATTGGTACAAGCAAAAGCCGACTGGCAAATGGTTGAAAAAGCCTTTGACTATGTTTGGCTCGAAGGCAAAGACCCAAACCAATCCTGGCCAGAATTTTGTACCTACCTAGGATTGCCTAGTGATACCCCCAAACCTGATGACCCTGCAGTAAAGTCACGATTGATCACCAATACAGAGCAAGCTCAAAAACATGGAGCATTTGGGGTTCCGGCGCTAGCCTTTAATCAACAATGCTTTTGGGGCGCTGATTCTATTGACTGGGTACTGGACTACATAAAACGCCCTGGTATGTTTGATGAACCTGCTTATGCCCATGCTGGCAAAATCCCAAGCGGTCTTTAATAGCTAAACCATCGCTACAATTCATTTACCCCATTTACATTTCTGGAGATGTCATGCGTAAAATCTTAACAAGTCTTTTAATTGCTGCAAGCTGCTTATGCAGCGCTATGGCTTATGCCGGCCCTAAGGTTGAATTTAAAACTACATTAGGCAATTTTGTAGTGGAGCTTGATGATGTTAAGGCTCCCAAAACTACTGCCAATTTTTTAAACTACGTTAAAAGTGGGTTTTATAACGGCACCATTTTTCACCGCGTCATTGATGGCTTCATGATTCAAGGTGGAGGCTTTACCCCAGATTTAACTCAAAAACCCACTAATGCACCCGTATTGTCTGAAGCGCAAAATGGTTTAAAAAATCAGGTTTACACCATCGCTATGGCTCGCACCTCCGATCCCGACTCAGCAACCGCACAGTTTTTTATTAATGTTGCCGATAACCAAGCCCTTAACTACCCCAATGCAATGGGTAATGGATACACGGTATTCGGAAAAGTCATCTCAGGTACACAAACTATTGATGCAATCCGTAAAGTACAAACAATGGTTGCACCAGCCCCTCAAATGGGTCGTATGGCAGATGTCCCGACTAAACCCGTCATCATTGAATCTGCAACTATCCTGAAATAAGCACTCTTAACTGCAGAGGGTTTGTAAAAATGATTTTGCTTGATGATGCAAGAAGCACTGCATCTAAACCATCAAGCCGACTTTATGAATCTCCTCTGCAGGCATGGTCAATATTTGCGGGGGATGAACCCGCCCTTACCTTACAAGCTATTGATGCTTGCTTAATTGAAATCACGACGGCGCTGAGTCGCGGTGAATTTGTTGTACTGTTAATGGCATATGAGTATGGCCATCTCATTCACAATCTGCCCTCTCGAAAATCACAGCACCCATTACTTCAAGCCTGGTCTTTTCATTCTGTTCAAAAACTATCAAAGGTACAGGTAGATGAACTAATAGCACAACAGATTGCAAACCAGAAAGTTGACAGTCAGTTCGCGGGGGTTTTAGAGATTCAGACCTCTATTGATGAAATGCAATTTAAGAAAGATATTGCTACCATTCATGAGTACATCCTCAATGGCGATGTTTATCAGATTAACCATACTTACCGCATCTCAGGAAAAGTCTATGGTGCACCTTTAGCTCTTTATCAAAGACTACGCGAACGTCAGCCTGGAAGGTTCGGCGCGTATCTTGAGGATGGAAATGTATTCGTTCTATCTCAATCCCCTGAATTATTCATCGAAAAATCCGGTGACCTCATCAAAGCTATGCCTATGAAGGGCACTGCAAGTGCCAGCCTGAATTCTTCTAATGACTTATCGTCCGACCCAAAAAATCAAGCAGAAAACGTCATGATTGTGGACTTGCTTCGCAATGACTTAAGTCGTATTGCGCTACCTAATACCGTAACCGTTCCAAATCTTTTTGAGGTTACGCAGCATGGCGATATCTTGCAGATGACCTCTACGATAGAGGCCAAGATTAGATCCGGGGTTGGTATTAAAGAAATCTTTAATGCGGTATTTCCCTGTGGCTCCATTACGGGCGCCCCAAAGAAGCGCAGCATGGAGATTATTCAGGAGCTAGAGCCTGACAATCGAGATTTCTACTGCGGCGCATTAGGTTGGTTAGATCCCAATGGCGATCTCGCTCTAAGTGTTCCCATTCGTACAGTGGAGATTGAACAAAACCCCGCTACTACAGCATCGCATTTCACAATGGGGGTTGGCGCTGGAATTACCATCGACTCAACAGCCAATCAAGAGTGGGAAGAATGCCGAATAAAAGCCTCTTTTTTGACGGACCTCCCAAGCGCTACAGGAGTCTTTGAAACCATCCTGATCGATCATGGCAAAGTGAAATTACTCGAATCCCACTTAGATCGAATGCAAAGCTCTGCTTTAGCTTTAGGAATTCCTTTTGCAAGACTGGAAGCCAAAGCTTTAATTGACGAGTTCAGCTCAGAATTAGACCAAGGCATTTCTTATAGATTAAGACTAGACCTTTCTTCAGAAGGAAGTCTCCAAATATCTAACGGGATACTAGAGTCCCTACCTAAAGAAGTGAAGATTTTTTGGGCAAAAGATCTACTAAAAGATCCAGTAAATGCCATTACCCATTCAGGCAATATATTACTGAGGCACAAAACCTCTTTCAGACCTGTTTATGACGAGGCATGGCAAGCCTCTGTAGCTAACGGTGGTTTTGATGCCATATTCGTTAATGAATCAGGGCATGTCACTGAGGGCGGAAGATCCAGTATTTTTATCAAACCAAAGAATTCCACGAGTTGGCTCACTCCACCCCTATCGGCAGGGGTATTGCCTGGGGTTATGCGTGCACATATCTTGAAGGACCCCATATGGAATGCCCATGAAGCTGACCTTACTATTACAGATGTTTCAATGGCGGATAAGATAATGGTTAGCAATGCATTGCGGGGCCCACTTCAAGCCCATTTCTAGAAAGTTCCTATGAAGTTTTGCTCCAACTGTGCATCACCTCTAACGATTAAAATTCCTGCCGATGATTCTCGCGAACGTCATGTATGTGAGTCTTGCGGAAGCATTCACTATCAAAACCCACGCAACGTTGTTGGCACAATCCCTGCATACGAAAATCAAATCCTTTTATGTCGACGCGCCATAGAACCTAGGCATGGATATTGGACACTACCAGCTGGATTTATGGAGCTTGGAGAAAGTACAAGCGCAGGTGCCGCTAGAGAAACCTTCGAAGAGGCTGGCGCTACTGTTGAGATTGGCCCTTTATATTCTTTACTCAATGTTCCGCATGCAGAACAAGTTCATCTGTTTTATTTGGCGAAAATGCCAACGCCAGAGTTTTCTGCTGGAGAGGAAAGTCTTGAGGTTGCTCTATTCCTAGAACATGAAATTCCCTGGGATGAGTTGGCCTTCCCCACCGTCAAACAAACCCTTGAATGGTACTTTGCCGATCGCGCGGCTGGCAGGCTTGATTCACAGGTTGAAATTCATGTCCGTAGCAGAGATATTCAATCTAGCGAGAAGATTTAAGCGCGAATCAAATCTCATATGAGCAATATTTCTTGGTTAGGCGCGAATGATGCATTCCCCAACCCACTTTACCAACCCGATCCCGATCCAAATGTTCCTGGATTAATTGCGGTTAGCGAAAGAATTTACCCAGGCCAACTTGCGTCAGCTTATCAATTGGGAATCTTCCCGTGGTATTCGGATAATCAACCTGTCTTATGGTGGTCACCGAACCCAAGAATGGTATTAAAACCAACTCAATTCAAATGCCATCAGTCCTTTAAAAAAACCATTCGACAATTTTTAAATGACCCTACAAAACAGATTATTGTTGATCATGATTTTGGTGCGGTAATGCGCGCCTGTGCCACCAACATTCGCAGGGATCAGGATGGCACTTGGATTACGCATGAAATCATCAATGCATATACAAAACTTTATGAGGGGCAACATGCTCATAGCATTTCAGTTATGGATAACGATCTGCTCATAGGCGGCTTATATTGCGTAAATTTTGGTGGCATGGTTTTTGGTGAATCCATGTTTAGTCGTAAACCTGATTCCTCTAAGATAGCCTTAGCAGCGTTATCCGCCTGGTGTATTGAAAACCAAGTCGAAATGATCGACTGCCAACAGGAAACGCCCCACTTAAAGTCTTTAGGTGCCAACCCAATGGAGCGCAATGAGTTTTTAGAAAAACTCCAGCTTTGCATAAAACACACTAATATTGAAAGATCCTGGAACTTCAATAAAGAGATTCTTCAATACTGGCTATGACTCAGCTTAAAGAGCTTCCACTCACCGCTTTGCAGTTTTATGCAACCGCACCTTATGCTTGTAGCTACCTGCCCGATAGAATGGCACGCTCTCAGGTAGCGACGCCATCACACCTTATTCATACCGATATATATGGTGAGCTTGTAAATGCGGGTTTTAGGCGTAGCGGTTTATATACCTACCGCCCCTATTGTGATGAATGCAAAGCCTGCATAGCTACCCGCATTCCTGTAAAAAAGTTCGCTCCCACCAGAAGTCAAAAACGCGCCTGGAAGAAGCATTCTGGATTAGAGGTCCATGTACTAAATTTAGGCTACCAAGAAGAGCACTACGAGCTTTACAAGCAATATCAGAATGAAAGGCATGCTGGCGGGGAAATGGATCAGGATAGTCAAGATCAGTATTCCCAGTTTTTATTGCAAAGCCGTGTGAACTCCAGGATAGTGGAATTTCGAGATGGCCCTAACGATGCCAGTCCCGGCAAGCTTCGCATGATCAGCATGATCGATATCCTCGATCAAGGAATTTCATCGGTATATACGTTTTACGATACTTCAAATCCTTCCGATAGCTATGGATGCTTTAGCATTCTTTGGCAAATTCATCAGGTATTAGAGTTGAATCTTCCCTACTTGTACTTGGGGTACTTCATTAAAGATAGCGCCAAGATGGCCTACAAGATTAAGTACCAACCTCTTGAAGGGTTGGTAGATGACCGTTGGCAAGTGCTTGCTGAGGGATAATAAGCATCTATGATCGATAGCTATTCACTTTTACGCCCTCTGCTTTTTTGCATGGATCCTGAGCAGGCTCATAACTTCACGCTGAACAATATTGATCGCGCTGAACGCCTTGGAATCTTAGGGCACCTCATTCATCAACCAGATCCTGATCCATACACCTTATGCGGAGTCACCTTTCCAAACCCTGTTGGTTTGGCTGCTGGCCTAGATAAAGATGGTAAACATATAGATGGTTTAGGAGCTCTAGGTTTTGGATTTCTGGAGATTGGGACAGTTACCCCGCTACCCCAACCAGGCAATCCCAAACCACGGATGTTCAGATTACCTCAAGCGCAGGCGATTATTAATCGCATGGGTTTTAATAATGATGGTGTTGATGCCTGTGTAAAACGTGTGCGTCAATCTACATACTGGCAAAACGGTGGCATCGTTGGTTTAAATATTGGCAAGAATGCGAGCACACCAATTGATCAAGCGGCTAGTGACTATGTCAAAGCCATGGCAGCAGTCTATGAGATTGCCTCCTACATCACCGTCAATATTTCCTCTCCAAATACTCAGAATCTTCGCGCGCTTCAAGGCGAAGAAATGCTTCGATCACTACTTGGCTCTTTAGATGTTGAACGTGAACGTCTTAGCGATCGCTTTGGAAGTCGCAAGCCCCTCTTTCTTAAAATTGCACCTGATTTAGATGAAGGTGATGTCAGTCTTATCGCTGACCTGTTATTAGAATTTGGTATTGATGCAGTCATAGCCACCAATACAACTATCGCACGAGATGCCGTTCAAAAGCTTCAATATGGAAATGAAGCTGGCGGCCTATCCGGGGCACCCGTTAAGAACGCTTCGACTCACATCATCAGATTGTTAAAAGGCAAGCTTAAGGATGAGATTCCGATTATTGGCGTTGGCGGCATTCTGTCTGGCACTGACGCTAAAGAAAAGAGGGATGCCGGAGCCAACCTGATTCAACTGTATAGCGGTCTGATTTACCGGGGTCCAGAACTCATAGCGGAATGTGCCAAGGCTTTGCGTACTTAAGAGTCCATTAGCCATGTTTTTTGGCTATGAAATCAGATTTCATATTGTGCAATTTCCCAAGAAATAGATACAATTGCATTCATGAATACAAACAAAATCGTCAAAACTGGCAAAACCCCTGGGGAGATTGGTAAAACCGCAATCCAGGTGGTTGAGCGGATGATGAACTTGTTAGACGCCCTAGCCATTCATGAGGAGTCCAGTAGCCTTAAGTCCCTATCAGAGATCACCGCTCTCCACCCCTCAACCGCTCACCGCATCCTCAATGATCTGGTTGCCTGCAGGCTGGTTGAGCGTGGTGACGGTGGAACTTATCGTCTGGGTTTGAAACTATTAGAGCTAGGTAATTTGGTAAAAGCAAGATTGTCCGTTCGCGAGGCCGCACAAGCGCCTATGCGGGCCCTGCATAAGTTAACTGGCGAGACCATCAACCTATCGGTCAGACAGGGCGATGAAATTGTTTATGTAGATCGCGCTTATAGCGAACGATCTGGCATGCAAGTGGTGCGAGCAATTGGTGGTCGCGCTCCCCTGCACCTTACATCGGTGGGAAAACTCTTTTTAGCCAGCGATGACCCAAGTCAAGTACGCGCTTATGTAACCCGTACAGGCTTATCTGGACATACGCGTAACAGCATTACAGACCCAAGCAAACTTGAAACAGAGCTCAATTTAGTTAGACGACATGGAAATGCACGTGACAATGAAGAGCTAGAGCTTGGGGTGAGCTGTGTAGCAGCCTCAATTCTGGATGACACCGGAAAACTGGTTGCAGGACTTTCTCTTAGCGCCCCAACCGATCGCATTCAAGGGGACTGGGTGAGAGCACTTCAAGATACCGCACTACTAGTTTCCAAGGGCATGGGATTTAAACCTAAAACCGCAGAACCCGGAATCTAATTACATCAAACGACGAATTGGTTGAGGGCCAGAGGGCATTTTTTCATACCAATCACGCACTCTGACAGCATCCGCAAAACGCGATTGACTGCCTTGGGAATCCAAAAAGACTAGCAACAAAGGTGTGTTATTTACTTTGGTCTGCATTACTAAGCATTTACCTGCTGCATTAATAAAGCCGGTTTTTTGAAGGCCAATATCCATATTACCTGCTCGCACAAGTCGATTTGTATTTAAGAAGACTTGCGGACGATTTGCAATCACCATGGTTAACTCTGGCCATGTAGAAAACTCCCGAATCAATTTGTATTGATAGGCAGCATTTAGCATACGAGTTAAGTCTTCGGCACTAGCAACGTTTTCACTCATCAATCCTGTTGGATCTGCAAAGTGCGAATGATCCATGCCCAATTCTTTTGCCTTACGATTCATAGCATCCACAAACGCAGGAATACCACCAGGATAGTTGCGACCCAAGGTATAGGCCGCGCGATTTTCAGAAGACATCAAGGCCACATGAAGAGCATCCTCACGTCTTAAGGCTGTTCCCTCTACTAAACGTGAGTGCTTATAGATATGGGCATCTTCAGAGTTAATGACCACCACGTCATCCATCGGGAGCTTGGCATCCAAAACTACCATTGCAGTCATGAGCTTTGTAATAGAGGCAATAGGCAGGCTTACTGTAGGATTCTTTTCAAAATAGACTTCTTTGGTATCTTGGTTAACAACGATCGCAACACTGGATTTCAAGCTAAGGTTATCGTGCTGACCACGCAAACCTAAAGCCGTTGCAAGAGAAGGCGGCGCCTCAACAATAGGTGCATTTGAACGAGTAACCGTTACTCGAACAGTCTTCGCTTTTTTGGGTGCTCTGACGGCTACCGCTTTAGATGTTGTTTTGGCTACTGTTTTAGTAGGTGAAGACTTTGATGATTTGGCCTGCTTGTCTTTACTCGCAGCATTTGCGGAAACCCCGAAAGTAACAGACATTGCGAACAAACAGGAGAGCAATATGCTTGAAATTCGATTCAACAACATCCCCAAATACCTTCCAAAACTTTTGACATACGGAATGATAAATAACTTTTCCGATTCAGGGCGCTTAATTGCCCCTAAATGCAGTAAATAAAATCAAATACGGTGCAAATTTATTCAGCAATAGTTGCCAATGTTTTAGTTTGACGCCTATTCACGAGGATCACGCCTGTCATCGTTAAGATGAGCCCCAGAGTCATAAATGTTGTAAACGGCTCATCAAAGAGCAACCAAGCCATTGCTGCCGTAGTTGGAGGGGTTAAGTAAAGTAAGCTGGTGACCTTGGTGGCAGCCCCTTTGCGAATCATCATAAATAACAAACTTATGGATCCAATCGACAGCGGAAAAATAGCCCAAAGTAATGCCCCTATTACAGATGCATTCCAAACCATCACACCTGTTTCAAAGAAATACATACAAATAAAACTCAATACGGCAGAAACTCCAAATTGAATTGAAGATCCGGCTCTTAGATCAAAGACTGGGCAATATTTTTTTTGATAGAGCGTGCCAAAGGTAATAGATAACAAGGCGGCAAATGCCAAGAAATAACTTATTACAGGGATATGGGCAAAACTAATCTTTTCCGCAACTACGAGAGCGACTCCCGCGAAACCAAAGCCTAGCCCAACCCATTGCCGAGAAGTGACTTTTTCAGAAATCCAGGCAGCAAACCATGCAGTAAGAATTGGCTGCAAACCCACAATAATGGCAACTAGTCCAGCAGTCATGCCCAACCGTACGGCAAACCAAACACCCATTAAGTACCCAAACTGCAACAACAGTCCCGCAATGGCAATGTGTTTAATTTGATGCCAACTTGGCCAACTAATTCTCCAGATGAGGTTGAGCACTGCCATAGCCATCAAGACACCCGCAAAGCGCCAAAACAAAAAGGTAGCTGGCTCAACATAAGGCATTGCCAGTCGGGCAATAACAAACCCAGTACTCCAGATCAGCACAAAGAATGGTGCAATTGCACTATCTAAAAAACGAGGTGTCATAAGTAACTATCTGAATATATTGAGTTTTTAACAATCGGCTATTTTAAGTGGATTCTGATCATTACGTACTTAAGCCATATAAGCCTAGGGCTTACACCAATAATGCACTGCACCATTTATATTTACAATAAGCCGATATTGATTTAATTGCCGGATGGCCTCATAGTGAAGTTCATCCTTAATACCACGGAAGGGATTGAAATGAACTTAACGCCAGAACAGCTTGCGGCTGCACAAAAAGCCAACCTAGAAACTCTCAGCAGCCTCACCAATCAAGCTTTGCAAAGCATTGAAAAATTAGTTGAGCTTAATATGCACATCGCCAAGCAAAGCCTGAGCGATAGCATGAGTAGCGCCAAAAAAGCATTGGAAGTAAAAGATATTCAACAGCTACTTGCCCATCAAGCGGAAGCAGTTCAGCCAATGGCCGAAAAGATCATGGCTTACAGTCGTCATTTATATGATTTAGCCCATGAAACTCAAGCCAACTTCACAAAGTCTGCTGAAAAAGAATTTCAAGCAGGCCAAAAGAAAGTCAACGCCTTAGTTGAAGACTGGACAAAAAATGCGCCGGCCGGATCTGATGCCGCTGTTCAAGCAGTTAAGCAAGCCATCGCTTCTGCAAATAATGTATTTGAGACAAGTCAAAAAGCAGTAAAACATGCTGTTGAAGTTGCTCAAACGAATTTGAATAACGCTACCGACACCGCCATGAAAAATGTCTCTACCGCCAGCAAAGCCGTTAAGAAAAAATAAGTTTTCTTTGGTCAAACAAAAGCCCCGAACGATCGGGGCTTTTATCTTTTTAGCGCCTGTAAAAATAATTATGAGGTTTTCTTTTTAACAGGTGGCAAATCAGTGCAGTGACCATGCGCAGCCTCAGCAGCCAAGCCCACTGATTCACCAAGAGTTGGATGTGGATGAATAGTTTTACCAATATCCACGGCATCTGCTCCCATTTCTATAGCTAAACATACCTCACCAATGAGATCGCCAGCATGGGTTCCAACAATTCCACCACCAATGATGCGATGCGTATTGGCATCAAAAAGCAGTTTTGTAAAACCTTCATCACGTCCATTAGCAATTGCTCGACCACTAGCAGCCCATGGAAACAAACCTTTTTCATAGGCAATGCCTTGAGCTTTACATTGTTCTTCAGTTAAACCAGCCCAAGCCACTTCGGGATCGGTGTAGGCGACTGATGGAATTTGCTTGGCATCAAAATACGACTTTTGTCCCGCTGCAGCTTCCGCTGCCACATGACCTTCGTGCACAGCTTTATGAGCAAGCATCGGCTGACCAACGATATCTCCAATCGCATAGATATGAGAAACGTTGGTGCGCATTTGTTTATCTACTGAAATAAATCCACGCTCATCAACCGTTACCCCAGCCGCAGAAGCATCGATCTTTTTACCGTTGGGCGTGCGCCCTACCGCGACCAATACCAAATCATATGTTTGCGGTTCTGCAGGTGTGTTTTCCCCTTCAAAACTTACTTGAATACCATCGGACTTGACCTCGGCTTTGCTAGCACGGGTTTTGAGCATGATCTTTTCAAAACGTTTGGCGTTAAATTTTTCCCAGACTTTCTCTAAGTCTCGGTCAGCACCCGCCATTAAGCCGTCCATCATCTCAGCGATATCGATGCGCGAACCCAAGGTACTGTAGACCGTCGCCATTTCGAGGCCAATAATTCCGCCACCAATGACCAGCATTCTTTTGGGAATACTCTTGAGCAATAAAGCACCAGTGCTATCGATAATCCGAGGATCGTCAGGTAAGAAAGGAAGTTTTACAGGTTGGCTACCGGCGGCAATGATCGCCTTCTGAAAGCGAATAACTTCTTTTTTTCCTGTAAGCTCTTGACCATCACCACTAGTCAATTCCACTTCGACGTGATGTGAATCTAAAAAGTGCCCTACTCCACGTACAGTAACTACTTTGCGGGCTTTGGCCATACCGGCCAAACCACCCGTTAACTTCGCTATGACAGAATCTTTATAAGCGCGCAATTGATCGATTTCGATCTTTGGCTCGCCAAAGGTAATTCCATGCTTTGCCATCGTCTTAACTTCATCCATCACGGATGTGGTGTGCAATAAAGCCTTGGATGGAATACAGCCTACATTGAGACATACACCCCCTAAGGTAGCGTAACGCTCAACGATGATGGTGCTCATACCCAAATCGGCACTTCTGAACGCCGCACTATAGCCGCCAGGACCAGCGCCCAATACAAGCACCTCACACTCATGAGCAACGGCACCACTGTACTCACCAGCAACAGGTGTTGATCTTGGGGTTTGCGCTGAAACTGCAGGGCTAGTTGGCGCCGATGGTTGAACTGGTTCTGTTTGAGCTTCTTGAGAAACGGGAGCAGCAGATGCGCTCACTTCAACTTCAGCAATCACACTTCCTTTGCTAACTTTATCCCCAGACTTTACGGAAATACTGGTAACCGTTCCAGCCACATCCGATGGAATTTCCATCGTTGCCTTGTCAGACTCCAATATTAGTAAAGACTGCTCTTTTACAACCACATCGCCAACTTTAACCAATACCTCGATTACAGGAACATCTGCGTAATCACCAATATCAGGAACAAGGATTATTTGCTTAGCCATCATTACTCCTTATAGCGCTGCGCGACGGAAGTCGGCAAGCAATTGAGCAATGTAAACATTAAAGCGCGTAGCTAAAGCACCATCAATCACGCGATGATCCGCTGACAATGACAGTGGACAAATAAGTCGCGGTACGAATTGTTTACCATCCCATACAGGCTTCATAGCGGCTTTGTTTACGCCCAAAATCGCAACTTCGGGAGCATTCACAATTGGGGAGAAATACGTCCCGCCAATACCACCCAAGGAGGAGATCGTAAAGCTAGCACCCTGCATTTGATCGGGCTTTAACTTACCATCACGAGCCAATGCCGCCAACTCTGAGGTCTCACGAGCAATTTCAAAAATACCTTTTTTATCGGCATTTCGAATGACAGGAACAACTAAACCATTTGGTGTATCTGCAGCAAAAGCAATATTGAAATACTTTTTCAGAACCAACTCATCACCATCTAACGAGCTATTAAATTCTGGGTATTTTTTGAGGGCAGCAACAGCGGCTTTCATCAAAAAAGCAAGCATGGTAATTTTTAATCCCTGCTTTTCATTCTCTTTGTTGGTCAGTACGCGGAAAGCCTCTAAATCCGTAATGTCGGCATCTTCGTGATAAGTCACGGCCGGAATCATCACCCAGTTTCGACCCAAATTGGCAGCGGTGAGTTTCTTAATACGATTTAAAGGCTGACGCTCGATTTCACCGAACTTAGAAAAATCGACTTTTGGCCAAGGGATGAGGTTTAAACCGCCCAAGCTTCCGCCAGACGCTGCGTTATTGGCACTCGCAGAGCCACCACCGCTCGTCATTGCGGCTTTAATAAATGCCTGGACATCCTCTTGGGTAATACGGCCCTTGGGTCCGGAACCCTTAACTTGAGAAACTGTCACACCAAGTTCACGAGCAAACTTACGTACAGATGGGCTTGCATGACTTGCTGTGGGGTCAACAACCTGCGTTGCCTGAACGCTCACAGGAGATGGTGTTGGAGCTCTAGCAATTGGAGTCTCTACAGCAGCAGGCGCGGGCTTTGCAGGTGCCGATACCGAAGCTGGACTGGATGCGGTTACTGAAGCGGCACCACTTTCCAATACGAGAACAATAGAACCCTCAGAAAGTAAATCGCCTACTTTGACTTTGACTTCTTTCACCACCCCAGAGTGAGAAGACGGAACATCCATGGTGGCCTTATCAGACTCCAACACCACAATGGATTGCTCTTTTTCTACTTGATCGCCAACTTTAACCAAGACCTCAATAACAGGCACGTCTTTGTAATCCCCAATATCAGGAACTTGAATTTGTACCAAGGAAGTTGCAGCGGCTGATGCACTTACTGGAGCTACCTTGAGCACCTCTGCCTGGGCAGGAACCGCCGCGGCGGCACCTTCTTCAAGCAAGATTACTACTGAGCCTTGTGACAATACATCCCCTGCCTTCACTTTGATTTCTTTAACGATGCCAGAGTGAGAAGACGGAACATCCATGGTGGCCTTATCAGACTCCAACACCACAATGGATTGCTCTTTTTCTACTTGATCGCCAACTTTGACCAAGACCTCAATAACAGGCACGTCTTTGTAATCCCCAATATCAGGAACTTGAATTTCGATTAATTTGCTCATTTTGTCTATCTCTAATCAAACCGTCATTGGATTGGGTTTTGTAGTTTCAATGCCGTACTTCTTAATGGCATCAGCTAATTTTTGACGATCAAATTGACCAGAATCAACTAAAGAACGCAGTGCAGTTAAAACGACCCAGCGACGATCAACCTCGAAGAAGTCGCGTAATTTTTCACGGGTATCAGATCGACCAAAGCCATCGGTTCCCAATACTTCGTAACGGCGACCCATATGCTGAATAGCCGGACGAATCTGCTCAGCAAATAAACGCACATAATCTGTAGCGGCAATGACTGGGCCAGTCGTATCTTTTAAGCAACTTTCAACATGTGACAAGACAGGTTGGGCTGTTGGATTGAGCAAGTTGTTACGGTGAACAGCAGTCCAGTCGCGTCCCAACTCCGTAAAGCTTGGGCAACCCCACAAATCAGATGCAATACCCCAATCTTTTTCCAACATCTCTGCAGCTTCAATCACCTCTCTGAAGATAGTTCCCGAACCCAGCAATTGCACACGCAATTTAGAGCTTGCATCGCCAACAGACTTAAGTTTATACATGCCCTTGATGATGTCTTTTTCAGCGCCTTTTGGCATGGCTGGGTGAGCGTAATTCTCATTCATCAAGGTAATGTAGTAATACACATCATCCTGAACTTCAAGCATGCGACGCATACCATCTTGAATGACAACAGCTACTTCAAAAGAGAATGATGGATCGTAGCTAATGCAGTTAGGAACTGCAGAGCTCCAAATTTGACTGTGGCCATCTTCATGTTGCAAGCCTTCACCATTCAAAGTGGTTCTACCCGCAGTACCACCAAGCAAGAATCCACGGCTACGCATATCTCCAGCTGCCCATGCTAAATCGCCAATTCTTTGGAATCCAAACATGGAATAGAAGATGTAGAAAGGCAGCATCGGAACGCCATGCGTGGAATACGATGTGGCCGCTGCGATCCAGTCGCACATACCGCCCGCTTCATTGATGCCTTCCTGGAGAATTTGACCATGCTTATCCTCTTTGTAAAACATCAGTTGATCATGATCTTCTGGGGTATAGAGCTGACCCAGTTGATTCCAGATACCAAGCTGGCGGAACATGCCTTCCATACCGAAGGTGCGGGATTCATCAGGAACAATTGGAACTACACGTTTGCCTAGAACCTTGTCGCGAACAATCGTATTGAGCATGCGTACAAAAGCCATCGTAGTTGAAATCTCGCGACCATCTGTAGTTGCTTCAAGTAAAGCCGCAAAAACATCTAATGAAGGTACTGGCAAGCTTTCTGCCTTAGTGCGACGCTGAGGCAAGTAACCACCCAACTCCTGACGACGCGCTTTCATATACTCAAGCTCAGGACTACCTTCAGCAAACTTCACTAAAGGCATGTCATCTAATTGATCATCTTTAACGGGAATCTCAAAACGATCACGGAAGCGACGTACATCATCGGCATTCATCTTTTTAGCTTGGTGAGCAATATTCATCGCCTCACCAGAACCGCCCATACCGTAACCTTTAATGGTATGAGCCAAAATTACCGTAGGTTGCTGTTTATGATTTACAGCAGCATGAAACGCAGCATAGACTTTATGGGGATCATGACCACCACGATTCAACTGCCAAATATCATCATCGCTCCAGTCACTTACTAAAGCTTTGAGTTCAGGCGTATTAAATACGATCTCGCGAACATAGGCGCCATTTTTAGCCTTCATCGTTTGATATTGACCATCAACGATTTCGCCTAAGCGTTGCATCAAAATACCTTTTTTGTCACGGGCAAATAAAGCATCCCAATGACCACCCCACACTACCTTAATGACGTTCCAGCCGGCACCACGGAACTCACCTTCAAGCTCTTGAATAATCTTGCCATTACCGCGTACAGGTCCATCCAGACGTTGTAAGTTGCAATTAATGACAAAAATCAGGTTGTCTAATTTTTCACGGCCAGCCATGCCGATCGCACCTAATGATTCTGGCTCATCAGTTTCGCCATCACCCAAGAATGCCCAGACTTTGCGCCCTTCAGATTTAATGAATCCGCGATCTTGCATGTACATCATAAAACGGGCTTGATAGATTGCCATAATCGGACCAAGGCCCATCGACACTGTTGGGAACTGCCAAAAATCAGGCATCAACCAAGGATGTGGATAACTGGAGATTCCCTTGCCGCCAACTTCCTGACGGAAGTGATCAAGCTGCTCGTCAGTCAAACGACCAAGCATGTAGGCTCGCGCGTATACACCGGGAGCAGAGTGACCCTGAACAAAAATTAAGTCTCCACCATGCTCTGGTGAAGGGGCATGCCAAAAGTGATTAAAGCCAACATCGTACAAAGTAGCTGCAGATTGAAATGACGAGATGTGGCCACCAACATTAGTGTCTTTATTGGCACGCAAAACCATCGCCATTGCATTCCATCGCGTATAGGAGCGGATGTGATGCTCTACATTCTGATCACCAGGCAAGCGTGCTTGACGCTCTACTGGAATAGTGTTGATGTAAGGGGTTTCTGCATGGAACGGTTGATTAACGCCGTTTACTCGTGCATGAGAAATTTGTTGGTCAATTAAGTAAGCGGCGCGTTCAGGGCCTTCATTGCGGATGACCCCATCAAGAGCCTGCAACCATTCTTGCGTCTCTCCAGGATCTACATCCTGTGCATTTGTTTTACCTAAGATTTGCTCTGGAACTGCCGCCATAAACTGCCTCCATATAGAACTTATTATTAGTGAATTACTTTATAGCTAATATTCTAGGAAGGTATATGGGTGTAAACAAGGAAATTTTCACATAATGATAGTATTTGTCATAATGTGAAATTATGCTGCAGCGCATACAAAAGACGGGTTATATGGGGGTAAATACAGAGAAATCAGGCAAAATGACTCGCATCCATGAAATTCAAGGCTACCCCCTCAAATCTCCTCAATCCTGCTAAATGGCTCCGTCGAATCCGGGGCTTCAGATTGGTCTACACACCATTATTAGCCATCATCATTTTTACAGCAGTGATGGGCGTCATTCTGGGGACATTGCATTTACAAGAAAAGAATCAGCAAGAGGCTTCTTTATACAGAGAGCTTGCCTTTGCGAAACAACGCATACAACTTCGATTTGAAAACAACACGGATTCTTTTATTGCGATCAATCGTGAATTTGCTGCCAGCATTGATCAAGACAAGTACAAAAAGAACGCTTTTGAACAAATTGAAAATATTTCGCAGAAAAACCCTGAAATCGCACAAGCTATTTGGGTTAACAACGATAGTACCGTTCAGTGGTCAGTGCCACCAATAAACCATAAAGCAGATTATCTCTTTAAGTCAAAAAATAACTCTACTCTCAGTAAAGAGCTTTATAAAACTTTAGAGCTTAGTAAGGTAACGAATCGCCCTGCCTTTAGCCAATATGTCGATTTACCCCCCAACACTGACCAACCAATTGCACGAGAAAAAATGAGTGTTTTTTGGCAAGTCATTCCATCCTACAGTGGCGGGGAATCCATGGGTACATTGGCTGTTTTATATACAGCACAAGGTCTTTTGGACATTATTCCAGGAGAACTGAAATCTCAATATCGCTTCTCTTTATTGGCTGACAACGATCAATTACTCGCTATTTCTTCAGATAGAAATATACCCAAGAGAGCATTAAGCAATCAAACAAATTTGGACATGGGCGTACTAAGCCCTAACCTCACGCTTCGCATCGATACCTATCCACCTCCCACCAATTTAACCTTCAGAATGTTAATTGGCGTAGTTCTGGGTTTAAGCGTATTCGTAATATGGAGTCTTTGGTCAGTGCTTAAGCAGATGCAAGTTCGACAAGAAGCCGAAGCGAATCTGCGCACCGAAACCAGTTTTCGAAATGCCATGGAAAACTCTACGCCAGTAGGTATTCGTGCGCACAATATGGAAAAACGCATTACCTATGTGAATAGGGCTTTTTGTGAGATGACCGGCTGGTCTGCCAAAGAGTTAATTGGACTTAAACCTCCCTTCCCCTTTTGGCCTCAAGATCGCATTCCTGAAATTACTGAAAAAATTAATCGTGTTCTTCAGCCCAGCTTTGGACCACAAAACAAGGCTGGTATAGAAGGGGCAATCTACCGTCGTGATGGTACCCAAATCCAAACCCGAACCTTTGTGGCTCCATTAATCAATGAAAAAGGCCATCAAACTGGCTGGGTAACGTCTTTAATTGATATTTCCGAGCCTAAAAGAATTCGTGAAGAATTAGCCGCCACTCAAGATCGTTTCGTTACTGTTTTGGAGGGCCTTGATGCTGCAGTTTCGGTAGTCTCAATTGAGTCTGGTGATTTATTATTTGCCAATCGCTTCTATCGAGAACGCTTTGGCGATAACTCACAAGGTCACCTTGATTTGGCTGGTGAAGAAGTTCCTCAGCATGCGATCGACAAGATTCTTGAAGAGCATGACAACCAAATCAGCACCCTTTCACCCTCCTCCCTTTATCAAGAATCCGATTCAGAAGAAGTTCAGTTATTGGGCGAAACATCCAAGTGGTATGAAGTTCGTCGACGACTAGTGCCCTGGGTGGACGGTCATATGGCCGAGCTATTAATCGCTACAGATATTACCTTGCGCAAAGAAGCGGATGATATTGCCCGCCAACAAGAAGAGCGCATGCAATTTACCAGCCGACTCACAACTATGGGTGAAATGGCCTCTTCTCTTGCGCATGAGTTAAATCAACCTTTATCGGCAATCTCAAACTATTGCATGGGTGTTGCCAAGCGCTTACAAGGCCTTGATCCGGCATTAAAGAAAGAAATCTTGCCTGCTTTAGAAAAAGCCTCAGAACAAGCACATAGAGCTGGGACAATCATTCAGCGGATTCGTAGTTTTGTGAAACGTAGTGAGCCTCAACGTAAATATTGCTCTATTGCCGATATCATCCATGATGCCGTTGGTTTGGTTGAAATTGAAGCCCATCGTCATCGACTCAGCATCACTTCCCATATAGAAGAACATCTTCCAGAGGTCAATCTAGATCCAGTATTGATTTTGCAGGTTCTGGTCAATCTTCTCAAGAATGGATTAGATAGCATCAGAGAATCGCTTCCCCTGACCTCCCGCTGGTCTGCACCACCAGTCAATATCTCTGCCAATTTGGATACCAGCACCTTTCCCGCCATGCTTCGTATCGATGTCACTGATTCCGGGTCTGGAATAGATGAATCGGTGATTGAGCGTATGTTTGAGCCCTTTTTCAGCACTAAACAAGACGGAATGGGAATGGGACTCAATATTTGTCGGTCTATTATTGAATCCCATCATGGGCGACTATGGGCTAAAAACCATATGGATACAGAACATACCAAGCTGACAGGCTGCACCTTTACAATACTTCTACCCATAGATTATTCAAATTCTGTGGAAAATGTTTAACCGTCCTATCGATTTAATTCACGAGATTTCATATGAACTTAAGCAGCCCAGCAAAAACCAATCAGACCGAAGTGGTCTACGTAGTCGATGACGATGAAGCGGTACGCGACTCTTTAACGTGGTTACTGGAAAGCAATGGTTATGTTGTCCGCTGCCATGCAAGCGCTGAGCGTTTTTTACAATCCCTTCAAAACACCGATAAATCCACAATTTCTTGCGCGATTTTGGATGTACGGATGCCTGGAATGTCCGGCCTCGAATTGCAAGAACGCCTCTCTAGTGAAAACTTTCCTATGCCAGTCGCTTTCATTACTGGTCACGGCGATGTTTCGATGGCCGTCTCCACCATGAAACGTGGCGCAGTAGATTTTATTGAAAAGCCTTTTAAAGAAAATGACTTATGCGGTCTGGTCGATAGAATGCTTGCCAAAGCTCGCATCGATTACTCACAAGCTAGCCAACGAAAAATTACTCGCAGCCTACTGAGTAAATTAACGGGTCGTGAAAAACAAGTGTTAGAGCGTATTGTTGCTGGACGTTTAAATAAACAGATCGCTGATGACTTGGGAATCTCCATTAAAACCGTTGAAGCTCACCGCGCAAATATTATGGAGAAACTCAACGTGAATACTGTTGCCGATCTTCTCCGTTTGGCACTGTCTGATCCACAGCCAAATTAATTCATACCTCCTCTCATTCTTATTGCTAAGTCACCAGATATGCCTGCACACCTATTAGACGGTAATGCCCTATCGAAAAAAATTCGTACAGAAATCGCTGCACGAGCTGCGATTGTTACTGCAAAAGGTATAAGACCTGGTTTAGCGGTCATTGTTGTTGGTGAGAATCCCGCAAGCCAAGTCTATGTCAGAAACAAAGTAAAAGCCTGTGAGGATGTTGGCTTTCATTCTGTGCTCGATCGATATTCGTCGGCATTGAGTGAGGTGGAATTACTTGCGCGTATTGCCACACTGAATGCGGATCCTGCTATTCATGGAATTTTGGTTCAGTTACCCCTTCCTGAACATATCGCTACTGCGCATGTTTTAGAAGCTATCTCTCCAGAAAAAGATGTCGATGGATTTCATGTGGCAAATGCTGGCGCTTTAATGGTGGGTCAGCCACTATTTAAACCATGCACTCCTTATGGCTGCATGAAGATTTTAGAAAGCATTGATTACCCAATCCGCGGCGCTAATGCTGTAATAGTTGGGGCATCTAATATCGTCGGAAAACCTATGGCGATGCTTTTATTGCAAGCCGGGGCAACTGTCACAATCTGTAATAGCAAAACTCGCGATCTTGCTCATCACACTAAAGGTGCTGATATCTTGGTTGTAGCTACAGGAAGACCAAAAATGGTTTCGGGTGATATGGTTAAAGGCGGCGCAGTTGTCATTGACGTTGGAATCAATCGCATGGCTGATGGCAAGCTATGTGGTGACGTTGATTTTGAGACAGTTAAAGAGGTGGCTGGCTGGATTACCCCTGTACCCGGCGGTGTAGGTCCTATGACCATCACAATGCTCTTAATGAACACCATAGAAGCCGCGGAAAAGGCTGCCCAAGCTTAAGCCCCCTCTTCACACCCTTAACTCTCTTAACCTCCTTCACCCCCTAAACCCCTTGGGTTTTATGAAGAGCTCATCGGGAAAAGGTAGATCCAAACTAGAAGTTCAAAGATAAACCCGCCTAGGCGGGTTTATTTATGTTCTATTGACTACTTTGGCAAGATTAAATCACCAAAACCAAGAATCGATTTAGTCTAATTGAGAAAGTCATTACTTCAAAATTACCAGCGTTGCTGTAGCTCGTGCACCCCAACCTGATGGACCACCAGGCGTATTGCTCAAGTAATACATGGGACCGGCACCAAAAGAAATCGGTACGCCATCAAAGACTTCTAACTTAGATACCCCGACATACAAAGGATTTGATGTACGGTGAGAGTCGTAGTTGTACTGAGCTTCCATGTTGGCCGCAAAGGCCAAGGGCCGTCACGATTAAGAACCACTGCCGTGACACCTGCACCGGTTTGTTGCGAACCAAAGTGACCGCTATTGCCCGAAGGAGATTGGGCATAAGGGCCAATACCCCAAATCCAAGAAGAATTGGTATTGGGCGCATAAAAAGACTCTAAGGTGACACTAGAGTATTCGAAAAAGTGGAGAATGCCAACAAAGCCAGCAGTAAGGAAATGAGTTTCTTGTTTATAAAAACGTTAGTTAAGATTAATGAAATCTGGTGAAATTAAGAGCGATTTTGACTTTGCGGTGACTCTAGATAATTTGTTAAAGCATTGACCATCGACATAATCGATGAGGTTGCCCAAGCAAATGAAAACAATCCTGAAAAGGCGATAAAAGTAGGAATGAGATGCCAACCGCTAGGCATGTTGTCAATAAAAATACCTAAGGTGGTATAGCTGCTTGCGCTATAACGCATAGCTTGATCCCAGCTATCCGCTCTTCCTATAGCTACCAAAGAGAGAGCCCACAGAGAGATCGCAAATAACTGCGCCAAGGCCAAGATAAGGGTGCAACCTATAAATAAAAGGATTGCAGAGAATCGTGACCGAATGATGTGTGTTTGAAGGGATGCTCTGAAACGTAGGGTTGTTGTAATGAATACATAACCAACACATCCAAGCACTATGCCGATCAGAAGAAGTCCATAAATGATCTGTGGAATAGTGTCCTGCCACACCACAACGAGAGTATTGCCTGGAAACATGTAAATAGAGCTCTAAAAGAAAAATGGTCAGCAAAAACTCTGATTTGTATATTTATCAGAACTATAACAAAAAATTTATTTCAATGTTTGCGACACCTTGCAAAAATTTGTATTTTTATACCCTCTTGAGCGTATTCCTATAGTCGCGTTGAGAAATTTAAGGTACAAGTAGCAATAGATCAACTCTTGGTCCCTAAAAGGTTAAAAACGAAAGCTACTAGAAAGTGGCTTTCGTTCATTACTGCTATTTATTCAACTTAGCGGCAATCTTTCAAACTCTAAAATTCCACCAATAATATTGATGGAATTTTATTGATTTATTTCAAAAACAGCGAAGTGCCATCCACATTAGGATTGGCATTTAGGGTTTCAAAAGAAACTTTCGTAGCAGCTTTTAATGTCGTGAGCTTATTCAAATCAAACATAGAATAATTGATGCTATCGATTGTTCTAATGTAAAAATGGTTCTGGTTGGTATCCCTCATGGTGGTCCAAAGCGTTACTTCTGAAGCGGATTTGGCGCCCTTTACAGATGTCATGTCACGTTCGCCGCCAGGCATATCGCTAGGCAAATCAATAGAAATATTTTTCGGTCTATCAAAATTGTTCATGATGTGACTGAGAGTAAAGATGGATTGAGCAGGGGTTGTCGCTTTTTCTGCAAACGTTGAATAGTACGCAGCCTTTACAAACCGGCCCGGTGAAGTTTCCACGCTCGGGAGGTTAGCCATATTGCCACCGCCATCGAATGCGTTAACTTTTAGGTTATTAAACTTGCCGCTATTTTTATCCACGTTAGTTAAATAGGCATAGTTACTCATGTTTTGGACATGCCATGGAAATGGAGGGTTATTAGTCATAACGCCTACTGGATTGTCATATACAATTGTTTTCCCGCCTATCCATTCAATAACAATACCCTGACCTGTTTTGTCATAGAGCGCGTAATGCACAGGGAAAGCACCCTCACCCAAGAATGGAACTGTAGGTAACCAAACTTCAACCTCTTTATTTTCAAGAGCCTGTTTCACCTGCGCAACATTTGTGAAGTTACCCAAAACCCATGGTCCAAAATCTACAGCCGAAAGAATCTTTCCTTGTGGGGCACGACTAACATCTGGTGAAGTATTGCCACCCAATGACTGAATTGAAAAAACTAAGCCTTGATCGTTCATCGCATCAATGACGGTTTCTTGCATATCGCCCTGAACCAGGCCTTTTTTAATGCTGGCTGAAAAGATCCCGTACTTAGAATTAAAAGCTATTCCCTGCTTACCATCAGGTGTAAGTGATGAGAACTGGCTACCCTTAGGGAAATAGGTTAGGTGATCAGGTTGCACGCCAACAAATTCCATTGTTCGACCAATATAGGCTCGACCTTGTGCATCGGTATACACCAATGAAGTGCAGGCGATTGCATTGCCGATAGAGGCAAGGACAAGCGATGCCGCGGTTAGCAAACTCACAATACGTTTATTTTTCATTTAAAGTCTCTCTGTAGATATATGAAAATTTATTCTATTTATTAATACTATGTAACATTATGATTTTAATAATAGCATGAGGGTCATAGCTCAATTACTCGCATTATTAAATGCAATCATATATAAATATCAAACGCTATTAGATATTAAGGGCGCTAACAACAATAGATTGATTCCCTAGCTATTAGGGTTATTACTAAAAAGAAAAAACCACCCTAAAGTGATTTAGTATTCCCGGTCATCTGGTGCAGAGTTATCTAAGACCAAACAATAAGAAATCTTTAGGGGCCTACTTCATGCATCCATTACCAAAAGACCGGTTTTCCTTATTCACCTCAACAAAATTGATTGGGATATTCTGAAGCCTTTCTTTTAGTGTCCCTACTAAATCCTCGTAAATAACTTTGTAGCATTTCTTTTTCGTTTGCGTGGCTCTGACTTCACTAGTTTGACTTCAAACTGATCACTTACAGGTGCATTGTTTAGACGCCTACTGCCTTACTTGTTAAAAACTAAAATGAACCCTGAAGTTCGAGGCCCTTTAAACGGATCTTTAATCCCTTTTTTGGCAAAAGTTTCCGCAGTACATTAAGCTAGAGGGATGACTACAAAATCTCCCCCTGAGTTGCTTAAAAACCCATTAATTTCATTTGGTCGTGAAATTGCCCATTATTCAGAAATTAAGCCTGAGCATATTGCTCCCGCCATCGAATTCTTACTAGACCAAGCACAGCAAGCGGTTGATCACGCTACCGATGCCAACACCCCATCCACCTGGAACGCTCTAGCAGAACCCCTTGAAGATGCTACCGAATCACTTGGCAGATCATGGGGCGTGATCTCCCACCTCAATAGCGTGGCTGATACCCCAGAACTTCGTGAAGCTTATGGTGAAATGTTGCCAAAAGTAAGTGCCTTCTTTTCTAGTCTTGGACAGAACTTAGCTTTATATGAAAAATTTAAAGCGTTAAGTAACAGCTCTGATTTTGAAAATCTTTCCTCCGCTCAAAAAAAGGTCATTCAGAACTCTTTGCGGGATTTCCGCTTGGGCGGTGCGGAGCTGGCTGAAGATCAAAAACCAAGGTTTTCTGAGATTCAGGATGAACAAGCAATCCTCGGAAAAGCTTTCTCAGATCACGTGCTTGATGCTACTAATGGTTTTGTTTACACCACTACAGATAAAGATCAACTAATTGGCCTACCAGAGGATGCAATCGCTGCTGCCGCAGATACGGCTCAACAAAAAGATCTCAAGGGCTGGTCATTTACTTTGCATTTCCCTTCGTATTACCCTGTGATGCAGTATGCAGAAAATCGAAAGTTACGGCGCCTCATGTATGAGGCCTACATCACCCGCTCTTCAGAATTGGCGCCTCAGTACGGCAAAGGTCAGTTAGATTGGGACAACACCCAGAACATCCTAGATCAATTACGTCTTCGGGATGAAGAGGCTCGCATGCTCGGCTTTGAAAACTATGCGGCCCTAAGCATTGCTCCAAAAATGGCTCGCAATGTAGAGGAAGTCGATCATTTTCTCAGTGATATTGCAGAACGTGCGAAGCCTTTTGCTTTAGCTGATTGGAGCGAACTTGAAAAGTTTGCCGCTACAGAGCTACAGATAACAGATGGATTGCAGCCATGGGATATGGCCTTTGCCTCTGAACGTCTTAAGCAAGCACGTTACGCATTCTCTGAAAATGAATTGAAGCAGTACTTCCCCCTACCAAAAGTATTGGAAGGTCTATTTGGCGTAATCCAAACCCTATTTGGAGTCTACATTCAGGCTGCAGATTTACCGAAATGGCATGATGATGTTCAATCCTTTTCAGTCAGTAATGCAGATCATCAGGACATCGCCTATTTCTATTTAGATCCCTATGCTCGTCCAGGTAAACGTGGTGGCGCTTGGATGGATGATGCGCGTGGACGTCGTGAATTTTCCAATGGCGATATTCAATTACCAGTAGCGTATTTAGTTTGCAACTTTGCACCCCCTGTAAAAGTAGATGGGAAACTTCGCCCACCAACAATCACCCATGATGATGTCATCACCCTCTTTCATGAAAGTGGACATGGACTCCATCACTTGCTCACTCAAGTTAGCGCTTTAGGGGTTTCAGGAATCAATGGCGTTGAATGGGATGCGGTTGAACTCCCAAGTCAGTTTATGGAAAACTTTTGCTGGGAATGGGAAGTTGTAGAAAAAATGACCTCTCATATAGAAACTGGTCAGAAATTACCGCGTGAATTATTTGACAAAATTCTCGCAGCAAAAAACTTTCAAAACGGTTTAGCAACATTACGACAAATCGTATTTTCATTAACGGACTGGCGCCTGCATTCCACCTTTGATGCGAAGACAGCAAAAGGTCATGCGGTGCTTGATCTCTCAAGAGAAATAGCCGCCAAATTGAATGTCACCCCGCAACCAGAGATCTCACGCTGGCCAAATACTTTTAGCCATATTTTTGCTGGTGGTTATGCCGCTGGTTATTACAGTTACAAATGGGCTGAAGTTCTTTCAGCGGATGCCTACTCGGCTTTTGAGGAGGGCGCTAAATTAACGGGCTCCGTATTAAATCCAGAAATTGGAACACGCTATCGTCAAGAAATTCTTGAGGTTGGCGGTAGCAGGCCTGCGGCAGACTCCTTTAAGGCGTTCCGAGGTAGAGAGCCAAGTATTGACGCTCTACTTCGACACGGTGGCCTTGCTTAACCACTGCAATACACTAGGCTTGAATTTCCGCAATCACGGGAGCATGATCAGAAGGTTGCTCCCAGGTGCGCGGCTCTTTATCAACTTTGCTAGCGACGCATTTGTCTTTTAAAGCATCGCTAATGAGGATGTGATCAATGCGCATGCCAGCATTACGCCTAAATCCCATCATTCTGTAGTCCCACCAACTAAATGTTTTGGGCGGCTGCTCAAACATTCTGAAAGAATCGTGTAAGCCCAGAGATAACAACTCTCCAAATGCTGTTCGCTCAGGAGGTGAAACTAAATTTTGACCCACCCATGCCGCAGGATCATGGACATCAATATCGGTAGGAGCAATATTAAAATCCCCTAGAAGCGCTAGACGCGGATGTAATTCAAGTTCGCGCTTTATCCAGGCAGATAAGGCATCAAGCCATGCCAACTTGTAAACAAACTTATCGCTATCTGGCGACTGGCCATTAGGAAAATAAGCGGAGACTAGACGAATAGCCTGCGTTCCCTTAAAACAAATTGTTGCAGCCAAAATCCGTTGCTGCTCATCAACGTGATCAGGAATATTCCGAACAGGATTTAGAAAGGCAGTTTGAATATCAGAGGCTATGGGCGCTAAAGCAGCACGACGCACAATGATAGCTACACCGTTATAGGTTTTTTGTCCCGCAACAAGACTGAGATAACCAGCCTCCTCTAATTCTTTATGGGGATACTTGTCATCAGTTAGCTTAAGTTCTTGAAGACACAGCGCATCAATCGGTTTTTTTGCCAATTCTTGATCACGCAGCCAGCGCAGCACTTGGGGAAGGCGAACCTTTAAGGAGTTCACATTCCACGCGGCTATCCGTATGGAATCAGTCATCTATACCTAACTCCTGCAGCTTTCTAGTAATCGTATTGCGTCCAATACCGAGTCGTTGCGCCGCCTCGACCCTACGACCTCGCGTAACCTCAAGAGCAGCCTTTAAAACCGCTTTTTCAAATTTGGAACACAAAGCGTCATAAACCTCGGTTTCACCATCTTGGAGCATTTTAACGGCAAGACGACCTAAGCCACTCTCCCAATCTGTTGATGCCGATCTAACAATGGAAGGGGTTCCTGAGCTTGATTCACCATGAATCACCAAGGGTTGCTCAATAGCTGCCGCAATAATATCTTTCGGTAAATCCGGTATGCCAATCACATTCGATGGGGACATCACCGTTAGCCAATGGCAGAGATTTTCTAATTGACGTACGTTACCGGGAAAAGGCATCACACTAATTTCTCTTAAGACTTCATCAGAGAGCCTCTTGGGCTCTACACCCAAAGATTTTGCGCAACTCAACATGAAGAACTTAGCCAAAGCAGGAATATCTTCAGAGCGCTCGCGTAAAGCAGGCATGCGCAATCGAATAATATTTAATCGATGCAATAGATCTTCTCTAAATAATCCGGCAGCTACACGAGATTCCAAATTGTGATGCGTAGAGGCAATAATGCGTACATTAGCCTTGATAGGGTCTTGACCGCCAACGCGATAAAAATGCCCGTCCGTTAAGGCGCGCAATAAACGGGTTTGTAAATCAAATGGAATATCGCCAATTTCATCTAAAAATAAGGTGCCGCCATCCGCTTGTTCAAAGCGCCCTCTTCTTAAAGTCTGAGCCCCGGGAAAAGCGCCTCTTTCGTGACCAAATAGCTCGGACTCAAGAAGCTCCTTTGGAACGGCAGAAGTACTAAAGGAGATAAATGGGCCTTTAGCTCGCGGGCTATGCTTATGCAGAGCATGGGCAACCAACTCTTTACCAGTTCCAGATTCGCCAGTAATAAGAATGGTTGCATGAGATTGTGCAAGCCTACCAATCGATCGAAAGATTTCTTGCATTGCTGGAGCTTGACCAATGATTTCAGCAGAATCTTGTCTCCATGCGTTTAATTCTTTTCCACTAGCTTGGCTGCGCTCACTCTGCTCCATAGCGCGACGAATAAGTTCAATAGCCTTATCAATATCAAATGGTTTGGTGAGATATTCAAACGCACCACCTTGAAATGATGCGACAGCAGAATCTAAATCTGAGTAAGCCGTCATGATGATCACCGGAAGCAAGGGGTGAGTTGTTTTGACGTGTTGCAAGAGATCCAAACCATTGCCACGAGGCATACGAATATCTGAAATCAAAACCTGGGGAGACTCTTTCTCCAAGGCATTGAGAACGTCATTTGGATTTGAAAAACTCTTATGAGAAATATTTTCTCTGGCAAGAGCCTTTTCTAAAACCCAACGAATGGATTGGTCATCATCTACGATCCAAATTGATTTCATGATGTTTTCTCCTGCTTACGGTATGGAATTTGTATATGAAAATCTGTTCGACCTGGCCGGCTATCGCAGGCAATAAAGCCCTGGTGTTGCTGGACAAATGTTTGAGCCAAGGTAAGGCCTAGTCCGCTTCCACCTTCTCTCCCCGAAACCAAAGGGAAAAAGATGCGCTCACGAATCTCAACGGGGATTCCGGGGCCATTATCAATAACGTGCAGATCCATAGCCAGCTTATAGCGTTGCTTTGATATCGTGACAGAACGCGCTACACGTGTTTTAAATTCAATCTGAGCCACACCTGAGCGAATCTCCTCGGAAAGCGCTTGAGCGGCATTGTGAGCAATATTCAAAACCGCCTGAATCAACTGCTCCCGATCGCCCAGCAAATCAGGAAGACTGGTGTCATAGTTGCGAATGATCCGCAACCCCTTGGGAAACTCAGCCAATACCAAGCTACGAACTCGCTCCAGGGCCTCATGAACGTTAAACGACTCCATGGCATGTGCTTTACGGTGCGGGGCAAGCAATCGATCTACTAAAGTCTGGAGTCGGTCTGATTCTTTAATGATGACTTGCGTGTACTCACGCAAACCTTTATCTGGTAATTCATATTCAAGTAATTGCGCGGCACCACGAATCCCACCTAAGGGATTTTTTATCTCATGAGCCAAGTTGCGCATTAATTCCTTGTTTGCTTCAACTTGCTGACTAACACGCTCATCTCGCTCACTACGCAATTGCTGATCAATTGGAAACCACTCCATCATGATGAGATTGGGATCCTCGAGAGCTGCAATAACTACATGCGCTGGAATGGAATCTTGATGAATACTGCCAGGCAATGAATTGAGAACCATCTCTTGGCGCTGAGCGGAGCTTTGCCCATGCTTAGCCTCTTCAATCATGATCGTTAGCGCTTGGTTATCGCCAAAAACATCCTGAACCGAATGACCCTCAATAGACTTGCAGGAAACATCCAAAGCGGATTCCGCAGCTGGATTCGCATAAATCAACTGATGGTTTTCTGCCTTAAATACCACGATGGCATTAGGCATTTGGTCGAGCAATGTCGGAAAAAAAGGAGCAGCCGAAGCTGCCCCTTTAATCGAATTGCGCAAAAGACCTGCGCTCAACTTTTATCCTTCGCTTACAGGGAATAGTACATATCAAATTCGATAGGATGAGTCGTCATACGGAAACGTGTAACGTCCTCCATCTTCAAATTGATATAAGCATCGATCATTGAATCTGTAAACACACCACCACGAGTCAAGAATTCACGATCTTTATTCAACGCTTCCAAAGCTTCTTCCAAGCTTGCGCAAACGGTTGGGATCAATGCATCTTCTTCTGGAGGTAAGTCATACAAATTCTTGTCAGCAGCTTCACCTGGGTGAATCTTATTCTGCACACCATCCAAGCCAGCCATCATCAATGCTGAGAAGCATAAGTATGGGTTAGCCAATGGATCAGGGAAGCGAGTTTCAATGCGACGACCCTTAGGGCTCGATACGTGTGGAATACGAATAGAAGCAGAACGGTTGCGTGCTGAGTAAGCCAATTTCACTGGAGCTTCAAAACCTGGAACTAAACGCTTGTAAGAGTTTGTACCTGGGTTTGTGATCGCATTCAATGCTTTAGCGTGCTTAATGATGCCGCCGATATAGAACAATGCGAATTCTGACAAACCTGCGTAACCGTTACCAGCAAATAAGTTCTCACCGTTTTTCCAAATAGATTGGTGAACATGCATACCTGAACCGTTGTCGCCAACGATAGGCTTAGGCATAAATGTTGCTGTTTTGCCATAAGCATGAGCAACGTTTTGAATTACATATTTTTGCCAGATAGTCCAGTCAGCGCGCTCAACCAATGTGCTAAATCTTGTACCCAATTCGTTTTGACCTTGGCCAGCAACTTCATGGTGATGAACTTCGACAGGAATACCCAAAGATTCAAGGATTAAACACATTTCAGAACGCATGTCTTGGAATGTATCTACAGGAGCAACTGGGAAATAACCACCCTTTTTACCTGGACGATGTCCTGGATTACCGCCTTCGATTTCAGCAGCTGAAGACCATGGAGCCTCTTCAGAATCTACCTTAACGAAACAACCTTGCATGTCGGCACCCCAACGAACGCCGTCAAAAATAAAGAATTCTGGTTCTGGACCAAAGTAAGCTGTATCACCTAAACCAGTGCTCTTCAAATAAGACTCAGCACGCTTAGCGATAGAGCGTGGATCGCGGTCATAGCCTTTGCCATCAGATGGCTCGATCACATCACAAGTAATAACTAAGGTGGATTCTTCGTAGAATGGGTCGATATAGCAAGCTGTTGGATCAGGCATCAACAACATATCGGAAGCTTCAATACCCTTCCAACCAGCAATAGAGGAGCCGTCAAATGCATGACCACTCTCAAATTTGTCTTCGTCAAAATGGGAAATAGGTACTGTAGTGTGTTGTTCTTTACCCTTTGTATCTACAAAGCGGAAATCAACGAAAGTACATTCTTTCTCTTTAACTAACTTCATTACATCAGCGACGGTTTTCGTCATGCAAATCTCCTCTATTAACTAAATTCGGAATTCAAACTTAAGGCATTTACCTTGTCTATTCCAGGCACCAAACATGCCTAATGGATGTAAGTAATTTACTGAAGCAAACAAATGGTAACCGCCATTATTGCACTATTTAAGTGCTCAATTACTTCATTTAAGACTCAAAAAGCCCTAAAAGCTCTATTTTGGTGCATTTGATACTTGTGACAGATCATGTATTTCATAGCCCAACTCTTGGGTTCCTGCTCGTAGAGCTATCCAAGCACTTGATAGCAATTGAGCGTTCCCCTTAATTCCCAGTTCAATATGTCTATCAGCCATGATTCCGCCCTTAGAGGGGTCTCCTACTGATGGAAGGCTAAAGACTTTTACCCCGGGATAATTAGCCTCAATTCGCTCCATAAGCGGCGTTAAGGTAGATTCAATTCCCTTGGGAACAATGAAGCTTTGTTCGGCCCAATCCGTCTGATGAAAAAGATCTTTGTAATAGGTATCCAAACACCAGGCCATCATAGGGGCTGCCATTACTGGAAAGCCTGGCAAAAAATGATGCTCTTTAATGCGAAACCCTGGAATTTGGTTATATGGGTTAGGAATAATCTCGCTGCCAATCGGGAACTCACCCATTTTGAAGCGCTGCAGGTTTTCAGGGTGATTGAGATCAGCTTTAATAGGATCACCCTCCGCCATTGATTGAATACGCCCAGCTATCAACTCTTGCGCACTAGGGTGCAATTCTGTTTTTGTACCTAAGGCTAAAGCGGCGCATTGACGCGTGTGATCATCAGGGGTAGCACCAATGCCGCCAGTGCTAAACACAATATCGCCACTAGCAAAGCTATCTTTTAAGGTGGCAGTGATTTGCTCTGGATCATCCGCAACATAACGAGCCCAAGAAAGACTGAGCCCTCTTTCATTGAGTAACTCGATGAGTTTTCCCAGATGCTTATCTTGCCTACGACCAGATAAGATCTCGTCACCAATCACGATCAATCCAAAGCGACGTGCCACTTTGTCTGGCATTTCTGGGGCATCTATTAAAACTTTTTTTATTGCATCAACCATAGTAAGGTAACTCCGGATCAATTACACGAGCCTCAATTGTTAAGGACTTGTCTAACTCTTCGCTACGCAGATCTTTTAATCGATCGAGCAAAAAGTGTGAAAACCATAAGGCGGCAAAAACAAAAATAAATGAGTAAATCCAAAGCGCCACAAAACTAACGACTGGAAATAATACCAAGGCTAATGCAGAGGTAGCCCAAAAGAATGTTGGAACGGCACCCAACATTCCAGTGGCAATTCCCATGGTCAATAAAGGCCAGCGATACCTGTGAAGCAAAATCTTTCGTTCTTCTGCGCTGGCATGTTTAGCCAACACATCATAGGACATTAAACGCGTTGTCAACCAACCCCAGAGCAATGGCGGTAAAAGTGCAACCAAAGGTGGAATCCACCAAACCGGCAAAGTAAATATAGTCACTAATAAGCAAACTAAAGCCGACCAAAGGGTATAAATTACGCTACCAAAAATTCCACCGCCACGGCGTAACTCTAAATCACGATATGCAGCCTGGCGAGAAACGAGGTTGACGATAGAGGGCACTGTCGTAAACGCCATAAAGACTAATAGACTAATGGCGATTAAAGGGATCAATAGCATCACAAAAAATAAAGGGGCAATCCAGGCTCGCGCGTTCTCGAAGCCAGCCCAAATCAACCCGTCCTGTATCCAACTGGTAAATACTGAAGTCGTTAAAAATTGACCCAACATTTCTAGTGCCGGGGTCCAAGTTAACCAAATTAAACAACCCCATAAAACTGAAACAATCAGAAATGGACGAAAGCTAAGCCATAAGACCTTGGGATGCATGGTCCCGACTAAGGCTAGTCCGAAAGATTTAAATACTTGTTGAAAGCCATTCATAGAGATCCGGTTGCCTTCATAGAAAGTTCAGTAAATTTCGCAAGGATTAACGAAATAACGCTTTAATGGCATGCCGCAATCCCTGCCATTGTTGAATAAAGATATTGTTGGAAACCAATAGATCTCTCACACCTGTTGGATGGGCTATCTTAGTAAAGATTGCAGTATTGAACAACATATCCCACCAGGGAAAAAGAATTCCAAAATTGCATCCACCCAAAACACCAGGCTTACCTTTGGCTTCATGCCCATATCCCACAGCATGATGCATTCGGTGAAATAAAGGTGAAATTAAGAAGTACTTAAAAATTCCCAAATCAACTTTAATGTTGGCGTGTTGCCAACTTTGAATAAATTGACTCAAGACCACTAAATAAATAAATTGGCCTGGCGAAACACCAAACAAGAGCGCAAAGAAAGAAAACACTACCGCGCGCATGATGTCATCCAAAATATGATTGCGATTATCTGACCAAGCGTTCATTGCCGTTTGACTGTGATGCAGTGCATGCAATTGCCACCACCAATGAAAACGATGTGAGGCGCGGTGATATAGATACTCGACAAAATCTAGTAATACCAAATAAATACAAAAACTTACTAACGGGATCGAAGTAATTGAAGGCCACCACGATTCAACATTTAACCTATCAAAACGGAAATCATGAAGCACTGAGTCAATTTGGAAAAAAAATCCCGATAAAAATACAAACATCAAACCCTGAAATATTCCCAGGCGGTGAAAAAGCGTGTAGAAAATATCAGCACGACTGGATTTTTTCTGGGATGACTGATCTTGCGCCGGAGAAAAATGTTCCCACGTTTTTAAAATCAAGATGATCAGGGCAATTTGTATGCATCCAAATAAAAACCAATCGATGCCGTCGAAAACATCCTCTGCCCAAGACATTAAATCTAATTGATAAAGAATTGGTCCAGCAATATTTGAAAAAACAAATTCCTGGGCATTGCCGTACCAGCCAGAAAAGACAGCAGTCAATGAGTTCAATTCCATCATTTATTGGGCTTGTACAGCGTCGGCCTTAGGTAATGTGGCAAAACAAAATCCACGATTCTTTAAATTGATGATCAACTGTTCCAATACGGCTGGAGCCCAGGGATCTTTTCTGGACCAAATACCAAGATGCGCCATGGTGATGTCCCCATTTTGAATATCTCGACTAGCCTTTTCCAGAAGGACGGAATTTGGATGCTTACCTGAGTCCAGCTCGTCCCCCAAAAATCCAGCGGGTGCCCAGGCAATATGCTGGTAACCACATAAATTACCCATCTTTATTAAACGTGGTGATACCTTCCCGCCAGGTGCACGCCAAATTTTCTGCATAGATTGATTTGTAAGCTCTTTAAATCGATCGTCAGATCTGCGTATCTCACGGCAAAACGCTGCTTCGTTGTAGAGAATGGTCATCCCAGCCTTGGGACCAAATTGAGGCTTCTCAAAGACCCCGCCAGATGGACCATCTTTTACAAAATACGTGTGATCGTAGGTGTGACTACCAAAATGATGCCCCTGCCTAGCCAACTCTTGCCAATAAGGTTTCCAAGAATCATCTAAAGAATAATCCCCGCGACTGGTTTTCTCGTTTGCCAAAAAAAAGGTGGCTTTGACATGCTGACGATTCAGAATATCGGCGACTGCTTGAGCTACCGACATATTGCCCGTGTCAAAGGTTAAGTACACGGTTTTATTGCATTGTGGAGTTGGAGTTTGAGTTTGAGTTTGAGTTTGAGCTTGAGCTTGGCCATTTAATGAAATACAGCCGAGCATGAGCACGGCTGTAAATTGAATGAAGCGCGATTTCAGAATCATCAAATTACTTTATTCCCAAGAAGCTCGGGGATTGAAAAAGATTCCATGGGGAGATTTTCCAACGGGAATTGTCGTTAACAATTTCATTGAAGGAATATCAATCACCCCTACTTTTTTAGCAAAACGGAAGGTGACCCACATGGTCTTACCATCAGGGGTAATTTCCATGTCGTCCGGCCCAGAAGGAAGTCCAGTGATGTCACCTTCTTTTTCCAGAGTTTGCATATTGATCAAGCTGATCGTAGAGGCAATCCGATTACCAACAAATACATGCTTCTTATCGCCCAAGGGACGGAAGTTATGCGCGCCTTTGCCAGTAAAAATGCGTTTGACTTCTTTACGATTTTTCCAGTCAATCACCTGAACATTATCTTCACCAGTAATGCCGATTAAAAGATATTGATCACCAGGCGTCATCCACAATCCAGCGGGTACATGTCCTGTAGGCATCTTCCACAATACTGTTTGCGTGGCCAAATCGATGGCCGCTAATTCGCTCGAATCTTGTAAAGTAATAAAGGCAGTCTTACTGTCGGACGTAAACGCAATGTGGCTTGGAGTTTTACCAAGCTTAATCGACTTCGCCAATTTGAGATTTGTACCATCAGCAGAATAAATATCCACACGGTTTAAGCGATTGCCATTTGCTACAAACCATTGACGGTTTGGAGAGTAGCCAATTTGGTATGGGTCAATAATGTCTGGAATACGTCCAGTTAGCTCACCATTGGCTGGATTCATGGTCATGACATCATTACCTGCGGCATTTGCAATCAAAAGTGTTTTTTGATCAGGCGTCATCATCAAGTGATGCGGCTCTTTACCAACTGGAACAGTCTTAGTTACTTGGCGGGTTTGCATATCAATCAAACTCACACTAGCATCGCCGGAATTTAGGACAATTGCGATTTTTGGTTCTCCTGCTGGGGGCGTCGTTTGAGCGAACGCTATTTGACCCCGCAAGGGAAGAACCAAGAAAATGCCCGTAAGAGCACCGAAAATACCTTTAATTACAGAAGATTTATACATAACCCATATTGTAAGCAATTCAGGCTCTATTTATATCGCCCTTATGGCCTTAATTTGATCTAGCGCAAGCTATTCAAAACCTTTTCTAAACGCTTTAAGGACATTGGCGTTGGTGTTTTAAGTTCCTGCGCATATAAAGCCACCCTCAACTCCTCCAATTGCCAGCGAAAATCCTGTAAACCTTGGTCTTCGCTTAATTGATAGGCGGAACCTACCTTGTGTCCCTGAATCAGTTTTTGCCAGGGACGAGCAACGGACTCCCAATCCTTTTGACACTGACTATCTCGCGCCGGATTGGATCGTAATTTCTCAATTCTCATTGCGATCGCTTTGAGATAACGAGGAATATGAACTAATTGCTCATAGGGAATTTCAGCAACAAATTTTTCAAAAATTAATTGCTGAAGTTGAGACTGAATATCAGCATAAGCAGATGCCGAAACTGCTTTTGCTTGAGGTAATTTTTTCTGCAAGTCGGCATAGGCCTGCAACGCAGCCAAAGTATGCCTAGCAACTTCTTGAGCAATCAAAGCTAGCCTTGGCTTTCCATGCTGAACTCGCTCATTAAATTGCTCAGCATTCATCGGTAGTGGATCGCCCATGAAGGCTCTTTCTATCGATAAATTTAAAATTTGATCTATCAATTGATCAATTGAGCCAATGTTAATAAATAACAGGCCAATCTCTCGTATACCTGGCAATTGTTTTTGTAGCGCCTTTAGGGTTTCCTTATTACCCAAGGAAAAAAGCCTGCGCAATCCTTGCCAATGAAATTTTCGGGCCTCTTCTAAATCGTCATAAACCTCTAAATCGCAGAAATCAATACGATCTACCAAAGCCGGATAACCAAACAAGGTTTTGTTGCCCTTTTGTATTTCTAATGTTTCAGGCAATTCACCGAACTCCCAGGCTCGATACCCGCCCTGCTCCACCTGACGACCCGGTACATTTACTGCATTAGCTTGAGGGGTCTTTTTTAAATTACTCTCAAGGGGCACACGTACAGGAGTTGAAAGTTCTGTTTCCATTGCATCTTGAGCAATTGCCTGAAAGGCACTACGTGCAGCACCACCATACTCGGCTCGCAAACGGGCAAGATTTCGTTCAACTTCTAACTGACGACCATGCTCGTCAACCAATCTAAAGTTCATTGAAGAATGGGTAGGTAATGCCTCTGGTCGAAAATCTGTACGCTTGATTTCCAAACCCCGTTCTTGACGAATATCGCCAATTAAACTATCGAGGTAGTCACCCGAACCATAGGTATTTGATTCAAGCGCTCTTTCTAAAAACGCTTTTGCATACTCTGGCAATGGGACGCAATGCCGCCTGATTTTTTGTGGCAGTGTTTTGAGTAAAAGCAAAGTCTTCTCTTCGCACATACCGGGAACAAGCCACTCGCAGCGGCGACCATCGATTTGATTTAAGGAAGTCAGTGGCACTACTAGCGTAACCCCGTCCTTGGGGCTGCCTGGTTCAAAATGGTAAGTTAGAGATAACTCAGCTCCACCTACGGCCATCCTTTTAGGATAGCGATCTACCGTGATTCCAGCAGCTTCATGGCGCATTAAATCAGTCTTACTCAAACGCAATGCTTTGTCAGCCTCAAGACCCGTTTTAAGGTCCCGCTTAAACCAGGCCTTCATACCCTCCCGACTCATCACCTCCTTAGGAATAGCAGAGTCATAAAAAGCAAAGAGCAAATCATCGTCAACCAATACATCAGGACGGCGGGAGCGATGCTCTAAAGCCTCGATTTCTTTAATTAAACGGCGGTTATGCCAAAAGAAACCAAGTTCAGGATATTTCTTTTTAGCCTCAATCTCGGTTTCACGGGCTAATGCTGGCGTATCCATTCGCCCAAACAGCTCCTCTTCAACCAAAGCTTTGCGCATAAAGAGTTCACGAGCTTCTTCGGGGTTGTGGGCCTCATATCTGACTCGCCTGCCATGATAAATCGGCAAACCGTATAAGGTGCCTCGTTCAAAGGCCATTACCTCGCCTTGGCGGTTGTCCCAAAAGGGATCACTTAAGGATTTAACCAATCGATGGGCTGCGACTTTTTCAACCCAAAGAGGTTCAATCTTGGCTATGGTGCGCGCATACATGCGATTAGTTTCTTGCAACTCCCCAGCCAGAATCCAGGCGCCGGCTTTTTTTCCAATCGTGGAGCCAGGCCAGATAAAAGGTCGGATGCCACGAGCACCAACATAGCTACCAGTTTTGCTGCCACGCTCTTGAGATTTTTCATCCTCCTCTTTTTTGGCAACATAACCCAACAAACCGGTTAACAAGGATAAATGTACTTGCTCATAAGTAGCGGCTATAGCATTTTGCTTCCAACCCTTTTCACCCAGCATGGTGTGCAATTGACCATGTACATCTCGCCACTCACGCATACGCCTTGGCGATAAAAATTTACTACGGCAAAGGTTTTCTAGTTGTCGATTGCTATGCTTATGTTGCAAAGCTTCTTGATACCAATCCCAAAGTTTTACAAAACTTAAAAACTCAGAACGCTCATCTGCAAACTGTAAATGTGCTTGATCTGCTGCGGCAGCTTGCTCCATAGGTCTATCGCGAGGATCTTGTGTCGCTAAGGCTGAGGCAATGATCGTTACTTCTCTCAAGGCATTTTGATCTTTAGCTGCTAAAAGCATTCTGCCAATTCGGGGATCTAAAGGTAAATCCGATAATTGCTTGCCGATGGGTGTTAATTTAAAACTGGGGTTGGAATCCTTGCTATCTACCGCAGATTCCTCATCAAAAGCAATCGCTCCTAACTCATCCAATAATTGAACACCATCGGCAATAGCACGCCCCATAGGCTTATCAATAAACGGAAAATCTTGAACTCTTGGCAGGCGTAATGAACTCATACGTAATATCACTGCGGCCAGAGAGCTGCGGAGTATTTCTGGATCGGTAAATTTAGGCCGCGCTTGATAGTCAAGTTCACTATACAAACGAATACAGATACCATCTGAAACACGACCACAACGACCTGCCCTTTGATTGGCAGCCGCCTGAGAAATCGGCTCAATCTGTAACTGTTCGACTTTATTCCGATAAGAATAGCGCTTCACGCGTGCCAGCCCGCTATCAATCACATAGCGAATATTCGGCACCGTTAGGGAGGTTTCAGCGACGTTTGTCGTGAGAATAATTCTTCGACCACTGCCTAGGCTAAATACCCTTTCTTGCTCAGCGACTGACTGACGTGCAAATAAACTTAAAATTTCAGGATGAAAGCGCTGCTGCAAGACATGGTCTTTACGCAGTGCCTCTGCGCAATCTCGAATCTCCCGCTCACCAGGCAAAAAGACAAGTACATCGCCCGATCCTTTTGCGCCTTCTTGCCAAACTTTGGCAATTGCCTCAGTTACCGCATCCGAAATTTCTTTTGCTTCTTTGGATTCTTTTTTCCCGTCGGGCTTTTTATCTGGCTCAAGGGGTTCATAGCGCTGCTCTACAGGGAACAAACGCCCACTGACTTCAATGACCGGAGCTACTTTTCCGCCAATGGAGAAGTGCTCTGAAAAACGCTGAGCATCAATAGTGGCAGAAGTAATGATTAATTTAAGATCCGGGCGTTTAGGCAGCAATTGCCGTAAATAACCCAATAAGAAATCAATATTTAAACTGCGCTCATGGGCCTCGTCAATAATCAGGGTGTCATAAGCCTTTAACTGAGGGTCACGCTGAGTTTCAGCGAGCAAGATGCCATCAGTCATCAACTTAATGGAAGCACCTTGACCAGTTTTATCCGCAAACCGCACTTGATAGCCTACATCCTGTCCAATAGGCCCGCCAAGCTCTTGAGCAATGCGTTTAGCCGTAGCAGTCGCCGCTATCCGTCGTGGCTGGGTATGGCCAATCAAGCGACCCCCATTGATCGTCCCCCTGCCCATCTCTAGGCATATCTTGGGTAACTGGGTTGTCTTACCCGATCCCGTCTCACCACAAACAATCACTACTTGATGGGACTTGAGTGCATCTTTAATGATTTGACGTTGACCAGAAACGGGCAATTCTTCCGGAAAACGGATTTCTAGCTTACGCAAGGTGTTGGAAGCAGGCACAGCCGGAGGCTTCTCTTTGGGTTTTTGTTGGTTTATAGGCTCTTGCACCCTATAATTTTCTCACTATGCCAACAAACGCACCAAACTCTCCTCAAAACGACGAAGAATCAAGCTCCAATTTTCCTTTTGTGGGGTGGTTACGTGACGTTGCGCCATATATACACAGCTTTCGCGAAAAAACCTTTGTTATTGCCTTTGCGGGTGAACTGGTTCAGGAGATTGGCCTAGAAAATCTCATCGAAGATATTGCCATGCTTCATGCCATGGGAATGCGGATTGTGTTGGTTCATGGCATTCGCCCCCAAATCGAAGAGCAGTTGATGTTGCGTAATATTAAGAGCAAGTTTGGCAAAAGTGCCATGCATAGCTACCGCATTACTGATGCGGCGGCTTTAGAGTGCGTAAAGGAAGCTGCGGGCGAACTTCGCTTGGATATTGAGGCTGCCTTTAGCCGTGGACTCCCCAATACCCCAATGGCTGGTTCACGGATTTCAGTGATTTCCGGAAACTTCATTACGGCAATGCCTGTAGGGGTCGTTGAAGGGGTAGATTACATTCACACGGGACTCGTGCGTAAGGTGGATTCCTCATCCATTCGCCAATCACTCGATAGCAATAAGATTGTATTGCTCTCACCTCTCGGGTTTTCTCCAACGGGTCAAGCCTTTAATTTGGCTTATGAGGACGTTGCTGCCTCAACAGCAGCCTCCCTGAAAGCAGACAAACTTCTCTTTTTAAGCCCTTACTCCGGACTTAAGGATGTCGAAGGCGATTTCATTACTGAGCTCTCCTTGCCACAACTTCAAGAATACATTTCTCAGCACCAAGAGATGGACCTAGGAATGAAGAGTCTTTTGAACTTATCAGGAAGAGCTATTCGTGCCGGCGTAAGTCGAGTGCACTTTCTCCCGTCAAATCAAGATGGTGCTTTGCTAGAAGAACTCTTTACCCATGATGGTATTGGCATGATGCTGGCATCGTCTGATATTGAGAACTTACGCGAAGCCAACCAGGATGATGTAGGCGGCATCTTGCAACTGACAATGCCCCTAGAGGATGAGGGTATTTTAGCTGCTCGTGGGCAAGATGTTATCGAGCGTGATATTCATCGCTTCTCCGTCATTGAACATGACCGGGTGTTGTTTGGTTGCGCAGCCTTATTCCCCTTCCCTAATGGTGTTGGAGAATTGGCATGTTTAGCAGTCGATCCGGATGTACAGGGTTCTGGTGACGGCGAGCGTTTGCTAAAACGGATTGAAATGAGAGCAAAAAAGGAGGGCATTAAAAAGCTCTTTGTTCTCACCACTCGCACCGAACATTGGTTTTTGAAGCGTGGATTTAAACGCGCCTCGGTAGAGGATCTGCCAGAAGAAAGAAAACAAATTTATAACTGGGATCGCAAATCCATGGTTTTAACCAAAGATTTATAAGAAAGGCATTACAGATGGCACGCATAATTCAATGCATCAAACTCAATAAAGAAGCTGAAGGCTTAGACTTCGCGCCGCTTCCTGGAGATTTGGGTAAAAAGATTTGGAACCAAGTATCAAAAGAAGCTTGGGCTGCCTGGCTTAAGCATCAAACGATGCTGATTAATGAAAACCGCCTCAACATGGCTGACCCACGAGCTCGCCAGTATCTTTTAAAGCAAGTTGAAAAATACTTTTTTGAAGGTGGCGCCGACATGGCTCAAGGTTACGTTCCCGAAGCGGACGACGCCAAGTAATTTAGTAGCCAATAAGCTTCTAGAGAATCAGGCGGGAAACGCCTGATTCATTACTTACCAGCAATAGATTTGCTTTCTCTTTGGCAAATAAACCTACAGTAATGACTCCAGCAATTTGATTGATCTGCGCCTCCAACTTCAGTGGATCGTCAATCTTCAAACCAGCAATATCTAAAATCCACCCCCCGTTATCCGTCACAAACGGTTTGCTTGGCGTTTGATTTAAGTCCGGCCGAGTAGATTTTTCTAATCTCAGGGTCACTATGCCCCCAAGCTTTTCTAGTTCACGAGTGACGATGCCCTTAGCAAGCGGAATGATTTCCACAGGTAAAGCAAATCCACCCAATATAGGCACCTGCTTTGATGAATCGCAAATACAAATAAATTGTTTTGCCATCGACGCGATAATCTTTTCACGTGTTAAGGCACCACCGCCACCTTTGATCATATGACCAGCTGGATCAATTTCATCAGCCCCGTCAACATAGGCAGGAAGACTCTCAACTTCATTGGGATCAAGTACAGTAAAGCCATGCTTGATTAAGCGTTCAGTAGTGGCATTTGAGCTGGACACCGTGCCTGCAAAATGGTCTTTATAAGGCGCCAACGCATCAATAAAGCAATTGGCTGTAGAACCAGTTCCAACCCCTAATACAAGTCCAGCGGGAAGCTTGAGAACCTCATCCCGGGCTGCCTCTCCTACCATCTGCTTTAGTTGATCTTGATTCATGTTTAGCCTGACGCCCTGTCTTAAATGGAATGCTGTAGTTATCCGAACTATCATATGATAATCAAGGCAATGAGTCGAACCCATTAAATAGCGTAGATAACCTTCATGACTAGCAAAGTAAATACATTAAACCAACTCAAAAAGCTCACTACCGTTGTTGCTGATACTGGTGATTTTGAACGGATGAAAGAATATCACCCGCAAGATGCCACGACCAATCCCTCGCTTATCCTCAAAGCCGCTCAGCAAAGCACTTATCAACACTTGGTTGATTCGGTTAAAGCAAGCCATCTGGACTTGCCACCTACGGACTTGGTTGACTACATCTTGGTAGCCTTTGGTTTAGAGATTTTGAAAATTGTTCCTGGCCGGGTTTCTACAGAAGTTGATGCGCGACTCTCTTTTGACACAAAATCTACTGTTGCAAAAGCCAGGCACCTCATCTCTCTTTATGAGTCCCATGGAATAGATCGCAAACGCGTTTTAATCAAACTTGCGGGAACTTGGGAAGGCATTCAGGCTGCAAAAGAGCTGGAGGCAGATGGCATTCATTGCAATATGACCCTACTGTTCTCATTGATACAAGCAGCAGCCTGTGGCGCCGCTAAGGCAACCCTCATCTCCCCCTTTGTTGGCCGCATTACCGACTGGTATAAGGCAAAGCTAGGATCCAACTGGAGTGATACCAATAATGGCGGAGCAAATGATCCTGGAGTTACTTCAGTAAAAAGAATATTTCACTATTACAAGCACTTTGGTATCAATACCGAAATTATGGGGGCCAGCTTTCGCAATACCAGCCAAATCCTTGAATTGGCTGGTTGTGATTTATTAACCATTAGCCCCGAACTACTCGGCGAACTGCATGCAAGTCAATCAGTTGTCACTAAGAAACTGGATCCCGCAAATGCGAAAACCGCCCTGGAGTCCGAAGGTGTGAGCGCTCTGAAATTAGATGAATCCAATTTCCGCTTACAACTTAATAATGATGCAATGGCGACTGAAAAACTGGCGGAAGGTATTCGAAATTTCTGTATAGATACAGAAAAGCTAGAGGCGCTCTTAGCCAAATAAAAAGTGGGCATTTGGTGCCCACTTTTTTACTGATGTGCGCTTAATACAGCGCTGATTATTTCTTGGCGGTATTAATACCCAGCAAGCTATAAAGCGGGCAATTACCAATAGCGCCCGTCACAAACGGAACGATGCCAATCCAACCCCAGGCACCAACAATTCCGTAACCAGCAAGCCCCATCAGAGTCATGCCAAGCGTCATCCGAACTACGCGATCAGTATGTCCAACATTGCATTTCATGTGTTACCCCTTAATATTTATTTATCAGCCTTAACCAAACGCTGCCTCAATGCCTCATACAAGCATACTCCGCTTGCAACAGAAACATTCAAACTTTCAACGGCTCCCTGCATAGGAATACGAACCAACTCATCACAAGTTTCTTTGGTTAAACGACGCATGCCCTCACCTTCAGCTCCCATAACCAGAGCAATCGAACCAGTTAAATCCAGGTCATAAATGGACTTTTCAGCCTCATCATCAGTCCCAATTACCCATACTCCAGCTTCTTGCATTTCACGCATACTGCGAACAAGGTTGGTCACGGTAATGACAGGGATAACCTCAGATGCACCACTGGATACTTTACTCACCGTTGCATTAATAGATGCAGAGCGGTCTTTGGGAACGACTACTGCATCCACTCCAGCACCGTCAGCCACCCGTAAACAAGCTCCAAAATTATGAGGATCGGTAATGCCATCTAAGATTAAGAATAATGGTTTAGCACCACTACCATCTACATCCTCAATCACCTCAGTGACACTACGGGCAATAGTCATTTTTTCAGCCAAGGCAACCACACCTTGATGGCGATCGTGACCTGTTAACTTATGCAAACGCTCAGCATCAGCAGCGTGTAAGCGATCACCTAAAATCTCTTCCGCCTGCTTCAAGAAGTCACCCATACGTCTATCACGACGACCTGGATCAAAATAAACAGACTTAAGACTATCTGGATCGACACGTAAACGGGCTTGTACTGCATGAAAGCCTACTAAGATTTGTTTCATGAATTATTCTATCTATCTGTCTATTATTTACGTCTAGCTTTAGTGGTGCGAACAGGTGGCTTACTACCAGCGGGCTTGCCAGCTGGGCGACTTGGCTTAGTTGCACTTACAGCACTTTTAGAGTTTTTACGGGAAGCCTTGGATTTAGATTGGGTTGCGCCAAGCGTTCCAGCAGACTTTGCAGCATTCACATTAACCCCACCGTGTTTACGAGGTTCTTTGCTTGAAGGTCTAGATTTATTAGGGGCGGCTTTTTTATTAGGCTTGCCAGTATCAGCAGCCAATAAAACCTGACGTCTTACCGAACCATTACTAGGTTCGGCACCTACTGATTTCACTAGACTAAATTCAATCTTACGAGCATCTAAATCTACACGACTTACGAGTACATGAACGCGATCACCTAGTCGATAACGAATGCCTGTTCGCTCGCCACGTAATTCTTGGCGAGCTTCATCGTATTGGAAATAATCCCCACCTAATTCGGTAACGTGAACCATGCCCTCTACGAATAGACTTTCCAGTTGGATAAATAATCCAAATGTAGCTACACCAGTTACGGTTCCAGAGTACTCTTGACCAAGATGGTCACGCATGTAATAGCACTTGAGCCATGCTTCAACATCACGGGAAGCCTCATCAGCGCGTCTTTCATTGGAAGAGCAATGCACCCCTAACTGACCCCAGATTGGCAGAGCAGCATTAGCGCCCTTAGGCAATCTAGATCCTTTGGCTGCGGCTGCAGTAGCGTCGCTTTGAGATTTCTTGGCATTCACAGCATTCTCACGACCCTTACCCTTACGAGGAAGGGTTAAGTTCAAAGGAACTTTAGGCGGCAGAACTGGAACATAAGGCTTTTTCTGCAAAATAGATTTAATGACGCGATGCGTTAACAAATCTGGATAGCGACGAATTGGACTTGTGAAATGTGAATACGCTGGATAAGCCAAACCAAAATGGCCCTCGTTATCCGGTTGATACATCGCCTGTTGCATCGCACGTAGTACTACCGATTGAAGCATATTGGCATCTGGTCGATCTTTGATTTCGCGCATCAATTTTGCAAAATCTTTCGGCTTAGGCTTATCACCACCACCTAAAGATAAACCAGAGGTACGCAATACCTGACGCAAGGTGACTAACTTTTCTTCTGATGGTTCGCCATGAACACGATATAAGCTAAGGTGTTTATTTTGATCAATGAAGTCAGCTGCGCAAACGTTTGCGGTCAACATACACTCTTCAATTAAGCGGTGAGCATCATTTCTAATGCGCGGCTCGATACGAAGAATTTTTCCTAACTCATTGCTAATAATTTGCGTTTCAGTTGTTTCAAACTCAATCGCACCACGCTTACTGCGCGCCTCTAACAAGATCTTGTAGAGTGAATATAAATTAGTCAGTAGCGGTCTAAATTGAGCAAATCTTGCAGCTTCAGGCCCTTTACTGTTTGAGAGGATTTCCCAAACAGTATCGTAAGTAAATCTTTGTGATGAATGCATTACCGCTGGGTAGAACTGGTAGGCAAGAACAACGCCATTTTGATCAACAACACAATCGCAAACCATACAAAGGCGATCTACACCAGGATTTAAAGAGCACAATCCATTGGAAATTTTTTCCGGCAACATTGGAATCACGCGTCTTGGAAAATATACCGAGGTTGCTCGCAATAGCCCCTCATCATCCAAGGGCTGACCGGGTTTTACATAATGAGAGACGTCGGCAATCGCCACAATCAAACGCCAGGCCTTGGCCTTGCCGTACATAACAGGTTCGCAATAGACGGCATCATCAAAATCACGAGCATCAGCGCCATCGATGGTAACCAATGGAACGTCGCGCAAATCTACACGGCCTTCTAAATCTGACTGCTGAACAGTGTCTGGAAGTGCTGCCGCCTCTTTCATTGCCGCAGCAGAAAATTCATGCGGTACGCCGTACTTACGCACAGCAATTTCAATTTCCATACCAGGATCATCAATTTCACCTAGCACCTCAACAACACGCCCTACTGCTTGGCGATAGCTATCAGGATAGTCAATAATTTCTACACTGACTACTTGCCCTAATTTTGCATCGCCCTGACCTTTAGGTGGAATCAAAATATCATGACCGATACGCTTATCTTCAGGCGCAACAATTAACACGCCATTCTCATTAAGAAGGCGTCCAATGACAACCTTATTAGCGTGCAAGATCACATCAACGATCTGACCTTCCGGCCTTCCGCGACGATCCGTTCCTAATACTCTGACACTGACTCTGTCACCATGCATGACGCGAGACATTTCTCGCTCGGAGAGAAAAATATCCTCTCCACCATCATCGGGAATAACAAATCCAAATCCATCTCGGTGACCTTGGACTGTACCAAGTCGGTCAGCCTCTCGTGGCACCAAGTTTTTTGCTTTACGCATTTAATTCCTTCGGCAACTTCTGCCTTATATCTATAACTGTTATTAACTAAGGCTACTGTATCAAACCATTGGGTTCGAAGGGAAAAAGCCAAATTGGGGTTAGAAAAAATACCAACACGCCTAAGCCCCTATAATGGTGGGATGCCCAGATGGCGAAATTGGTAGACGCACCAGCTTCAGGTGCTGGCGATCGAAAGGTTGTGGAGGTTCGAGTCCTCTTCTGGGCACCAAATTACTGCATTTAGCACCCTGCGGCTCTATTTTATAGAGTTAAGGTACCTAAATCAAACAAAAAACGGCCTTTTAGGCCGTTAATCACTAGATTCCCATGGTTCTGTGCAAGATCTTGGGCTTCATTTCAATCCAAAGCTCTTCAAACTCCTGCTGCTTGTCTTCTGAAAGATGCTGCTTGGTAAAGAGACCACCAAAAAAGATTGTCTTTTTGGGGGCAAAAACCTTATCAAACTCCGTCAAACCTACCGGCCTATCTTCAAGATCCCTTGTAAGTTCAGCTGAACAAACGATAGCCTCAGTGGCCTCCTCATCAATAACCGCAAATTCAATGAGTTGCTGAGTTTTATCCAAAATAACCAAAGTGCCCTGAGCGTAACAAACCGCCTCATGATCATGAACAATATAAGACAGAAATTGAGGCACCTCGCTGGGCTCAAGCATGAGATCGTCAATAAAAAATAGATATTGATCCCCTTCTCCATTGACCAGGGTAAATATCTTAGGTATCGCTCCATGAGCAAGAGCTAAATTTCGGTAGTACTGAGCAATTTCAATTGCAAGGTTTTCAGCAAAAAGGTGCATATTTTAAAAAATAGAATCTGTTAATAAATGGTTTGAAATTATTTCAAGTGCTTACTTAAAAACTCCATGGTTCTCTCCCATGCCAGCTTAGCAGCATCGGCTTGGTATTTTAAGAAAGGGAGGTTTCTAGAATCTGCTTCTTCATTGGCAAATGCGTGTTTTGCATCATACCGATAAAAGTCTAGGTGAGCCCCTGCGGCTTTTAATTTTTCTTCTAGATGCCCAACACCCTCGATGGCAAAAGCATCATCATGCAATGCCCAGTGAGCAAGCATAGGCGCCTTCACTTTGGTGGCATCAACATACTCCAAGGGAGGATAACCATACCAAACTACGGTCGCATCGAGCTCAGGAATATTGCAGGCTGAAAGCACTGTTAAAGCGCCACCCATGCAAAATCCAGTCACAGCAACTTTTGCACTCCCGCTAGCCTTGAGATACTGGACGGCTCCACGAATATCTTGACCCGCAGCGTCACCAAAGTTCAAGTCATTCATGAGGTGTTCCGCCTCGTTCGCCTCAAGCGCCATCTTTCCACGATATAAATCAGGAACCAAAGCTCTGTAACCAGCCTTAGCTAAACGGTCTGCCACTCCTTTGATTTGGTCATTCAGACCCCACCACTCTTGAATCACAACAATACCTGGAGCATTAGAAAGGTTTTTTGGTTCAGCCAAATACGCCTCAACTACATTTCCATCAGGGCGTTGGTAGGTAATATTCATTCTCTAAAGATCCTTTATGACTAAATGCTTTATGGGGTTTACGTTTGTTTTAGATTTGCTTGATATTGCTTGATATTGTTTGGGATTTACGTGAGGTTGTTTCGGGTTTGCTCTATATTTTGTAAGTACTCTACTTCACTTCTTTATCAGTGTGAATATAGCCTACCAAGCAAAAGGTAATCAAGCCACAAGCAACGGCACCATATCCAACGATGTTGTAATGCAACATTTTTCCATCAGGGCCAATTGTGACAATAGCTCCGGCAACAACCGAAGCCAATCCTGATGAGAGCATTTGTACTGAACCCATCAGGCTCATAAAAGTCCCCCGTATGTTTGTACCAACCACTTGACTGACCATCGCCATAGCAGGAATCATGCGCCCAGAAATCAAGATAAAAAAGGAAGTTGAATTGATGAGGACAATCCATAAAGGCACTGGAACAAGATTTGTGGTGACGAGCAATGGTATGAGACTAACAATTGCGAGCACCTTAAAGACAATGACCTTGCCATATTTATCAGCCATATGCCCAATAAATCGAGAGCTCATTAAAGTGGCTATGCCACCGCATAGGTAGATTAATGAAATATATGAATTATCGATACCGACATTTGAAGTCAAGTACAAGGCTATATAAGGGATTACCGAGAAGCCAGTGAACATAATCAGCCCCATAAAAAAGAAGGCTCTCAAATGCTGATGGGCGATAAAGATATCGTAAATTTGCCTAAAACGACTCCCTTCATGTACATGATCTAAGTGCCCAGCTATTTTGGGGATATTGCGATAACCTAAATAGAAAATCAAAGTCGATATGAGTGCAATAAAAATAAATGGTGCCCGCCATCCCAAGTAAGTAATATTATTTGCCAGAAATAGACTTAACGGCACACCAGCAACAGTAGATATAGAGAACGCCGACATTACCGTTCCAAGGGCTTTTCCCCTGCGCTCAAATGGTATTGAATCTGCCACAATCGTTTGAACCAGAGACCCTAGTATTCCGCCAAACATACCAGCGAAAGCTCTAGCAATAAAAAGGGTATGGTAATTGGGGGCTAATCCACAAATTAAAGTCGCAATGATGAAACAGGCATAAAGCCTCAGCAACAATTGTCTGCGCTCAAATCTATCTACGTAGTAAGTGGCAAAGATTCCGGCTGCAGCTGCGGCAAAAGTGTATGAAGATAACAGCAGGCCAAATTGATGCGTATTGATATTGAGAACTCGGATAAATTCCGGCCCCAATGGCATCATGATCATAAAATCCAAAATGTGCGTGAACTGGATCCCCGCCAAAGAAAATAAGAAGAAACGCTCTTTCTTAATTTGGCTTGCAGAATGGGGAGACTTAATCACTATTGGCTTTACATGGGGTGCTTGATATGACATTATCAACCCACATTAATAATCACGCATGCAGCACGAAAATTCTACTTTTTAAGAGATTTTAATTATGATGGCTCCACTTATTCAGCTGCCTATTTCTGCCATTCTTATAGATGTACTCAGTGGCTTAGGTTTCTTAACCGTTGTCTTGATGTTTCATGGCAGCGCCATCAATCGTATTTTGGTTAACTTTGATAAAAGAACCAAAAAATATCTAGGGCTAAAACAGTACAACCGGGTCTTTGTTATTTTTTATATTTCATTTGTACTGATTGCCTTAATACATATTGTTGAAATTTTTATGTGGTCCATTTTCATGTTCAGACTGGATTTGATACCTACCCCGATTGACGCTCTACTATTTGCCGGTAGTTGCTATACGACAGTGGGTTTTGTTGCGGACATTCTGCCATTAGGCTGGAAAAGCTTAGCCTTCTATATCTCATTTAGCGGCCTCTTCTCACTAGCCTGGACTACATCCGTCATGATCGGAATGACAAATTGCTATAAAGATGCCTGGAGTCAAAAGCACAACTTAGACGCCTCTGAATGATTTTTTGAGGTAATACCCATATACACATCTATTTCCATCGCGTGAGGGGTTATGGGTATCTAAGATTACCCCATCTTTTATTACCGTTAAATGTTTTGAAACTTTCACGATGAGCGTTCCCTGAGGAAGCTCATCACTACGCATATGAACCTGGCATCCTGAGCCAATTTTCATAGTAGCTACCCATTCAAATCCCAGCCCAAGAATGTAATCATGAAAAACGTTTCGATGATTGCCATTTCTAGGAGATGCTCCTTTCTCACTTAAACGTTTTGCCAACCTATCGTTTCGGACTTGTGCGTAAACCGCATTGGCATTTCTTAAATCTTCATAGACTTGCAAGTAAGGCAAGTCTGCAGCAATTGCTATTGACCTCACGACACAATCCCCCGCTCCACCCTTAAAACCAGCGGCTTGCCTACCGCCATCATGAAATTGAAAGTGATAGGTCTTTGATGGACGTGAGAAGGGGTTGAGAAAACTAAACATAAATAAGGGGGCTTTAATAAAAAAATGGACTTGTCTTTCGACAAATCCATTCTTAACAAAGTCTAACGGTGAATGGTCAATTACTTCGCGTTAGCCTTTTTCACTTGCAAGCGCCACGCATGTAGCAATGGCTCGGTATAACCGCTTGGTTGCTCAAGGCCTTTAAAGATTAAATCACTAGCTGCTTTGTAAGCATATGAGTCCTTAAAATTAGGCATCATCGGCTTGTAAAGCGGATCTCCAGCATTTTGACCATCAACAACCTTGGCCATGCGTTGCAGAGCATCATTAACCTGAGCTTCAGAAACAATGTTATGAAGTAACCAATTGGCAATATGCTGACTAGAAATACGCAATGTTGCACGGTCTTCCATGAGGCCAACGTTATGGATATCCAAAACCTTAGAACAACCTACGCCCTGGTCAACCCAACGAACAACGTAACCCAAAATACCTTGGCAGTTATTGTCCAACTCTTCCTGAATTTCTTCTTTAGACCAGCTTGGATTTTCAACTACAGGGATCGTTAACAACTCATCCATGAGTGCTTCAGCTTGGGCTGCAGTATCTAATTTTTCGATTTCTTTTTGGATCTCAGCAACATTCACTTGGTGATAATGCAAAGCGTGCAATGTTGCGGCTGTTGGCGATGGAACCCATGCGGTATTGGCGCCAGACTTAGGATGAGCAATCTTTTGCTCAACCATAGCCTTCATCAAGTCAGGCATGGCCCACATACCCTTACCAATTTGCGCGCGACCGCGCAATCCACAATCCAAACCTGTCAAGACATTGCGACGCTCATAGGCTGCCAACCATTTGCTGGTTTTCATATCACCTTTGCGCATCATTGGACCAGCCTGCATAGCGGTATGCATTTCATCACCAGTGCGATCCAAGAATCCAGTATTAATAAAGGCTACACGTGCTCCAGCTGCAGCAATAGCAGCCTTTAAGTTGGCACTTGTGCGACGCTCTTCATCCATGATTCCCAGCTTCACGGTATCAGCAGGCAAGCCCAATAATTTTTCAACACGGCCAAAAAGTTCAGAGGCAAAAGCAATTTCTTCTGGGCCATGCATTTTTGGCTTAACTATGTATACAGAACCTTTACGAGTGTTGCCGATTGCCTGTGTCGCAGGACGATTGATATCGTGTAATGCAATAAGAACAGTCACAACAGCATCCAAAATGCCTTCGTAGATTTCCTTGCCATTACCCGTAATAACCGCTGGGTTAGTCATTAAATGACCAACGTTGCGCAGAAATAACAATGAACGGCCGTGGAGAGTCACTACACCATCTTTGGCATTTACAGCGCCGATACCAGCGGTGTACTTGCGATCCGGATTCAGCGCACGGGTAATCGTTTTGCCACCCTTTTCTACCTCTTCAACTAAAGTGCCCTTAAGGATGCCTAACCAATTTTCATAGGCAAGCACTTTGTCATCTGCATCAACGGCTGCAATTGAATCTTCCAAATCCAAAATTGTAGAAAGGGCAGACTCCAAAATCACATCATTCACGCCCGCAGGATCGCTAGCACCGATTGTCTTGCTCTTATCAATCTGAATATCGATATGAATACCGTTGTTGCGTAACAAGACCGAAGTAGGCGCTGCTGCATCACCCTGGTAGCCAACAAACTGCTTGTCATCAGCCAGACCTGTAGTGCTGCCATCCTTTAATTTAATCGCCAACTTATTACCATCAACTGAATAAGTTACGGAATCACGATGTGAGCCCTTCAACAAAGGTGCTGCTTGATCTAAGAAGTTGCGTGCATAGGCGACAACCTTAGCACCACGAATAGGGTTATAGCCGCCAGCTTTAGTTGCTCCATCTTCCTCGGACAGAACATCAGTCCCATAAAGCGCATCATACAAAGAGCCCCAGCGTGCATTAGCGGCATTCAAAGCATAGCGCGCATTTAATACGGGAACCACCAACTGTGGGCCAGCCTGAAGCGCAAGCTCATCATCAACATTGCTAGTTGTAATAGCCACTTTTCCTGGCACTTCATTTAGATAGCCGATTTCTGTAAGGTGCTTGCGATAAGCGGGCATATCTTTAATTGGACCAGGATTGGCTTGGTGCCACTTATCTAAATCCGCCTGAAGGCGATCACGCTTAGCTAGCAACGCTTCGTTCTTTGGGCTTAAGTCGTTAACAAGCTCTTCAAAGCCTTTCCAAAAATCTGCGCTTTTAATGCCCGTACCAGGAAGAACTTTTTCTTCAATAAATTGGTAGAGGGGTGTAGCAACTTGAAGGCTATTACAGGCGGTACGTGCGGTCATGGCTTAAACCTTTTTCCTAGACTGGGTGAAATTAAACAATGGAATATTTTGCATCAATCTTGAAAAGGATGCTGAAGCAGAATCGTTTCATCCCGTTCCGGGCCTGTAGAAACCATTGCGATAGGTTTACCAGCCACCTCTTCAATACGGCGCAAGAAATTCTGAGCTTCGATTGGGAGTTGATCCCATTGGCGGACGCCAAAAGTCGTTCCCTTCCAACCTGGAAAATCCTCATAGATTGGCTCGCAACGGGCTACGGATTCCGCACCACGAGGCAATACATTTAATTTTTGGCCATCCAAGATGTAACCGACACATAAACGAATGGTTTCAAAACCGTCAAGCACGTCTAATTTAGTAATGCAAAGACCTGAAAGTCCGTTAATTTGAATGGAACGCTTTAACGCTGCGGCATCTAACCAACCAGTACGGCGTGGGCGACCTGTAACTGAACCAAATTCTTTTCCTACTTCAGCCAAACGAACACCTATTGGATCTTGTTTCGCTGGATTATCGTGATCATACAATTCACTTGGGAATGGGCCTGCACCAACACGTGTGCAATAAGCCTTAGTAATCCCCAAAATATATTGCAATGATCCTGGACCAACGCCTGATCCTGCTGCTGCATTACCAGCCACACAGTTACTTGAGGTCACATATGGATAGGTGCCGTGATCGATATCCAAAAGAGTGCCCTGCGCACCTTCAAACAATAAATTTTGACCTGCTTGCTCAGCAGCATAGAGTGCGCTGGAAACATCAACCACCATTGGTTTAAGGCGATCCGCATAAGAAAGCGCTTCAGCCAAGGTTTTATCAAAATCCACTGGTTCAGCACCGTAGTAATTTGTGAGCATGAAGTTGTGATATTCCAAGTTTTCACGCAACTGAACAGCAAACTTTTCTGGATAAAATAAATCTTGAACGCGCAATGCACGGCGCGCTACTTTATCTTCGTAGGCTGGGCCAATACCACGACCAGTTGTACCGATCTTCGCTTCTCCACGCTTTTTCTCACGGGCATGGTCAATTGCTACGTGGTAAGGCAGAATCAATGTAGTTGCTTCAGAAATCTTTAAACGTGACTGAACATCAAGGCCAGCAGCTTCAAGCTCACCAATTTCTTTAAAGAGGGCTTCAGGTGAGAGCACTACTCCATTGCCGATATAGCACACCACTTCTTTATGCATGATCCCCGAAGGAATCAAACGCAAAATGGTTTTTTTATCGCCAATGATTAATGTATGACCAGCATTATGTCCACCCTGGAAACGCACTACAGCTTGAGCATGATCAGTTAACCAATCAACAACCTTACCCTTCCCTTCATCACCCCATTGGGTGCCAATGACAACGACGTTACGACCAGGAGCTTGTTGCTTTGAAGACATAATGAAATCCAAAAAGATAATTACAAAATAGGTTTAAATTTTTTATTGCTGTTGTTGCTATTGCTATTGCTATTACTTCGATTGCTGACGTTTTACAACTTCCCAAGAATTCGTTTGCTTTACCAATTCTCTATCGCATTCATATTCAGCAAAATCGGCAAATTCTTGACTCATTAACTGAATAACGATTTCGCCCTTGGCGCGCAATGCATCAACTGCTTCTAGCAAAGATGAATCATTACTCCACGGAGCTGCTATTGCACATTTCTTAGCGCTTAGTGGTGACAAATTGGCTAAGGTCAGTAAATCTAAAGAGAAACCTGTTGCTGGACGTGAGCGACCAAACGCTTGACCCACTTGATCATAGCGACCACCACGAGCAATAGGCTGCGGTAACTTATCGACATAGGCAGCAAACATGACGCCGCTGTGATATTGATAGCCACGAAGATCAGCCAAATCAATGCTTAACTCGAGTCCTTCTGAAAGCGTAGATGCAGCCGCTACCAGTTTTTCCAATTGCTCAATAGCTAAATCCACCAGCGCATGCTTAGGCAATGCGGCCTTAGCTTTAACTAAGACTTCTTCACATGGGCCGTTAAGCTCGGTCAGAACAAGCAAGGCATCAGCTACTTTAGGGGGTAAAGACTTTGACCAAATACCTAAACGCGGACGATCTTTACTTTGCAGCAAGCTGTAGAGGGTTTCCATATCAGCAGAACTCATGGACTGACCATCCAATATCCCCGCCAAAACACCAGCATGAGAAAGATCTAAATAAATCTTTTGGATTCCAGCCAATTTAATGGTTTTTAGCAATAAGGATATGGCCTCAAAATCAGCCTCCCAAGTTGGGCAACCATAAATCTCAGCGCCAATCTGCAACTCCTCGCGGGCCGAGCTACCCACAGGGGTACGGGCATGAGCAACCGACCCTACATAGCAAAGTCTTGTTACTCCAGAGCGATTGAGCAGGTGTGCGTCAATTCGGGCAACTTGTGGTGTGATATCAGCGCGTAGCCCAAGGGTGCGGCCAGACAATTGATCAACCAATTTAAAGGTTTGTAAGTTGAGATCTGAACCGGTACCCGTTAAAAGTGAATCCAAAAACTCTAAAAGCGGTGGTGCAACGAGCTCATATCCGTAGGACTGATACAGCTCGAGAATGGAGCGACGTAAGTTTTCTACCTTACGCGCTTCCGCTGGTAACACATCAGCAATATCTTCAGGAAGTAACCAACGATTCATGATTTAAAAAATTCACCTTTAATTATTTTTTATGCAGAAACTTAAAGAACTCGCCATTAGGTTCAACCACCATGACATCTTTTTTATCTTTAAAAGTACTGCGGTAAGCCTCTAAACTCTGATAGAACTGAGCAAACTGCGGATCACGGTTAAAAGCATCGGCATATAAGGCCGTCGCTTTAGCATCCCCTGCCCCTTTAATTTTTTGGGCATCTCTATAGGCCTCGGCCAAAATGGTATCGCGCTGACGCTCTGCATTGGCCCGAATCTTATCGGATTCAGCAGCTCCAGTTGAGCGCAATTCATTCGCAACCCGTTTGCGCTCTGCTTCCATACGACGGTATACCGAGTCGCTAATTTCAGCCAGTAAATCTACACGCTTTAAACGCACATCCACAATTTCTACGCCAATATCTGAAGCATCGTCAGCAACCTTGGCACGTATACCTTGCATGACCTCTTCACGTTGATCAGAGATTAATTCGCGGACAGTACGCTTAGTAAACTCCTCATTTAGTGCTGAGCGCACTAATTGGGTTAAACGATCTTGCGCCAAACGCTCATCACCCTTAAAGCTAATGAAGAATTTGCGAGGATCAACAATGCGCCACTTTACATATGAATCCACAAGAAGATTTTTCTTCTCAGCAGTGATGAATCGCTCTGCCTCAGGATTGTCAATAGTCATAATGCGACGATCAAAGAATCGTACATTTTCAAAAGGGGCTGGATATTTAATTTGCAAGCCCGGTTGCTCGATCACGCGGACAATTTGGCCAAATGAAAATACCACTGCAAACTTACGTTGATCAACAATAAAAATGCTGGAAGAAAGAACATAAGCCAATGCAATTAATGCAACTAGCCCTGCAATTAAGCGATTGAAGTTCATTGTCTTGACTCCCGATCGCGACTACGCAAGCTATCACGTTTATCAGCTGACGAACCATTTGAGCTAGCATTGGTATTTGAATTAGCGGGAGTTGCACTTGTATTTGCAGGCGCTGGGGCAATAACGCTAGAAGTGGTGTTTTGATTTGCAGGAATCGAAGGTACTCCAGTTGCACCACCGACAGAAACTGAGCCAGTTGGGGTTGCCGGAGCGACAGAAGTGCCACTTGCTTGAGCGCTCTCAGCACTTACCTGAGCAACAATCTTATCTAATGGTAAATATAAGAGGCTATTGCTTTTATTCGTATCTACCAATACCTTAGTAACGTTGCTATACATGTCACGCATAGTATCGATATACATGCGATCACGCGTTACCTGTGGGGCCTTCGCATACTCGACATAAATTTGTTTAAAGCGAGCTGCGTCGCCCTCAGCGGTTGCTACAACTCTAGATTTATAACCCTCGGCTTCCTGAATCAAACGCTCAGCAGTACCTTTGGCGCGTGGAATGATGTCATTGGCATAAGCCTGACCCTCACTCTTAAGGCGCTCCTGATCTTGACCTGCCTTTACTGCATCATCAAATGCAGCTTGTACTTGTTCTGGGGGTTGTACATTTTGGACGGTAACACTAGTGATATATATCCCTGTTTTATAGCTATCCAAAATTTTCTGAATTGAGCTAGCCAAATCAATAGCGATTTTTTCACGGCCCTCATAAAGAACGGTATCCATCTTGCTACGAGCAACGATTTCACGAACAGCTGTTTCTGCAGCTTGTGTCACCGCAATGTCTGGATCGCGGTTATTAAAGAGATAGTCCGTTGGATCTTTTAGTCGGTACTGAACAGCAAAACGCACATCAATAATGTTTTCATCTTCAGTGAGCATTGATGAATCTTTTTGATTGGTTGCCTTAATCAACGTAGGACGACCTACCTCTACAGAGCGAACACCAGAAAGATTGACTGTTTCTTCCGACTGAATTGGCCAAGGGAGATGCCAGTTAATACCAGGCTTAGCTGTGTAGTCATATTTTCCGAACGTCATGATGACGCCAGCCTGACCTTCTTGAATAATAAAAAAGCCACTACATAACCAAACAACAAGAGCGCCAAGTAAAACTAAAGAGATGCTGGCTTTTGCAGAAAATGGATTGGTGAATTCAAAATTAGGGCTACTGCCGCTGCCGTTACCGCCATTGCCACCAAAGCCATTGGAACCCTTGTTACCACCTAAATTCGATTTAGGTGGGGGTGTATTGGCACTAGGTTTATTTGGCAATGAGCCAGGCTTTTTCTTGCCACCAAATAGACCAGCCAACCTATCGTTAAAATCCCGCCAAAGCTCATCAAGATCTGGCGGACCTTCTGGTTTACTTGGCTGCGGTTTATTAGGTTGATTTTCACCAGGCTTATCGGAATTATCAGAATGATCAGATCCCACTTTTGGTGCCTGAACGCTTCCCTGCTCATCTTTAGCATCTTTAGAGCCGTTTGTAGGGTTGTTATTACCCCGTTCAGGCTCGTTGACTGAAAACAGGCCGAGAAATTTACGCGTCATTAGGTGAATATTTTCGATTGGGAATAGGATTAAATTCAGAAGACTCTGGTCGCTCAGGTAATGGGGCTAAAAACTCATCCGGCGCCATTTGCGTCTTGGCACGGTTATGTTCGACCCTTATTCTATCAGTCATTTGAGAGCATTCAGCTAGCGCCTCACGCAATAAATCCAGGCCCAAGCCAGTCTTGGCGGATAGGAAAACCTTATTCGGAATACCCTCAGAATCCCGGTCCAAAAGCGCTCCTTTTGTAAAGGTTTGAGGCATTTGGTCAATTTTGTTCATGACTTCGATGCGAGGGATCTCATCAGCACCAATTTCCCGCAAAACAGCCTCAACTTCAGCTTTTTGCTCTCTCACAACGGGGCTACAGGCATCGATAACATGCAATATCAGGTCCGCATGGATAGTTTCATCCAAAGTTGCCCTAAAAGCTTCTACTAGCTGATGAGGCAAATCCCGAATAAAGCCAACTGTATCGGAAACCACGATAGAGCCCACCCCTTCCAAATGTACCTTTCTGGAAGTTGTGTCTAAAGTCGCAAAAAGCTGGTCTGCGGCATAGGCACCCGCTTTGGTTAGCGCATTAAATAACGTGGATTTACCCGCATTGGTATACCCAACCAAGGAAACCGAGAACACATCTTTGCGATTTCTGGCGCGTCTTTGGGTTCTTTGTTGGCGTTGCAGTTTTTCGAGCTCAAGCTCTAAACGCTTCGCTTTAGTTGCAAGCATCCGGCGGTCAAGCTCCATCTGAGTCTCACCAGGACCACCACGCACACCAATACCACCTCTTTGACGCTCTAGATGGCTCCAGGCACGGACCAAACGCGACATTCGGTAGCGAACTTGGGCTAATTCAACTTGGGTTTTACCAATATGACTTTGGGCTCTTTGGCTAAAAATATCCAAAATCAGACCGGTTCGGTCCATGACATGGTGACCGATATGGCGCTCAAGATTTCGTTGCTGGGTTGGAGAAAGGGGATGGTTAAAGATCGCCAGCTCAGCTTCCTGCTCTTCCATCACCTTCTTGAGTTCATTCGCCTTACCTGATCCAATAAATAAAGCTGGATCAGTTCTGCCTTTGCGGGCGATAACACTAGCTGTGGGAATAGAACCGGCGCTGTCAGCCAAAAGGCTGAGCTCGGCCATGCTGTCTGCAAAATCTTCGCGTCCTGTATCTACTCCAACGAGGACGGCGCGTGCCGCATCTACACCAGTCTTATACAGAGCCGGGCTCTTCTATACGAAATTCAACCGCACGAGCAGGAACGATCGTGGAGATTGCATGTTTGTAGACCATCTGGGTAACGGTATTGCGCAAGAGAACTACATATTGATCAAAAGATTCAATATTGCCTTGCAACTTAATTCCATTAACGAGATAAATAGAAACAGGTACATGCTCTTTGCGCAAAGCATTGAGAAAGGGGTCCTGTAGCAACTGAATTTTATTGTTCGTCATACTGCTCCTTGTTGGTATTGTATTTAGGGAGTCTTGCTTTTTTAATAAAACACATCGACATCATTATTAGGGGCTTCATTTTAAAAAATCAAGCCCCCATGCAACCCTTCTTCTCTATAAGCCTAATCTTAACTTGTTCGGCTTATTTCTTCTTACCTTTTTTGCCTTTATCCGCATCAACGTAAGGGTTCTTAGCGGTATTCATCTGAATCCGCAGTGGTGTTCCACGCAATTTAAAGACGTCCCTAAAGCGACCCTCTAAATAACGCTTATAACTATCGGTTACGCCACTTAAAGAAGTTCCATGAATTACCACAATTGGAGGATTCATACCACCTTGGTGGGCATAGCGAAGCTTAGGTCGACCCATTCCAACCCGTTTAGGTTGCTGATGCTCGATCGCTTCTTGCAAAATGCGAGTCAGTTTAGGTGTTGGCAACTTCGCCATCGCTGCTGCATAAGCGGCATCCACGTCCTTAAATAGCTCTTTTAAGCCAGTCCCTTTTTTTGCAGAGATTGGATGAACATTAGCAAAGTCTAAGAAACGTAATTTCTGCGCAATCTCTAAACGAGCACGCTCCTTCACGTAAGCATCAATACCATCCCACTTATTAACAGCGACAACCAATGCACGCCCTGCCTCAACAATAAATCCAGCAATGTGAGCATCTTGTTCTGAAATATCCTGCTGTGCATCAAGCATCAAAATAACCACGTTGCAATCAGCGATCGCTTGCAAGGTTTTCACTACTGAGAATTTTTCAATCGCTTCAAAAACTTTTCCACGACGACGCAAGCCTGCTGTATCTACCAAGATGTAAGGTTTACCGTTGCGCTCAAAAGGAACTTCAATCGCATCACGGGTTGTACCAGGCATGTCAAAGGCGATAACGCGCTCTTCACCGATCAACTTATTAATCAGCGTGGATTTACCCACGTTAGGACGGCCAACAACTGCGATCTTCATCGGACGATTAGGATCGTTTTCCAATTCATCAAGTTCTGGTTCGGCAATACCCAATGAATCCAGAGCATCATCAATCAAACCACGTACGCCATCACCATGAGCAGATGAGATTGGGAAAGGCTCACCTAATCCAAGCTCATGGAAATCTGCCGTTACAACGCCAGCTTGCATACCTTCAGTTTTATTTACCGCCAAAATGACTGGACGACCTGTCTTGCGCAAGAAATCAGCAATCACGCGATCCTGCGGGGCCATACCTAAACGGCCATCGACTAAGAAAATAATAATGTCCGATTCGGCAACAGCTTGTTTGGTTTGCTTAGCCATTTCCGCAACAATGCCGGTCTTAGCAACAGGCTCAAAACCACCTGTATCAACGCAAATAAAAGCGCGTTCGCCAATGCGGCCTTTGCCATAGTGACGATCACGGGTCAGGCCCGAGAAATCGGCAACCAAAGCATCGCGTGAACGTGTCAGGCGATTAAAGAGTGTGGACTTTCCTACGTTAGGACGCCCTACGATTGTGATTACTGGATTCATTTTGGACTGTACGCCGCAAGTTTTCCACTCTGAGATTGAATCAGAATGAGCCCGCCGACCGCAATTGGGGCGGCAGAGATTGGACTGCTATCGTGACGAATACGCGCGAGTAAATCGCCATTCGCCTGTGAGAAGGCGTGCACATAACCTTGTGCATCACCCATGAGTAAAACCTTACCAACTGCCAATGGTTCACCAACATCACGATAAGTGAGTGCTGTATTTTCCCAAACCTGAGTACCGTCTTTAGTAGCAAAAGCCGTCACATAAGATTTTTCATTGGCTGAGAAAACCATCTCGGGACTTTGTGCAGTACCCGTATAACTTGAGTAGTCCTTAAACCATAAAAGGTTACCGGTACGCGCCTGTCCGCAACCAACTCGACCTTGGTAAGAAACCGCGCAGAGAATATCGCCTTCCATACTCGGTTTAGCAGTGACATCATTAAGACGCTCGATTTCAGAGAAGCCTTTCGGAAAGGAAATTGGGGTTTCCCAAATCAGACCACCATTCGCCAGGGCAATCATGCCAAAGCGACCGCCGCTAAAACCAGTAACAACCACTTCATTACCTAGCGGCAGCATTCCGTAACCAACGCGCAAAGATAAAGCCGCTTGCTGACGTTGATATACCCATTTTTGAGTGCCAGTCAGAGCATCTAATCCAATAAAGCGATTATCTAAAGCGCGAATGACTACCACTCCAGCCGCAACGACTGGCTCAGTTAATACTTCGCTACCAATGCTGACATTCCAGATTGGCTTACCATTGTCGTCATAGGCATAAACCACGCCTTTAGTCGTTACAGCAACTGTTGTACGACCATCCGAACCTGGGCCTACAGATAAGTCCTCAGGAACAGATACGCTCCACACTTTACTGCCCGTATCCAAATCCACTTTGACAAGATTGCCACCATGGGATGCAGCATAGACAGCATTACCTGCGACAACCGGGTGAAAGTTAAAGGGGTCTGAAGATCCCACATTGGTAGACCATACTGGCGTTAACTCAAATTGATTGGTAACAGCAGTGAGTTCAGCGGGTTTGCGTACACGTGATCCGCCGGAGCAGGCCATTAAAGCAACAACCGATGAACCAATTATCAAGGCCGCGCTAAGCAGCTTTATTGAGCGCTTAATTTGTGTCATTACTGAGTTACTCCCCCAACAGCATCCAATTTGACCTTCAGGAGACGACGCGCCTCTTCAGGAAATTCTTTGTCTTGACTTAGTTGTTTCCAAGCATCTTGATAACTAGCACGAGCATCAGCAACTTTCTTTTGCGCTAAAAACCAGTCGCCACGACGTTCTAACCAAAGCGCCTCAAAGCCTTTGATAGGAGTCTCTTTTAAAATTTGATCAGCCTGGGCAAAAGATTGCTCTGTACCCTGCTCAATTAATTGAGAAACCAAACGCATTTTTGCCAAAGCTAAATATCCATCGTTTGAAGAATTTTTAGCGGCCCAATGCAAGTACTCGATTGCCTTAGGCGCGTCACCAGCTTCTGAAGAAATCTTTGCCGCAATTAAGCTGGCCATTGCCGCATAAGGCGTACGTGAAAATTGCTTTTGCAAATCATCAGCAGCGCGTAAAGTTTGATCTTTATCACCCTTTGTCACGGCAGTAATCATGGTTTCATAAAGCTGTGATGCAGCTGCCGCTTGGCTAACGCGCCACCATTGATAGCCACTATAGGCCGCATAAGCTAACAAGGCTGCAGTAGCAACACCCGTAATGAGGTTGCGGTACTTATGCCAAAACGCTTTAAATTGGTCTAGTTGTTCTTGTTCTTCTAGGTCTAAAGGCATGTCAATCCAAGTAAATAAAGATATTTGTAGGGTAATTCTATTCTGATGAGCCTACCAAGGCGTCAATTACCGCCTCAAGGACGCCCTCAAGCGGAACAGCGCGCTGCTCACCAGTGCCGCGAAGATCTTTAAGCTGCGCCTCATTTTTAGCAAATTCATCCGGTCCGATGATGACGGCATAAGCCGCCCCACTAGCGTCAGCCTTCTTCATTTGGGATTTAAAGCTAGCAGATTGGCCATCTGGAGGGCAAAAAAGGACAGTATCGATGCCGGCACTGCGTAAACGTTCTGCAATGATCATTCCCGCAGTTAATGTATCGCCACCTTGATGCAATACAAATACATCGCAAAGTGGAGCCACTTCAGGCAAGGATCCGGAAACCTTCATTAACTCCAAAACACGTTCCATACCCATAGCCCATCCACAAGCTGGGGCCGCTTTACCGCCCATTCTTTCTATGAGAGGGTCATATCTTCCCCCGCCAGCAATCGTGCCCTGTGCGCCAAGCTCCTCAGTTACCCACTCGAAAACAGTCAGGTTGTAATAATCTAAACCGCGCACTAAGCGTGGGTTAATTTTGCAGGGAATATTATTGGCTTTGAGCAAGTCCTGGACGGCATTGAAGTGCGCAAGAGATTGCTCTCCTAAGAAATCCAATAACTTTGGAGCGCCCTCGATTAATTCTTGCATCGCCGGGTTTTTAGAATCCAAAATACGCAAAGGATTGGTCAGTAATCGACGTTGAGAGTCTTCATCAAGTTGCGCTGCGTTCTGCTCAAAGTAAGTCACCAATGAGGCGCGATGCTGTGCACGTTCATCCGCTTGACCAAGGGAATTAATTTCTAATCGAACACCTTTTAAGCCCAGCTCATCCCAAAGACGCTGACCCATCAAAATGATTTCAGCGTCAATATCTGGGCCAGCAAAGCCTAAGGCCTCGATACCAAATTGGTGAAATTGCCGATAGCGACCACGTTGTGGGCGCTCGTGGCGGAACATTGGGCCCGTATACCAAAGACGCTTTGGTCCTTCATACAGCAAATTATTTTCAATAACTGAACGTACTAACGCGGCAGTACCCTCAGGGCGCAAAGTGAGCTGCTCGCCATTTAAACGATCCTCGAAAGAATACATTTCTTTTTCAACAATATCGGTAACCTCACCAATACCACGCTGAAATACAGCAGTAGCTTCAACAATAGGCGTTCTGAGAAATTCATATCCGTATGCGCGAGTGAGGTCGCGCAACACATGCTCAAGATGTGTCCATTGCGCTGCTTCAGCGGGCAAGAGATCATTCATCCCGCGTACGCCATTAATTTTTTGAATCTTTTTTTCAGTCATTGGATTTTGATTATTTTGGAGCGTAATGTTGTTTGACGTATTCATCTACGATCACTTGAAAATCTTCGGCAATATTTTCGCCACGCAAGGTCTTTACCTTAACCCCATCAACAAATACGGGAGCCGCTGGAGTTTCGCCAGTTCCAGGTAACGAGATGCCGATATTAGCGTGCTTGCTTTCTCCTGGACCATTCACAATACAGCCCATTACCGCTACATTCATGCTCTCAACACCTGGATGGGTCTTTTTCCAAACAGGCATTTGTTGGCGTAAATAAGATTGGATATTGGCAGCCAACTCTTGGAAAGTCGTACTCGTGGTTCTACCGCAACCAGGGCACGCAATCACCATTGGGGTGAAATTTCGTAACCCCATAGTTTGTAAAATTTCCTGGGCTACGATCACTTCATTTTCACGTGGCGCACCAGGATCAGGAGTCAGGGAAACGCGAATAGTGTCACCAATACCTTCTTGTAACAAAATTCCCATAGCAGCAGTAGAAGAAACAATTCCCTTGCTTCCCATTCCCGCCTCGGTAAGACCTAAATGCAAAGGGTAGTCCGAACGACGAGAAAGATCGCGATAAACGGCAACTAAATCTTGCACATTGCTCACTTTGCAAGAGAGCAAAATTTGATTGGGGTTCATGCCCAGTTCAACCGCTTTTTCCGCGGATTGCAAGGCTGACTGAATCAAAGCTTCAATCATGACTTCTTGCGCTGTTTTAGGCTGGGCTAAGGCTGCATTGTTATCCATAATGCTGGCCAATAGCTCCTGGTCGAGGCTACCCCAGTTCACACCAATTCGAATGGGCTTGTCATATTTACAAGCCGCTTCAATCATCTGTGCAAATTGAGGATCCCGTTTAGCGCCCTTGCCAACATTCCCAGGGTTAATGCGATATTTAGATAAGGCTTTAGCGCAATCTGGAAAATCATTTAACAAAGTGTGGCCGTTGTAATGAAAGTCGCCGATTAATGGCACCAGGATATTCAGCTTATCTAACTGCTCACGAATATAAGGTACGGCAGCAGCAGCCTCAGGGGTATTGACAGTAATGCGCACCATCTCCGACCCAGCAATCGCCAATTCTTTAACCTGAATCACGGTTGCAACAGCATCAGCTGTATCGGTATTGGTCATAGACTGAACACGCACTGGCGCATCCCCGCCTACTGAAACAATATTTTCTTTCCAGACAACACTAGCCTGTCGAGTGAGTCTCTTAGGAGATGGCCCCAAAGGTAATGGAGGTAATTGAGAATTATCAGAACTCATGAATCTTTTAAGAATCTAAGTTTTTTAACCACTGAACAGGCTGAATAATTTCCGTATCGTGAACCGCCCGCTCACGGACGCGAGTTCTATCAACTACATCCCCGGCTAACTGTCCGCAGGCGGCAGCAATATCATCGCCACGGGTTTTACGAACTGTTGCCACCATGCCAGCATTGAGCAAAATATTAGCAAAGGCTTGAACGCGTTGTGGTGGTGAGCGCAGTAAACCAGACTCAGGGAATGGATTAAAGGGAATCAAATTTACTTTGCACTTAATACCATTAAGCAAACGAATCAATTCTTTTGCCTGAGCATCAGAGTCATTCACACCATCGAGCATGCAATATTCAAACGTTAAGAAATCTCTTGGCGCAAAAGGTAAATATCTTTCGCAGGCAGCAAGCAATTCTCTTAATGGATATTTTTGATTGATTGGCACCAACTGATCGCGTAATGCATCGTTGGGCGCATGTAAGGACACTGCTAAAGCTACAGGACAATCCTGAGCCAAACGATCAATCATCGGCACAACGCCAGATGTTGAAACCGTTACGCGGCGACGCGATAAACCATAAGCCCTATCGTCCAACATGAGGCGCAATGCGGTGACCACATTGTCATAGTTGAGCAAAGGCTCACCCATACCCATCAACACCACATTGGAGATAACCCGACCGGTATGTTCCCAGCCTGGGGTTGGAAACTTTTCAATACGTCGAGTCGCAAGGGGATCATTACGCAACAGGTGCTCGGCAAACCATAACTGACCAATGATTTCACCAGAAGTCAGATTGCGTGAAAAACCTTGACGCCCTGTTGAACAAAAGCGACAGTTCACAGCGCAACCAGCCTGCGATGAAATACATAAAGTTCCGCGATCATCTTCGGGAATAAATACAGACTCCACGGCATTACCAGCGCCTACATCCAGCAACCATTTGCGGGTGCCATCATTCGCGACTTCATCTTTAATTACCGGGAGAGAAACTACTTCGGCTTTATCTAGCAAAGTTGCTCTAAAGCTTTTCGCCAGATCGCTCATGTCATTAATATTGGAAACACCACGTTGGTGTATCCACTGCAAAAGCTGCTTAGCCCTGAAGGGCTTTTCATTCAATCCCGCGACATATGCCGCCATTTGGTCAGCATCAAAATCTAAGAGATTTACGCGCGGGGAGGTCAATTAGCCTACTTATATTGAAATAATCGAATTAACGATTAAAAACATTCATGCCAGGGAAAAAGAAAGCAATTTCCACGGCAGCTGTTTCAGGGGCATCAGAACCATGAACAGCATTAGCATCGATGCTGTCTGCAAAGTCAGCACGAATTGTTCCAGCGTCAGCTTTCTTAGGATCAGTAGCACCCATCAAATCACGGTTCTTAGCAATTGCGCCTTCACCTTGCAACACTTGAATCATGACTGGACCTGAGATCATGAAGCTTACCAAGTCTTTGAAGAAAGGACGTGCGCTGTGTACAGCGTAAAACTGTTCAGCTTCAGACTGTGAGAGATGCGCCATTCTGGAAGCAACAATTTTCAAACCAGCTGATTCAAAACGGTCATAGATCTTGCCGATAACGTTTTTAGCTACAGCATCAGGTTTGATGATAGAAAGGGTGCGTTCAATTGCCATGCATAACTCCAGTAGTGATTTCAAAGATATTGGTTGAAATTTGGGGGCTTTGCGGATTCTTAAACTATTTTCAAGAAACCGCCCTACTCACTCCACTTTCAACGACCCGCAGATTATACATCGATAGCCCCCTATTTACCCTCGGTCATGCCGCTCTAAGCCATTGAATTTACAGGGCATAACCCCATAATTTGTAGTCTTTTTTATCCAGGGTTTGTGTAAGGGCTTGAATTCAGGTGCTTTTGTCTATACTTAGTGTTAACAGCTCTGCATGGGCTTTTGTAATTACTATGAAGAAGGAGTCACTATGAGTGATCTGAACTCTTACGGTTTTGGGCAATCTGGCTCAGTTGGCAACCTACAAGTACGCAACCGCGTATTACGCAATACCTATGCCTTATTAGCACTTTCCATGGTTCCAACGATCATTGGAGCTTGGCTTGGTGTAGCGCTTAACCTCAGCCTATTCTCAGGCAGCCCTTTTATGGGGTTCATCGTTTTTATGGCTATTGCCTTCGGCTTTTTCTGGGCTATTGAAAAGAATAAGGAAACAGGCGTTGGTGTGTTGCTTTTGCTGGGATTCACCTTCTTTATGGGCATCATGCTGTCCCGCTTGGTGGGCTTCACTCTTCATAGCTATAGCAATGGCGCCGCTCTCATCATGCTTTCATTCGGTGGTACCGCTGCGATCTTTGCTGTAATGGCAACGATTGCCACTGTAAGCAAGAGTGATTTCATGGGCTTGAGCAAATGGTTGATGGTTGGTGTGCTGCTCTTAATCGTAGCTTCAGTAGCTAACATCTGGCTTCAGTTGCCAGCCCTGATGTTGACATTGATGGTTTTAGCGATCGGCATCTTCTCCGCATTTATTTTGGTGGATGTGCAGCGCGTGATAAATGGCGGTGAAACCAACTACATCATGGCCACATTAGCGATTTACTTAGATGTCTACAACATCTTCACCAATTTGCTCGCATTGCTCGGCATTGTTGGTGGCAATAAAGACTGACTGGATTACAGTAATTCATAAAAAAGGCGCTTGATGCGCCTTTTTTGTTAACTAGTGATTATGCGTTCGGGATTCGAATGCGTCTTTCAAGCATACGTGCAAGCAACACAATGATAGAAACCAATGCCAAGTACACCAAAGCGGCAAAAAGATAGGCTTTAAAAAACTGAAAATTGGTTGCAGCCAATTCTTGAACTCTTGCAAAAAATTCTGTGTATTGAATTAAAAAAGCCACTGAACTATCTTTGAGATTGCCAATTACTTGATTCGTTAAAGCGGGTATCGATAAACGCAAAACCTGTGGCAAGGTAATGAGTTGAAAAATCCGAAATGGACTAAAGCCCTGTGCACTAGCTGCTTCAAGCTGACTGAAGTCTAAGCCATTGAAGGCGGTCTTTAAATAGGCGGCGTTATAAGCGGCAACATTAAAGGTAAAGCCAATGGCAGCCACGACAAATGGTGAAAGCCTGATGCCCCATTGCGGTAAACCGTAATACATTAGGAATAACAAAACGATTAGAGGCATGCCGATGAAAAAAGAAATGTAGCCATTAACAACATTTCTGACGAGACGATGCTTACTGAGAGTTAAATAAAACACAACGATACTTAAGCAAAAACCCGTTACGCTGATAAAGGCGGCAAGTTCTAAAGTTTTTCCAAGTCCCGCCATAATAAGGGGCATCTGATCATAGAGATCACGCTGAAAGGAAAGCCAGCCGCCCATTAAACAGTAGCCCTACCACCAAAAAAATCCTGAATATCTGCATCAACGTGGTTACCTGAAAGAACATCAATTCTTTCATCTGCACGAATGACGCCCTGATCTAAAAATAGCACTCTATCGGAAATGTTCTTCGCCAAGCTTAAGTCATGGGTTACGCAGATCATGGTGATGCCATTAACATGCAGGCCATTAATTAATTGGGCGACATCGCGCGACATGATAGGGTCAAGAGCCGATGTAGGCTCATCGAGCACAAGTACCGCTGGATCCATGGCCAAAGCCCGGGCAATGGCAACCCGCTGCTTTTGGCCGCCAGACAATTGTGAGGGGTACTTAGATTGATGAGCTGTCATCTCAAACTTGGATAGCTCGAACAAGGCTTTTTCATTTGCCTGGCTTAGCCCCATTCCCTGCAACTTACGCAAACCCAGTGTCACGTTCTCCAATACAGTGAGATGGCTGTACAAGGCAAATTGCTGAAACACAAAACCAATTTGCTTGCGCAACTCTCTAACGTTTACCTGGGCGCCAGTGACTTCTGCACCCTTAAACTGGATAGAACCTGAGGTTGGTTCAACCAAGCGATTTAGGCAACGTAATAAAGTGGATTTGCCACTTCCAGAGGAGCCCATTAAAACTTTAACTTCGCCCTCGTGAAGATCAAGGCTGACATTGGACAAAACAGACTGCCCGGCGAATTCTTTAACGAGATTACGCACTTGAATTAATGCCACAAGTCAGCCTTTCTGAGTAATGCGGCCAGAGTCATCATATGGCCACCGCATCGGGTAATTGATAGCGCCTACTAATTACCTGAACGCCAACTAAAAGTAGTCGATAAATCGCAAAATAGAGAATGCCTACCGCTAGGTAAACTTCAATTCCTCGAAGTGTCGTTGCAGTTAATGTCATTGCTTGTTTGGTGATCTCTGGAATACCGACCGTATAGGCAAATGGAGAGTATTTCAATACAGAGGTGAATTCATTCACCATTCCTGGAATCGAAAAACGGAGCATCTGAGGGATTTCGACATAACGTAAAACCTGTATACGGGTCATACCCATTGCTTGCCCAGCTACAATTTCTACGGGGTCAACAGAGTTAAATGCACCACGAAACACCTCTGTGAGATAGGCACCAGCAACTAGACCTAGACTCAAGGCCATTGCCATGAGGGGTGGGACTTTAAATCCCAAACTGGGTAAACCAAAATACACCATAAATAAAAGTACTAAGACTGGAACACCTCGGAAAACATAGGTGTAACAGTCCACCGCTAGCGTCAAACTGGGAATTTCTAAACGGCGCAAGCTGGAGAGGATCAAGCCTACAGCTAAGCCGGTCAAACTACAAACCAGCGTAACCAATACCGTATACCAAACCCCTTGGGCCAACTGCTCGAGAATTTCAAAGAAATTCACTTCAAATACCTGGTCTTAATTCATCCACTTATTTAGAATTTCTTTAATTTTCTCTGGGCCAATTTCATTGAGATATTTATCAAAGTCATCACGTAACTTTGATCCCTTGGCAAAGGCAAAACCCAATTTGTCGTAACCCTTAAACACATAGCTACTCTGAATGGGCAAATGCAACTTGTTTTGGTAATTTGCAAAAACTGGCTCTTCGATAAATGCCAAATCAATATTGCCATTCTGAAGATCGGTAATGACTTCAGTATATGAAGGGTACAACTTTACTTTGCTCAATGAATAGTAACCCTTAGGCTCTAGTTCATTTTTAATCAAATCATCGTAAGCCATACCTCTTGGATAGCCAATAGAGTATTTCTTCAACTGGCTTAGATCGGTAATTTCGATATTTTTATTTTTCATGCTGACCAAATGCCAGGCGTTATCGTAATAAGGCTGAGAAAAATCCATCGCCTCTTTACGTTTATCGGTAATCGAGATTCCTGAAAAAGCGACATCAGCCTGACCACTCGATACCGCGCCGAGCATGCCTTGCCAATCATAAGGTGTGACTTTAATTGTGCAGCCGCGAGACTGGCAATACCCTTGAAAAATATCCATATCCACGCCAACAATCTTGCCATGATCATCAAACAGCATAGGAGGTGAAGCAGGAGATACAGCGACCTTAATTTCTTTAGAGTCAGGATTTTTTGAACAGGCGGCCATTCCCAGCGTCAGGATAAAGGCAATTAAAACCAGAAAATAGCGACGCATTCATTAGCTCCCACTGAATAAAAATGAAGTTAAGCCCCCGAATTCGGGCACTCAATCAGTATAGGGGATTTGCGGGGATATTTTTTACTGCAGGGTGCTTTTTAGTGCAGGAACCATTGGCATAGCCAAGACCTCAATCCCCTCATCTCGCAAAGCCTCAGCCTCGTCTAATGTGGCCTGTCCGCGAATACTTCTTTCAGGAGATTCTTTGTAATGGATTTTGCGAGCCTCTTCTGCAAAGGAACCGCCAACATCCTCTGAGCGACCCATGAGTTCACGCATGCCCTTTAAAAAAGCAGCCTGAACCTGTGCTTCTAGATGCGAATGGTCATTTCCAGTAAGGGCTACAACTTCGCCATGCGCACTACCCATACTACTTAAATCAGCATTGGGGGTTGTTAATGCCAGACTAGTGGACTCGTCCTTGCTAGATAAGGACCTGCCAATGCGAGGCGCAGATGGCATCCGGGTAATTTCAGTGCTGTCACATATAGGGCAGGCGAGCATACCCTTTGCTTGCTGAGCAAGGCAATCCTCTTCAGAGGCAAACCATCCTTCAAAACGATGATCAAGCGGGCAAGCGAGGTTATAAACTTTCATAAGACCTATTTCGGGGCAAAAATGCCAAATTCAATACCCCTATTCTAAAGGGATCCGAAAACGGCTTACAAAATAGGTTCTGGGTTTACCAATCCACGACGATAGCGATCGAGCCAATAGATCGATATCGTGGTTTTCACATCCGTGATCTCGCCCTGCTCTATCCATGCCAAAATCTGCTCCAAAGGGGCGGCAAAGACGTCTAAAAACTCCTCGTCATCCAGCTTGCTCTCTCCTGCTGTCAAACCCTCAGCGAGGTAGATATCAATAAACTCTGTTGAGTACGAAATCACCGGATGAATACGGCGAATAAAACTCCATTTTTTAGCCGTATAACCAGTCTCTTCAGCAAGCTCACGCTTGGCGCATAACAGACGATCCTCACCGATCTCCAGCTTTCCAGCAGGTATCTCAATACAGGTTTTTGCAATGGGGTATCGAAACTGCCTTTCCAACACCACCCTGCCATCATCGAGCAAGGCTAAGATGGCAACGGCACCTGGATGGGTCAAGTATTCCCTGATGGCCAAACCCCCATCAGGCAGGCGAACCTGATCACGTTTCATATGCAAAAAGATACCGTTATAGACATCTTCACCAGATATACGCTCCTCGCGTAAGTGCAAATCACCACTTTGTAGCTCTTTGAAAGTATTTTCAGGCATAGAGATGCAATTCCAAGGAATAAGAAGATAAGACAATAAATTCCATCATACAAAATCTATTTGACAGAAAAAATAAAGGCTCCACAAGGAGCCTTTATTTAATGATTGAAACTGTAAAACTATGAGCCCAGTAAGGTACGGCGCATCGCATCTAGGCAAAGCGTCATCAAACCAGCCGGGAAGATGCCGATTACCAGAACCAGGATCGCATTTAAGCTTAATAAAGCAAGCGCAAAACCAGACCCTGTTACCGTCACTTCGTGGCCTGGCTCAGGCTCATCAAAGTACATGACTTTTACAACGCGCAGGTAGTAGAAAGCACCGATCAATGATGCAATCACCGCAATAATGGCAATGAAGGTATGTTCAGCATCAACCAAAGCCTCCAATACGCCTAACTTAGCTGCAAAGCCTACTGTAGGCGGAATACCGGCTAACGAAAACATCATGATCAAGCCAATAAAAGCGAACCAAGGATGCTTCTTATTTAAACCCTTCAGGCCATCCAAAGTCTCACAGTCATAACCTTTGCGAGAAAGCGCCATCAAGAGACCGAAGCTTCCTAAAGTAGTTAGCACATAGGTAACAACATAAAACATCGAAGCGCTAAAAGCATGGTCATCAAATACAGACATCATGCCGAGTAAAACAAAGCCCATCTGCGCAATGGCAGAGTAAGCCAACATACGCTTGAGATTAGTTTGCGCAATCGCAGTGACGTTACCAACAACCAAGGATAGGATCGCCAATAAGACGAGCATTGGTTGCCAGTCACCTAATAAAGGCAACAAAGTATTTACAAGAAGACGGAATAACAAGGCAAATGCGGCAATCTTCGGTGCGCCTGCAATCATCAAAGTTACAGCAGTAGGAGCGCCTTGATAAACGTCTGGCACCCACATATGGAATGGCACAACCCCCAACTTAAAGGCTAGACCAGAAACAATGAATACCAATCCAAATGCCATTACTAAATGGTTGACTCGTGGATCGGCAACAGTTCTAAAGATCTCCAGAAGATCTAATGAGCCAGTAACGCCATAAAGCATGGACATGCCGTAGAGCAAGAAACCAGAAGCTAAGGCGCCTAGTACAAAATACTTAATACCAGCTTCTACACTCTTCTCACTGTTATGACGCATCGCAACCAGAGCATAGGTAGGCAATGCCATTAACTCAAGACCTAAATACAAAGTCAAAAGATTGGCACCAGAAATCAATACCAACTGACCCAATAGCGCGAGCAGAACCAAAACAATAAAGTCTGGGCGGAACATGGCGCGATCTTTAAGGTATTGCTTTGAATAAATTAAGCTCACTAAAACTGCAGCGCATGAACAGGCTTTAAGAAGGTTTGAAATTGGGTCTGATTGAAATAAACCATTCATCGCCACTAGAGAAACATCTCCTAAGCGACCTACGAAAATAAAGATCAAATAGGCCAGCAAAATCATGGAGAAGAAATATACAAAACCCACACCACGTGGTGTGTGGAATATGTCTTGCTCTACCCCAGGCGTAGCGGGTTGTCTCTCACGAACATAAACGCTTGCTACCAACAATAAGCAGGTTGCAACGAGTAATACGAGTTCCGGCAGGATGGCGAAAAGGTCGAATGCTTGCATTTGCTTTTACTCAGAGTTTGCTGACAGCAACATGCTGCAACAGATTAATCACGGCTGGATGAATGATGTCCGTAAATGGTTTTGGATAAACACCCATACCAATTACGCAGATGGTCAGCACACCCATCATGAAGTATTCACGTGCATTGAGGTCTTTTAACTCCTCAACATGTTTATTACCAACAGGGCCGAAGAATACGCGCTTCACCATCCACAAGGAATATGCAGCGCCAAGAATTAAGGCGGTAGCTGCCAAGACTCCAATGAAAAAATCGTAATCCACGGCAGCCAAGATCACCATGAATTCACCAACGAAACCTGAAGTTGCTGGTAAGCCGCAATTGGCCATGGCCATCAAAACTGCAAAGGCTGTAAATGCCGGCATGCGATGTACTACGCCGCCGTAATCAGCAATTTGACGGGTGTGCATACGGTCATAGAGCACGCCAATAGAAAGGAACATTGCGCCTGCCACGAAGCCGTGGGAAATCATCTGCACAATACCACCCTCAATACCTAATGGGCTAAAGAGGAAGAAACCAAGCGTTACAAATCCCATGTGCGCTACAGAAGAATAGGCAACCAACTTTTTCATATCCTTTTGCACTAGCGCTACTGCGCCAACGTAGATCACAGCGACCAAAGATAGGAAGATAACAAAGGGACCAAGATATTGACTTGCATCTGGCGCGATTGGCAATGAGAAGCGCAAGAAACCATAGGCGCCTAACTTCAACATGATTGCGGCAAGGACTACTGAACCACCTGTTGGAGCTTCAACGTGAACATCGGGCAACCAGGTATGCAAAGGCCACATTGGAATCTTCACAGCAAATGCCATGAAGAAAGCGGCAAATAAGAGGATTTGCTCAACAATATCCAAGCGGGCATTTTGCCAAGCCAAGATATCGAAAGTATTGGTAACGTTGTACAGATAAAGCATTGCAACTAGCGTCAGCAAAGAGCCAAGCAAGGTATACAAGAAGAACTTAAAAGCGGCATAGATGCGGTTATGACCACCCCAAACACCAATAATGATGTACATCGGGATCAAGGTTGCCTCGAAGAAGACATAGAACAACAAGGCATCTAAAGAAGCAAATACACCAATCATGAGACCTGAAAGAATCATGAATGAAGCCATGTATTGAGATACCTTGGTATCAATAACTTCCCAAGCAGCAATCACTACAAAGATATTGATGAATGCTGTTAATACGATGAACCATACAGAAATTCCATCAATGCCCAAGTGGTAGTTGATGTCATAGCGCGGGATCCAACTAAGCTTTTCAACAAACTGCATACCCGGGTTGGCTAGATCAAACTGAATCACCAATGGCAACGTGGCAATAAATCCAATGACGGCGCCAACGAGCGCTAACCAGCGCACTCCGGCTGATGGCTTTTCGGACCCGTAAAACAAAATAATGACTCCGAAGAAAATCGGGATCCAGATGGCGTAAGAAAGAATCATGATGGCTACTTAAGTAACAAAGGCCTAGCGAACAAAAGGCAGGTAAGCGTACAAAACCCAAGCTAACAATACCGCTAAGCCCGCAATCATTGCGAAAGCATAGTGATACAGATAACCGGATTGCAAATGACGGATAACTCCAGCAAAGCGCCCTACTGCATGCGCACTGCCATTAACCAAGAATCCATCGATAATTTTTTGATCGCCACGATGCCATAAGACACCGCCGATCCAAAGCAAGCCCTTAGCAAAAACGGCTTGGTTCAAATCATCGAGATAGTATTTATTATCCAAAAGCTTCTTAATGGGAGCGAAAGCTTCAGCAACCTTGGCAGGTAACTTCGGCACCCAAAGATATCCAATGGCCGCAGTAAGAACGCCTAAGACAACCAAACCTAATACAGGCGAAGTCAGGGAGTGTATCGCCATAGCAATAGGACCATGGAACTCTTCAGCCAACTCAACCATTGCTGGATGCTTGCTGATATCCACAAAAATAGAATCACCGAAATAAGTACCAAACAACAGTGGCTCGATGGTGTAGAAACCAATGATGACTGATGGAATGGCCAAAAGAATCAATGGCAAGGTCACAACAAATGGAGACTCGTGAGGCTTTTGACCAGGAGCTAAGCCATGGTGCGCATGATCATCGCCCTGCTCCGCATGCTCATGATGATCACGTGCATGGGCATCAGCATGACCCCAACGCGCTTTACCATGGAATACATAGAAGTACAGGCGGAATGAATACAAAGCCGTAACAAATACGCTGGCCATTACCGCAAAGTAGGCAAAGCCAGAGCCAGGGATATGACTCGCAGCTACCGCCTCAATGATCGAATCTTTAGAGTAGAAGCCTGAGAAAAATGGCGTCCCAATTAAAGCCAAGTTACCCAGCAACATCATTAGGCAGGTAATAGGCATGTACTTCCAGAGTCCACCCATCTTGCGCATGTCTTGCTCGTGATGCATACCCAGAATCACACTACCTGCAGCAAGGAACAACAGCGCTTTAAAGAATGCATGGGTCATCAAATGGAAGATGGCCACTGGATAAGCGGATACGCCCAACGCAACAGTCATATAGCCTAACTGCGACAAAGTGGAATACGCAACCACTCGCTTGATATCGTTTTGGACAATTCCCAGAAAGCCCATAAAGAGCGCTGTAATTGAACCGATAACCAGAATAAAGCTCAATGCAGTATCGGATAGCTCAAACAATGGTGACATGCGTGACACCATGAAAATGCCAGCGGTGACCATGGTTGCAGCGTGAATCAATGCTGAAATTGGTGTCGGGCCTTCCATCGAGTCTGGCAACCAAACATGCAATGGGAACTGGGCAGACTTACCCATAGCGCCAATAAATAAACAGATACAAATAACGGTAAGCAAGTTCCAGTCAGTACCTGGCAGCGTCTGCGCAGCCAATGCTGTGTTCTGTGAAAAGATAATGTCGTAGTTCATCGAACCAGTACTCGCCAACAATAGGCCAATACCCAAGATGAAGCCAAAGTCACCAACACGATTAACCAAAAAGGCTTTCATATTGGCGAAAACGGCGGATTGACGTTCGAAGTAAAAGCCAATCAACAAATAAGAAACTACACCTACGGCTTCCCAACCAAAGAACAGTTGTAGCAAGTTATTACTCATTACCAACATCAACATGGCGAAGGTAAATAAAGAAATGTACGAGAAGAAACGGTTGTAACCCTCTTCACCCTTCATATATCCGATGGTGTAAATATGAACCATCAAGGACACAAAGGTCACCACACACATCATGGTGGCAGTTAAAGGATCAATTAGGAAACCGATATCTAAATTGAGTTCGCCAAGCTGCATCCAGCGATATACGGTGCCATTGAAATAAAAGCCGTCCATTACTTGCACAAGAACATTGCAAGAAAGGACAAAAGCAATCATCACACCGAGAATACAAACGAATTGGCTAGCGCCGTGGCCGATGCGGTCACCACCAAGCTTGGTTCCAAAGAAGCCGGCAATTGCAGAGCCGACTAATGGCGCCAAAGGAATAGCGCAGAGAAGAGGAAGAGTTAAGGTCAATTGCATGACTAGCCTTTTAGGTGGTCAAGGTCTTCGGCATTAATCGTGTCAACCTTACGGAAGAGCACAACTAAGATTGCCAAGCCGATAGCCGCTTCAGCAGCAGCCACAGTCAAAATAAAGAATACGAATACCTGACCAGCCATATCTCCCAAGTAATGAGAGAAGGCTACAAAGTTCATATTGACCGAAAGAAGCATTAATTCGATTGCCATGAGCAACACAATGACATTCTTACGGTTTAAGAAAATTCCAATAACGCTAGTCGCAAAGAGGATTGCGCCAAGCACTAAGTAATGAGCTAGGGTGATATTCATTTTTTCTCCCCGCGGATATCTTGTTTGGCAGCCATATCTGAATCCATTTTCACGATACGCATACGATCTGCCGCTTTAACGCTGACCTGCTCTGCAATATTTTGTGATTTCGAATCTTTACGGTTGCGCAAGGTCAAAGCAACAGCGGCAATGATTGCCACCAGCAATATGACGCCAGCAACCTCAAAGGCATACACATAGTCTACGAAAATCAACTTGCCCAAAGCCAAAGTATTGTTCGCAACGAGCTCTTCTGGCATTGGCTGAACTGGTGCATCGGTACCGATAAAGCTGCGAATCAAGACGATAGACAATTCAAGAACAATGACCGTACCCATCAAGAAGGCGATAGGCAAAAACTTTTTAAAGTCACGGCGCAGATTCTCAATATCGAGATCCAACATCATCACAACGAATAAGAAAAGCACCATCACAGCGCCAACATAAACAAGGATTAATGCCAAGCTTAAGAATTCCGCCTTGAGCAACATCCATAAACCTGAGGCACAAAAGAAGGCTAAAACCAAGAAAAGCGCTGAATGAACTGGATTACGCGCAGTAATAACACGTACTGCAGAAAACACTAATAGGCCAGCAAAGGCGTAAAAGAAGGCTGCAAAGATAGTAGATGGATCGAATGTCATAAGTATGTGTGCTTTATTCGATTAACGATAAGGTGCATCAACTGCACGGTTTGCGGCAATATCTTTTTCATACTTATCGCCTACTGCCAAGAGCATCTCTTTAGTGAAATACAAATCACCACGCTTATCGCCGAAATACTCAAAAATATTGGTTTCAACAATCGCATCAACTGGACAGGCTTCTTCACAGAATCCACAGAAAATGCATTTTGTTAAATCAATGTCATAACGACTGGTACGACGCGTACCGTCATCACGTTCAGCAGTTTCAATAGTGATGGCATAAGCAGGACAAACTGCTTCACAGAGTTTGCAGCCAATGCAACGCTCTTCGCCATTCTCATAACGACGCAAAGCATGTAAACCACGGAATCTTGGAGATAAAGGTGTCTTCTCTTCAGGATACTGAATCGTAATCTTTGGCTTAAAAAGATAGCGACCGGTAATAGACATACCCGTCAAAATATCTTTGAGCATCAAGCTATCGAGGAATTGTTGGATTTTCTTAAACATGATTGATCAACTTATTTCCAAATATTCCAAGGGGACACGACCCAGGCACCAATCACAACAACCCAGAATACCGAGATTGGAATAAAGATTTTCCAGCCCAAACGCATAATTTGGTCATAGCGATAGCGTGGCAAAGTAGCACGCAACCAAATCACACAAGACAGGAGGAAGAATGTCTTGCCAAATAACCAGAAGAATCCTGGAATATCACGCAAGATCGGTAAATCAACAATTGGCAACCAACCACCCAAGAACATTGTCGATGCCAATGCAGCAATTAAGATCATGTTGGCATATTCAGCCAAGAAGAACATTGCAAAAGACATGCCAGAGTACTCAACCATGTGACCGGCAACAATTTCAGACTCGCCTTCAACAACGTCAAATGGGTGACGGTTGGTTTCAGCAACGCCTGAGATGAAATAAATCACAAACATTGGCAGCAATGGCAACCAGTTCCAAGAAAGGAAGTTCAATCCCATGCTGGCAAAGTAACCCTGCTCCTGCGAAGCAACAATGCTGCTCAGATTTAAAGAACCAGAAGTCAATAAAACAGTAACCAATGCAAAGCCCATTGCGATTTCATAAGAAATCATTTGAGCCGAAGCGCGCATAGCGCCTAGGAATGGGTATTTAGAGTTAGATGACCAACCCGCAAGAATGACGCCATATACGCCAATAGAAGAAATCGCCATGACATATAACAAACCAGCATTAACGTCTGCTAACACCATCTTTGCCTGGAAAGGAATCACGGCCCAAGCGGCAAAGGCAGGCATGATGACCATTACTGGAGCGATAAAGTACAGAACTTTACTAGCCTGCGCAGGAGAAATAACCTCCTTCATCAGCAACTTCAACGCATCTGCAATTGGCTGCAACAAGCCTAAAGGACCAACACGGTTAGGCCCAAGACGAATATGCATCCAGCCGATAAGCTTTCTTTCCCAAAGGGTCATGTAAGCAACTGCGCCAAACATTGGCAAAACGATGATTCCGATACGTACTAAAGCCCAAACTAGCGGCCAGAAAGAGCCGAAGGTTGCCTCGCCTTGAGTGGTAATGAGGTTTAAGAAATCATTCATCTCGTCACCTATGCCTTGCTAACTGTTACAGAACCAAACATGGGTCCTAATTTTGCGCTGGCGACAGTACCAGCTGAAACGCGTACAGCATTAGCTGCTAAATTTGCCTCAAGGGTTGCGGGTAAATCCACCGATAAATTACCTTGAGTAACGCGCACAGCATCGCCCTCGTTCAATCCCAATTGATTAAAGAGTACCTGACCTAAACCAACTTGATTGCCTCTCTTGGCATCGCGCGTCGATTGCAATGCTGGAGCACGGCGCACGATTTGATCGCCGCCGTAAATAGTGACATCAGCAACACGCTCTAAACCAGACAATGGTGCTAAGTTACCATTCACAACAGAGTTAGTTGAAGCCTTATTGTTCAGCTGGCTGCAATAAGTCTCGCTAAGCGCATCGCCGAGAACTTCCTCAGGCATGTTGTACAAGAAACCATCTAACCCTAATAAGCCGCCGAGCACACGCAGTACTTTCCATGCTGGACGTGAATCACCCAGAGGTTTAACTGATGGCTGAACTGTTTGAGCAAGGCCTTCTGCATTAACAAAAGTCGCTACTGTTTCTGAATAAGTCGAGATGGGAAGAATGACATCGGCCACCTCCAAAATATCGGCACTCTTATAAGGGCTAAGAGCAATAACAGTACTAGCCTTCGCTAAAGCAGCGCGAGCTTGCTCTGGGTTTGGCAAATCCGTATCTGGCTCAAGATTCATCAATAATACCGCGCGACGATCGCCAGATAAAACGGACTCAACACCAGCGCCATTGGCATTTACCAAGCTAGCACCTACGGCATTACCGCCAACAGGCAAGAAGCCTAACGTTGCACCTGTCTGCTCTGCGATAAATTGAGCCAACACATGCAAGTCTGTTGCATGCGGATGTGAAATAGCCGCAGAACCAAGCAAGACTGCTGTAGTAGTTCCAGAAAGCAAGCTATCGGCAATTGCTTGAGCGCCAGCTGATACAGGATGATTAAATGTGCCAGCCGGAGCAGATACAGATTTTGCTTTAGCGACAGCTAAAGCAACTTCACTCAATGCATTAAGCCATGCGCTTGGAGCAGCAGATATGTTTGCAACTGTTGGAATAAGCCAATCATCACCACCAGTATCAATGCGCAGGACTTGTAGTGCACGTTTTGCTGCGGTACGTATGCGTGCGGCAATCACCGGTTGATCTTTACGCAAGAAGCTACCGATAAGCAAAACACGGTCTAATTCGCTCAATTTAACAATTGGCATACCTAACCATGGTGCTGAAGCAGCGCCACTGATGTCAGTTTGACGTAAGCGTGTTTCAACTTGATTGGACCCAAGACCACGAATAATTTTTTGTAGAAGGTGCAACTCTTCCGTACTGGAAATAGGATGAGCCAAAGCTCCAATAGCTTGTGCGCCACTCTCAGTAGAAATCGTTTTTAAGGAGCGCGCAACATAATCTAACGCAGATTCCCAGTCAGTCTCCAACCATTGACCGCCCTGCTTAACCATTGGCGTTGTGATGCGATCAGCAGAGTTCAAGCCTTCGTAGGAAAAACGATCGCGATCGCTAATCCAACATTCATTAATTGCTTCATTTTCTAAAGCAACAACACGCATCACTTTATTGGCTTTTGTTTGAACAGTAGTGTTTGCACCCAAGCTGTCATGCGGACTTACTGAACGCTTACGACCTAATTCCCAAGTACGAGCAGCGTAGCGGAATGGTTTGCTTGTTAAAGCACCTACTGGACACAAATCAATCATGTTTCCAGACAACTCTGAATCCACTGTTTGACCTACAAAAGTAGTGATCTCAGAATGCTCACCACGATTAATCATGCCCAATTCCATTACTCCGGCAACTTCTTGACCAAAGCGAACGCAACGGGTGCAGTGAATACAGCGAGTCATCTCCTGCATGGAGATTAATGGACCAACATTCTTATGAAATACGACACGCTTTTCTTCTTCGTAGCGTGAATTCGATTTACCGTAACCCACCGCTAAATCTTGCAATTGGCACTCACCGCCTTGATCGCAAATTGGGCAATCCAAAGGATGATTAATTAAAAGAAATTCCATTACTGAGCGTTGTGCATCAACCGCTTTAGCAGAATGGGTAAATACCTTCATACCTTGCGTAACAGGTGTAGCGCAAGCAGGCAAAGGTTTAGGAGCCTTCTCCACTTCCACTAAACACATACGGCAATTAGCGGCGATAGATAATTTTTTGTGATAACAGAAGTGAGGGATATAAGTGCCAAGTTTGTTCGCGGCGTGCATCACCATCGAACCTTGCGGAACCTCTACAGCCTTACCATCTAATTCGATTTCAACCATGCTCACTTTATGAAGTCCCGTACTCAATATCTTTTATAAAGGTTGCGCAGAGTCTAAGCAGCGCTTATGTTCTACGTGATAGGCAAATTCATCCATGTAATGCTTCAACATGCCACGAACCGGCATTGCGGCAGCATCACCCAAAGCGCAAATAGTGCGACCTTGAATATTTGCTGCAACGTCGTTGAGTAAATCCAAATCTTCTGGGCGACCTTCACCGTGTTCAATGCGATTTACGATGCGCCATAACCAGCCAGTACCCTCACGACATGGAGTGCATTGACCACATGACTCTTCGTGATAGAAATAAGACAAGCGCAACAAAGCACGAACCATGCAGCGTGTATCGTTCATCACAATCACGGCACCAGAACCCAACATGGATCCAGCCTTAGCGATGCTGTCGTAATCCATAGTCAAATCCATCATTTGGGCCCCAGGAATTACTGGTGCAGATGAGCCTCCAGGAATAACTGCCTTAAGAGCCTTGCCATCACGCATACCGCCAGCAAGCTTTAATAAATCTGCGAATGGTGTTCCCAAAGGAATTTCATAATTTCCTGGATGCACTACGTCACCAGATATAGAGAAAATCTTTGTTCCGCCGTTATTCGGTTTACCAAGCTCTAAATACGCTTGCCCACCGATAGCCATAATGAACGGCACGGCAGCAAAAGTTTCTGTGTTGTTAATTGTTGTTGGCTTGCCATACAAACCAAAACTTGCTGGGAATGGTGGCTTAAAGCGGGGTTGACCCTTCTTGCCTTCCAAAGACTCCAACAAAGCGGTCTCTTCTCCACAAATGTAAGCACCCCAACCTGGAGCTGCATGCAATTGGAAATTAAAATCGCTACCTAAAATTTTGTCGCCCAAGAAACCGGCAGCACGAGCCTCTTCAAGAGCTTCTTCGAAACGGGAGTACGTTTCCCAGATTTCACCATGGATATAGTTATATCCAGTAGTAATACCCATCGTATAAGCACCGATGATCATGCCTTCAATCAAAGCATGAGGGTTGTAACGCATGATGTCGCGGTCTTTAAAAGTACCAGGCTCACCTTCGTCACTATTACAGACTAAATACTTTTGACCAGGGAATTGGCGTGGCATGAAACTCCACTTCAAACCCGTTGGGAAACCAGCGCCTCCGCGGCCACGCAATGATGAAGCTTTTAATTCAGCAATGATTGCATCAGGAGAAACTTTCTCACCAATAATGCGACGCAATTGCTGATAGCCGCCACGGCTTTCATAATCTTTTAAACGCCAGTTCTCACCATTTAAACCAGCAAGAATTAACGGCTTAATGTGTCGATCGTGCAAGCTGGTCATGCTGCATTCCCCTCTGCACGCAATTCATTTAATAGCGCGTCAATCTTTTCTTTACTCATGAAGCTGCACATACGCTTGTTGTTAACCAACATCACAGGAGAATCACCGCATGCACCCATGCACTCACCCTCTTTTAGGGTGAAAGTACCGCAAGAAGTGGTCTCATTAAAACCAATTCCCAACTGTTCTTTTAAGTAGGTAGCAGCTGTCTCACCATGAGTTAACTGGCAAGGTAAATTTGTGCAAATCACTAATTTGTATTTACCAATTGGCTTGGTGTCATACATGTTGTAGAAAGTTGCCACTTCTTCAACGGCAATGGTGGGCATACCTAAAATTTGAGCGATAGTTTCGATAACCTCAGGAGATACCCAACCTACTTCAGTTTGGGCGGCAATGAGAGAAGCCATCACAGCAGATTGCTTTTGCTCTGAAGGATATTTCGCGACATTGCGCGCAATATCTGCAAGCGTTTTGTCGGATAGTTGAAGAGTTGTTGTCATTAAATAATCCTTGGCACGCTCAATTAGCGGTCAATCTCCCCGAACACGATATCTTGAGTACCAATAATGGTTACGGCATCAGCCAACATGTGGCCACGTGACATCTCATCCATAGCGGAGAGATGAACAAATCCCGGAGCACGAATCTTCATACGGTATGGCTTATTCGCTCCATCGGAAATGAGATAAATACCAAACTCACCTTTTGGATGCTCAACAGCAGAGTAAGCCTCACCATCAGGAACGTGCATCCCTTCAGTAAAGAGTTTGAAGTGATGGATCAATTCTTCCATATTGGTCTTCATATCCACACGCTTAGGTGGAGAGACTTTATGGTTATCACTCATTACAGGACCTGAATTAGCCTTCAACCAAGCTACGCACTGCTTAATAATGCGATTGGACTGACGCATCTCTTCCATACGGACCAAATAACGATCATAAGAATCGCCATTAACGCCGACAGGAATATCAAAATCCAACTGGTCGTAAGTTTCGTATGGTTGCTTCTTACGCAAATCCCACTCGATTCCAGAACCACGCAACATTGGACCAGTAAAACCAAGCTGCAAAGCACGCTCAGGAGTTACAACACCAATACCTACTAAGCGTTGCTTCCAAATACGGTTATCCGTTAGTAAATTACAGTACTCATCAACGTTCGCATCAAAGCGACCTGAGAAATCTTCAATGAAATCGAGCAAAGTACCACTACGGTTTTCATTCAAACGTTTAATGGCTGAAGCGCTACGAATCTTAGACTTTGAGAACTGAGCCATTTGCTCAGGCAAGTCACGATATACGCCACCTGGACGGTAGTAAGCAGCATGCATACGGGCACCAGATACAGCTTCATACATATCGAAAATATCTTCACGGTCGCGGAAGGCGTATAAGAATACCGCCATGGCGCCAACGTCTAGGCCATGACAACCAATCCACAACAGGTGATTGAGTAAACGGGTTAACTCATCAAACATCACGCGGATATATTGCGCGCGTAATGGAACGTCAACTTGAAGCAATTTCTCAATGGCCATGACATAAGCATGCTCATTGGACATCATCGAGACATAGTCAAGACGATCCATGTAAGGAACGTTTTGAATCCAAGTACGAGTCTCAGCTAACTTTTCTGTAGCGCGATGCAACAAGCCAATATGCGGATCAGCGCGCTGAATCACTTCGCCGTCGAGCTCAAGCACCAAGCGCAATACACCGTGCGCCGCAGGATGTTGAGGTCCGAAATTGAGGGTGTAGTTCTTAATTTGTGCCATGGCTTAGACCGGTTCTCCGTACTGCGCTTCCCGCACGATACGTGGAGTAATCTCACGAGCTTCAATCGTTACAGGCTGATAAACAACACGCTTTAACTCTGGGTCGTAACGCATTTCAACGTTGCCAGAAATTGGGAAATCTTTTCTGAATGGGTGACCAATGAAACCGTAATCCGTCAAGATGCGACGCAAGTCTTCATGACCATCGAACAAGATGCCATAAAGATCAAATGCTTCACGCTCAAACCAGTTAGCTGACGCCCAAACTGGCGTTAATGAAGCAACCAATGGATAGCTATCATCAGCAGCAAAAACGCGTACACGTAGGCGCCAGTTGTGCGCCAAGGACAATAAATGGGTCACTACACCAAAACGTTGGCCAGACCAAGCGCCATCACGAAAGCCTTGGTAATCAACACCACACAAATCAATTAATTGCTCGAAAGCTAACGATGGGTCATCGCGCAAAAGCATTGCGGACTCAAGGTATGTATCCGCATTGACCACTACAGTCACTTCGCCTAAGGCGATTTCAATAGATTGAGCGCGCTTACCTAAAACTTTTTCGAGGTTAGCTGCTAGTTGAGTTAAGCGATCAGACATGTCTTATCCCTTACGCGCAATAGTGCTTGTGCGAGCGATCTTGGATTGCAATTGAATGATTCCATAGATCAACGCTTCTGCGGTTGGAGGGCAACCAGGTACATAAATATCTACCGGCACAATGCGGTCGCAACCGCGAACAACGGAATAGGAATTATGGTAATAACCACCACCATTGGCACAGGAGCCCATGGAGATTACCCAGCGCGGCTCAGGCATTTGGTCGTAAACCTTACGTAAGGCAGGTGCCATTTTGTTGCATAGTGTTCCAGCAACAATCATCAAGTCTGACTGACGCGGTGATGGACGGAAAACTACGCCAAAACGGTCTAAGTCATAACGAGAAGCGCCAGCATGCATCATTTCCACAGCGCAACAAGCCAAACCAAAGGTCATGGGCCATAGAGAACCGTTGCGGGTCCAGTTAATTAACTGATCCGCAGTAGTGGTAACAAATCCTTCTTTGAGAACGCCTTCTAATGCCATATCTATCACTCCCAGTCGAGAGCGCCCTTTTTCCAGATATATACAAATCCAACGATAAATTCCAATAGGAAAATAATCATGGAGGCGTAACCTAGCCAACCTATTTCGCGCAGGGCAACGCCCCAAGGAAATAGAAATGCTGTTTCTAGGTCGAACAAAATAAAGAGGATGGCGATTAAGTAATAGCGCACATCGAATTTCATACGCGCATCTTCGAATGCTTCGAAACCACACTCGTACGGTGACAGTTTTTCAGCGTCTGGCTTCGAAGGGGCCAAAATTTTTCCGAGGAACATGGGAACAACGCCAACCCCAATACCTACAAGGATAAAAAGCAGAACAGGAAAGTAATTAGAGAGATTCAAAATAGTCCTGAGTCGTTCGTTTGGAAAATCCTAAGAAGCTACAAAATATCAAATATTACAAATTTCAAAACATCATTACTATAAAACATACTTCGAATTTTACAATCTGGTGCCGACGGCGAGACTCGAACTCGCACAGCCTAAGCCACTACCCCCTCAAGATAGCGTGTCTACCAATTCCACCACGTCGGCATCTTGCAAAACCCGTTAATTCTACTGCATTGCACAACTGAACTACCCAAAATTTGCCCTAGAAAATACCCTTAAGGCAAATTTTTAAAAAACCTGAATTACTTAGGTACCGCAGGCTTAGTTGGATCCTGTACTGGAGCTGCTGGAGCAGCCGCTGGAGCGCTTGCTGGCGCAACTGTTCCAGACAAAATTCCTGGGTTTACCACCTTCTTGTTGCCGACCCAAGTAATGCCCAGGGTGCACACAAAGAAAACAATAGCCAAAATAGCAGTGGTATGAGATAAAAAGTTCGCAGACCCACTAGCGCCAAAGAGGCTACCAGAAGCGCCGGAGCCAAATGCCGCACCCATATCCGCACCCTTACCTTGTTGTAGCAATACCAACAAAATAACGCCCAAAGCAGAAATTACCTGCAAAACGATTAACAAAGTCTTAAACCATTCCATGACTTAACTCCAATTTAAAAATATCTATGCCTGACAAATGGCTAAAAAATCTTGAGGATTTAATGAAGCGCCCCCAATTAATCCACCATCAATGTCCGGCATTGCAAAAAGTTCAACGGCATTATCAGGCTTAACGCTGCCACCATACAAAATTCCCACATGGGAAGCTACATCTTCATTAAATTCAGCCAACTGTAAACGGATAGCTTTATGCATATCTTGAGCAACTTGCGCGCTCGCTACTTTACCAGTACCAATAGCCCAAATGGGTTCATACGCAATCAGACAATCAGCCAAGCGATCTTGCAATACAGAAACCTGCTTGGCGATCTGACCACAGACCACTTCCATCTCCCTACCTGAATTTCGCTCATCCGCAGACTCACCAACGCAAATAATGGGCGTCAGTCCAGCATCGAGTGCCTGTAGCGCCTTGGCTGAAACCAATTCATCAGTTTCTTGATGCATTTGACGACGCTCAGAATGGCCAACAATGACATACTTGCAGCCCAACTCTTTCAACATTGCCGCGCTCACTTCACCTGTAAAGGCGCCTGAGCTATGGGCGGATACATCTTGAGCTCCCAGACTTAAAAATGCCAAGGAGCATTCTTTAATGAGCTGATGGCACTGAGATAAATAAGGAAACGGTGCGCAAAGGGCAAACATCCGTCCAGCTGGCATCCCCTGCTCCATCCCTTTACAAACGGTCTTTACCCAGCTCTCATTGCTAGCTAAGCTGCCATTGAGCTTCCAGTTGCCTATAACGATTAGTGGGCGCATATAGTTAAATATAAGATTTAAACAGTTAAGACAATCTTGCCCACATGCTCTGATGACTCCATCAGACGATGGGCTTCAGAAGCTTGATCCAAGCTAAAAGTTTTGTAGATCACTGGCTTTAATTTCCCAGCATCTAGCAAAGGCCAGATACGAGCATGTAATTGCTCAGTAATTTGCTTTTTGAATGCAACCGGTCTTGGACGTAAAGTTGAACCCGTAATGGTTAAACGACGACGCAAGATTTGCCCAGTATTCACTTCTGCTTTTGTTCCGCCCATGACGGCAATAATCACAATACGACCATCATCGGCTAAGCACTCGATTTCACGAGAGATGTAATCACCCGTAACCATATCTAGAATGACGTTAACACCTTTTCCATCGGTAGCTTTTTTAATCTCTTCCACAAAGTCTTGTGTCTTGTAATTGATTGCTAAGTCAGCGCCCAACTTGATACAGGCATCGCATTTCTCATCGGTACCAGCCGTGACAAATACTTTATGACCCAAGGCTTTCGCAATCAGGATGGCCGCAACACCGATACCGCTAGATCCACCTTGAACCATTAGGGTCTCGCCTTGAGACAACTCACCACGCATGAATACATTGCTCCACACGGTGTAGAAGGTTTCAGGCAAAGCAGCTGCTTCTATATCCGTAAAGCCTTTTGGATAAGGCAAGCATTGCGCAATGGGGGCAATGCACAATTGCGCATAACCACCACCTTGAACTAAAGCACAAACTTTGTCGCCAATTTTGAGACCAAATCCATTATCGGTATGAGTTAAATCTCCACCAATAATTTCACCAGCTACTTCAAGACCGGGAATATCCGATGCACCTGCCGGAACTGGGTAATGCCCTTTGCGTTGCAAAACGTCTGGGCGATTTACGCCAGCGGCATAAACCTTAATCAATACCTCGCCAGATCTTGCAGCAGGAGCCACAAGATCCGGACGAGTGGCGGATACCAAAACCTCTGGCCCGCCAAACTCCTTGATTTCGATTGCGCGCATATGAAATCGACTACTTCTACTTTTTGACTATTGCCTATTAATTAAGCAGGCTCGCCATCAGTCGAAGCAGCTTCAGCTATAACCTCAGCAACTGCAGCACCAGCTAAAGGAGCAATTGTGCCGCCCTCATCTGCCATCGCAGCTTTGAGGGATAAACGCAAACGACCACGTTCATCAGCAGCTAATAATTTCACACGAACAACCTGACCTTCTTGGAGGTAATCTTTAACTTCTTTTACACGCTCATTAGAAATTTCAGAGATGTGCAGGAGACCATCTTTACCTGGAAGAATATTTACCAAAGCACCGAACTCTAACAACTTCACAACTGGGCCTTCGTAGATCTTACCTACTTCAGCTTCAGCAGTAATGCCTTCGATACGTGCTTTTGCTTCAGCCATGCCTTCTGCGCTTGTAGAAGCAATCGTTACTGTTCCGTCATCTTTAATATCGATGCTGCATCCAGTTTCTTTAGTCAAGGCTTGAATTGTTGCGCCGCCCTTACCGATGACTTCACGAATCTTGTCTGGATGAATCTTGAAAGAAACCATACGTGGAGCATGTGCTGACAGTTCTGTACGAACCGAGCCCATTGCCTCTTGCATCTTGCTCAAAATATGTAAACGGCCTTCTTTGGCCTGAGCCAATGCAACTTGCATAATTTCTTTAGTGATGCCTTGAACTTTGATATCCATTTGCAAAGCAGTGATACCGTTAGCTGTACCCGCCACTTTGAAGTCCATATCACCTAAGTGATCTTCATCACCCAAGATGTCGGTCAACACAGCAAAACGATTACCATCAAGAATCAAGCCCATTGCAACACCAGCAACGTGAGCTTTTACTGGAACGCCAGCGTCCATCATTGCCAAACAGCCGCCGCAAACAGAGGCCATTGATGAAGAACCATTTGACTCAGTAATTTCTGAAACAACACGGATGCTGTAAGCAAAATCTTCTGCGCTTGGCAATACTGGAATCAAAGCACGTTTAGCCAAACGACCGTGACCAATTTCACGACGCTTTGGGCTACCTACGCGACCAGTTTCACCGGTAGCAAACGGAGGCATGTTGTAGTGGAACATGAAGCGATCGCGGTACTCGCCTTCAAGCGCATCAATGATTTGCTCATCACGTGCTGTACCTAAGGTAGCAACCACGAGTGCCTGTGTTTCACCACGGGTAAACAAAGCAGAACCGTGGGTACGCGGCAAGATGCCGTTACGAATTTCGATTGGGCGAACAGTACGTGTATCGCGACCATCAATACGTGGCTCGCCGTTCAAAATCTGACTGCGAACAATCTTCGCTTCGATTTCAAACAAGATGTCATTAACGGCAACTGGGTCAACATCACCTTCTGTAGCCAATTGAGCTAATACTGCTTTAGTGATTTCTTTTAACTTGTCTGAACGTGCGCCCTTTTGACGAATTTGATATGCCTCACGCAATGGGCCTTCAGCCAATGCAGTGACCTTAGCGATAAATGGCTCATCTTTAGGAGCAGCTGTCCAATCCCACTCTGGCTTGCCAGCTTCTTGCACTAATTCGTTAATTGCGTTGATAGCAGTTTGCATTTGGTCATGACCATATACAACAGCACCCAACATAATTTCTTCGGACAGTTGATTGGCTTCAGACTCAACCATCAATACTGCAGCTTGTGTGCCAGCAACGATCAAATCGAGTTCGCTAGTAGCTTGTTCAGCGCGAGTTGGGTTTAACAAGTATTGACCGTTGGTATAACCAACACGAGCTGCGCCAACTGGACCGCTAAAAGGGATACCTGAAACAGCCAAAGCTGCTGATGCAGCGATCAAAGCAGGAATATCAGAAGGGACATCAGGGTTGATAGACAACACATGAATAACAACCTGAACTTCATTCAAGAAGCCCTCAGGAAACAATGGGCGTAACGGACGATCGATCAAACGGGAGATCAATGTCTCACCTTCAGATGGGCGACCTTCACGGCGGAAGAAACCACCAGGAATCTTACCTGCAGCGTAAGTCTTCTCTAAGTAATCAACAGTCAAAGGGAAAAAAGATTGGCCAGGTTTTGCTGATTTAGAAGCAACTACTGTACCCATTACTACTGTGTCATCTACGTTAACGATAACGGCACCACCAGCTTGACGAGCAATCTCGCCTGTTTCGATTGTTACTTGATGGTTGCCCCATTGAAAACTCTTTACTGCTTTATTAAACATAGTCATCTGATCTTCTCCAAAATGTTCACGCAATACTCACATGAGGGTTGCGTTTGCCGTGTGATAGCAGTGTCACGGCAACACTGGAGCGTTTATAGATTACAAGGGATGCCATTCCAGGGAGGCACTGAGCGAATACACCCAGAAACTCATTGGAATGACACTATCCCCTAAACAAATAATCTTGAAGCGCCCAAAAAAAACATGCCATCTGCTCAAGACTGTTTCTCGAAAGAAGCAACCCTAAGAAAGATGGCATTTCAGTACCGATAAGAATTACTTACGGAGACCTAATTTCTCGATCAATGCGCGATAGCGACCCAGATCTTTACCTTTGAGGTAATCCAAAAGGCGACGGCGACGTGAAACCATCTTCAACAAACCGCGACGGCTGTGATGGTCTTTAGCGTTAGCCTTGAAATGGGGGGTTAATTCATTAATGCGGGCTGTTAGCAATGAAACTTGAACTTCAGGGCTACCCGTATCGTTTGCGCTGCGTGCGTTGTCTTTGACGATTTCCGCGGTTTTGATATCAGCAACTGCCATTTTCATACTCCTTACTTGCGAACACCTGAGCTTTCACCCATTCTGTGTCGTGCGTTAATTAAAAATACAACAAAAAAGCTTTAAAAATCAAAGCCATCGAATTGTAACAGACGTAGGTTTGATCGAACAACTGGTACAGATATGCGTGCCTTAGACGGCGATCTTTGGGATAATAAGGCCATATTTCATACCTCAATTTGCGATATTAAGAATAAAATACCCTATTAAATCAAATACTTAATTCAATATATGAAGCAATTTCTCGCTAAACTCGCCATTCCCCTGCTCCTGCTGAGCCCAATTACTCAGTCTTTTGCTCAATTCCCATCGGTATTTGGTCCTGAAAAAACCATTATTGAGCAACAAAAAGAAGCCCTCAAAAAGAGTGAAATGACACTTTTGCATCTTTATAAAATCCAACCCAGCGCAAAAGCCATTGTTGAGAATGCCGTGGGATATGCGACTTTTAGCAACTTTGGGATGAAAATCTTGATCGCTGGGGGTGGCACAGGTAGCGGTGTTGTCTTCAGCAAAGAATTTAAAAAGCCTATTTATATGAATATGGCCGAAATTCAGGCTGGCCTGGGTTTTGGAATTAAGTCTTTTGAAAACATCTTTGTCTTTGAAACATCAGCCGCACTCAATGATTTTGTCAATTCAGGCTGGACTTTTGGAGGTCAAACAACCTTGGCCGCCAAATATGAAAAGAATGGTGATGCCTACGAAGGGTCTGTTGTGGTGGCGCCAGGCATCTTGATGTATCAACTGACAGACTCAGGTCTTGCCGCTGAAATCACCGGCAAAGGCACTAAGTACTATAAAAACACGGAACTCAATAAATAAATTCTGTTGATGACGCTTATGGCGTCATCTGCGCATTCATCTTCGCCTGGCTTGGATCATGCAATTTGTTCAAAGCCGATAAATACGCTTTGGCGGATGCCGCAATAATGTCGGGATCAGTTCCAACACCATTCACAATGCGCCCGCCCTTAGACAGGCGAACCGTTACCTCTCCTTGTGACTGGGTTCCAGAAGTAATCGCATTGACTGAGTAAAGCAATTGCTCTGCCCCGCTTTTAGCGATTTCTTCTATTGCATTCAAACTGGCATCAACAGGGCCATTGCCTTCCGCTTCAGCGCTCACCTCTTTGTCACCCATACGGAAGGTCACCCGTGATTTTGGACGCTCACCCGTCTCAGAGTGCTGACTCAATGAGAGGAAGTGATAATGCTCCGCCTGCTCAGTTGCCGCTGAATTGGACATGATGGCAATAATGTCCTCATCAAAAATCTCGGCCTTTTGATCAGCTAAAGCCTTGAATCGCACAAAGGATTCATTCAATTCTGCTTCAGCCTCCAAGGTAATACCCAATTCGTTCAAGCGTTGCTTAAAGGCATTACGACCCGATAACTTTCCTAAAACAATCTTATTGGTCGCCCAACCCACATCTTCTGCACGCATGATTTCATAGGTGTCGCGGTTTTTCAAAATACCGTCTTGATGAATACCTGATGTGTGTGCAAAAGCATTTGCGCCAACCACTGCTTTATTCGGTTGAACCACAAAGCCAGTAATTTGAGAAACCAATTTTGATGCAGGGACGATTTGTGTGGCATCAATACCGCAAACCATATCAAAGTAATCCTTACGAGTACGCAAAGCCATTACCACTTCTTCTAATGCAGTATTACCAGCACGTTCACCCAAGCCGTTAATCGTGCACTCGATTTGACGTGCTCCACCAATTTTTACACCAGCCAAAGAATTCGCAACAGCCATGCCTAAATCGTTATGACAATGCACTGACCAAACCGCTTTATCAGAGTTCGGTACGCGTGTACGCAAAGTCTTAATGAAGTCGCCATACAGCTCTGGAATGGCGTAACCAACAGTGTCAGGAATATTGATGGTCGTAGCACCTTCATTAATAACTGCCTCGACTACGCGGCACAAAAAGTCCATCTCCGAGCGATAACCATCTTCTGCAGAGAACTCAATATCGGAAGCCAAGTTTCTAGCAAAACGAATCGATCTTTTAGCTTGCTCAAGCACTTCCTCGGGGGGCATGCGCAACTTCACCGCCATATGCAAGGGACTTGTTGCCAAAAAGGCATGGATACGTTTGGCATTCGCATTTTGCAAAGCATCAGCGGCACGAGTAATGTCTTTGTCATTCGCGCGAGCAAGTGAACAAACAATAGAATCTTTAACTGCCGCAGCTACTGCGGAGATGGCCTGAAAGTCGCCTTCCGAACTAGCGGCAAATCCTGCTTCGATAACATCAACTTTGAGTCGCTCTAACTGACGTGCAATACGGACTTTTTCATCCTTCGTCATAGAAGCGCCAGGAGACTGCTCCCCGTCACGCAAGGTGGTATCAAAAATGATTATCTTGTCACTCATCACTACTCTCCGATTCAATAAGACTTACTTAGTTGTTAATACTGAGTTGCTAAATTGGTTAGCTACTTCATTACTTCGTTACTTTACAAACAAAAAACCCCAGCAATTTGCTGGGGCTGGTGTACGGTGGTTAATGAATTACTTTAATCTCATCAACTCAGGCCTTACCCGCCCCAAGCTTAAGGCTTAGTGCTAGTAGAAGCAGACCGGTCAAAAGTGAGAAATTCATCAACATAGATTAAATATACCCGAAATATTTCAAATTAGCTAAAAGAGCGTCCGGTGATGCGCTCCCAAGCCCAGATGACATAGCCAGAGATCGAGTAAATAACAAACACACCAAACAAGGTCAATGGCGGATTAGTCGAGACCAATACAAAGGTGAGAAGCATCAATACCATGACACCAAAGGGAACCCGATAGCGAATATCCAAAGCTTTGCCGCTATAAAAACGGGCATTAGAAACCATGGTCAACCCAGCATATACCGTGATGAAAAAGGTGATCCATGGAATAGCACCTTCACGAACAGGAATCTTACTGTCATCAGCAAGCCAGATAAAACCAGCGATTAACGCTCCGGCTGCGGGACTTGGCAAACCTTGAAAGAATTTCTTATCAACAACGGCAGTATTCACATTAAAACGAGCCAAGCGTAGAGCAGCTCCAGCACAATAGGTAAATGCAGCTAACCAGCCCCATTTACCCAAGTCTTTAAGCACCCACTCATAAGCAACCAAGGCTGGAGCCACACCAAAAGAGACCATGTCCGCTAGAGAATCATACTGTTCACCGAACGCACTTTGTGTATTGGTCATACGGGCAATACGGCCATCCATCCCATCAAGTACAAGGGAGGCAAAAATAGCAATGGCGGCAATTTGAAACTGATCGTTCATGGCATTGACGATCGCAAAGAAACCGCAGAATAAGGCCGCGGTTGTAAAGGCATTGGGTAATAAATAAATGCCCTTGCTGCGCAAGCGAGGCTTACCAGGATGCAACTCTTCCACCTCGTAGTCGACACCATCGCCCAAAGCTTGCGACCAATCATCCTCGGTGCGTTTTTGCTGAGGAAGAGCCTGACGACTACGTTCTATACGACCACGGCGACGAAATGTACTCAAAGAAGATCCCGGTAATGAATATTGATCTTGTTAATCTAAGCCAGGCAAGCGCGCTAAAGCGGTATTGGTGGCAAATACTTTGTCACCTACGCTAACCAGGGGTTCGGCTGTCAACGGCAAATACACATCAACACGAGAACCAAATCGAATGAAGCCATAGCGCTCACCAGCCTTGAGGCGATCACCCACATGGGTATAGCAAAGAATACGACGTGCAATTAAACCGGCAACTTGTACCAGCGTAATGATCTGGCCATTGGCATCAATCACTACGGCATTGCGCTCATTCTCAAGAGATGCTTTGTCTAGATCGGCATTCACAAATTTGCCAGGAAAATACTGAATTTCTTTAACCAAGCCATTGATTGCGCTACGGTTAGAGTGAACGTTAAATACGTTCATAAACACACTAATTTTTATTGCTTCACGATCTGCGTACGGATCGTTTACCTTTTCTACAACGACGATACGACCATCCGCTGGAGATAAGACAAGATCACGGCCCAAAGGCGCGATCCGTTGTGGATCACGAAAGAACTGCAGAACAAAGAAGAAAATAATCCAGAGCGGCCATGACCATTCAATGCCACCAAAATAGTGGACTAGCAAAGTGATAGCCCCCACCAGTGCCAAATACGGCCAACCTTCTTTCGCAATAATGGGGTGCGGATACATCATCTTCGTTCTGAGCCTTTTTAAATAAAACTATTTTTACTAAGTGCTAAGCAAAAAGCTTAGTTCTTTGTTTGGTCAACTAATTTGTTTTTAGCAATCCAAGGCATCATGGCGCGCAATTTAGCGCCAACAACTTCAATATCGTGCTCAGCGTTCAGGCGACGACGTGAAATCAATGTTGGTGCACCTGCTTTGTTTTCCAAAATAAAGCTCTTAGCGTATTCGCCGGTTTGAATATCTTTCAAGCACTGACGCATAGCATTCTTAGTGTCTTCTGTTACTACGCGTGGACCTGTTACATATTCACCGTACTCAGCATTATTAGAGATTGAGTAGTTCATATTGGCGATACCACCTTCGTAGATCAAGTCAACGATCAACTTGAGCTCATGCAAGCACTCGAAGTAAGCCATTTCAGGAGCGTAGCCAGCTTCAACCAAAGTTTCGAAACCTGCTTTGATCAACTCAACAGCGCCCCCACAAAGAACAGCTTGCTCACCGAACAAATCTGTTTCAGTTTCTTCGCGGAAGTTTGTTTCGATGATGCCAGCGCGACCGCCGCCGTTTGCTGTTGCGTATGACAAAGCTAAATCACGAGCAGCGCCAGATTTATCTTGATAGACAGCGATCAAATGGGGAACACCGCCACCTTGTGCGTATGTGCCACGAACAGTATGACCAGGAGCCTTAGGGGCAATCATGATCACATCGAGATCAGCACGTGGTTGAACTTGTCCGTAATGAACGTTAAAGCCATGCGCGAATGCTAAAGCTGCGCCCTGCTTGATATTGGCGTGAACCTCTTTGTTGTAAACATCAGCAATTTGTTCATCAGGCAACAACATCATGACTACATCAGCATCTTTTACAGCTTGGGCAACTTCTTTAACGACCAAACCAGCATTCTCAGCTTTGCTCCAAGAAGCGCCATCTTTACGTAAACCAACAGTCACGTTAACGCCAGAGTCTTTTAAGTTCAGGGCATGGGCATGTCCTTGTGAACCGTAACCAATGATGGTAACTTTTTTGCCTTTAATGAGGGACAAATCAGCGTCTTTATCGTAAAAAACTTTCATGCTCTTTCCTTGTGTTGAAGTATGTAGTTAATGCAGTAATCAGTTAAAAAAATTAAACCTTGAGAATACGTTCACCACGGCCAATTCCAGAACCGCCCGAACGCACAGTTTCTAAAATTGATGCGCGATCGATCGAATCAATAAAGGCATCCAACTTGGCACCATCGCCAGTTAACTCTATGGTGTAACTCTTATCAGTCACATCAATTATGCGGCCACGGAAAATATCGGTTGTGCGCTTTAATTCTTCACGCTCTTTACCTACAGCTCTTACCTTAATCATCATAAGCTCGCGCTCAATGTGAGGGCCTTCACTTAAATCAAAAACTTTCACCACTTCAACCAAACGGTTTAAATGCTTAGTAATTTGTTCAATGACATCGTCTGAACCAAAAGTAACAATAGTCATGCGTGAAAGTGAAGAATCCTCTGTGGGCGCAACACTCAATGTTTCAATGTTGTAACCACGCGCAGAAAAAAGCCCAACCACGCGTGACAATGCACCCGGCTCATTCTCAATTAGTACGGAAATAATATGTCGCATTACAGATCCTCGCTACCCAAAAGCATTTCAGTAATACCCTTACCCGCTTGAACCATTGGCCAAACGTTTTCTTCTGGGTCGGTCTGGAAATCCATAAATACCGTACGATCTTTCAAGCGAATGGCTTCTTTAAGCGCGCCTTCTACATCACACTTTTTCTCAATACGCATACCTACGTGACCATAGGCCTCAGCCAATTTCACGAAATCAGGCAATGAATCCATGTATGAGCTTGAATAGCGCTTGTTATAAGTTAATTCCTGCCATTGACGAACCATACCTAAGTAACGGTTATTCAAAGAAACAATTTTGACTGGTGTGTTGTATTGCTTGCAAGTCGACAATTCTTGAATGCACATCTGAATTGAGCCTTCACCAGTGATAGTGAAAACATCTTTGTCCGGAAAGGCTTTCTTAATACCCATTGCGTATGGCAAACCCACACCCATGGTTCCAAGGCCACCAGAGTTAATCCAACGACGTGGCTTATCAAATTTATAGAACTGAGCAGCCCACATCTGATGCTGACCAACGTCAGAACAAACAAATGCATCGCCACCAGTGAGCTCCCATAGCTTTTGAACCACGTACTGGGGTTTCACAATTTGGGACTCTTCGTCGTATTTCAGGCAATCTTTTTTGCGCCACTCATTAATCTGCTCCCACCATGCCGCTAATTTGGCATCATTTTTGCGTGGGCCAGCAGCTTTGAGCTGCGCAGTCATTTCTTGCAACACTTCTTTCAGGTTGCCAACAATTGGAACATCAACCTTCACGCGCTTAGAGATCACGGATGGATCGATATCAATATGAATGATCTTGCGGGGATGGCTTGCGAAGTGCTCGGTATTACCGATTACACGGTCATCAAAACGCGCTCCAATCGCAATCAACACATCACTGTGTTGCATCGCCATATTGGCTTCATAAGTTCCGTGCATACCCAACATACCCAAAAACTGAGGGCTGGTGCCTGGGAAGCCACCAAGACCCATCAAGGTATTGGTCACTGGGTAGCCGAGTAAATCAGCAAATTCTTTAAGTTCTGGAGCCGCATCAGCCAAGATCACGCCACCACCGGTATAGATGTATGGGCGCTCAGCTTCTTGTAATAAAGAAACGGCTTTACGAATCTGTCCGCTATGACCCTTTACTACTGGGTTATAGGAGCGCATCTCCAAAGTCTCTGGGTATACAAAGGGAGCCTTTGCAGCAGAAACATCCTTTGGAATATCAATCAGCACAGGACCTGGACGACCAGTCTGGGCGATATGAAAGGCCTTCTTTAAAACCAGCGGCAGATCTTTAACGTCTTTCACCAAGAAGTTGTGCTTAACCACTGGACGCGTGATACCAACAGTATCGGCTTCTTGGAAAGCATCCTCACCAATGGCATAGGTTGGTACGTTGCCGCTGATGATCACTAATGGGATCGAATCCGTATAGGCAGTCGCTATTCCAGTAACCGCATTGGTGACGCCTGGACCAGATGTTACTAATGCAACGCCAACCTTACCGGTTGCACGCGCATAACCATCGGCAGCATGAACCGCTGCTTGCTCATGGCGAACAAGGATGTGTTCAAACTTGTCTTGTTTAAAAATTTCATCGTAGATAAAGAGAACTGAACCGCCTGGGTAACCCCAAACGAATTCAACGCCTTCAGCATGCAAGGCATGCACGAGCATCTCTGCGCCAATCATTTCTGGAGGGGCAACTACGGGATTTGTATTTGTTGAGTCTTTATTAGCTTTAGTAGCTAAAAATTCGGCGCTGCTTGTATTCATTTTCTTTCGTCCTTTGCAATTTTCGGCAAAAAATTGATTGGTCTGTTCTGTCCCTTGCTTATGGCCCGAGTTCGAACGGCGCTGCTACCGGAAAAAACCACTTCTTGAATGAGATTCTAGGTAGTAAGCCATATATTCTATAGCAATCCCCTAAAATGAATGAATTCTTAAAGATTCGGGTCTAATCGACTGCATGGCATCCGCCCAAGAACTATCTGACTTTCTGAGTAGCGCTGAACAGCGTGCGTTTAAGCACGCTGTCTATGCCGTGCGTGATGATGATGCGGCGATGGATATCGTTCAAGATGCCATGATTAAGCTGGCAGAAAAATATGGGGATAGACCCGCTAGCGAATTTCCATTAATTTTCACCAGAATTCTGCAAAATCGAGTGCATGACTGGTTTAGACGTCAAAAAGTCCGAAATGCCTGGGTCACCCTCTTTTCCAATATGGGTAAAAAATCAGACGAAAGTGATGATTTTGACCCTCTTGAGCAACTTGCTGCACCTGACGATAGTGAAATACATCAAGACGGATCCCAAAAATTAGAGCAAAGTCAGTTATTGGCCGCTTTGGAGTCTGAAATATCAAAATTACCAACCCGTCAACGAGAAGCCTTCCTGATGCGTTATTGGGATGAGCTAAGTATTACTGAAACTGCCAAAGCTATGAGTTGTAGCGAAGGAAGTGTCAAAACACACTGCTCAAGAGCCACACAAACATTAGCTAAAGCATTGAAATTAAAAGGAATTACCCTGTGAAACACGCCGACAACCACCTTACCCCGATGGAAGCCGACCAATTTGGTCTGGCTAGTGCCGCCCTGCTTCGCAAGGGTTCGCAAGCACTACCCACCCACATTAAAGATCGACTTTATGCTGCCCGCATGAAGGCTATTGCCGCTAGAAAACCTGAAAAAGTACGAATTCAGAAGCAAGTTTTGGCCGGATCTAGTGGTTCTTGGTCATCTAGCTCTAGAGGTTCTAGAGGTATTTGGGATGTATTGGGTTGGGTTGCACCCCTTATCGTCTTGGTTTTTGGCTTAATTGGTATTGCACAGTGGCAGGAAGACTCCCGCATTGATGACATCGCTGCAGTCGATGCGGCTTTATTGACGGATGATGTTCCACCAGATGCTTACGCTGATAGCGGCTTTATGGGCTTTCTGAAGAATGGGCCTTCTGCTGACTCTAGCTCCGACACAGTAAGTGCGCCTAGAGCGAAATAGACTAGATAGAGCATGCGCAAAGCCCCTCAGATCTTCTCAGCCAGCCTAATTGCGCTGACCATCAGCTTTTCTGGCTTAGGGATTTCAACTGCCCAAGCTCAAAGCGCGAGCGCTAATCATGGGAAATCCACAGGAACACCAGAAAAGAAATCTGACGGTAGCTGGGAAAGTCTAAAACCCGCGCAACAACAAATTCTGAGCCCGCTCGAGGATGACTGGGACTACATGCTTCCTGAAAGCCGTAAGAAATGGATTCAGGTTTCAAACATCTACCCAAAGATGAATGAGCAAGATCAGATGCGCCTTCAATCAAGAATGATGAGCTGGTCAAATCTCTCACAAAAAGACCGTCGTCTCGCTCGTGAAAATTACTTAAGCAGCTTAAAGTTCCCTGCGGATAAAAAGGCTGAAGCTTGGAGTGCTTATCAAAAACTCAGCGATGAAGAAAAGAAAAAATTTGCACAGGCTGAACTCAATAAGAAGAAGCCGACTGCAGCCAGCGCACCAACATTACAGCAGCATCCAGTTAGTAAGAACCCCATTCTGGTGGCACCCCCTGCTAACCCACCTGCAGCCGCTGAAGAGCCGCCATCAAACCCCAGTGGTAACACAAGCAATCCGTATTAACGGTAATTTGCATGACTCCAGCTGAATTAAACGCCTTACCCTCACCACAATTTTGGCGACGAATTTCTTGCGCCCTTTATGAGCAATTGGTTTTACTTGGCGTGGTTGCACTCGTTTTTCTGGTGCCTAACTTAGTGCTCGGGATCATGCTTGGCATCTCTTTGCCTAGCTGGCTTACGTTTACCTACCTTTACCTAGTACTAGGAATCTACTTCGTTTGGTATTGGACCAAATCAGGTCAAACACTTGCAATGCAAACCTGGCGGGTTCGTATCATCAACCAGGCAGGTTACAACCTGACAAGACGTCAAGCCTTTTGGCGCTATGTTTATGGGTCTTTATGGCTATTGCCTTGCATGCTCGTCCAAGGCTTGCTGCATCTACAAAAGTGGCAAATTATTGAAATGCTTTTCACAGTCGCATTGTTTTTTTGGCCACTAACAACTTACCTTGATCGCGTTAACCCATTAAAGCGTCAGAGCTTTCCTGACCGACTGGCCAATACGCGTCTAGTGGAGCTACCAAAAAATCTTGTAACGCTTTCTTAGGCGCGTTAAATCCATCAGGCAATCTCTCTCAAGCACTCCATGGCAGTAGTGCTTTGTATTTTTCTCAGAAATTGATAGCCAGCAGCTACACAAGCAATGGATCCAAATGCCATACCCATTCCTAAGGATTGCGCAAAGGCATTAAATTCAATTTCCAGCACAAAGCGGCCCAAAGCCCATGCGGCCCCTCCTGCAGCTAAACCAGCAAGCGCGCCAGCAATCAGACCCGTTACCAAGAGCTCCGTTAAAACAATATTTGCCAGTATCTTTTTTGAAGCGCCAAGCGCCTTTAATAAAGCTGCATTTTTAAATCGCTCATCTTGCGTTGCGGACATAGCGCTCATTAGTACCAAGATGGCTGCCATGATCGTAAAGGCAAATAAGAGGCCAAGGGCCGAGGAGAGTCGATCTAAGATATCTTGAATTTGCTGCAGCGAGGCGGCAACATCTACGATGGTTAAATTCGGAAAAGACTGATTCATCTGAAAATCCAGCCCCTCCAAATTACTTGGCTGATAAAAAGAAGTGATCCAAGATTGCGGTAAATCCCGCAATAATTTTGGAGGCATGATGACAAAAAAATTGACGCGCATCGATCCCCAGTCAAGTTTTCGCAATGAAGTAATGGGCGCAGCAATCTTTTCACCAGCCACCTCAAAAGCCATCAGATCACCAAGCTTGAGATTGAGTGTCTTTGCAATACCTACTTCAAGAGAGATTTGTGGAGCTGGCCCATGTATCCATTGGCCAGCGGTAATACGATTACCAGGTGGCAGCTGCTCAACATAGGAAAGATTAAATTCTCTATCCAATAATCGACGGGCACTATCGTCCTGATAATTAGAGAGCAAAACAGGACGATCATTGATTTCAATTAAACGTCCACGAACCATTGGATAAAACTCTGGCTCTGCTAACCCTGACTTAGTGAGCTCATTGGCAATGCCCTGCTTTTGATCTTCTTGAATATTGATCACGAAACGATTGGGTGCGTCAGGGGAGAGATTGCCCTTCCAGGAAGCCAGCAAATCTTGACGCAATAACAAAATCATCAGCAATGCCATTAATGCTATACCAAGCGCAGTAATTTGAATGATGGCAAAACTAGCCTGACGAGTTTGTATCTTTAGAGCAAATCGGTATGGAAAGTTCTGCAGCTTTAGTCGACCTAACGCATACAAGGTAATCCATGCAAGTAATGAGAAAAGTGCAATAGCACCACCGAAACTCACGCCGACCCAAGCTGCTAACTTCCAATCCCTAGCCGTAATGGCAATTAAACAGGCACATGTTCCAAGACTACAAATGGCGACCCACCAACCATTAGCAGATAGCCTATTCAATTCTTTTCTTACTAAACGAATTGGTGAAACCTTTACCAATTCAAGTAATGGGGGGCCAGCAAAACCCAGTAAGAGCGACCAGGCTAGTAGTGCGCTCCAAATGACGGGCCAAGCAGAAATACCGGGCAGGCTTTCCATCACCAGGCCACCTAATAAACTCAATAAAAACTCTTGTGCTACATATCCCATCACGGCGCCAAGCATCACCCCAAAAACGCCTAAGCTCATCAGTGTTTTTAATTGCCGCCTTAAGATTAGTGACTGACTCGCTCCTAGGCATTTCATCACCGCATAGACATCAGTTTGTTTTAACGCGTAACGACGAGCCGATAAGGCTATAGCAACGGCAGCTACCATCGCCGTTAGTAGAGAGATAAGAGATAGAAATCGTTCGGCCCTATCCAAAGTTTTTCGCATCAAAGGCTGTGCGTTTTCTAAAGTCTCAATCCGTACGCCATGCAGATTTTTTGTCTCAATATAAGCGCCAGCCCATTTTTCATAAGCCGCTATAGACTCATCCGAGCCGGATAATAAAAGCCGGTAAGTAACCCGACTTCCCAGACCAATCAATCCAGTTGAATTGAGATCTTCTAATGACATCATCACCCTGGGAGCAAAATTCATGAAGCCAGCTCCACGATCAAGCTCACGGGTTAATACGCCCCCAATGATGAAGCGACTATCTCCCAATGTCATCACATCGCCAATATGAGCGCGCAAACTATTCATCATGGCAGGTTCAACCCAGACCTGGCCAGTGGCTGGAGGACCTGCTTGGCCTAGCAATTGCGAACTAAAATTCTGAGACTCAAGCCCAGTCACCTCAAGCTGGCCACGCAGAGGGTACGCTGAACTAACCGCTTTTAGGGAGGCTAATTTGCTTTGCGTCCCGACAGTTGCCATCGTTGGAAAAACAACGGTTTGAGCAACCTTTAATTGATGGGATACGCCCTCTGCTATGAACTGCTCAGGCAATGGGTGATCACTAGCCAGCAAAAGATCAGCGGCAAGTAACTGACGAGCATTAAACTGAAATGCCCTTTGCATGCGGTCAGCTAAAAAGCTAACGCTTGATAAAGCGGTTACAGAGAGAGTAAGCGCTAAAAATAGCCACACCAACTCTCGAGACCTTAAGTCGCGCCTAAGCCCCTTTAAAAAGGAATGTAGGGACCCTATCACGCCTAATACTGTTTAGTAACGTCCGAGTGGCTTAGGTAAATTGCCAGCGTACTTGTATAGCTCACCCTCATACTGCTTTAGTATTTCCGCCAGGGCTTGCTGTTGTCCGGTTACCAATGCAGCAGGGGTGTTGTCGCTCAGGGGAATTCTTTTTGTATAGCGGTTGGTACCAATAATGGGATTGGATACACCTGCATTGGTAGCCGTCAAATAAAACTCCATAGTCACAACCGCTTCAGGTCGGACGCGATAGTCACCATAAAATTCTTCAACGCTGGCTTGCAAAGTGTAATAAGGGAAAAAACTATTGCTTTGACCAACCGTCATCGCAAAAATATGCGCATTGTTTAACCATTGCTGTGTCGCATTAGAAATCATCTCATTAGGGGTGGCTGAGTAGATATTGTAAAAATCTTTTTCATACCGCTGATTACCCAAGCGATAGACGAGCGACCTGCCATCAAATGGTGGTGCTACCGCAACTGATCCCACCTTAAGCCAGATATCAGCTCTAGGTGTGTAAGGTTTCTCCACTCTCTCGGGATCAATCATCCAACTCGTAATAGGAAGTGGCGCTTGTTTTGGTAAAGAGCAGGCAGCTAAAACCGCTGTAATGACTAGACTAGCGCCACAAATTAGCACTCTAGAAAGTTTTGCCTTCATTGTTTTTTGCATTCTCATTATTTTGTTCCTGACGAATTTTGCTCATGCACACCATTCATAGGCAAAACAATCTTCGGTGGAGGCTCACTCCAAATTAGCGAGGATGGGGATTGACTTGCAATGCGAGTGAGTTCATTTAACTGATCGCTCGTCTGCTTCAGATTCGCAAAAGTAGAACTCGTATCACCCTGGATACTTGTAAGCGTTTGGCGTAATGCAACCATCGTCCCCACAACCTCACGCACTAAGACGTTTAATTCATCTTTATCAGTCACCTTAGCTACGCGCTCAAGCAAGATATTCAAATCTTTCACTGAACGGGTTAAACCATCATTGCCTTTACCATCGCCCGCCATGATGATGTTCAAATTGGTCAACAAGGAGTCGAATTTTTTCTGTGTGCCGTCAATATCCATAGCATTAAAAGCGCCAAGCAGCTTTTGAATGCCATCTAAAATTTCATCCGCCTGATTTGGGAATGCTGGAACTACTGGATATTTTGGGGTCCAAGTAAAAGGTAACTTGGGATAGAGATCTGCTTTTGAGATGAAATCAAATTCCACATAATTAACGCCAGTAATACCCATTGACTTCACACGCGCCCGCAAACCAGCATTAATAAAATCATCAATATCAGTTTCGTCAACATTGTCGCCAAAGATCTTCATCCGCACGACCACATATTCTTGACGATCAATGAGGGGTTTATCTTTCTCGTAAATATCCCCCGTAAGGCCAATAAAAGAAACCTGCCCTACTTTGACACCCCTAAAGCGAACAGAAGCGCCTACATCAAGACCAGTAACCGATTGCTTGAGATAGGTTTCGACTGTGTAGGACTTTTGAAAGAGCCTTCCCGAGCCAAATATCAGAATGACGGCTACTAATACACCGATAGCCGCCAAGACAAATACTCCCAGGCGAAAGTAATTGGGATTTGAGTTTGTGCTCATGCTACTTCCTTGCTCATAATGCGATTAAAGAATTGATGTACCCGTGGATCGGTACTGGTGTCTCTTAAGACCTTTGGATCGCCTTCGGCAATGATGCCCTTAGACTCTTTATCTAACATCACCACCTTATCCGCAATGGAATAAATACTGGCGAGCTCATGCGAGACGATGACAAAGGTGATGCCAAGATTTTTAGATAGGTCCAAGATGGTTCTATCAAGATCGGCTGAAGTAATCGGATCCAAACCTGCAGAAGGCTCATCTAAAAATAATATCTTAGGGTCTAAGGCCATGGCGCGTGCAATGGCCGCACGTTTTTGCATGCCGCCGCTAATCTCACTTGGCATATAAGTTTCATATGGCAAGAGGCCAACAAGATCTAATTTAGTCCGAGCAAGCAAATCCATTTGTGGTCGAGTTAGCTGTGTGTACTCTTCCATAAAGAGGGTAACGTTATTTAACAAATCCATCGACCCGAATAACGCGCCCTCTTGGTACATTACGCCAAAGCTCGTCATAATCTTTTGACGATCGGCACCCAAGGCGGTAGTGATGTTTTGCCCCTCAATCAGGACATCACCACCTAAAGGCTGATAGAGGCCAAACATATTTTTTAAAAGACTGGATTTTCCACATCCGGAACCGCCGAGAATGACAAAGATTTCGCCGTTCTTGACGGTGAAATTGAGATTCTGTAATAAAACTTTAGAGTCATAACCTATCGTCAGGTTCTGAACGTCAATTGCGTTGCTGGGCATATCCATTAGAAGCCTGTCTTGTAAGAGATATAAGCAAATATGCCGTCAACCATGACGATCATCACAATACTGCTGACTACTGCACGCGTTGCTGAAATACCAACGGCCGCTGCACCATCTCCTGTCTGCATCCCGCGCAAGCAACCCACAGCAGAAATCACCACGCCAAAAAGCGTTGCCTTGATCAGGCCAGACCCAATGTCCTCTATATCAACTGCTTGCAACATGCCGTTATAAAAATTCGAGAAAGGCACGCCATATGCAAGCATGGTGAACATGGAAGCAAAGATGCTGACAATGTCAGCATAGAGGGTCAATATGGGCGCTACCAAAATTCCCGCCAGCACTCGCGGCACGACCAAGAATCGAATCGGACTTAACCCGCCTGTAATCAAAGCATCCACTTCACTATTGACAGTCATGGTCCCAATCTCGGCAGCAAAGGCCGCAGATGAGCGTCCTGCCAGCAAAATAGCCGTAATCAAAGGGCCCATCTCACGCACGATACCTAGGGCGGCAAGTGGACCTACAAAGGTGACTGCGCCAAACTTTTGCATACCAATGGCTGCCTGAAAGGACAAAATTACCCCAATCAAAAAAGCGACCAAACCCACGATCGGTAATGCCGCAATACCGGCCTGTACCGCTGCATTTACAAAGTCTCCCCACCGAACTTGCTTAGGGTGACAAAGTGACCAAAATAAATCATCAGCTAAATGGCCAGTAAACGTTATTAAACCAACACCATCTTTTAAAAGATTCTGGGTTGCCATTCCAATAGATTCAATCAAGCCAATCTTTGGCCTAACTACCCGAACAGGAAATAAGCTTTCAATTGGCTCAAATTCATGCAAGAGCGGTTGATACTTTGGATCAAAGCCTTGAAGATCAAATTTGCCACCAGCTTTTTGCTGCGCCTCTTGGACATCAATCAAAAAGGCGATACCTGACCCATCCAAAGATTTGGCCTGGGAGGCATCAAAAATTAAGGATTTGCCTTTACCCTCGCCCTGCCCTAACCAAAGGTCTTGGTCCTGGCGAATCTTTGTCCAAACGTCACCCAAGGAATAGACGTCAATATTGCCGCTCAAAGCCACCTTGGCGTTGCTCGAGTCAATTTGAGACCAGCTAGCTACTGCTGCGTCTACAGGGGATGAGTTTGCAATTGGAAGGCTCATAGCCAAACTATAAGGGATGTATGAAAGCTGGGTCTAAAAGCCCAATAAAGGAAAAGGGCCCAGTCTTTCAACTAGGCCCTCGTAATGGTTGGTGCGGCTGGCAGGAATTGAACCCACGACCCCTTGGTTCGTAGCCAAGTACTCTATCCAGCTGAGCTACAGCCGCAACAGCCATAATTATGCCATGGAAGAGAAAAACTACATCACTCCTGTTGGACATGAGCGAATTAAGAGTGAGCTATTACAGCTGCTAAACCTTGATAGACCGGAGGTTGTAAAGGTTGTTCACTGGGCTGCCTCCAATGGTGACCGGTCAGAAAATGGGGACTATATTTATGGAAAAAAGCGTCTTCGGGAGATTGATCGACGGATTCGCTTCCTCAATCAACGCCTAGAATTTGCTGTCGTTGTCGATAATTTAGCCAGAAAAACGGGTGAAGCGGACTCTGATCAGGTCTTTTTTGGGGCTACCGTGACTTATAGCAACCTCGAAGGGGTCAATACTGGCCTAGAAACCACTATTACCATCGTAGGCGTTGATGAGGTCGATTTAGATAAAGGACATGTCAGTTGGGTCTCACCCATCGCCAAAGCCTTAATTAAGGCCCGTTTAGGCGACTGCGTCAAGATTCAGACCCCTACCGGTCCAACGGAAATTGAAATTCTAGATATTGAGTACAAGTAAGGAAGCAAGCAAGCAAGTTAGCTGGCTAAGTAAGGCACCCTGCAAAGAGCTTAAATGGACCTAGTTCGGGTGACTCGCATGACATCGTGATTGGTTCGCAGGCTTCTCATTACCTTAGAAAGGTGCAGACGATCGGCAACCTGAATCGTAAAACGAATGGTGACTGAGTCTTCTTTGTAGCGGTCATCCATAGAAACGTTCAGAATATTGGAGTCCGCCGCAGTTACGCTACTAGCCACACGAGCTAACACGCCTTTGCCTTGAAGGGTATCTATGGCTAAATCGACATCAAACTCTCTGTTGATGTCTTTGCCCCACTCCACCTCAACCCATTTATCACTGTCTTTAGAGAGCATGCGTAAAGCGTGTGGGCAGTCGTTCGTATGAACTTGCAATCCCTCACCTTTACCTAGGTAACCAATAATATTGTCCCCAGGAATGGGATGGCAACAGCTTTGGAAGCTCATAGAGTTGCCTTCGCGCCCATCAACCAATATCGCCTGACGCTGATGATGAGTTGTAGGCTCCTGTTGAGGAGAGACCCAATCAGCAGCTCCTAGACGCATTTGCCCAGCCCCACCCCCCTCATCTATCAAAATCTTGAGGCGAATTGCCAACTCTTGCGCGGAACGGCGTCCCAGCGCGATATTGACGCATCCCTCTTCCCGGGTTTTATCGCCAGTCCAATGCAGGAGCTTTTCCCAAATTTCTGGGGATAAAAGACCAGCATCAACACCTTGTTGACGTAAAGCGCTAGCCAATAGACGCTCACCCAATTGAAGAGACTCGGAATAATGCTTTGTTTTTAAGGAATGACGGATCGATGCACGGGCTTTGCCGGTTCGGACAAATGCCAACCAACCTGGATTGGGTTGAGAGCTGGCCGAGGTAATGACTTCAATGATGTCGCTATTTTTTAGCTCACTACGCAAAGGCATCTGAAGTCCATTGATCTTGACTGCCACACAGGTATTTCCGACATCACTATGAATGGCATAGGCAAAGTCTAGGGCTGTAGCGCCTCTTGGCAATGCTCGAATTTGACCTTTGGGGGTAAAGACATAAACAGCATCTGGAAATAAGTCGATTTTGACGTGCTCTAAGAACTCTTGAGAGTCGCCGCTACTATCCTGGATATCAATTAATGACTGTAGCCACTGGTGAGCGCGGTTTTGCACTTCACTCATATCGGGCGATCCATCCTTATATGCCCAATGCGCTGCTACGCCTGCCTCTGCCACAGCATGCATTTCGGTAGTGCGAATCTGAAACTCGACTGGCACGCCTGATGGACCCAACAAGGTAGTGTGCAGAGATTGATAGCCATTAAGTTTAGGAATCGCGATGTAATCCTTAAACTTGCCGGGCATCGGTTTGTATAAGGAATGCAAGATACCCAAGGCGCGATAACAATCATCTATCGTATGGACGGTAACGCGAAAAGCATAAACATCGAGAACTTGAGAGAAACTCAGATGCTTAGTCCGCATCTTGGTGTAAATACTAAAAAGGGTTTTTTCCCTGCCACGCAGATCAACCTCTACATTGCATTTAGCAAAAGCCGTACGCGTAGCCTGTAGGATCTTTTCGATCATCTCCTTACGATTGCCACGGGCACGCTTTACAGCACTCTCAATAACGCGAAAACGCATTGGCATGGAGTAACGAAAGCTAAGGTCTTGTAAATCTCGGTAGATAACATTTAGACCCAAGCGATGTGCAATGGGCGCATAGATCTCTAGCGTTTCAGCGGCTACCCTACGACGCTTGGCAATTGGGACGGCATCTAGGGTTCGCATATTGTGCGTACGATCGGCTAGCTTAACCAAGATGACACGCACATCACGCGCCATTGCCATGAACATTTTGCGGAAACTTTCAGCCTGCGCTTCTGCGTGACTCTGAAATTCCAATTTATCTAACTTGGTTAAACCTTCTACCAACTCTGCAACCTTGCCCCCAAACTTATCGACAAGATCGGACTTAGTACAGCCAGTATCTTCAATAACATCATGCAACAACGCCGCCATGATTGAGGGGGCATCCAGACGCCAACCAGCACATAACTCCGCTACAGCGAGGGGGTGGGTAATATAAGGCTCCCCGCTATGACGATACTGACCTAAATGGGCCTCATCAGCAAAATGAAATGCTTTTTTGATCTGAACAATTTCTTCAGGTTTGAGATGACCCAGCTTGGAAATTAATCCATCAATGGAAATGACTTGATGCTTAAGCGGGAGATTGGGCTGAGAAGTTGGCCCAAACAAATGGCGACTAGATTGCGCCAATAAAGTCGCGAGAATAGAGTCTTGGTCTGATTTTTTATCGGTCTGAGCCGTTTCCTCAGAAGGACGGGGTAAGAAATCCTTCTGGGTAGTCTGAGGAGACTCTTTAGACAAGAGCTTCCCTGATGTGTCCGATGTGTTGTTGATGCTTAAGGGGAGCTCCACACCGGAACCCTCTGTATTAGAGAGGTACTTTGGTCAACATATCACGGTCAGTCACGCCAGCAGCAACTTCTCTCAAAGCAGCTACGGTAGCTTTATCTCTTGACTCAACACGTGGAGAGTGACCTTGAACGAGTTGACGAGCACGATAAGTCGCTGCCAATACAAGCTCAAAACGATTAGGAATGGTTTTTAGACAATCTTCTACAGTAATACGGGCCATGCTGAACTCACTTAATTTAGCTTCAATACCTATAGGATAACTGATTACACCCCAAGACGCTTCAAAAGAGCGGGATTGCGAGCCATTACCGGGGAGGATCTGAGTCGACTTGCCGCTACAACATGACGTAAATCCGTCAAGGCTTGCTCAAAATCATCATTAACCACAATGTAATCGGCCTCATGGGCATGTTGCAACTCAAGGTGGGCTGCTGCTACGCGCTTTTGAATCGTCGCTTCATCATCCTGCCCCCTCTTACGCAAACGCTCTTCTAGCGCTTCAATAGACGGCGGGAAAATGAAGATCCACTGGACTTCCGGAATTAATCCCCGAATCTGCTGGGCACCCTGCCAGTCGATTTCCAGCATGACGTCGCGACCTGTCTTCATTTGCGCTTCGATCCAAGCACGCGAGGTGCCATAAAAATGCCCATGGACTTGCGCCCACTCTAAAAAATTTCCCTGATCGCGTTCGCGCAGAAAGTCTTCTTGAGTGGCAAATCGGTAATCCGTGCCATCCACCTCGCCAGGCCTTGGTGCGCGAGTTGTAGTGGAGAGGGAAAGTCTTAGGCCTGCATCACTTTCCAATAAAGCATGCACTAAGGAGGATTTACCAGCGCCAGATGGCGCAACAATCATAAGCATGCTGCCTTGATAGGCTGGAGATAGATTTGGACTAGTCATTATGAAATAAAAGAAATTACTCTAAATTCTGTACTTGTTCACGCATTTGTTCAATGAAGAGCTTCAACTCTAAAGCTGCTTGAGTGCACTCCTCTGAAACCGACTTGGAACTTAAGGTATTGGCTTCGCGATTGAGCTCTTGCATTAAGAAATCTAAACGTTTACCTACAGGGCCTTTGCCTGCCAAAGCGGTATTCACCACCTGTAAATGGGTCTTGAGGCGAGCAAACTCTTCGGCAATATCAATTCGGACGGCATAGAGCACCACCTCTTGGCGAATTCGCTCCATTAATTCTGCGCCACCCTTAGATTGCTCTTGAGTCTGTAACGCTTCTGCCAGGCGTTCAGTGAGCTTTTCTTGGTATTGGGTGACGTATTCGGGAACTTTAGGCTCGATGACATTGACGATTTCGCGCATTTTGCCAGTAATCGTTGTCAAAACAGTGGTTAAAGCCTTACCTTCAGCATGACGACTTTCTAATAAAGCCGCTAGAGCAGCGCGGCCAGCTTCAACCGTTGCCAAGATCCAGCCTTCTTCTTCTCCGCGGGGTTCTGAAACAATGCCAGGCCACTTCAAAATATCAGCAATCCGCAATTCTTCAGCTTTTGGGAAGGCTTCTTGGGCTTTTTCCTGGAGCGTATAAAGCGCATCCAAACGGTCTTTATTAAGTGCGCCCAAGGAGTGAGGATTAGATTTTCCAGCGGCTGCCCCAGAATTTACCCGCCAAGCAGCCCGAAACTCCACCTTGCCGCGAGCAAGGCTTTGTGTCGCCATTTCTCGTAAAGCAGGTTCAGCCCCGCGACATTCGTCCGGAAGACGAAATCCCAAATCCAGAAAGCGGCTATTTACAGCCCGACATTCCACTTGCAGATCAGCAACTACACCAGCCCCTAGGGACACTTGGCGAGAAGCGCTGCCATAACCAGTCATGCTCGATATCATATGGACATTGTAGATTCTTTATAGATTAAAGCCCAACCCTTAGGAACAAACCCATGAGTACCTCTAATGTAAATCGCCCTAGCGGCCGCAATCCAAAGCAATTACGTCCTGTGACCATTACCCGCGCCTTTACCAAGCATGCTGAAGGTTCTGTATTAATTGCTTTTGGGGATACCAAAGTGCTGTGTACTGCCAGCATCCTAGAAAAGGTACCGCCGCATAAAAAAGGTTCTGGCGAAGGTTGGGTTACCGCTGAATACGGTATGCTCCCCCGCTCTACCCACACCCGCAGCGATCGCGAAGCAGCCCGTGGTAAGCAAAGTGGTCGTACACAAGAAATCCAAAGACTCATTGGACGCGCCTTACGCAGCGTATTTAATCTCAAGACCTTGGGTGAGCGCACGATTCATTTAGATTGCGATGTTTTACAAGCCGATGGCGGTACCCGTACCGCAGCCATTACTGGCGCTTATGTAGCAGCACGCGATGCGGTTAATCAATTACTTAAAGATGGCTCGCTCACCAAGGATCCGATCATCGATAGCGTTGCCGCAATCTCTGTGGGTATTTATCAAGGTGTTCCTGTCTTAGATTTAGATTACCCAGAGGACTCCTCTTGCGATACCGATATGAATGTTGTGATGACCGGTAAAGGCGGCATGATTGAATTGCAAGGCACTGCTGAAGGCCCCGCTTTCTCACGCGCAGAATTAAATGCATTACTTGATCTTGCTCAGCAAGGCATTGAAGAGCTGACCCAAATGCAAATTGATGCTTTGAAATAATCCAAGAAAATACAGAAAGTACATCCGTGTCAGTGCAAAAACTTGTTCTTGCCTCGAATAACCCAGGCAAACTGCGTGAGTTTCAGTCTCTCTTGGCCCCACTGCATTTTGAAGTCATCCCTCAAGGCGATCTTGGCATTCCCTCGGCCGAAGAACCCCATTACACCTTTGTTGAAAATGCCCTAGCCAAAGCGCGTCACGCTAGTGCGGCAAGTGGTTTGCCTGCGCTGGCCGACGACTCGGGTATTTGTGCTGACGCTCTTGAGGGAGAGCCCGGTGTGTTTTCTGCGAGATACGCTGGTATAGATGGGGATGATGCTGCCAATAATCAAAAGCTTATTAATGCCTTGAGATCACAATTGGATCGAGGTGCCCACTATGTCTGCGCACTGGTATTGGTACAAAGCGCCAATGATCCCGAGCCATTGATTGTGCAAACTCGCTGGCACGGAACCATCATCGACCAAGCGAGGGGTCTGAATGGATTTGGTTATGACCCCCACTTCTATTTGCCAGAGCTTGATAAAACTGCTGCGGAGTTAGAGCCAGCACAGAAGAATTTGGTGAGCCATCGGGGCCAAGCCCTACGTGAACTGATATTACAACTCAAGAACCGTGCTTAATACCCTTTCGACTACCCCTCAGATGAAAGCATTGCCACCATTGGCTTTGTATATTCATTTTCCCTGGTGTGAGAAAAAATGCCCCTACTGTGATTTCAACTCTCATCAAATTAAAGATCCAAATAGCAAAAGTCAAAACGGCTTTGATGAGGAGCGCTATATCAAAGCCCTTATTGCCGATTTAGAAACCGAGTTACCTCGTATCTGGGGACGTCAAGTTCACAGTATTTTTATTGGGGGCGGTACACCTAGCCTGCTATCACCCGAGGCAATGAATACGCTTTTGTCAGCCGTGCGCGCTCGAGTCAATTTAGAGCCAGATGCTGAAATTACCATGGAAGCAAACCCTGGCTCAGTAGAGGCGACCAAATTTGCAGGCTTTGCAAAAGCGGGCATTAATCGCGTTTCATTAGGCATACAAAGCTTTCAAGATGAGCAGCTTAAAGCATTAGGCAGAATCCACAATGGAGCTGAAGCAAAACGTGCAGTAGCAATCGCCATGCACCACTTTGCGTCTGTGAATTTAGATTTGATGTATGGACTTCCAAAGCAAACCTTAGCGGACGCAAAGGCCGACATAGAGACTGCGCTCTCCTTTCAGACGCCCCACTTATCCCTCTATAACCTCACGCTTGAACCAAATACCTATTTCGCTAGCTTTCCCCCCAATCTTCCTAACGAAGATGACATTGATGCCATCTTTGATCAGAACTTAGATTTACTGACTAAAGCGGGATACGAACGCTATGAAGTCTCTGCTTACGCCAAAAAAGATCAAGAATGTAAGCACAATCTCAATTACTGGCGCTTCGGGGATTACATCGGCATTGGAGCGGGAGCGCATGGAAAAGTTTCTTTTCCAGATAAGGTAACGCGTCAAGTACGTGAGCGGCACCCCGAGACCTACATGCAGGCAATAGAGACTGCGGGCAATGCACTGATAGAGTCACGAGAGATTGCTCCCAAAGATTTACCTTTTGAATTTATGCTCAATGCGTTAAGACTTTCTGATGGTGTAGGTACGCATACCTTTAGCGAACGGACCGGTCTGCCACTTCATGTCATTGCCAAAAGTTTGGATGAGGCCAACAAAAAAGGTTTGCTAGACTCCGATCCAAGCAAGCTCAAACCAAGCCCTCAAGGACTACGCTACCTCAATAATCTCCAAGAGATTTTCTTGGGATAGATTAGATAAGGCCCTTTACTCGCTACCAGTAACAGGCAGTTCTTGAACCTCAAATGGATCCTGATGAGCCTTTACAAGCGTGGGATTCTTAGGTTTTGTTCCTGGCATTAACTCAAAATCAGGCGTGAAAATTGTTAAAGTACTTTTCAGTTGATCAAAGGGTTTTCTGTCTCCGTCAAACTTGGCCTTACCTTGCGCGACTAAAGCATCAAACGTCGTCTTGCCGCCCATGATTTGCTCTAAGTCGGAGCGATTGATGGTGATGGTCAAGTCAGGATTTTTAGCTTGCTGACCTTTAATGTTGGTCAGCGTGGAATTACTCATCTCTATGACGTATTTCTCGCCATTATCTGGCGTTGAGAGATTGATCGTAAATTTCATGCCAGTCGCTTTTTTGCTATCAACACTAATTCCTAAAGAGTTAAGCCACAGCTCAGTATTCATTGCCTTAATGAGATCTGGGCCATTACTCTTTGGAGATGCGCCACTCGGCATCCCATGACGTAACTCATAAGCAGCGCCTAAAAAGCTATTACGGACACTTGGGCTTTCTTTTTGATAGCCGATTTGTTCAAATATATTGGCAAGCAAATCTTTTGCGGCAGTATTGTCAGGCTCCGCATAAACTAATTTATTGACAATCTCCATGGCTTCACGGTATTTACCTTGAGCATAAAGTTGCTTCCCTTTTGCAATAATTTTTGCAGAACCGCCCATCATTTCCACATACAGTGGGGCAGAATCTTTTGGAGATAACGGCATGAGTGTTGCCGGGTTCGCATCCCAAAAACCTAAATAGCGATTGATGACTGCACGGCTATTGTGCTCTTCAGAGCCGTGATAACTATGAGCGGCCCATTGGGATTTAAGGCTATCGGGTTGTTTATAGACGTTTTGAACTTCATTAATCGTGACTCCATTATTTGCCAAATGGAGAACCTCATTATTTAAGTTGGCATAGCTATCGCGTTGGGTACGCATCACTTCTTGAATACGCTCGTTACCCCAACGTGGCCAGGTATGGGAAGCAAACATTACCTGAGCATTATTGCCATAACGGTATAAGGCATTGTTAATATTTTTAGACCAAGCTAAAGCGTCTCGAACTAAAGCGCCACGCAAAGTGTAAATATTATGAATAGTCCCCGTAATATTTTCAGCAGCCCAAAAAGCTTGGAACTGTGGGAAATAGGTATTCATTTCGGCTGGGGCTTCGGTACCTGGAGTATTTTGGAATTCCATTTCCACACCATCGACGTTCAAGGTTTCATAGTCTTTGGTGATGTAAACATTGGGCTCAATTAAGCCCAAATTACCAGCGGCAGTATTTTTACCAATCGATTGATCTACGTGACCAAAAGGGCTACGGGGCAAAAGAACGCCATATTGAAAATACATTCGACGAGTCATGGCGTTACCCGCATAGACATTCTCTGCAACGGCATGTTCCATGAAGCCAACGGGGGCGATGATTTTGACTTTACCGCTCTTCACATCCTCCTCATCAACTACCCCACGGACGCCACCAAAGTGATCGGCATGGGAGTGGGAATACACGACCGCTACTACCGGGCGTTTTCCGAGCTTTTCATTTACCAACTCTAAAGCGGCCCGAGCCGTCTCTTTGGCGGTAAGGGGATCAAACACAATCCATCCGTTATCACTTTTAATGAAGCTGATGTTAGCCAAATCAAAACCGCGTACCTGGTAAATCTTGCCCGGTACAACTTCATATAATCCATAGGCCATATTTAAAATGGCTTGACGCTGCAAAGAAGGGTGAACACTATTAAAGTCTTTTCCCTGCAGCAGAAAATCGTAACTACCCATATCCCAAGCAACGTTTCCAGCATCGGCCATGATCTGCTTATAGGGAGGCGCCGCAATAAAACCTTTTTGCGCTTCCTCAAAGTCCCTCTTATCGTCAAAGGGCAAAGTTTTACGCAGGCCATTCTGCAATTCGACGGTGTAGGTAGATGGCTGCTGGCCTTTGACATCGAAATGTTTGCCTTGCATTGCCCCTGGATCGGCAATTACGCCACCTCCGCCCGCTGAATACGCACAATGACAAACAAGAATCGTTGCAGAGAGCGCTATACGGGAAATTGGAGTTTTCATTTGAAGGACTTTTAAATGATTAAATATGCATTGCCTATGATAGGTTTCATAAACCCAAAGGCAATTGGCTTAAGGGCTAATATCCATAGAATCTTTAGCTATTAAACCATTTAATTGAGATGGCGGAAATGGGTAAATGAATGATAAATGCCGCTCCACCTATTTGGGCTGTTTGGGCTGTTTGGGCTGTTTGGGCTTTTTGGGCTGTTTGGGCCATGTGGCAATAGATTTGACCACCATGCCGGTTAACAATATGTTTTAAAGCCATAAACCCAACGCCCTGTTCCAACCTAGCGAGTCGCCCTTTTATTGTCGAGATTTCAAGGCTATACAATTGATTAAAGTATTTAACACGATGAGTGCCACGCTTTTCTATTTATTTCCCAGAACCCCTATGCCACTCCTAAAGCCATTCTTAAAAATTATCGCCAGCACCTTCCTAGTTGTTGTCCTATCCGCATGCTCTGGCCTTGAACGCAAAGCAGCAGTTCCAGCCCAATCAATTGGAGTTGCAAAAATTGCGGGACTTCCGAGCGTTCGATACTTGCCATCAACTCAAGCTGGTGTTGATCAAATGCTCGAGGATGTCGCTCTCTTAGAGGCGTCGCGCAATAAAAAAGCCTTTGATGGAGATGCCAACTACTTAGCACTATCAGGTGGTGGAGACGATGGCGCCTTTGGAGCCGGACTTCTAGTGGGCTGGACACAACAAGGTACCCGCCCCACCTTTAACTTGGTTACCGGCATTAGCACTGGAGCCTTAATTGCCCCGTTTGCATACCTTGGAAAAGATTATGATCCTGTGCTTAAAGAGGTCTACACCAACATCAACCCAAAAGATGTCTATATTGAACGTGGGATCCTCTCTGGCATCTTTAGTGATGGGCTGGCTGATTCCACGCCTTTATATAACCTTATTTCCCGCTATATAGACGCCCCACTTCTGCAACGCATCGCCTACGAGTACAACACCAACGCAAGATGGTTATTAATTGGCACTACCAATATTGATGCCGGAATTCCGATCATTTGGAATATGGGTCGTATCGCCAGCGTAGGAACCCCAGAATCTCTTGAGCTGTTCCGCCACATTATGTTGGCATCAGCCTCGATTCCTGGCGCGTTTTCGCCAGTAATGTTTGACTTCTTGGTCGGCTCTGAATCCTTTCAAGAAATGCATGTGGATGGCGGAGCCAGTACTCAGGTCTTCCTCTATCCAGCATCCGCTGTAACCCGCGCCAAAGAACTTAACCTACCTCGCAGAACGAATAAACAAGCCTACATTATTCGTAACTCTCGCCTTGATCCACGGTGGTGTGAGACTGAAAGACGTACTCTTAGCGTTGCGGGACGAGCCATTACCCAACTAATCCAAACGCAAGGTATTGGTGATCTTTATCGCATCTACAACATTACCCAAAACGATGGCGTAGGTTTTAACTTGGCTTATATAGGCTCGGACTTTAATGAACCCCACAAGGAAGAGTTTGACACTGAGTACATGAAGGCCCTATTTAACTATGGCTACGAGCATGCGCTTCATGGCTATCCATGGAGCAAATATCCCCCAGGCTTTAAAGCTGCCTTTGATGTTGATGCCAAAAACATGAGATTGAAGAAAGAATAAGATCCTTTTACAAATCTGGCAGACGTAAAAAAACCGCTCTTAAATCAAGAGCGGTTTTTTTATTTATTGCCTATTAACTTATAAACTGAGCTTTAAGCAAACAGCTTCATTGCGCTTAAGAATGTTTTGTAGATGCCCCAGACGAGAGGTACTGCTACCGCTGCCCAAGCCAAAATCACAGTTACTGAAGAGGTATGCTCGTTTCCACCTGAGCCCTTCACTACTGAATCCAATGCTTTTTCATGAGCAAGCTTTTTCTCTTCCACCAGTTCAGCGTCAGTCATAAACCATTTATCGGCCACTGGACGAATCATCAAGTTACAGATCAAGCCGATGGCTAACATTCCACACAAGATATACATAGTTTGGTTGTATACCTGATCGCGTGGCAAGCCTAAGCTAAGTTGGTAGTCGCGCATATAGTTCACTACAACTGGTCCCAAGATACCTGCGGTAGCCCAAGCAGTAAGCAAACGACCATGAATAGCGCCCACCATCTGAGTACCAAACAGATCTGCCAAATAAGCCGGCACCGTAGCAAAACCTCCGCCATACATACTTAAGATGATGCAGAAGGCTCCTACAAATAGTGCCAAGTTACCTGCAGCAGCGCTACTAGGAACGCTAAAGTACAAAGCACCACCTAAGACGAAAAAGATGATGTAAGTAAGCTTACGACCCAATTTGTCTGACAAACTGGCCCAGAAGAAACGTCCGCCAATATTAAAGAGACTAATTAAGGCTGTAAAACCAGCAGCAACTCCAGCAATCGCAGTTAACTGAGTCTTATCAAGTTCAGTGAATTTTTGAGCTACGCCAATTAGGCTGCCCCCAAAAACCTCTTGAAGCATTGGCGATGCCATACCAATCACGCCGATACCAGCAGACACGTTCATACAAAGAACCATCCATACCAACCAAAATTGTGGAATACCCCACACTTTATTGACATTCACACTACGCGTAGTGATCATGGCATTAGATTTTTGATTTACAGGTGGTGTCCAGCCAGCAGGCTTCCAATCACTTGCAGGAATGCGATAACCAAAAGCACCAGCCATCATGTATACGAAATAACCTAGAGCCATCACGATAAAGGTTTGCACTACACCAACGCTAGTCGCGGATGCATAGTTTTTCATCAACATTGCAGCTAAAGGTGAACCAATCATGGCGCCACCACCAAAACCCATAATGGCCATTCCTGTTGCCATACCGCGGCGATCCGGGAACCATTTAATGAGCGTGGATACAGGAGAGATATAACCAAGTCCCAAGCCAATACCGCCAATCACACCAGAACCCAAGATCATCATCCAGAATTGGTGGAGATAAACGCCGAGCGCTGAAAAGAGCATACCGCCGCACCAACAGAACGCAGCGACAACGCCAGCCTTACGAGGACCAGCGCGCTCTAACCATCCACCCCAAAGGGCAGCTGATGAACCCAACAATACAAAGAACATCGTGTACATCCACCCTAAAGTGGAAATTTGCCAATCACAGCTAGTGGTAAAGAGTTGAGCAAAGAAGCCAACGTCAGCCGCACACTTAATAGGCTCTGTTAAACCTTGCGAAACTCCAAGGGCTTTAGATAGCGGTAGCCAGAAAACTGAAAAGCCATAAGCCATACCAATACATAAATGGATGGCAAGGGCTGCCGGTGGTACAAGCCAGCGATTAAAGCCTGGGCCTGCAATAGTTCTTTCTTTATCTAACAAATGAAACATCTGGTCTCCTAACCGGGGTGAGTCTTATATTTTTTGTGTGTACATCTACTACTTTTAAAAATCTTTGGTTTGTGTAAAGCAAATCATTTAAACCAAGACCTACACATGCTATTACTTTACCTTGATTTTTAAGAGCTTGTATCAAGGGATTTTCACAACATTAAAAATTAGATTTTATGATGCAAATGTAAGTATTTAGATAAGAGTAAACCCTTATTAAAGGGTGGCTGAGATTAACCTGAGGAGTTATTGAGCGCCAAAGAAAAAGAGCGCAATCCTTTTTATGAGAGCCTTCATTTGGGTTTCGACTATCTCGCGAGAACCTTCATCTTGAAGAGCTTTTTCATTCTCAACTCTCCTATCGGATAGCACTTTAGAAATCTGCTCAATCAATTTGGGTGATTGCTTAAAGAATGGGGCGAGGTTATCTCTAGAGATCTCTAACAAAAGGCCATTGGATTTGGCATAGACATTAGCTGATCTAGGCTCACCTGTTAGCAACGACATCTCGCCCACACAATCTCCAGGCCAGAGGGACGCCACGATTAGGTCTTTGCCATCCTTTCCGGGAATGCCAACCTCAAGATGTCCTTCGGATATAAAGTACATGCTTTGTGCCTGCTCGCCAATTTTAATGATCTGGTCGCCATGCTCAAATTGAACGGAACGAATCGACCCCGAGAGCTCCACAATTTGTTCTTCACTGAGCACCTTAAGAATGCTATAGCGATAGATATCTAGTAGCTTTTGTTTGATGTCGGATTTTTCAGCCCTAGGGCGCAGTATCTCTATGTCAGAGTTAAAACTAATGGCAGCCGCATTTAATACATGGATCAGCGGTCGAAACACCAGATCAGTAGATGTTGTGTATCCAAGACTTGGGTCACACTCATAGGTAATGACATATTCAATCACACCTGCTTCAATTTTCTGTATCTGACAGTCATAACTATCATAAAAGCGGCTATCTTTAGCAATGAGATAACGCATGACAGTATTCATCATCTCCAATACACGATTACTACTATTGACGGTGCTTGATCCAAAACTACACCGACGCCTTGCGCCTCGTTTTTTGGGTTGCTTGCTAATATTGATATATTGCCAAGTTAAAAACTGGCGAGCAGGAATTCGAATCAAGTAAGAGAATTTATCCTCAATAGTAATCATCCGATGATCTATTTGAGCGACCCTATACAAATCTTTCTCGCCACTAACCTCAAGATAATCATTAATGCTAGCCAAATGATCTGTTTGTATTTGAATACTAGCGGTTACGTCTGCAATCCATTCTCGACCAGCGTAAGCCACACCCAACCCTAAGGCGCCAGCAGCGGCCAAAATATGGGACAAACTGTGATCGTAGAGCAGAATAAACCCAATCAACCCGACAACGGCATAAACACCAATCGACATCGCCGTAACCGTGATGGAGGGTATCTGAAAAACTTTTAATTTGCGATTTATTGAGGTAACTATCGATCGCATCAACATATCAATCGACAAAGCAAATAAAGCAAACTGTGCTACTGCCAGTACCGTCGGAAGCGTAACCTCTAGGTCATTAGATAAATCTACAACAGACCATCCGGTATAACCCCCCACCACATCCTTTAGCCAAATAGCAAAGAAAATATTAGATAGCAGCAAAAGGACCAAAAGGGGTTTTGGTAAAACGAATATTTTGTGATGGATCATATGGTGACCAAGGCTTAACTTTCTTATTGTTGGGGGTTTGTTAAGCCCCCATCTTTAACCCAGCAAAATGCTTTACTCGTTTATTTTGAATTGATTAACAAGCGCTTGGAGCTCGCTTGCCATGGTAGCCAGCTCTATAGCTGCAGTGTGGGTTTGTTGAGCTCCCATTGTTGTAGCACCAGAAACACCAGAGACTTCATTGATGTTTTTTGCAATCTCCCTACTTTTATCGGCTGATTGAGAAATTGTCTTGCTGATTTCATTTGTGACAACGGCCTGCTCTTCAATAGAGCTTGCGATGATATTGGACACATCATTGACTTGATCAATGATCTTGGTGATGTTTTCAATGGAATTTACTGCGACCTTCACATCCGACTGAATGCCATTAATCTTTTGTCTGATCTCTTCAGTTGCATTTGTAGTTTGTCTTGCTAATTCCTTAACTTCATTAGCAACTACCGCAAAACCTTTTCCAAGCTCACCAGCTCTAGCAGCCTCAATAGTGGCATTTAATGCCAATAAATTGGTTCTTTCCGCAATTGAAGAAATAACCGTTAAGACGCTTCCAATTTCAATGCTGCTCGTTTGCAGTGTCAGCATTAGATTATTAGTGCTATGAGTTTCCTTGGCAGCCTCAATTGCAATGTTAGAAGCCTTTGATGTATTGGCTGAAATCTCCCGTATGCTTGTAGTTAGTTCTTCAACACCAGTTGCAAGGGTTTGCATATTGTCACTAACTTGCTTGGCATTACCAGCGGCATCACCTGCCTGCTGTGAGGTAGATTCCGCGTTCGCTTTCATCTGAGTGCTTACAGCGGACAACTCTTCTGAAGCAGCAGCCAAAGTACTAGCACTACCCAATGTGGCTACAACCTTAGTTAAACCAACCCCAATACCATTAATAGACTGCAAAAGTTTGCCGATCTCATCACGGCGATCTACAGATACTTGAGCCGTTAAATCGCCTATAGAAATCTTTTGAGCGGCATTTTGCGCGCTTAATAAAGGTTTTTTTAATAATTTTTTAACGTAGAAATAGATTACTAACCAAATTAAAGGAGCGCCAATCACAATCGTCGCGATATTTAATAAGTCACTACTAAGCAACTGCTCATGAAAAATAGATTCATAAAGAGCAAAAATTACAAAGAATAAGATGCTAGCCGTTGTGGCTACCCTACCCCAAATACTGGGCACCCATCTTCTATCAACATTAAGACCAACAAATAAGCTACCAATAATTTTGTGGTCTACATCATAGATAGGTTTGTATGAGGTCATGAACTGCTTGCCAAAAAGAGCGGCATAGCCTAAGTAAGACTGTCCAAGAAGTAATTTGTTATACGCTGGATGCGAACGATCAAGCTTGGTATTTACAGCGCGCACTCCCGCATCATCCGTTATTGATGTGCTGACGCGATAAAAGTCTGCGCCACTCTTAATGAATACCGTTGCGACACCGCCTGTTTCAGAGGTAAAACGATCCACGTCGTGATAGTTCTGATTTAATAATTTACGGCCGCTATAAAGACTAGGCATCGGCGAATGTGGCTCGCTACTAAATTGGCCGGGGAAATAGCTTTCCAAATATCGGAGTAGTTTTTGTACTTTGTTCTGAACAGAAAAAGGATTTTTGAAAATTTGTGTCATATATAGATCCTGAATATATCTTATCTGGGTTATGCCATAAGATATCACTACAAGTAGATATTCCTAGTTACGTGAAACAATAAAATGGGTCATGATCTGACCGAGGCCCTTGCACTCTATAGGCTCCCTCTCTTCGAGGAGGAAATGATCATGAAGGGCAGCTTGAGTTGATGGCGATATTTGGATTCGCCCGGGCAAAGAGGTAGATTCCATTCTACTAGCTGTATTAACAGTATTACCCCATAAATCATACGAAAATTTTGTAAAACCAATAACGCCAGCAACAACAGGTCCTGAATTTAATCCAATGCGCATTTGCAGTTCAGCCCCTTGAGTAGCATTAAATTCACGCAAATCCTCGAACATTCCTAAGGCCATATCCGCCACTATTTCAGCATGATCAGGACGAGGGATAGGAAGGCCACCAACTGCCATATATGCGTCACCAATGGTTTTTATTTTTTCCAAGCCCAGCATCTCTGCTCGCTTATCAAAGCGCGTAAATAAATCGTTTAACAGCTTTACCAGCTCGGTCGCTGATTTTTCTGATGACATCTTGGTAAATCCGACAAGATCACTAAAAAGGATGGTGACTTCTGGATAGCTTCCTGCAATATTTTTTTCGCCTTTTTTTAGTCTATCGGCAACAGGTTTTGGAAGAATGTTGAGCATTAACTTTTCAGTCTTCATTTGCTCTATGCTCAATAACTCTTTTTCGTTTTGCAGCTCCTGAATCCGCACACGGTCAATATCTCTTAGGCGCTTCTTTTCCAGGGATGAGAAAACTCGGGCCCTAAGTAAAATTGGATTAAAGGGCTTTGGTAAATAATCTTCCGCACCGATCCGTATACATTCAACCGTTTTTTCGAACAGCTCAGCACCTGAAACGACTATTACCGGTAAATAACTTAATTCAGGAGAAGATTTAATGATTGATAAAACCCCTAAGCCATCTAGCTCGGGCATCTCCATATCCAACAGCATCAAATCAAAAGACTCGGACCTTACAAGATTGAGGGCCTCGTTACCATCTGTCGCTTCCGCAATATTGGTGATGCCAATCAGATTTAACTCGCGTATTAACAACTTTCTTAAAGTTCGGCTGTCATCTACAACCAACACTCTCATCCGCTTTGTCTGCTCCAGTATTTCCGGGTCAATACCTTTGACCTCAACAGAGATGTGACTTTCGCCTAGGTGTTCCATGGGCTACCTTTTTTATAGAAACGTAGATTTGCATATTGCTTGGCAATATAGTCGGGATTGAGCAACAAGGACTCTGAAGCGCCCAGTAGCAAAAAACCGTCATCGGATAGTTGCGAGCTGATTTTTTTCAATACGACATCTTTAATGTCTTTATTGAAATAGATCAACGCGTTTCTGATTAAAACCAGGTCGAATTTTGGCATTGGTAGCCAATCTTTGATTAGATTTAATTTTGAGAACTTTATAAGCTCTTTAATATCTGACTTTAGTTGATATGAACCGCCAGATAGACTTGTAAAGTGCCGAGCTATTTGCTCATCGCTCAAGCCGCGGTGAACCTCCATATCAGAATAAATTGCTTCCTCAGCCCGACCTAAGACTTGATCGCAAATATCTGTAGCAAAAAAGTTAATCTTCCAGTCCAAAATGTGCGGGAAAGATTCTTTTAGCAAAATTGCCAGGCTATAAGGTTCTTGACCTGATGATGCAGCCGCACACCATATATTTAACTCTCTGGAGGATGATTTTTTTGCAATGATCTCTGGGATTACGCTATCTCGCAAAATCTCAAATGGAAACCGATCCCTAAAAAACATGGTTTCGTTTGTAGTCATCGCTTCAAATGCCTGCCAATGTTCATGACCAAGAGGTGTAGTCAGCAGGCATTCTAAGAAAGGTAGGTACCCTGAAAATCCCCTATCCCTAGCAAGCGAATCAAGCCGTGAAGAAAGTAAGTATTCCTTGCTTATATCAAGAGAAATTCCAACATTTTCCTCAAGCAAGCGAAAAAACGCCTCAATCGTCCCTAATCTATTGATAGATTGGGATGAACTCATTTAACCAAGGCCCGCCGAATGAGTTCTGCAGGCATATCATTCAAAGCGAAAGTTCCCTCAACTAAATTTGCTTTCACGACTGCGCCGGGCATTCCCCATACAACGCTACTTTGCTCATCTTGAGCGATCACACAGCCGTTATTGCCAATTACCTCTAATGAGCCGTTTAGACCGTCTGAACCCATACCGGTTAAAACAACAGCCAGCAGTTTAGAGCCGTAAATTTTCGACGCAGACCTAAAGAGAACATCGGCTGCAGGTCGACAAGAATTCTCTGGGGGATCATCGTTTAAGGTCATAACAATCTTTGAGCCCTGACGCTCAAGCGCCATATGTCTTCCACCGGGGGCAATATATGCCCTACCCGCCTTAACTTCCTGTCCCTCATATGGCTCTTCAACAGGGATTACGCCTACATCAGTCAAGCGATTGGCTAAAATTTCTGTAAATTTTGGCGGCATGTGCTGAACTATAAAAATGGGCAAAGGCAATGGCTCCTTGATTGCCTCAAACAAATACATTAAGGCTGCAGGTCCGCCAGTTGAGACACCAATACAAATAGCCTCAATCTTGCCGCTCAAGCCCTTAGGGCGAGGAGCGCCAATATGACTTGGAACATTTAGCGTTGGAATACTCTTGGCCGATACTGCTTTAGGCACCCGCTTTCCCCTAGCGACTAAGCCGCGCATCTTAGGAATAAGGGTTTCCTCAAGGATTTTGCAGGCTTCATTAATGTCGGCCACACCAGTAGGCTTAGAGACATAATCGCTTGCCCCATTAATTAATGCCTGTATGGTTGAATCCGTCCCGCGTTGCGTCAGCGAACTAAACATGATGATTGGTAAATCAGGCGCAAACTTTCGAATTTCTTTGAGGGCGGCAATACCATCCATTTCTGGCATTTCTACATCAAGCGTAACAACATCAACTGTATTGGCTTTTAAGAAATTTACTGCCAACTGTCCATTAGCGGCCGTACCTACAACTTCTATATCGGAAAATTTTTGCATGGTGTTTGCAATCATTCTTCGAATAACGGCGGAATCATCCACAATGAATACGCGGATCTTAGTATGTTGATTAGGCACTTCAGGCGTAACTTGCATTAAAAAGTTTAGTTAGTAATTAGAGGTTGATTGGCATGAGGCTCTTGAGGGAAAATTTGCTTATAGTCAAACACTAGCAATAACTTCCCACTGAGCTTATGCCCTCCGAGTATGAGTTTGCTTGAAGGCTCCGACAAGTTGCTGGGCACAGATTCAAAGGTAGACTCATGTAGGGGCAATATATCTCCGACAGCATCGACCTGCAAACTCACCAGATTGCCGGCGACACTTAAAATAATTGAAATAGACTGGCTTATCCCCTGATCTTGCTCAACTCCAAGATATTTGTGCATATTAATCGCAGGAACCAGTTGTCCGCGAAGATTAATAAGGCCTTTTACAAATTTGGCGCTTCCCGGCACCGGGGTTACTTCTAGATTTTTATTGATCTCAAGAACTCCAGCAGAAGGAATTCCAAAAAATAGCTGCCCGACAGTGAAGGTTAAATAATCAACGTACATATTCAATGCCAGACATTGACATCAATGACTTCGGGATAAGGCTTTGGCCCGTCGCGCATGTTTCGCATCACCAAGATCTCATCCAAATCAATAACGTTGATGATCAGATCGTCCAATAACGCACATCCAGCGATACCTTTTTGAGGGGGATTTGCTATATGAAGGTGTTTTGAAACAAAGGCGATATCGTGAATACATTCAACAGCCAAACCAATCAGTCCACTACTTGCTCTTGGAATAATGACCGGAAGAGCTCCAGCTTCTCCTCTAGCGGTTTTTGTACCATCTATGTATTCCCCAACACGAATCAAATGCATAATTTCGTTACTGTAATGAACTACCTCACGATTTCCATTTTTCTGAATTTCGCCCTCATCGATGCCAGCAATTCTTTCGACCAGATCCAATGGAATAGCCATGCGATGGCCACCCGCTAGGTCAAAGAGCAGCATGGCCACTTCTTCAGATTGGATCTCAGGGGTCGTATGTATAGCGTGAGCAGGAATCTCTTGAGATTTAGCCGCTAAGTCGGCGCCTGCAGCAATGCCATCTACATCCAAAATTAATGCGACCCTTCCGCTTCCAAGAAGTGTTGCCCCTGAAAAATTAGGTACGCCCTTAAGTAATGGATCTAGCGGCTTTACCACCACATCCTGAATATTGAAAATTTTATCGACCACCAAACCAAACCTAACGTCATTAGACTGAAGAATCGCAATATTCAATGCAGCTTCACCAAGACATTCTTTTTTATCAACATCAAGCCTTTCCGAAAGGAAAAGTAGTGGCACTAGCTTCTCGCGAAGTCTAAACACCTTCACGCCATAAAAATCTTCAATGCTGTTTTCTTCTATAGATAGATCTAGCTTCACTAATTCCAAAATACTGACCTGAGGGATAGCGTAACTTTCACCATCACAACCTACTATTAGCGCGGGAATAATTGCTAAAGTTAAAGGGATCTTAAGTCGTACAGTAGTTCCCTGACCTCTAGGGCTGAATATCTCTATCGAGCCTCCAATATTCGTAATATTGTTCTTAACCACATCCATCCCAACACCCCTGCCTGATAAATGCGTTATCACGCTCTTGGTTGAGAATCCAGGCAAGAAGAGGTAGTCGATCAATTCGGAATCAGTCAGTCTACTGGCTGCGCCCTCATCAACGAAATTCTTATCCACTATTCTTTTGCGGATGAGCTCGTAATTGATGCCTGCACCATCATCAGCAATCTCAATGACAACCATACCCTTTTCATGTTTAGCCCTTAAGCCAAGGGTAGCCGCACTGCTCTTTCCTGCAGCAATGCGGGCTTCGGGCATTTCAATACTATGATCAATACTGTTTCTAATTAAATGCACCAGAGGATCCCTAATAGCATCAATCAAGCTTTTATCAAGCTCGGTATCTCCGCCCTCTTGGACCAACTGCACGTTCTTACCGCATTCATGCGACACGTCCCTGATCAATCTTGGAAATTTAGACCATAACTGAGCTATTGGTTGCATGCGAATTTTCATCATTCGCTCTTGCAACTCCAGAGTTAATAAATCAATATTTCTGACTGCGCTTGAAAAATTTTCATCTGAGTATTGATTGGTGAATGGCAAAAGTCTATTTCTCGCCAAAACCATTTCCCCAACGAGATTCATTAATTTATCCAACACCTCAAGATTGACCCTTACAGGAGCAGAAATTTCACCAGACCTAATGTGTTCAATATTCGATGAGTATTCTTTAATCTGCGAGGATGTGTTGGCAAGCTCTATGGTTTGAGCTGAATGTGTCATTAACTCTTGAGACATTCCTGCAGCACCACTCTTTGGAGGGGTTAGCGCCCCACTCGGATATAGAGCCTGCGAATTTGAAACTGCAGATGTGACAAGCTCGCCGCCACTTGCCAGGATCAACAAATCCTTGATGAGTTGCGCATCATCTCCTGACGGTTCAATTTTGCTAGCCTCAATCCCTTCTATAAGCTCACGTAAAACGTCCAGCGCCTCCAATAATTTATTGGTTTTCATCTCATCAAGCGTCAGTTGACCATCCCTAATCTTTCCTAATAGGGATTCGCCGGCATGGGATATTTTTTCCAGCCTTTTAAAAGCAAAGAAGCCGCTACTTCCTTTTAGGGTATGAATAGCTCTAAAAATGTTGGCGATGAGCTTTTCATTTGAAGCATCTTTTTCCAATGCAACAAAGTCAATGTCCAGACGATCTAATATCTCTCGAGCCTCGAGAATGAATTCAAGCAAAATGTCATCAGAACTATCCATGACTATAGGGATGTCTAAGCAATATCAAAATCGTAGGTTATTTAAAAGGTAAGCTGAAATGAGGGATTAATATTCGGTAAAAAGAGTCTTACGCATAACCATATGGATAATAGCCTTAAATTATCCCTAGAACAGGCTAACGAGCCGCATAATGTGAATTATTTTCCTTAAATTCATAGACTTAGTGGGTAAACCTTAGATAAAGACCTCATGTCAGAACTTCTACCCCACCAGAATTTAGGCACGCTTTTAGCGCCCTTTTATGAGCGACCCAGCCTTGATGCGGATGACGGTCTGGTAGAGGAGCTTGAAACGCTTTTTAAATCCACAGATTTTGATGATTTTGATTTTCATCAATTCATTGTCGAGCTCATCAAAACTCCTTATTGGCTAAGCAATGACTATCCGAATAATAAGATCAAGGATCTCTGTCTTCGTCTGAGCAAATATATAGAAATAAGTTATCGAGCCTCATTAGATGAGCCGGCATACCATTCAAGACTTCACTTCAAAGATGTATGTCTTGGGCTAACCGTTCTTTTGGGGGCGAGAATTGACTTAAATTCCCAATCTAATGATTTAGGGTGGCGCTTAGAAAAGAAGGATGCGTGGATTTTGCTCTTGACTGCCATTGCCCATGACTTTTGCCATGACGGTAGACTGAATCATGAGCCTTTTGAGATGGAGCGTATTTCTTTAGATAAATTTAATCAATGGATGAAGATATCAGGAGCAGAGAAAGCGCTGATTCAGGAACTCATGACCTATATAGAGCCGCTCATATTGGCCACTGACCCTAAATATTTTCATGCATTGATTCAAAAGATATCTAACCTAACGCAACCCCCTGCAAAGATTGATCGCATGGGTACCGTCCTCGTAGAGGCAGACCTCATGGCTAGCGCTTTACCTAAGAGAGGCTTACATCTTGGGCGGTTATTGGCCAAGGAATGGGAAAAACTAAATCCTCAGGCCTCACTCTATGTGCAGAGCAAACAAGGGCGACTAGGCTTTTTAGTAAACATCCTATTTTTAAGTCCACAGTCGCAAGCTCTTGGCATCGAGAGAGTCCGAACAAGCTTGATAGATCAGATGGAGGCAGAAGGCACTGTGCCAGAGGTATTTTGATGAGGGCCTAACTCTTGCAAGTCTGTCTTTAAATTCTGGGTTTTCAGCGTGGTTAGATCAAACATAAGCGCGAGGATTACAAAACAAATTGAAAAACCACCCGCAGGTGGTTTTGGTGTTTCTTGGCACCCGGGGCGGAATCGACCGGGCTTAGGATGTCAGATCCTTAGGGCTTAAGTTGCGCCCTAATTTCACCAGGCTTGTTAGTGGCGCTATGAACATTGAGATAAAGATTGCCACTCTTCAAACTTTGGAGCTGAGCATCCGTTAATTTGGCGCCAGCAGGGGCTGACCAAACATTATCTGAAGTCTTGGTAAATGGAATGATGACAGGACCATTTTGACCCATTGGCGCTTCGTGAATATGTGCCATCGTTCCTTCAATACCTGAAGTGGTAATAGTTCCGGATACCGAACCATCTGGAGCAACAATAATTGCCCCTACACCAGAAGCTGAAGTCATCACTGGAGGCACTTCTTGAGCTCCAGTAAGAGTTACATTCATTGATTGTGCTGAAGCTGCTAGGGAAGCGATGCCAACCCATAAGCCCAAAACAACTTTAGTTAAAAGATGATTTATTTTCATTTATATCTCCTATCGGTTTAGTTCTAGATTCAGACTATCACAATTACATTAATGAGATATGTTTAAAGACTATGGGTTGTTATAGGCTTGATACCTCCAAGACTAGGTCCGGCCATCAAGGGTGCGCAAACTCCCCCTTTGGGGTGTCCTTGACGGAATTTACTCGGCGATGGAGAAGCGATTGGCCGTTGTTGCGCAACGCTCTTGCATAGAGAATGGTGGAACGTTTAAATATCTGACAGGCATAAGCATGAAGTTTGTAAACAATATATCGAGGGCTTGGCTATGAATACCCTAGCCATTCAATATCTAATTAGTGAAAGAGCTATCTACACCATACTGCGAAAAAAGGGGCGTGAAAACAGCTATCCCTCATTAAGGCCTGAGGGGTGACCTAGAAGGTCAAGTAATTTATATAGAGCGCCGCTCCGTAAGCTCTAGACGACTGTATTTAATTAGTTAGCAGGCATTCAATTTAACGAAACTCCACGGGCAGTTTCCGACCCAAAGCAGACATCCAAAGAAAAACCACCCGAAGGTGGTTTTAAAGAAATTAAGATGAAGTAATTATCACCAAACCTGCTTCTTGCCATCAATCCAAGTTTCCTTGACCTTAATCTTGGCAATCTTCTCTGGAGGCGTGCTGCGTGGGTTGTTAGTTAAAACCACAAAGTCAGCTTGTTTACCCACTTCAAGACTGCCAACTTTATCATCTGACATGACCTGGTAAGCAGCATCAATAGTAACAGCGCGAATAGCATCATCAACGGTTACACGTTCATTTGGACCTAAGACTTTTTGAGGTGGCTTCTGCCATAACCGCGTTACGCCAGTTGAGATAAATTGCAAAGGCATTGGCGGCGAAATTGGTGAATCACTGTGATAAGCAAATCGCCCTCCAGCCTTCTTAACTTCTGCGCCCGGACCAATACTATCAGCACGCTCAGGACCAATAATATGATCGTGAAAGACTTCGCCCCAGAAATTTACATGCCCAATGGTAAAGCCAGGAACAACCCCTAAATCAACCGCTTGCTTTACTTGCTCTGGATGATTGACAGTGAAATGCTCAATACGCAAACGGCGATCTTTAGCTTTTGGATTGTCACCTAGCAACTTGGCGTAATTATTTAAAGTCTGCTGGATTGCACGGTCACCATTTGCATGGATTGAAAGTTGCCAACCTTGATCATAAAAAGGCTTAATTAAGTTATAAATGTCGCCATCTTTGTAATCAAGGGTGCCGCGATTGCTTGTATTCGCTGGGTAGGTATATGGCTGCTCAAGAGCAGCTGATAATCCCTGTGTTGAGCCATCCGAAATAAACTTAACCCCTACAAATTTAAGGCGCTCATCACCATCATTTGGCTTAAGAGTGTTGTAGCCAGCAGGGATTGCTGGTCCATATAAGTAAGCTCTAACCCTCAATGGCCAATCTTGAGTGGCCGTAGCATCTTTAAGTAATTTCACCTCTCTATCCAAACCGAGCACCGCACCTAATGTAATTTCTGTGGATGTAGTGATTCCGTTGGAGGCAATCATCTTGGCGGCGCTTTGCACCCCTTTTTGGAAATCAGCATCTGATGGGGGTGGCATTTTTGCTAAGAATGCTTGATATGCCGCGCCTTCAAATAAAAGACCAGTTAATTTTCCCTGGGCATCCTTCTGATAGATTCCGCCATCACCTGGGTTAGGGGTTGAATCCGTTATCCCAGCGATTTCAAGCGCCTTGTGATTCACATAGGCAATATGTCCAGATTGATTGATGATAAAAATTGGGACATCGGCACTTACTTTATCCAAAACATCGGCAGTTAATTCAGCCATAAATGGATTAGTACGCGAAGGATCCACTCCGAACCCCATTAGCCACTGCCCTTTAGGCAAAGTCTTTAAGTGATCCTTTAATCGATCGCTCAGAGTTTGAAGCGTATCGTAATTTGTTGTGAAATTTGAAAGGTTTAACCAAAGGTACTGATACATCGTTGTCATCACAATATGAATATGTGGCTCAACGAAACCAGGCATCAGAGTTTGACCCTTAAGATCAATAACTTTGGTAGAGCTGCTCTGCCAATCTTTAACTACAGTATCTTTTTTTCCAACGGCAACAATTATCCCACTCTGCACTGCAATTGCTTGCACTTCTTCATTCTTGGCATTGACCGTAACAATTGGGCCGCCGTAGAAAATCGTATCCGCATTACCACCAGCAAGGGCTGATTGTGCAATCAGAAACACTGCCGCCAATGAAATTCGACTGAAATGACCCATTGTTTGCCTTGATATTTAGAGGTTTGCGAAATAGTCGATTTTAACAGCGTAAAACTATGTTTTGAGCTATGCGCTAGAGCATCGCAATGGCCGTATAGGCGGATTTCCATCATTAGGCGCCTGGGTTTACGCTTAAACAAACCAATGGTTTTAGCCCCCCCCCAAAAAAATCTTGGTCGAGCGTTGTGGATGTGATTTATTAAAAGAAGGTTGGCTACACCTACTTCATTAAGCTTCATTCAGAGGCCGCTTTTATTCTGCGATCTTTTGGAAATTAAAAGTGAAACCAAATCGGCATCAACAGCAATATGTAAGATAAAGCGATAAGTGATGTACGGCAGCACTACCATCCAGTAGAGGAAAAGAAACGAAAGAATCTGATCTACATCGCCCTGACAAAAATCTTTCATAGACTCTATGAAGCCTTGATGCTTCACCAGACCCCGAACGCCAGCATCTAAATATCGAAGCATTAAAACAACCAATGACGCCAAGGTTGTGCGAACGATGATCGCCAAGTAGAAAGTAATCTTAAAATTGGGGTTAAAAACAAACCCATAAGGAACAACCATCTGCGCCGTAACAAGGAATTTGGATAATAAAACTGCCTCCAAAAGAGCGAGTCCATAAGCTATAAGATCTGGGCGCTCGTGAAGATGCAAAGTGGCACGATCATAGAAAGTAATTGACAGAAACCAGAGGGCCAAATATGTCGCCAGTATTGGCCACTCAATAAGAATCTTCTTAACATGCTCAACAACAGTATTTAATTTCATTTCAATCCCACTAATCACTTTTAGCAATAGAAACCTCAATCGGAGCTATGGTAAAGCTTTTGGTAATAGGAGCCAGCGTAAGGCCGCAAAGTATCTAATACCTATACTTCCTGGCGAAGGGGGTGGCGCGGTGAGCCTAAGGTTCCTTGCTGGCCGATTTGAGACATCCAAATCCCTAGAAATACCTTGCTTTGAATGACCGTTATTTTTTGGATAAGAGACCTTAGGGCTGGTGTACGGATATATGTGGAACATACACACGGTCATAAAAAAATACCCATTAAAAATATCAATCGCACTACGCGTACTAGGTGGCGATACCCAGGGGGTCTTAAATATTTTGGTTCACCCCACCCCCTATTGGGGTCTTGCTTAAGAACTTAACCTACCAAATCCCCAAGATAAGCGAGAGGTAATAAGAGGATTGCTTGATGGTTTGGACTACTTACCCAGCAATTAAAGGTACACAGATTGGTACACAGGCATAAAAAAAGCCCGTTAGGGCTTTATCTATATACATCCTTGGCGGAAGAGGTGAGATTCGAACTCACGGAGGACTTTCATCCTCGCCAGTTTTCAAGACTGGTGCATTCAACCGCTCTGCCACTCTTCCTTTGCGGATTTAAGCGGTGAATTATAAAGAACTTTTATGTAACCGTCCCAAATCTCCCAAAAGACCAGAAATTAAGGGTGACGCGTTTACCCTTATTGCTTTAGTTTTGCCGATAAATGGGCTTTGATATTGCCGTCTTAAGGGTGTTTTTTAGAGTTTTATAGAAGAGTATTGATAAAATCTAGAAATGTCTTTAAGTCCAAGCCACACCCCACCTATTCCCGGCCAAAATACCCCTAATAACGCTCACAGCGCGGTAGATTTGGTTCTTGATACAGCCTATCAGGACATTAATGCGCAAGAATGGCAAAGGCTATTCGCACAAGCCCGTAAATCTGGCTTGGAGCAGTTTATTGCGGATTTATTTGCTGGGAAATCCGTTAATAACTCCGAAAATCGCCCGGCTCTCCACTCTGCCCTGCGCAATCTGTCAAAGACTCCGGTACTTCTGAATGGCGAAGACGTGATGCCTGCCGTTGCCAATGTTTGGCGCCGCATGGAATCCCTGTGTAATAAATGGGTTGGCGTAACGGATGTGATTCATATTGGGATCGGGGGATCTGATTTTGGTCCACGCCTAGCTGTTGAAGCCCTAGCCCATGTCCCGGGCATTGAAAACCGAGGAATGCGGATGCACTTCTTGGCCAATATTGATACGGCTGAGCTTTCTCGCATTCTGCATCGCGCTCAGCCCAACAGTACTAGAGTCATCATTGTCTCTAAATCCTTCACCACCCTAGAGACCACCATGAATGCCAAAGCCGTTGTTAAATGGCTCAAAGATCATGGTCGTACGCAAAGTCAAATTGAACATGCTTTGTTTGCGGTTACCGCAAACATTCCTGCCGCCAAAGAATTTGGCGTTGAGCAAGAGAATATTTTCCCATTCTGGGATTGGGTTGGCGGTCGCTACTCAGTATGGTCAGCTGTGGGATTGCCGATTGCCCTGCAATATGGTTTTGAAACCTTCAAGCAGCTCCTAGCTGGTGCTGAGGCGATGGATCAGCACTTCAAAACCAGTCCTTTAGAAGAAAATCTACCTGTCATCATGGCGCTTGCCCTGCTTTACCAGCAAGAGCAGCATCAAATTACATCCTATGCAGTGATTCCTTATGCGGATGCCTTGGATTGGATGCCTAAATGGCTTCAGCAACTGGATATGGAAAGTAACGGCAAGAGCGTTGATCGTGATGGCAAACCGGTGAAGTTTTCTTGCCCAGTCGTATTTGGTAGCGCAGGTAGCAATGCTCAGCACTCCTACTTTCAGCTCCTGCATCAAGGTACAGAAATTATTCCCATAGATTTCATTGCGGTTCGTGAACCTATGAGCAAATTACACGAAGCAGAAATGCATCATCGTATTTTGCTATCAAATTGCTTGGCTCAAGCGCAGGCTTTAGCCAATGGTAAACAAACTCAGAACCCTAACGAAACATACCCCGGTAAAAGACCAAGCAATTTATTGATACTCCCCAAACTCAATGCATTTTATTTGGGTGCGCTTTTATCTTTATATGAAAACCGCACGGCAGCTTTAGGTGCGCTATGGAATATCAACAGTTTTGATCAACCAGGTGTGGAGTTAGGCAAGGTACTCGCCAAGCCTATAGAAAAAGCGCTCGCCAGCCACTCAGAAGAAGTGCAGGCCAGCGAGAACATCGACCCTATCACCGCCGCCAGAATCAATTTCTTAAACTCTCCCGTTAAGTAAAGCTTCAGCAAGACTTAGCCTAAACAAACACGCTTTCCCAAAAGGACTTGCAATGCAACTGTCTCCATCTATTTTCAAAGCTTACGATATTCGCGGCATCATCGATGAAACCTTAGATCCATCTATTGCCAAGCTCATTGGTCAAGCTTTTGGTACCGAGATGTGCGAGCTTGGCGAGACAGAAATTGTCATTGGGCGTGACGGTCGCCTTTCTGGCCCAAGCTTGATTGAAGCGCTTACTGAAGGCCTTCTATCAACCGGCATTAATGTCATAGACCTAGGTATGGTGGCGACACCAATGGTGTATTTCGCGGCCAACCAAGTCCTTGATGGCAAAAAACCAAAGTCCGGGATCATGATTACCGGTAGCCACAATCCACCAAACTACAACGGGTTCAAAATGGTGTTGGGTGGCTCTGCTATTTATGGTGAGCAAATTCAGGCCTTATACCAACGGATCGTTGCCAAGAAATTTGCAACGGGTTCTGGCACACGCAGTACCTTCGATATTTTTCCAAGCTACTTAGAACGCATTATTGGCGACGTCAAACTCACTCGCCCCATGAAAATTGCTATCGATTGCGGCAATGGTGTTGGCGGAGCGTTTGCCGGCAAACTCTTCAGAGCGCTTGGCTGTGAGGTACAAGAACTTTTCTGCGAGGTAGATGGCAAATTTCCAAATCACCACCCAGATCCAGCCCATATTGAGAACCTTCAAGATCTCATTAAGAATCTGCAAACTACCGATAACGAATTAGGTCTTGCATTTGATGGTGATGCTGATCGTTTAGGTGTTGTTACTAAAGATGGTCAGGTGATTTTTCCAGATCGCCAAATGATGTTATTCGCCAAAGATGTACTTAGCCGAAATCCCGGCGGTCAGATTATTTATGACGTCAAATGCACTCGTAACTTAGGTAAATACGTAAAAGAACACGGTGGTGAGCCGCTGATGTGGAAAACCGGTCACTCGTTAGTAAAAGCCAAACTCAAAGAAACTGGTGCGCCTCTAGCCGGCGAGATGAGCGGTCACATCTTCTTTAAAGATCGCTGGTTTGGCTTTGATGATGGCCTTTATACGGGTGCGCGTCTTTTGGAAATTTTGAGCAAAGAAGAAGATCCAAACAAAACCTTGAATGACTTACCCAACGCCATCTGCACCCCTGAATTGCAACTAGCTTGTACTGAAGGAGAGCCGTTTGCTTTACTAGAAACCATTAAAGCCAATGCGATTTTCCCAAGCTCTGAATCGATCAACACGATTGATGGAGTTCGGGTTGAATACGCCGACGGATTTGGCTTAGCGAGGCCATCTAACACCACTCCCGTGGTGGTGATGCGCTTTGAGGCAGATAGTGATGAAGCTATTGAGCGTATTCAAGCTGAGTTTAAGATTGCCCTGCTTGCAGCCAAACCAGACGCTAAATTGCCATTTTAATAAATGCCCTTGGCAATTCTGGTTCTTTCCCCGCTTGAAGCACTAGGATTGCAAGAAGGTTAAACAAGGATATTTGGTTAAAAAGCGTGGATTCGATTAAGATTTCGTATGAATTCAACTGCTAGCACCCCTATTTCCTTTGATTACCCTCACCAAGATGCTGCGGGCATTACCTGTACAGCTCAAGCATGGGCCAAAACCCCGCCTCATCTTGAGGGCGCTGAAAAAGCTGCGGTAATCGCCCGTATTAAGCAACTGCTTGTAGAAAAAGATGCCACCTTGGTGGCTCACTATTATGTGGATGGCGATATTCAAGACTTAGCGATGGAAACTGGTGGCTTTGTAGCCGACTCCTTAGAAATGGCTCGCTTTGGCAAAAACCACCCAGCTAAAAATTTGATTGTGGCTGGAGTTCGGTTTATGGGTGAAACCGCAAAAATCCTCAGCCCCGAAAAGCGGGTCTTCATGCCAGACCTTGATGCGACCTGCTCATTAGATTTGGGTTGTGACGCGGCAGAGTTTGCAGCATTTAGGGCGGCACACCCAGACCGTGTGACCGTGGTTTATGCCAATACCAGTGCCGCAGTCAAAGCCCAGTCTGACTGGATGGTCACTAGCTCTTGCGCCCTAGCAATCGTGCACCAACTCAAACTTGAAGGCAAAAAAATTCTCTGGGCACCAGATCGCCATCTGGGTCGCTACATTCAAGAGCAAACTGGCGCTGATATGCTGCTTTGGAATGGTGCCTGCATTGTTCATGATGAATTCAAAGCAGCAGAGTTAGAGATACTCAAGGCTGCGCATCCTAATGCCATGATCTTAGTCCACCCAGAATCACCACAGGGCGTTGTGGATTTGGCTGATGTAGTTGGTTCAACCTCTGCGATGATCAAAGCGGTAGTTGATGGAATAGCAACTGAATATATAGTTGCAACGGATAAAGGCATCCTCCATCGCATGCGTCAGTTAGCCCCTAATAAGAAATTGATTGAAGCTCCTACTGCCGGCAATAGTGCCACCTGTAAAAGCTGTGCGCACTGCCCTTGGATGGCCATGAATGGCTTGCAAGGAATTTTAGATTGCCTGGAAAATGCTTCAGGTGAAATCTTTGTACCAGAGCCAACGCGTACAGAAGCATTGGGATGTATTGAGCGCATGCTCGACTTCACCAAGAACCACCCTGACCTATTAGCGAAAGCTCAGCATGGCTTTGTTAAAAATATTGGCGCTGCATAAACGAGTAAAAGTTCGAAAGCTATTTCTCAACACCATTGCATCTCCCATAAATAGATCTCATCATTGAATTTTCCAGACCACCACATGTTTGATTACAACGAAACTTTAGAGCAAGCACGTCAACGCAATATCACAGACTCCCTCATGGAAGATATCGGTACAGGTGACTGGACCGCCATGCTGGTTCCTCAAAAACCCGTTAAAGCAGAGTTAATAGTTCGTGAAGCCGCAGTACTTTGTGGTGTTGATTGGTTTGAGGGCGCCCTAAAGAAGCTAGACCCTAATGCTCAAGTGACATGGCACTATCTTGAAGGTGACATGATGAAAGCCGATTCTAAAGTTTGCGATATCCAGGCGGACTCACGCGCATTGCTATCAGCAGAGCGTCCATGCATCAATTTTTTACAAACCCTTTCTTGGACGGCAACTATTGCTCGGCAACACGTTGAGGCAATTGCAGATGCTAGCCCCAATCCAAATGGGTGCGCTGTACTCGATACACGCAAAACCATTCCAGGCCTACGTCAAGCTCAAAAGTATGCAGTGCGTGTCGGGGGCGGTCAAAATCAGCGACTAGCTTTATGGCACGGAATTCTCATTAAAGAAAATCATATTGCCGCAGCGGGCAGCATTGCGGCCGCTTTGCAAGCAGCCGACGCATTAAACTCTGGCGTAGATATTCAGATAGAGGTGGAAAACTTGGCCGAACTCAATGAAGCTTTGGCTGCTGGCGCAAAAAGCATCTTGATTGACAACTTCACCACAGACCAAATGAAAGAGGCTGTCGCGATTACAGCTGGACGCGCTTTACTAGAGGCTTCTGGGGGGATTCATTTAGAACAGATGAAAGCAATCGCCGCCACTGGGGTGGATCGCATCTCTCTTGGTAAGCTTACAAAAGACGTGAATGCTATCGACTTTTCGATGCGGATTCTAGGCTAAGCCGATCTGCCTATGTAAGTCGCTTGCTTAGCCATTGCATTGCGAATAAATTCGATATTGTTTCGCAGCGTGTAGCAATCGACTGTCGCCAACTTTGCCGCTTTACTGGCTAGCACTTTTTTCTCCATATCATCAAGCGTCAGAAGATATAACTCACGCTTAGTGGGATCAAAGTTCTTAATCATATCTTGCTCAAATTTATCTAACTCTTTGTAAATAGAGTTTATTTGTTTGCGCGCTAAATTGATGCGATAGGTGGGAATCGATTTGATGATGGGATATGCGAAAGCCGAAAAGGGCAATAAGATCAAAAACATTCTTTCGATAAACTCGGCCACCCAAAAAGGCAAATACTTCATCAATACGGGCGTGCCTTTTTGATAAAAGTATCTTGCTTCATCACTGAGCGGCGCCTCTGAATTAATATAAGCGGGAAACTCGCCAGCCTTTGCAAAGTAGGACTTGGTGCCATTAATTTCTTTAGCAGCCTCTAAAAAAAGGAGCTGTATAGCGGGATGCAAACGATCATCAATCAACAGATTAGTAGTGGTCGATATGAGCGAAACGGGATGGTCAGGAGTATTGCTCCCCAAATCAAAACCACCCATCGGCACGGTAAGCTCTTCAAAATACGGCTCCAAACGCGTATAGGCATTTGCGCGATTAAAGGTTGCCAAATGAATACCGGGGTACTTGATTAAAGCCTGTACATTGGCCGATTCAAAACCATCTACCAATAGCAAGGCATCTAATTGCCCGTTCTTGAGAGCCTCAACCCCTTCTGAATTCCCCATTGCAACCAGGTTTGAACCTGTTGATGGCATGTTGTTGAGTTTAAGAATATTTAAAGCATGGACATGAGTGCCACTGCCAAGCGGACCAATACCTATTTTTAACTTAATCAGATCACTGTCTAATATGCGCTTATTACTATCAAACGTGTTATTTCGATAAAACAGCCAGACAGGTTCATAGTCCACCGACCCCAAAGACTCTACCCCGCTTAGGCCATCTTGAGCAATCATGCCCCCTTGAACTAAGGCGACCTGGATAGGATCTTTACGATCGATTAAATGATGGAGATTTTCGCTTGAGCCATGAGTAGGAATCAGCTCAATCTGGATTCCTTTTTTCTTAAAATATTCTTGATATTTTTCGCCTAAAACTTTGTATGAGCCACCGGTACCAGTAGCCATCAATACTTTTTTAGGGGGAGCGGGCTTGGCAAACCAAATCAGAAGCAGTAAACCAACGAGCAGCAATATCAGCAAAGGCCAAACTTCTTTCAGAAGATCGGTCCAACTTTTAATCTCATCCTCTACCGTCTGATAGATGGCTGAAACATGCTCAAGTACGTCCTCTTTAAAGCTAGCCATTCAAATCTCCACTCAGGAACCTTAAGCTTATCATCAAAAATTAGCTCTCCGGATGATCAACGCCTTCAGCCTGGGGAGTCAGAATCGTCGGATAAGAAACCGCCCAAGTCCCTGGGTAATCACGGCTGTAGTGCAGGCCCCTACTTTCTCTTCGCATCAGGGCCGAGCGAACAATCAATTCAGCACACTCAAGAAGATTACGCAATTCGATTAAATCGCGCGTCACTTTGAAGTTGGCGTAATACTCCTGCACCTCATACCTCAGTAACTTAATTCGATGTAAGGCGCGCTCTAGTCGTCGATTTGTTCTGACAATCCCCACATAGTTCCACATTAAAGAACGCAACTCGTCCCAGTTATGGGCAATAACCACTTGCTCATCAGCATCCTCCACCTGACTTTCATCCCAAAGCGGAAGATTGGGCATTAAGGGTGCTTGGACTTGTGAGATGTCTTGAGCAGCAGCTTTACCAATTACTACGCACTCTAGTAATGAATTGCTAGCTAGACGATTTGCCCCGTGCAGACCCGTATAGGTTGCCTCACCGACTGCATATAGGCCTGGTAAATCAGTACGCCCTTTTAAGTCTGTTACTACTCCGCCACAAGTGTAGTGAGCAGCTGGAACAACCGGGATAGGCTCTTTAGTGATATCCAAACCCAAACTTAAACAACGGGCATAAATCATCGGAAAGTGTTCTTTGATGAATGCTTCGCCTAAGTGCGTTGCATCTAAATGCACAAAGTCTAAGCCGTGCTTTTTCATTTCAAAGTCAATGGCGCGAGCCACAATATCGCGTGGCGCTAATTCATTTCTGTCATCATGCTCAGGCATAAAGCGGGTGCCATTTGGCAGCTTTAATAAACCGCCCTCGCCTCGCATGGCTTCGGTAATTAAGAAGGTACGATCACTTGGGTGATAAAGACATGTTGGGTGAAATTGAATGAACTCCATATTACCCACACGACAGCCTGCTCGCCATGCCATGGCAATACCATCACCAGTAGCGGTATCGGGATTGCTGGTGTATCGATAAACCTTACCAACGCCGCCAGTCGCTAGAACAACCGCTTTTGCTTTAATCGTTTCAACCCGATTATTTTTAATATCAAGGGCATAAACGCCGTAACAATGATTGGGTTTGGTGCGCTGTGTTTTCGCATCTAAATGGCGATTGGTGATGAGATCTAAAGCAATCCAATGCTCTAGTAACTGAATGTTTTTATGAGCCCGTGCTTTATCGAGCAATACCTCATGAATCGCCTTACCAGTTGCATCTGCCGCATGGGCGATGCGACGATGACTATGGCCACCCTCACGAGTCAAATGAAGACCCATGGGACCAGAAGCATCGGGAGTAAAAGGAACCCCTTGATCTACTAACCAACGAATCGCATCCGCACTTTCTTCGGCGATATAGCGAGCAGTGGATTCCACTACAAGACCCGCACCAGCATTTAAGGTATCGGCTACGTGAGCATCAATACTGTCATGCTCTTTATCCACAACTCCAACAATACCGCCTTGTGCCCAAGCTGTTGCCGCTTCACCGAGACCGCGCTTTGCCATCACAATGACAGGCTGAGTTTCTGCCATATGCAGAGCGACCGTCAGGCCAGCAAGACCTGCCCCAATGATCAGAACAGGTAATTCCGAGTTAGCTTGAAAAGTGTTTAAGGGGGGTTTTGAACTAGCCATGCCCAATTCTAAAGGTAATCAGAATTGGGCACCCCTATCAACGCCCAGTAAACACACTATGCTACCGTTTCATTAGTTCCATAACCCACTAACTTTGCAGCATGCCCACCTTTGCTAAGCTTGACTGCGCAGTATTTAAATCCTGGGATCTTACCGAATGGATCTAGTGCTGAGTTTGTAACCAAGTTCGCGGCAGCCTCATAGTAGGCAAATGGAATAAACACAGCGCCATGTGGAGTGCCATCATCCCTGCGTACATGAATACTTACCTCGCCTCTACGAGACTCAACAGTGATGACATCACCCTCAATAACGCCTAGTTGGGTCATATCCTCACCATTCATCGATACAGTGGCCATAGGCTCAATCGCATCCAATACGGTTGCGCGACGCGTCATACTGCCCGTATGCCAATGCTCCAATTGACGACCGGTAATTAAGACAAAAGGATATTCCGTGTCAGGACGCTCATTAGCCGGAATAATATCGGCCGGCACAAGCCTAGCTTTTCCGTCAGCGGTTGCGAAATGGTCATCGAACACAATGGGTCTACCTGGATCTTCAGGGGATAGGCAAGGATAAGTAACGCTTGATTCCCTCTCAAGACGCTCCCAGGTAATGCCTTTAATAGTGGCGTGCATGGCCTTGCGCATTTCTTCATAGACTTCGGCAACACCATCATCTGGACCTTGATAATTCCAGTTCAAGCCCATACGTTTGGCAATTTCTTGAATGATCCACAAATCAGGCTTGGCATCCCCTGGAGGATCTATAGCTTTCTTACCCAACTGAACCATGCGGTCGGTATTGCTTGCCGTGCCAACCTTCTCAGGCCAAGCACTTGCAGGCAAGACCACATCGGCAAGAAGCGCGGTCTCAGTCATGAAAATATCTTGAACCACTAAGTGCTCTAAAGAGGCTAAAGCATGGCGAGCGTGATTTAAATCAGGATCACTCATCGCTGGGTTTTCACCTTCGATATACATGCCACGAATCTTGTCTGGATCACTATCAGGGGCGGTAATCTTGTGCATGATTTCAACAACGGTATAACCAGGCTTTCTATCTAACTTAGCATCCCAGAAATTTTCAAACCAAGCATGCGCGGCATCATGGTCTACGCGTTGATAGTTAGGGAACATCATCGGTATCAAACCAGCATCACTAGCGCCCTGGACATTATTTTGACCGCGCAATGGATGCAAACCTGATCCAGGCTTGCCAATTTGGCCAGTAATAGTTACCAGAGCAATTAAGCAACGGGCATTATCTGTACCGTGAACGTGTTGACTAACGCCCATGCCCCAGAAAATCATCGCGGACTTGGTAGTAGCAAATTCACGCGCAACCTCTCTCAAGGTCTCCGCAGGAATTCCGCAAATTGGAGCCATCAGCTCAGGGCTATAGGCTACGATATTTTCTTTTAACGCATCAAAGTTATTAACGCGATTCTTGATGAGCTCTTGGTCAATTAAGCCCTCCTCAATGATCGTATAGATCATAGCGTTAAGCATTGCAACATCGGTATCGGGATTGAACTGCATCGTACGCCAAGCGTGCTTAGAAATATCCGTTTTACGCGGATCACACACGACCAATTTAGCGCCACGTTTAGCGGCATTCTTAAACCATGTTGCACCAACTGGGTGGTTGGCTGTTGGATTTGATCCAATGATCATGATCAAGCTGGCGTTTTCGACATCATTGACCTGATTACTTACCGCACCAGAGCCAACACCTTCTAATAAGGCTGCTACAGAGGAGGCATGACAAAGACGTGTGCAATGGTCTACGTTATTACTACCAAAACCTACGCGTACAAGCTTTTGAAATAGGTAAGCCTCTTCATTGCTACCTTTTGCAGAGCCAAAGCCGGCCAATGATTTAGGGCCGTATTGCCCTTTCAACTTAGAAAGTCCGCCTGCAGCCAACTCCAACGCCTCTTCCCAACTAGCCTCACGGAAAATATGAGACCAGTCCTGACGACTTTGAAGTGCTGACTCGTCCTTAGGGACGCCAGCTCTACGAATTAACGGCTTAGTAAGTCGCTGAGGATTGTGAATGTAATCCATTCCAAAGCGGCCTTTTACGCAAAGACGATTGTGATTTGCAGGGCCATCACGCCCATCAACGCTAACGATTTTTTCATCTTTAACGTTGTAGGTGATCTGACAGCCAATGCCACAGAATGGGCACACTGAGTCCACTTTGCGATCAACTACTTGGGAACCAATAAGTCCCTTAGGCATTAATGCACCAGTTGGGCAGGCTTGAACGCACTCACCACAGGCAACACAAGTACTTTCACCCATTGGATCATTTAAATCAAAAACAATTTCACTATGGGCACCATGCATGGCATAGCCAATCACGTCATTTACTTGCTCTTCTCTGCAGGCACGAACACAACGATTACATTGAATACAGGCATCCAGATTGACAGCCATTGCTGGATGCGAAAGATCAGCGACAACCTTCTTACGTCTAAGCGCTTTGAGTTCAGGTCTGACCTGAACATCCATACGCGTGGCCCAAGTGCTCAGTTCGCCATGTTGGTTTTTTTGCTCTTCTTCTTTGGTATCGCCTACCCACTTAAATCCTTCATCGGGCATATCAGATAGCAGCATTTCCAGTACGAGCTTTTGACTTTTCAGTGCGCGCTCGCTTGTCGCTTTAACTTCCATGCCAGGTGTAGCAGTGCGACAACAACTTGGTGCCAGAGTTCGCTCACCATTAATCTCCACTACGCAGGCCCGGCAATTACCATCGGGGCGGTATCCATCTTTAAAACACAAATGGGGAATATCAATTCCATGGCGTTTGGCAGCCTTAAGAATCGTCTCACCTTCATAAGAAACAATGGTTTTTCCATCTAAACTGAATTCGACGGTTTGTAGTTGAAGCTCTTTGGGATTTGTAGGTGCGTTCATATAGTGATCTTGGAATTTGTCTTGAACTTTTCGTGAAAAGATTAAGCAACCTCTTGTGGAAAGTATTTATGGATACAGCGAATCGGGTTTGGTGCCGCTTGACCCAATCCACAAATGGATGCATCAACCATTACTGTCGCTAAATCCTCTAAGGTTGTTTGATCCCAAGACTGCGCCTGCATAAGCGTAGCTGCCTTACTTGTACCGACGCGGCAAGGTGTGCATTGGCCACAGCTTTCATGTTCAAAAAAGCGCATCACATTTAAAGCAACATCTCTAGCTTGATCCTGACTACTGAAAACCACGACAGCGGCAGAACCAATGAAACAACCATAAGGCTGCAATGTATCGAAATCCAAGGGTATGTTGTTCATCGTAGCGGGCAATATGCCGCCAGATGCTCCACCAGGAAGGTAGCCATAGAACTGATGGCCTTCTTGCATGCCATCACAGTATTCATCAATCAATTCTTGAATGGTAATACCTGCTGGAGCGAGCTTGACTCCAGGATTTTTTACGCGGCCGCTAACGCTGTAACTACGCAAACCTTTACGGTCATGACGGCCATAGTCACTAAACCAATCTGGTCCGCGTTCAATAATGTCGCGCACCCAATAGAGGGTTTCAAAGTTGTGCTCAAGGGTTGGGCGACCGAAAAGACCTACCTGTGCAATATAAGGAGGACGCATACGGGGTTCGCCCCGCTTCCCTTCAATACTCTCAATCATGGCGGATTCTTCTCCGCAGATATACGCACCTGCACCACGACGCAACTCAATTAATGGCAACTGAAAAGGAGGATTGGCTATAAGCTTTGCCAACTCTACTTCAAGCAATTCTCGGCAGCCGTGGTATTCATCGCGCAAGTAAATATAACAAGCATCGATTCCAACAACATTGGCAGCGATTAATAAGCCTTCGAGAAAGCGATGTGGATCACGCTCTAAATATGTACGATCTTTAAAGGTTCCTGGCTCACCTTCGTCAATATTGACCGCCATCAATTTAGGAGCAACCTGATCTTTCACAATGCGCCACTTACGCCCTGCTGGAAAGCCTGCCCCACCTAAACCTCGCAGACCAGAATTTTCCATTGCCTTGATGATGCTATCAATACTATGCGAGCCAGAATGGATGGCTTTGGCCAATTTATAACCGCCACTAGCTAGATAAGACTCATAGCCAACGTAATCTGGTGAAACGACTTGATCTTGGCCTTGAGCTGAAACACCTTTCTCCACCCTAGATACCGGATCAAAACAAGCGTCGCCTGTTGCAAGAGGATGAATAGTCATCCCGTTTTTCACGGCTGCTTCGACTTTTTCTAAAGTAGCAAAAATAACAGGGTACTGATGAACTACAGCAATTGGCGCTTGCTCACAACGTCCTACACAAGGAGCGGCGATTATTTTTACATTTGGATTGTCCAAAATTGCCGGTAATTTAGCCAATAAGTTTTGAGCACCGGCTAACTCACAAGCAACACCATCGCAAACTCGAATGGTGATATCCGCTACTGAATCATTGCCACGCACCACTTCAAAATGGTGGTAGAAGGTTGCCACTTCATAAACTGCAGCCATAGGCAAGTTCATGTCTTTGGCCAAAGCAACCAGATGACGATCATGTAGAGCTCGATACTCATCGTTGAGTTTATGCAAATACTCAATCAATAAATCGCGGCGATGGGGAGCTGGTCCAATAAGCTGACGAACCTCAGCAAGGGACTCATCATCTGCCTGACGACCTTTAAGCTTGCTTTTACGTCGAATGGTTTCCCTGAGATCATCAGCGCTTGCAACGGCTACGGACTGGATCTCTGCCAAGGATTTGGGGTGATTCATATTATTTGGTCTCTAATTTCTAGTTATTACTGCCAATCCCCCTACCAATACTTGGGTAAGGGTTCCGCCATGCCACTCTAATGGTGTTCTACTGGCTTTGCTAAGCATAAAGGACGATACAAATCTTTGCTGACGACTCACTGGTTTTTACAATAAAAAACCCGCTCTATTAGCTCAAACAATAAATATAGGGTTTACCCTAAATAAGTGATGGTGATGGACGATCGCCAGGGGGTAATGAATAATCTAAATTACGCTCACGAACACGAGCCCTGAAACAATCTTCATAACCAGCACTGCCAACTTGCCATCCAATTGAGGTGCAATCATCTTTAGCCGCTGACTCCACGGTTCCGCAGCCAGATAAAGAGACCACTGCCAAAACTGGAAGTGCGATAAGTAAAGGTAATTTTGTTAATTTCATATCCCAAGTCTACTTGATTCTGAGATCAACTTCGAGTGGTATTCCCTCTTTTTCCGCTTTAACAGTTTTGGTCTCAACTACCTGAATTCGGCTATCCAATGAAGGATGGTTTTTTACCAGCAAGTCTTTAGCCAATTTAGCCCGATTGACGCCTAGAGTGTGGAGATCATTCTCAGTAATAACCATGCTGGCAATGAGCTCCGATCTTAATTGCTCGTTACGAGCCTGGTTATCGGGAAGGGTTAATAGACGTTGGCCCAACTTAATGCGCCCTACATATTGAGCATAAGCAGCCTTTAAGGCTGAGGCAATTTTGGGGTCCGATAAGTTTGGCAGATCAAGCGCCTCACCTGGAAGCAATTTAATGTCAGCGTCATTAAAAATAGCAGCGTCAGCCATTGCCCTCGCAAGCTCTTGCTTATCCAATATGGGGTCATAGGTTCCGACGACATCTAACGTAGCATTGGGTCGGTTAGACAAATACTCCCCATACTTTTCCATTCGATCTTGATCTTCTGGCAAAAATGCCACTTCGCCAGGAACGGCGCTGATGCCGCCATCTCCGCTCATACCCAATATTGAAGCTAAAACACGAAATGGTGCTGTAGTTACATTGGCAAACACATTGCTAAGGGCCTGCCATACCAAGCCAGTAGCACTAAAATCTGGCGCATCAACATTGCCTGCAATCTGAATAGCAACATCAATAGTGTTGTCACTATCCTCAAGCAATGCGATTGCCAAACCAAGGGGTAACTTATTGCCCTGAAAATTCGGAACCTCGTCACCCAATTCCACGTTTTTAATGATGATTTGATTGTTACCCGTTAATTCACCATCCTTGGTGCGGTAATTCAAATTAAGACTTAAACGTCCAGCCGCTATTTGATAGCCAGCAAAGGTCATTACCGGTGGGTTGAAAGCGGTAAGCGGTAAATTCTTAAAATTCATACTGAGATCATTATTCCGACGGGGATCATTAAAAGCAGCCTGCCCTTTACCCCTCATGGAACCAGTTTGAGCAATCACTCCATCAAACTCCATGGATGCCATCTGATTCGGGGTATTGCCAATACCCAAAAATGTACCGTTAAATCTCCTGATATCAACTTTAAAGTTCGGGCGCATTACAAAATCTGAAAAGTGCACATTGCCTTCGCGTAATTTCACGGTATGCACTTCAAATTGGAATGGTGTTTGGACTTCGTTTTTCAAGGTCTTGTGAGCTGCATCACTACTGGCAGATATCGCAGAATCTTTTGAAAATAAACGCCTGAAATTACTAAAGCCTTTTTCATCAATATCAAATCGTAAGCTTGGCTCACTCACCATCACTTGATCAATTAATAAAGCCCTCCCAGACTGCGGCGAGCTTTTATATTCAAATTGATTCAGGTCGATATTTTTTGCATTTAATAATGGTTCCTTTTCTCCAGCTTCAAGGATCGATAAATCTACAAGATGGAGCTCTCCAGAAACTAATTGACCCTGTGCACTGACCTTGATCATTACTTCCGCGTTCATCTCCCCGCCTTGACTAAGCAAGTCTTTGTTTGCAGGGATTAAGGGAATGAAGGCTTGTAGAGGTAAATGCTCCACCCTTACCTTTCCATCGATCGTCTTGAATTTTGAGTGGATATCCCAATGCGATTGAATGGAGCCGCCATCCAATTTGAGGTTCAATTGAACGCCCAAAACATCCATCTCGGGGTTATCCAGACTTCCGCTCATCAGGACGTGATTAAACGATATTCTTTTTCCAACTCCAGGTACCAGGATTTCAAGGGCACCGAGATTGAGGTCATATTGACCACGCACTCCATTGACCACACCATTTTTATCGTAGTTAGCCACCTCAAGTAACTCTATTGAAAAAGGTTTTAAAGCCTCTTTTAATTGATTGCTTGCGTCACTTAATTCTAAGGTTGCATCTACAACCTTAAATTGATCTACAGAAATCTTAGGAGAATTTTGGGAGCCACCAACATCTTCAGAAGAGTTGTATTTATTTATAGCCTCAATAAACTCTTGCCAATTCCATGCAATTTTTTGGTTATTGGATTGTCCATTTACTGCGCGCCGCTCTAAAAGGAGCTTAGGTTGATTAAGGGTGATTTCATCAAAGCCAATCTCCCCTACTACTAAGCGTGACCACTTTAAATCAAAGATGGCATCTTTGAGCTCAAGTAATTTTTCACCATTGCGTTTAGCCAAATGCAATCGGCTAACTTCAAGACGTAAACGTAAGGGGGAGATTTTTAAATCTTGATAATCAATTTCATATCCAATGGCTTGCCCATAACTGAGGATCTCTTTTTTAATGAGGCTAGGCATCCAAAATTGTGCGATGCCCCAAAAAATTCCTGTCAGAAAGACAAAAATGAGCCCAGCTCGTAATAACCAGCGCTTGATTAGGGCAAATTTAGCAAAGGGCATTTTTATAACTTCAATCAAGTGATGAATAAATTATCACCCAAATATCAGAAATTAAGCCGGCGGAAAGCCTACTTTTTGCTGCCAGAGATTCGTAAATGCATGGATTACAGGAGTCTCATATACGCCAGCGACGGTAAAGGGCTCATTCTTTAGCCACTCTTGTGCCGATGAGCGATCAGGAAAATCCATCATCAATAAACTTCCAAGAGTGTTCTGCCCATCATCCGAAGTTAGTGGACCGGCAAACGCCATTTGATCCGCAGACTGCGCGAGATAAGCGCGATGAGCTGGTCTTATCGTGGTGCGTAACTCTGCTGTTCCAGGGCGATCCATCAAAAGAATCATAAAAATCATCATCTCTCCTTATTATTTATTTTCGCATTACAAATAAAAAACCCCAGATCTCATCTGGGGTTTTTGAGTACCTGCTTTGACTTTACTTCAAAATTACCAGCGTTGCTGTAGCTCGTGCACCCCAACCTGATGGGCCACCAGGGGTATTGCTCACGTAATACATGGGACCGGCACCAAAAGAAAGCGGTACGCCATCAAAGACTTCTAATTTAGATACCCCGACATACAAAGGATTTGATGTACGGTGAGAGTCGTAGTTGTACTGAGCTTCCATGTTGGCCGCAAAGGTCCAAGCATCCTTATTGGTAAAAGCCACAAAGGGCTGACCATAAAGGTTGTTTTGAGTGCCGTAGCTTGGGTTACCACCCATATTCCAGGATTGATAACCGAGTAAGCCATAGGTCCAAGGGCCGTCACGATTAAGAACCACTGCCGTAACACCTGCACCGGTTTGTTGCGAACCAAAGTGACCGCTATTGCCTGAAGGAGATTGGGCATAAGGACCAATACCCCAAATCCAAGAAGAATTGGTATTGGGCGCATAAAAAGACTCTAGGGTGACACTAGCTATGCCATAGCCTGAGTAAGCTTGGCCGTTAGCCCCTTGAATACTGACTTCTCTGGCACCAGCCACAATTGGCCGAACAATAAAAGTATCACCGCCACCCAGATTAAAAGGTGCTACTGGCTGGAATAAGAGCGTTTGTTCTGAGCCACCTTGATTCTTACCTAAGCCACGACTGAATTCATACTGCAAAGGCAGTGAAATCATATTCGCAATTGGGTTTGATAATTTCTTGGCGATATCGACTGAGTCGACTGGGGCTGCGGTAGTGCTTACGACCCCAGTTTTAATCGCATCAGCTGTAGCGGCGCGAGTGCCAATCTCTTGCGCTATTGCTGGAGCGGCAATCGCTGTAGACAACAGTAAAGTGCAAAGTAGTTTGAGCAAAGTTTTCATAAAAAGCACTTTTTTAATCATTAGAAATTAAAGCTAACAGCTAACTGTGGGCCTTTGAAGGTAGTCTTTTGCAAAAGCGCGCCACCAGTCATGTCGTAGTAGAGCTCACGATAAGTAAGTGAAACATCTACCCATTTTTCAATGGTTTTACCAACGCCAAGCACTGCCTGCCAAGTCATGTTGGTCGTGCCGCCGCCACCACCGATGTCAGCATAAAAAGGGATATACCAAGTAGAGTCAGCAATACGGTAACGACCTTTAAAGCCCGCAATCGGATCAGTAGTCGAGATGGATTTAGAGTCGCTAGCATGCAATGAGTGGCCGTCGGCCGATAAAACCAAACCAAGGGTAGCGGTCATTCCAATATTACGAACACCGACTAAACCATCGACATAAGCATCTTGATTATTCAAGAGCGTGTAGGTAGCTGCACCAGTCAGAATAGTTTGTTGCAATGTAGTGGAGTCAGCGAGTTTGGCTGGTATAGCTCCAACAGATGTTGGCACGGTAACAGAAGTGCCACCTGTAGTTTGCAAAGTAGCCGTTACCAAATCTCCCATAATCCCCCAGCTACCGTAATGCGCTTCTGCTGCAATCATTCCGCCAGATTTAAGATCACCTAGAATGTTGCTCGTTGAAAGCGCTGCGGTATTAAGATAGCGATCGTTAAAAAAGAGGGTTGAACTAATGCCAGGAGCCCACAGGTATGGCGTCACAGAAAAGCGCCATTCGTCTGAGGTTTGAGGAATCGGCGTGAGACCTTCATCGGCGTGGGCGAACTGAGAAAGAAGCAATACGCAGACAAGGGCTAGGAGTTTTGAAAGTTGAATCATGGGCTTTACCGTTGAGGTCTTAAAAAAATTCAATGCTGATATTAAATACTGGTAACAAAGAGCACATACAGATACCACACATACAAAAACCACCCGAGGGTGGTTTTGTTAGTACTTATGGCGAAGAGGCGTCTATTAAACTGCCCCTCACTACAGGCGCAATTGTACAGCAAACCCCCAAACTGTATACCTTTGAGGGCAGCGCCATTAAAGAGGATGACCAAGTCAACAGAGGGGCAAAAGAGCTTCGTAACCGTGACAAGCCGAACCACTATGCAGACCCTGAAAATAAGGGTTTATACCTCCAAGCTATCAATATCCACAATATTCGCCCCCTTATGGGGTCCTCTCAAAATGCGGTACATCCACAAATCCCTTGAAATTCCCACCCCATCTGTTTTTGGGATTCAGACTTTCCCAATACTCACCTACCCTACGAATTAACTCTTTGTCCCAAACCAACTTTCCTTTCCAGAAGAAGTTCAGATCTATAGCGCAGCGCCTTAGGTGGTTACTGTTCATCGTCTTTGATCTGCCGCTCTTGAAATAAATCTGCTGTTGTTCTGGTGATCTCCACAGTTCCCCACCAGTAATCACCCAACCTTCAGCATTTGCAAACTCAATTAAGCGACTGACGTCAATTAAGAATGCAGCCTGCTCCGCTACAAGAGCACTTACTTGGGTGCTTAGCTGGGTGCTAATCTGCGTACATGCCTGCGTGATCACGTCGCCCGCTCCTTTTGAAGGTTGCCCTGCATGCGCATTTCAAAGATCTTCTCAGCCGACCTGCCTCCAAAATAGGCAAGCATCACTAACTGCCCCCACTCCCCGAGGAGCCTTACATAAGCTTCGTTGATATCGATCCCCATGGCTGATAACAATGCAAAGAGTAAATAGGCTGTAAGTATGTAGACCAGCGTTCCTGGCCGAATGTTCTTAGATAGCCTGGAATCGCTACCCATATCTGACTGCCAGCGCACAGTGGAATTTTGTTCGGAAGCTCGATGCATTTGAGCAAGAAGTTTAGATTCTTCTATTTCGAGTTCTTTTTGTTTGAGCGTGTATTGCAATAGGAGCTGCTCTTGTTCGATCTCTAGCTGCTTGAGTTTAATGAGATCTTCCTGACTAGGGTTGTCCGGAATGCGCACCCCAATCTTGCTCTCGATGAACTCTCTACCTTTGGCTTGTACTGCGCCCGCCAGCAGGCCAAGGCCATTGACGGCTAAGGTTTGCACTAGAGAAGTAATGATTGGCAGCATGTTTTGATCTTTTCATTGGATGCTTTAATTGAGAAATTCACCGCCCTGTATGCTGTGTACAACTAGAGAATGTTGGCAGTAGGCACAATGACATGCGCCTACTAGCCTTAAGCACTGCAAACATCCACAGTCACATTCAAACAAGGTGTAACCGTAAGTAAGTCTTCTCGCTACGAGCGCTTCTTGCCTCCTTTACTTTCTACTTCTATTGGCTTTACTGGCTTATCTTGTGACTGGTCTTTTTCGGCCATCAATCCTTGGACGATCTCCATGAGGCGATCGCCGTCGTCTTCACCAAATACCTTAGCCACCACTTCATGGCCATACTTTGCACAGAGGCGGTCGTACTCCTGTTCTAGAGTAATGGTGGTTTTACCGACTCTCTCAAAGACGGTGACATTCTCACGCCCAAAGAGGTTTCGCAAGATGTTGGTCTCATAGGGCGGTACATGAACATGAATAGTCGTAAAGGCATCTCGACGCACAACGGCTTCGACTTCTTTGATTTGAAAGTCGCTGTGAATGAGGGCATAGTTGCTCATGGTGTCAACGTTGTTGATAGTGTTAATGGTATTAATGGTGTTCTGCATTCCATTTTCCTTATTGAATCGCCAGTACTGCATGGGCATTGGCGCGTGAGATGGATAAGGCGCAGCGTAAGTTCACCATGGCGTACATCGCCAAGGTATCGTGCGGGCGTATTGGGGCAACGATATCCAGGTCGTCATCGCGTAACTTCATGAATCTCGTGTTTAGGAAGTAACAGCGCTTACTCCATTCCACAGTTCGATTCGCCATCGCATCTAACTCATCAAACTGAGGATCCCAGACAATCTCTACGCCTTTAAAAGCCAGGCCTGTGTTGACGCCCGCCCCTACTCCGGCATCGATGTATTTGGTTTCTCCAGATCCAGCAATATGAGTAACGGTGACTTGCTTACGGTAGGTATCAATGAACTTGCCACCCGCGATGATGAAATCTGGACTTCCGCCATGTTTAATACATTGGCGCCAAGCGGTCTCCATCTCCCCCACTAAGTTTCCTGGAGTAGTTGAGGCGATATCTTTGCTTGCGTAGTTACGCCAGTAACTCGCTTTGGCTCGGTCTATTCCCCCTACGGTCCCAGAGTCTGGAGCCAGACTTACCAGACTATCTAGACCTACTAAGGTATCGGCCCCATGGGAGCCATCACGGTGGAGCTCTAGGTCTAACTTGTTCAGAAAGCCTTCTCTTAAGACCTCTAACTGCTCGTCCAAGAGATTGATGAGCTGTACGCGCTCGTTGTATTCCAGCTGAAAGCCTCGCGCACCACCTTCCCTGACTTTGATGCCATTACTAAAGAGGCGGTCATAGTCGATATACAAGCCATCTACTGCTCTACGCCATGGGAAGGAGGCTTGCTCAGTGGTATTGCGTTTATTGAACTTGACCGTCTCTTCGCCAAAGGCCCAGCTAAAGTTACTACCGTGCTCTTTACGGATATTTTCTACGACGTTTTGTTTTGCGCCTAGAAGGCTTTTTCGGCCTTCCATGAGTTTTTTAAGGAACGGTCTTTCTACGGCGATTTGGTCAACTGGTAAGTTGCGCAGGTATTCATCCAAGGAGACCTTGGCTAATTCTTGCAAGTCTGTATTTGAAATTGGCATATGCCACCCCCTATCAATATTGATGAATGTGTTTGCCTCATACCGATTGATAGAGCGTGAACCTATCTATTGCTACGCTACTGATCGCGACTTCAGTCATGACGCGGCGGTGTAAAGCGGTGGTGTAAAGCTCTAGCTTGAGGGTTTAGCTCGCGCTAGTGAGATTGATTATTGGGGGAATTGGTGCGGGTATGGAACAAATCTGGGATTTATGTTGAACTTACCGAGTTAATCGCTTTAAACCTTTATATCCAATGTTTCTTTGGGCCACCTTGGACATAAGAAGAGTGTTCTTCAGTGTTGACCGTTAAAGGTTATCTAGACACCTCTGGGATAAATTAGATTGAAGGGATTGCCCTGTGAAAAGGCGGGGAGACTCAATCATCAAAGATCCCCATGAGGTGATGACGTGCCGCTCAAATTATGTATAAATGATGGTGATCGGCCAAATCGAACGCTTAGGGCAAAGAAAAAGCCACTCCGAGGAATGGCTAATGACAAAATTGACTATGCTGGCAATGCTGGCAATGCGTTACGTTAGCCTTTACTGGAAAACTACACCAGCATCAATATACAACCTGGTCGGATAATGAAATTGAGCCAGTCAAATCATTAACGATATATCCAAAACTTCCACTAGTAGCTACTGATCCATATTTAAGCTTCAAGTTTTGAGTACTTGCATCCGCCAACACTACCTTGTCAGTACGCCCGAAAGAACATGAACTACCCGAGACGGGGGAGCAGTAATAAGCGCCTAGAAAGTACTTTCCTCCCGACTCTATGGGTAATACTTTTTCTAGGCCACCTGTTAGAGGGCTAAAGGCCTGAAATCCTGTAATGGTGAAGGGTGTAGTAGAACCCGATGGAATTGGATAACTTTCTTCAACCAATAAAAATCCAGGGGAATAAGTGATGACCTTGGTGTTGGGGTCAACAACAGGACGGTAGGCGGATATTAAATAGCGTCCGTAAGCAGTAGAATTTCCTGTCTTGGGTGCCGTTTGATCGGGAACCATTGATACCGAATAATTAACGCCTTCAATATAAATCCATTTATTTGCTGCTGTTAAAGATACATTCCAATTTGGTGCTGTGGCCTGGTTTAGAGTCACACCATCCGAAATAGCGTCATAGCATTTGGTAGTTGTTACTTGCACATTTTTATCATCATAGATTTTGCATCCTCCACTTTGATAAGCAGCCAGTACAAAATCAAAATCATTACTTACCGTTGCCGCGTAGGGTGTCGTAGCTTGTGGATCCGAAACCGTTGAAGTTAACGGTGGTATAGCGCTGCCAGGTAGGAGGCTATCTTGATAAAACTTCACGTAACTTGCGACAAAACCGTTTAAGCCGGAATAGTGACTGGCAAAATAAGAACTGCTAGCGCCATATGTTGTAGTGTTGGCAGCATAAGCATCGTTGAATTGACTTAAGATCGATGGAAAATAGACCGTCAAACCAGTAGCGATGCTATCCGAACTTAGGTTGGTGGCGTTTTTATAGACGACTGCAGCTTGGATCGCATTTGCCAGTGCGTTTCCAGAGCTAGTCACAGCAGGGTAATCCGCTCCACCCACCTTGACGCCATTCACCACATTCTGAGTAAAAATCATCATGTCAACTAAATCATAAAATTGCCCAAACAAGGCGGAGCTCATCCAATCAAGGGAATGTAAGCGGGCTTGAGCGATTTGCTTCCATACAGAAGCATCTAAAGTAATTCCATTTAATGCCTGTGCGAAGGCATTTGTTGCATCGATCACAGTTTGAATTTTCGAAAGATCTACTACCGATAAGGTAACGGTCTGTTCCGTAGAATTATTCTCAATTTGGGTAGTGGTCATTTTCTTGACATAAGAATCGACAATTACTGTGCCGACCTGCAGACCATTGGCAGAGGGATTGCGCGTTATATAGTTCAGAAAATCGGTGTACGCCCAACTCCCTCCAGGCTCCACATCTTCAGAAGAAACCATGTATTTTGCAGGGGCTATCAAGCTAGCCGCCACTTCAGATGTTGCCATCAAGCAAGCATCAAAACCAATGATTTCAAATTGAACCCCCTTGGCTACAGAAACTTGCTGAAATACATTGCCAATTTGCGCTGTCGGAATAGAATTTTTTGTAATCTCATCAGGACCAATACCAAAATTAACACCGGCACCATGAGACCACATCACCACAATATATTTTGTCGCAGGATAGTTAGTGACACCCCATTGCACAAAATCATTCAAAGTCTGCTGATTGCCCATGTTGTGACTGGCATCAGATACATTATCTGGACCGAGATCCCCGCCAGGCACAAGAGCAATTGAGCCCTGTCGAACGCTGTAGCGCTGAATGTTCTTCCAGTTAATGCTTTCCGGACTACCTACTGCAGCATTAACGGCTGGAAGTTTATCTGCACCGCCTGTCTGAATCACGACATTCATATTCGCAGTACTACCCACAGCCATCATCTCTTTAATGTTATCGGATGCTGCCGCATATTTGCTTTCTAAATCCGATCCATTCATGTAAACCAGAACTGTTGTGTTGGAGTTAGAGGCAACACTACTGGCGCTCCCACTATCATTTGACCCACCACAGCCAAATAACATCGCAGATGTTCCTAACGTGATTATGGCCAACAATAAACCGGAAAAGCGTCTGGTTTTTCCATAAAGATGCATTCTTATATACCCTATATCTAGATTCAATCATTACTGATTCATGAGCTTGCAGCTAAAAATCTCACCACCTAGGGTCAGGTTACACGCAACAAATGCTAATTCTTTATAAGGGCTTGATCTACATCAATGATGAACCATTTATTTATTATCAAAAATATAATTTTATTAAATTGAGTGTCTTTTAACGGGCTTCAATTTCAACCCATTTCTGCCGGCCGATCCATCAGAGACCAAATTCTTGATGCTACCGGGTCTACTACCTCGGCAACACAGACCTCTTGATCATCCCAGCCTTTTAGCCAGTTCACCACGGTCAGAGCTTGCCTTGGCATAAAACTTTTTGAGTCCCGGGCAAAGGTAATTTAATCCTGCCTCCCCCTCCGGTGTTTTTGTGAAACGGTTTTTCGGGCATTCGCCCCAGCACAACTCCAGATAGGTGCAGGATATGCAGTATTTAGGCAGACTATCACTCTTGGCGTAAGCGAATTTCTTCTGCCGCTCTGAAAACGCCAGATCACCTTCATGTACTTCAAGGATATTGCCTAACTTGTATTCTGGATAGACGAAGTGGTCGCAGCTATATAAGTCACCATTGTGTTCGATCGCCAGCGCCTTGCCGCAAATGCGTCCGCTGACACATTTCTGTGGGCCATGACCGAACATCAATGAAATGATGTTCTCGAACTGGTCGACGAACACACGCCCGTAATCCCGCTTGAGCCATTCATCCCATACCCGCGTCAAAAAATATCCCCAATCATCGGGTAACACGGACCAGTCAGTGACGCCAGGCAGATTTGACCAATCCCACTGGCCCGGTGCTACAGAACGGAAATCATCCGGCTCTAAACCAGGAATAAATTGAATGATGTGTGGTCGTACCTCATCACGTAAAAAGCGATAGACGTCAATTGGTCGACGTGAATTACTGCGATTAACAACGCACAAGGCATTAAATACTATCCGGTGCTTGTGCAATAACTTGACTGCCGCCATCACTCGTGTAAAGGTTGGTTTACCACCTTTGCTGTAGCGATAAAGATCATGCAGTTCAGCAGGCCCATCAATCGAGAGACCAACGAGAAATTTATGCTCAGCAAGGAAAGCGCACCACTCATCGTTTAGCAAAATACCGTTGGTCTGGAGATCATTCTTGATGCGCTGGCCTGGTTTTTGGTATTGCTTCTGAAGCGCTACGACGCGTTGAAAAAAATCGATACCCATCAGCGTTGGCTCTCCGCCCTGCCAACTAAAAATCACCTCGTCGCCACCTTGCGCTTCAATGTATTGCCGAATGTGGGCTTCTAACAGTCCATCACTCATTCGCGGCGCCTGAGGCTGGTGCAGCAAGTCTTCTTTATGCAGATAAAAACAGTAAGCACAATCCAGATTGCAATGCGCACCACTCGGCTTCACCATCGTATGAAAGCGATAGAAATCACCGTCGGTCAATTTGGGAAGTTGAAGTGTTGGTTGAATCGTCATCGCTAGTAGATAAATTAAAAAGAAGACAAAGTGATGGCGCTCATTCTGTTAATACTTTCTTGAACACAGCTTCCTTTTGCGCGTCCTGCGCAGCGGTTTTCTCAGCAGTTTTGGCTGAGCTCACCGATACGGTGACTTTGCCCAACTTGCCCGTGAACTTGTGTGGAGCTGGGGTGCCATAGTTCTCAACAACCGGGGTTTCACCATCCTCGCCGACATCGACACCCTCATCAGCGGAGTAGAAGCCAGGCTGGGTTCGTTCGATGCGACCTGTGCCAACCTTTTGGTCATTGATAAACAGGCTACCGACACCACCTTTACCCAAGCCACCGCCATCGTAAGCAAACTCAAAGCGCAATATAGACTTGCCAATCGGCAGCGGTTTGCTCGCAGTAACGGTATAACGCTGCATTCCAAGGAAGTTATAGTTATAGGTAGGCTTGCCGTCCTTCAAGTAGAGACTCCAACCGCCAAAGCGACCAGCCTGAGCAATGATGACACCATTAGCATTACTCTTTGGCACTTCGACTTCGGACGTAACCATATAAGACTGATTCTTCAAATTGAGAAAAACGTTCTCAGACATGCCAGTCATGCCATCGTAAACAGTCAAGGAAGTGCGTCCTTCAAGTAGGTCTGGCCGTCCCACATTAGAGGCAATCATCCGCTCGAACAGTCGATCATCTAGAGGCAAAATGGGATACTTTTCCGTCTGAGCCATAAAGACCTGTTGCATTTCCTTGAGCTTGGCTGGTTCTGATTTAGCTAGATCATTATTCAAACTAAAATCGTTACGTGTGTCGTATAACTCCCAAGTATCACCCTCTAAACTTGCCCGCGGCTTAGCTTCCCAAGGTGCCTTGTGTACCGTTCCCGCTAACCAGCCATCGTGATAGATAGCACGATTACCATAGATTTCAAAGTATTGCGTCTTGTGTCGATCTTGCGCCTTACCTTCGTTCAGTGTGTACGCCATACTGACACCCTCAATGGGTGTTTGTGGCACACCATTGACTTCCTTCGGCTCTGGCAAACCCGCCACTTCCAGAATGGTTGGCGCGATATCAATCAGATGATGCCATTGGGAGCGTACCTCCCCTTTTGCCTGGATACCCTTAGGCCAATAAATAGCTAGGCCATTGCGTGTACCGCCATAACTCGAAGCCACTTGCTTGACCCAAGTGAAGGGTGTATTGCCAGCAACCGCCCAACCGGCAGCATAGTGACCATAAGATTGTGGACCACCCAACTCGTCATAGTGCTTCAGAACATCTTGGACCGATTCCTGCACGCCGTTGAAGTAGGTCATCTCGTTGAATAACCCATTCTGACCACCTTCAGCGCTAGCACCGTTATCACCGAGCATATAAAAGACCAAAGTGTTATCCAATTGCCCCATTTCTTTAAGGGTATTGATTAGCCTGCCAACTTCATAGTCGGTATATTCAGCAAATCCCGCGAATACCTCCATCTGGCGAGTGAATAACTTCTTCTCGTCAGGACTCAAGGTATCCCAATCCTTAATTGCCTCTGGCTTGGGTGCTAGCTTTGTGCCTGGTGGCACAACGCCCAACTGAATTTGACGAGCTAATGTTTCCTCTCGAATCTTGTCCCAGCCCTGATCGAACTTCCCTTTATATTTAGCGATCCATTCCTTGGGCACTTGGTGTGGGGCATGCGTAGCGCCAGGTGCAAAGTACATGAAAAAAGGTTTGTCTGGCGTCAGCGATTTTTCCGAACGAACCCACTTGATCGCCTGATTAGTCATGTCGGTCATGAAGTGATAGTTTGGGTCTGGAGGCACCTCAATCTTGGTCAAGCCATCATAAATTGCTGGCGCCCACTGATTGGTTTCACCGCCCATAAATCCGTAGAACTTATCAAAGCCACTACGCGTCGGCCAGCGATCAGTAGGCCCAGAGGGGCTTGTTTCCCAAGCGGCAGTTTCGTGATTCTTGCCAAAGTGTGCCGTTGAGTAACCGTTGTAACGCAAAGTCATGGCAAGTGGCGCAACACTTTCTGGGCGTTTGCCAGTTGCACCAGGAAAGGCCGTAGCCGTTTCTATGATCGACGATGTATTGGCCGTATGATGGTTCCGGCCAGTGAGTAGCGCCATCCGACTCGGCGAACTCAAGGCCGTAGTGTGAAACTGGTTATAGCGTAAGCCATTGTCAGCTAAGAGATCAGCTGTTGGCATATTGATCGGACCACCAAATGCGCTTGACTGTCCAAAGCCCATGTCATCGATCAACACAATCAGGACATTGGGTGCACCTGCTGGCGCCTTGACATTGAAAGTTTCGGGCGGAGTAGCATTGCGCACATCGAGCACAGTGCTAAGTGGATATTGCGGCTCATGAATTGGTAATCTAGTGCGATCTGGGGCTTGTGCCAGCGCGGTGACAGCGCACATCGACCCAAAGGTAAGACCTAGCAGCGAGTAAATGGCGTTACGTTTCAAGGCGCTCCCCCTTAATTCGTTATACTTTTTAATCATACTCCTCATCATCAAAAATTTGGTGACTTCGCTTCCCAATACAAGATTAATCTTTCCATTTGAAACCATCAAACCTAAATAAATCTATACAGGCATTAACGACATCTGCGTCATATTTTTTGCCTGCGCCTTGATGAATTTCATTTAGGGCGGCTTCTAAACCCAACTTTTCCCGATAAGGGCGTCTTGCCGTCATAGCCTCCACTACATCTGCTACCGCAAGAATGCGCGCCTCAATCAGAATGCGATCTCCCTTTAATTGATTTGGGTAGCCTGTACCATCTAATCTCTCATGGTGCTGATAAATGATCTGCGCCAATGGCCAAGGCGAATCTAGATCCTTTAAGGCCTCATAGGCAAATTGGGGGTGTTGACGAATGATCGCTTCCTCTGAAGGCGTGATCTTAGCGGATCTGTTTAATATCTCCACCGGAACATTGAGCTTGCCTAAATCCAGAATCATCCCTGCCAACTGGATGCCCATCACCGACAAATCTGATAATTTGAGTTTTTTTGCAATGGCAGCTGCTAATTGGGAAACTTTACGCTGATGACCTATTGTGTAAGGGTCGCGTACTTCAATGGTGGTGGCAATAATTTCAACCAATCCGGCTAAAGTCTTTCCTACGACATGGGTGGACATCAAATCTCTTAGCTGATCATTCATGACTTGCATCCTTTTTCCACGCTCATCAACCTCTCGCAAGGCAAAACAAATAATAGAAGCGGCTATAAAGTAAGTGATCAAACCCACCGCCTGCTCTAAATTCAATACCTTAAATACATTTAATGGGGGTAACAAAAATAGATACGCTAAGGCACCAGCAAATAGCATGCCAATCATGGCGAGCCTAAATCCACACAACAGAACTATGAGCGCTATTGCTGGATAAAAAGTGGAGTAAATCACTCTCCCGCTGGGCGGCAATAAAACCATTCTCAAACCAAAGGCGCCACCTATGATCAACAAAGCAAAAATCATCTGCGATAGTGCGGTTTTAGGCCTAGGTATATGCAATTTAATCGTGCTCATAAATGATCCCCTTCATGCGATTGCGCGTCTGATCCGGGAGCTTTATCAAATAAAAATCCATCCTCAAAGACTTTTAGGCAGGCATCTACAACAGTCTCATCAAACAGGATGCCGCTTCCTTGCTTAATGAGTGCTAGAGCGACATCCAATCCAGGGGAAGCTCTATAAGGCCTGTGACCCGTCATCGCCTCGACCGTATCGGCTACGGCCAAGAGGCGCGCCTCAAAAATAATTTCGCCATCTTTAATTTGATTTGGGTAACCAGTACCATTTAAGCGCTCATGGTGTTGCAAGATAATCTGCGCAATAGGCCAAGGAAACTTCATGTGCTTGACTACATCAAAACCAGCTTGGGCATGATGACGAAGCATCGCCGATTCAAAAGAGCTTAATGCGCCGGGTTTAGTGAGGATTTCCGAGGGAACGGCAATCTTGCCAATGTCATGAATTTTGGCGGCAAAACGAATCCCTTCAATCACATGAGGGTTAAGCTTGAGCTCTTTTGCAATCGCTACCGCTAATCTAGACACCCGAATTTGATGACCCGCGGTAAAAGAATCTCTTGTTTCAACTAAAGTAGAAAAGGCATTGGCCATGTCATCATAGTCATCGACACCTAGCGCTTCAAATTTAGGCTGTGAGTTTTGATTGTCCGATTGCCTGATCAGGCATTGAATGATGTTGTGATGATCCAAATCATAGGCCCTAGCCGTAAATTCCACGGGAATCTCTTGGCCACCCTTAGACAGCAAGGGCAGATTGTTATAGCGTATAGATCCATGAGTTTTAAGGACTTTAAAAGCTGCTAAAGCTGCCGCTTTGTCCTTAATCATTCCGATTTCCCATAACTCTTTACCAACGAACTCTTCCCTAGAAAATCCCGTTAAGTGAACAATAAAGGGGTTGGCATCCTCAATCAATCCTGAGTCAAAATCGAGTATCAAAATTCCATCTTGCGAAGCTTCAAACAGCTTTAAATATCGATGCGCTGACTCTACGAGTGTATTTGTAGTTTTTTTGATCATTTTTGACAATCTCTTGGAGCGCGAAAATCCTTAGTAGATAACAACTTTTAGATGAAGCTTGTAACTTAGGTGATTTTGATTTTGGAGAGCGCCAGTAAATTGCAAGTATTAACAATATCTACGGCCGTTGTTAATGGAATCGTTAATGTGAGATCCCCATTTTTCAATGATGAGATATGAGCGAGTTTTACGGCTATCGTTGCAAGATTAATGAGTTTTGAAACTTCTATAGCCTCATGAAAATTCGATAACATCAACATCTTTTTATCGGATTCAGGGGTGGATTCTGAAACTCTTATTTTTTCAATATATTCCTGGAGATTATGTAATTCATTCTCCAAACCAGTGAATAGTGTTGAGTGAACTTCTTCCAATGTTTTGTCGCCTATTTGTGTGATCATTGCGTTTTCTCACTTTAACTTTTTAACTTTCTTAATTATAGATTTTATAATGTGAAAATCTGCGCCTAAATAGATAAAAAGCCTTGAATATATGATCCACATCAAAAATTGGATCGACTAAGTAGGTTTAAAGTACATTTAGTAGGTGTTTTGAGTCATTTGGGCCAAGTCTCCGTCACTGGATGACCATCTGCTAGAAGCGGGCGATCCGTATCTTTATATTGCGGCATTCAATGATTGCGGTATTCATGCATTTATTTGCCAGCAAACCTAGATAGGTTTATAAAGGGAATGGTGACTTAGGCACTAACTTAATATCCATGAAACAAGCACAATGACAGAGTCCAAAGATACTGCCAATAAAAGCCAAGAGCTTTTAGATCACATTGTTGATTCTTTTCAAATCCGCATGTTTTGGAAAGATAAAGATTCGCGCTTTATCGATTGCAACCAAGCTTTTGCTGAGGATGCTGGGTTTAAGAACCCAGATGAGGTGATCGGCAAAACCGAGCTTGACATGCCTTGGGCAAAAAATGAGGCCGCTTACCATTTAGAGACCGACCGCACGGTAATGGCTAGTGGCGAGCCTAGCCTCTCATTTGAGCAGGCACTTTCCACCTCCAAAAACCAAAAGCGGTGGATCCTAACCTCTAAGTTACCAACTCGCGATAGCAAGGGTCAGGTAAATGGAATTTTGGTTCTTTACCAAGATGCCACCTTTATTAAAGAGTTGGATAAAGAACGTTATAGGGTCAACCGCGCCTACCAACTATTGCGTAATGCCAATAAAGCCATTATTTCCGCCACTGATGAGGCCTCACTCTTTGACCAGATTTGCAATTTTATTGTTCATCATGGTTATCAGATGGCATGGATTGGTCAACTAGGGAAGAATGGAAACAAAACAATCGTACCCATCTCCTCGGCAGGATTTGATGGGCACTACCTTGAGACCATCAAAATTACTTGGGCAGATGATGCGCTCGGTCATGGACCTACGGGGACTGCCGCTAGAGAAGGTCGGACCGTCGTTAATCAGAATTTTCTTACCAATCCTGACATGCTTCCTTGGCGAGAGTCAGCTATAAAACATGGTTATCAGTCCAGTATCGCTTTACCTCTAAAAACTAGCACAGGTTCTGTTTTTGCGGTGCTCACCATATATGACGCAGAGCCTAATGCTTTTGACGAGGATGAAACGGCAAAGCTTGATGAATTAGCTCAAACTCTTTCCTTTGGACATGAAACCCTTCTTGAGCGAGCAAAGCGCTTTGACGTGATGGAAAAATCCGTTGCAGCCTTAGCTTATACAGTAGAGTCTCGAGACCCCTATACCGCAGGACATCAACATCGCGTCGCTAAACTTGCGCTAGCAATTGCACAAGACATGGGCTTAGACGCAGATACTTGCACAGGCATTCAATTGGCAGCATCGATTCACGACATTGGAAAAATGCAGGTGCCCATTGAGATTCTGACAAAACCCACAAAATTAACAACACTCGAGATGAACTTGATTAAAGTGCATCCAGATGTCGGATATGACATCCTTAAAGATATCCCCTTCCCCTGGCCTGTAGCGGATATGGTTCATCAGCATCATGAACGCTACGATGGATCTGGATACCCTAAAGGCCTACAGAATAAGGACATTAATATTGGCGCCCGAATCATTGCGGTGGCCGATGCTATAGAGGCGATTTCCTCTCATAGGCCATACAGGCCCGCCCTGGGAATTGATGTCGCGCTTAAGGAAATTGAAACTCAGCGCGGGGTGCTTTACGACCCTGATGCGGTAGATAGTTGCCTGAGCCTTTTTAGGGAAAAACATTTCGTACTACAGTAAGCAAATTCCGATGAAATTGGGTTGCCTCCTGGAGATAAAGATCATCGCCTCAATACAACAATGCAATAGGTGAAGTCAAAAGAATAAGACCCCTCTAAATAGCCCTAACCTAAAACTTAATTGCTATATATCTCAACTCCACCCTTAATGGTTTTGAGAACTTGAATATTTTTTATTTCATTCGATTCAACTTTTAATGGGTTTTGGTCCAGCTCCACTAAATCAGCCAACCTTCCAGTGGCAATCACCCCTTTGCTAAGCTCTTCCTTATATTGGTATGCCGCATTACTTGTGAAGGCCTTAAGGGCAAGATAAGGATCAATCCCCTGCTCTGGACCAAGAGTTTTGCCAGAAAGAGTCTTACGGTTTACTGCACTCCAAACAGAAAAGAGTACATTGGGTCCAGAAGAAGGAGTGTCATTGTGAACGGCGATTACCACCCCTTTTGCATTTGCGCTGAGTAATGGATTTAAATTATTCGCCCTTTCTGCACCCAGCGTCTTGGTATAGATATCGCCATATAGCCAAGTACCGTTAGGCATCATTACCGCCATGATGTTTTTCTTTTTATAGTCATCTAGCTGATCATCCCGTACAAAAAATGAATGTGCAATTACTGTACGTCGATCATCTGTAATGCCAGTCTCTTTGATGGTTTTATCTATAGCCGATAAAGTCATATCGATACCAGCATCACCATTGCTATACCCGAAATATTGGATATTTTTCTCGTAAGCCAATTTGACATATTTATCAATTAAGGCCTGAGGGTAGTAAGGAAAGCCTCGCCAATCATTAGGAAACCCTGTTGTTACTAAATAGGGTTTTGTGAAATATGCCAAGCGCAGTTGTGGGGCTCCATCTGTAGGAACCTGAATTCCGGCCACTTTAAAGCCATGATCTCCCTGGCTATAGCTTCCAAATTGAAAATTGGGATTGGTTTCAAGTATTTGATCAACCGTATCAAACGTCGGCAAAGCTATCAAATCTATCGAAACTATTTTTCGCTCAACTGCTAAGCGCATATTTCGCATATCTGTAATGCTCGACTCATAACTTTGAGCTGTCGTAAATCCATTCGCGATATAAATTTTTTCGGCTTTTCGGTAAGTTTCAAATGTGAGGCCTTGCGAATACTTACCGACTGCTTTTGCTACTGCATTTAAGTAAGGCATTCCGATTAAGTCACCGGTCAATTGATGTGTTTTAGGGTCTACAGGAATAAACCCATTAACCGCTTTAGTGGCAGTAGTGATCTCTAATTTTTTTAAGCCAGCGCTATTGACCAGACCAGTTAAGGTGGAAATGTTTTCAATCAGAACCGGCGTATTAGGAAAGGCCTTATCCAGATCTTCCAAGGTAAGTGCACCATCCGTCAATAAGGCATCGGAATATCCCGTTCCAATAATCCAACTATTAAATGGCTTAGCTTCATTTCGCAGTTTGTCAATTAACTGTTGCTTGGTTTGCGGGGGATTTCTGGAGAAATAGGCGACATTTACACCGAGAGTATCTTGAGCAATTAAAGAAAAGTGCCCCCAGGTATCAATAAAACCAGGCAATAAAGTATGCCCTTTGAGATCATGAAGTGTAGTGCTGGGACCTGCTTGACTGAATGCGTCAGACATCTTGCCTGTAAAGGAAATTTTTCCATCCTTAACCACAATTGCCTCCACATATTCTGGGACATTACCTGCCATAGTCAGAATATCCCCGTTGAAGTACACAGTAGAAACATCGGCATAAGCCGATATTGAAAAAATGCTTAAAAAGAGGCTGAGAATTTTCTGGGTATTTTTCATAAATACTGATTGAGTGGGGTATGGATAAAACTATACAGAACTTTGAAATACAGCAAATGGCTTTTATTGACTGAAATGAATAATCAGTAGACTGGGGTGATAAAACGTCCTTTTTACGAGCGTAATTGAACCACCGATAGAAGTATTTTCAATTCCCCGCTCCCTGACCGCTATTGGTCTGAGAGCGGGCAGCTAAGCTGCTACTAAAGAGAGGCTTACGAACAATGCGCTTATGGCATGATCTTGGCTATGACTAGCGATCTATACAAATCATTCCTTACCAAGAATCCAAGCATTAAAGAGCGGCTTGAGCTTGGGAAATCTCTACGCAAACGGGTCAGCCGAGCTTCCATTGGCGACTTTACAGTTGAAAACAAGCGCCATTTTCCAGTTGAAATCTTGCTTGAACAAGCAAAGACAAGAATTCCAGAATATGTCCCCATTCGTCATGCTCGAATGGCGGCAGACCCATTTGCCTATTTTCGAGGTGGCGCCGCAATCATGGCGAAGGACTTGGCCAATATTCCAAGCCCTCCCATAACCGTTCAGTTATGCGGTGATATGCATGTCAGTAATTTTGGGTTCTTTTCAACTTCGGAGCATCAACTGGTCTTCGGAATCAATGATTTTGATGAAACCCTTCCGGGCAATTTTGACTGGGATTTAAAGCGACTTACAGCCAGCGCGATGATTGCCGCTCAATTACTAGGTCAAGATCAGGCCTATGGGGAAATGATTGTTCGAAATATTTCGAGCATCTATCGTCAATATCTCCATGAATATGCCCAAACTCCTTACCTTGATCTCAAGCGAACCTATATTGATGAAGAGGTCTTAGTAAGCGGTGCGGCAACTTACGCGGATAAAGAAAGTCAAAAATACTTACGTAGATTGCTTGATAAAGCCCGCAAGAATAGCGGACAAGGCGTTATTGGAAAATTGACAGAAGTCACCCCCGCGGGAATTCGACTCATTAATAATCCTCCGCTCATAGAACATCCTGAAATCTCACCCCATGGCAGAAGAATTACCGAACTCGATGATGAGGGCCTCAATTCATATATTCAATGCCTAGCTCCAGATCGAAGAGAATTATTGCTGCGTTATAAATGGGTTGATTGGGCACGAAAAGTCGTCGGAGTTGGTAGCGTGGGGACTGGTTGCTGGGTGATGTATTTTGAAGGTCTCGATGAAAATGACCCGCTTTTTCTCCAAACCAAACAAGCCCAAAAATCTGTTTTAGCATCATTTTTCCCCGATACGCAGTTTAGATCAGAAGGAGAACGGGTTGTCTCTGGTCAATGCTTAATTCAGGGTGCGCCTGACCTTTTTCTAGGTTTTGGTAAAAATGTAGAAATGGAGTTTTATGTCCGACAGTTACGCGATATGAAGGGCGGCATATCTGTTGGAGGGAGCGGCATTAATGCGAAAGTATTTCCTGATTTTGCCAAACTCTTTGGATGGGCATTAGCAAATGCGCATGCCCGCTCAGGAGATGCCGCTATTCTTGCTGGCTACTGCGGTAAAGGTGAAGCGCTAGACGATGCCCTCGTTAAGTTCTCAATTGCCTATAGCAAACAAAATGAGGCGGACTATGGCACATTTTTAAAAGCTATTAAATCCGGTAAGGTTGTTTGCGCTACTGAGAATTTCTAATTAAAGCAGAGTCATAGGTTGATATATCTCAGGAATATAGGAATATCTATCCTAGGCCGAGAGAATCTTTGCGCACGTGCCTGACTGATTGCTACACCTGGAACTGCACCCGAAAAGTCTAGACTTTGCCTTTCCATAAGTAAGTCTCCTCGTTTTATGAGTTTTTTATTCAATCTAAAATATAAGTTGCATAGCTAACTAAATATTGCTAAAGTTAGCCCATGTTCGAACAATGCCTCTATTTCAATACCACAAGCCTAGCTAGACAGCTAGAGCGGGAATGGACAAGTGCATTTAAGCCGTTTGGACTGACCCCTTCTCAGGCCTTCATGCTGAGAGTCGTTTTAGATAAAGCCCCACTATTGCAAAGTGAGTTAGCTAAGGAGATGAATATCAGTCGCCCTACCGCTACCAGAGCCTTAGATGGCTTGGAGCGTCTTTCCCTCATTAAGCGAATCGCTTCTGAGAAGGATGGGCGAGAACAAGAGATTCACCCGACCAAACAAGCTAGCGAGATGAAGGAAGCGATTAATAGTACTAGTGGCGCGGTTACTAAGCGCTTAAAGAAGGTTTTAGGCGCCAGTCATTTTGAAGATGTCGTAGGACAACTTAGGGGCATTAGTTCTGCCCTCAAGTAAAAGACTGTTTTATTGTTTATATAGTTGCATAGCTAACTTTTATTAATGTATTAACAACTTACAACCAAAGGACAATTAGATGCCAATCTTGAACGTGAAAGTCAGCGGACAAAAAAATCTTGAAACTACCAAAGCGATTAATGAACTATTACTAGACCTTACCCATCGGATTCTGGGCAAGAAAAAGGAAGTTACCGCTATCGCTATTGAATACGTAGATCTAGACTGCTGGTTTGTTGGTGGGCAGCTATTGAGCGAGCAAGGTAAGAACAGCTTTTATTTTGACATCAAAATTACCGATGAAACCAATACTAAGGATGAAAAGGCTCAGTACATCAAAGAAGCATTTGAGGGTTTTGAACGCATCCTAGGCAATCTGCATGAAGAAAGCTATATCTACGTTCAGGATGTCAGGGCTGCTAGCTATGGGTATGGTGGAAAGACTCAGGAGTATCGATATCACCAATAGGCAGGAGTAGCGTTATGCGACGCTTGCTTCAACGAATTACCTGACTTGGCACTTAAGATGCTACTAAACGCAATAAGTGCAAAAAGTGAATAGGTGCATATTATTTATAAAAGTGGAGTGCAATTCATGGAATGAAAAGGCAATTATTTTTAAATAACTGCCTTTGCTTGAAATTAAATCCCCATGTTCCCAAGGTGTTGTGCAATCCGATCTATAGGCTCTTCTGAATTCGCAAGAGGCTTTCCTAGGGTGGCGGTACGCGCCCTAATGGGTTGGGGTTGCATCTGCGGTTTAGGCTTTGTAGTCTCTACTTTTGACCATTCGAATGCCGGAACTTCAATCGCGTTGTAAATAGCATCAATCGTAGGCCACCATTGTGAGAGCTCCAGGTTTCTGACAAAGAGGTTCATGTAGAACGGGTCTTGTGAGTACTTGAGCAATACCGGTGACTTCATGCTGTGATCTGCTTCGCCTTTACGCGTAGATAGGTAGTTCAGGATTTCTTTTCTGGCTTCTTTTACTACGCTAAAGGAATTGCTCTTTAGATCGTCTGCCTCACGATTCTCATACCAGCTTTCTTTTTTGGCGCGATCCAAGGAGGCCATCGTGTTATCTACAAGCTCATTCTCCAAGTCTTGACCATGCAGCTTATCCAACAGACTCTCAACCTTTAGCTTTAGGGAGTCATTCTCTTTTGCAAGCTCACGGTTGGCATTGATGATCTTCTGAAATCTACTCTCGCTTCGGGTGGGTGCTACTGGTGCCGATGCTGGCCCACCTTCAGCGTCAAGCTGCCCTTCTAGATCCTTTTCATTTCCATTGAGAACGCGCTCGAGTAACTCTTTACCGCTTTCGGCTTGCACGGGCGTCTGTGGCAACTGCTCAACTGTTAATACGGCAGGAGGCGGCAATAGCGGCTCAATGTTACGGGCCACTAGAGGTGCTGACTGTGGTTTGACACTGAAGCTTGGGATTTCTGGTGGGACAAGAACTTCGCCATCACCTGTACTGAGACTGAAGCTTTCAGCCTTGGGCTGAAGCATCTCTTTTCCTTTGCTCAGACTATCAAGAAGCCCTGTAGTTTGGCTCTTGCGTTCGGCCTTATGAGACCTTTCTTTAGGGGGCTGCTCTTGCTTAGGTACTTGCTTGGTTTCTTGCTTAGCATTTTTTTCCACCGATTCTTCGACAGTAACCTTTCCTAAAACACCTTGCATTCTTTGCGCTCTAAAGCCTTCAAGCCTTTGATGTGGATCTTCTTTTGTGGGTTTTTTGAATGCGTCTTTCTCGGATAACTCTTGCCCATGAAGGCGTTCGTGCTCCTTGCGCGCTTCTCGTTCTTCAACTTTCTGGATAGAGCCACCATTGCTTAATACCCCAGAGCTAAAATTTTTCACTACGTCAGTCATCTACTTCTTCTCCCATTAAATATTGATGTTGCTGTTGCTGTTGCTGTTGCTGTTGCTGCTGTTTGTGATATTCGTGTTGTTTTTCACTTCTCATTTCCCATGGTCTGGCGGTGTGCATGTCATTAGCGAAATCCACATACCCCTCGGGTTGCCGCTCTATATTCGGCATAAATTGATTTGAATCGATTCGGTCGTCATACCGCAAGACAGTCTCCCGTAGGAGATTACGGATATGCCCGTAGTCCATTCCTCTGGCTTGGAGGTTTTGCATTTGAATGGACAAATGGGTAATCATTGGCAGTAGCTTTAACCACCCTTCTTTACTCTCGATGCTGTCGGGCGTGCTAGTCGTACCTGCCCTGATTCTGAGATCCACCATGTCGTAAATATTTTCTTTTGTGAAATCTGGCCAGTGGTAGGACTTCTCATCTAAAGGCTTGTTGCTATCCTGAGTGAGTGAGTCTGGTACGCCCATATAGCGTTTGACCTGATCTTCAGTTAGCTCTTGCAGAAGTATCTGAGCGCTGTATTGGGCTATCTCTTGCAGCCAATCTTCTATCTGGTCTTTAAATTCAAATACGCGTCCTGATAGGGCTCTTTGCATGATCGATGCTTCGGTTGCCGTCTTGGGTCTGACTACGGTCGAGCGTGCTGCATCTTGCAAGCCGGTGACTTGTTCCCAGTCGCTTCTGACGGCACTGGTGTCATAGACGATCGGATCGATCTTGGGATGACCTCTGGGAATAATGACTTGGTTAAGGGGTTTACCTTCGGTATCAACAATGGTGATTTCTCCAAAGCGGGCATCTACATGCTTTTTGATGGTCTTCTCGTTAATGTCAGCCGAAGCTACCCATCCGGGAATACACAGATCGCGATGCTGATTAAAGCGATCTCTGGCTTCGTTGTGTTCGTCTTGCAGGCGCTCTGTGAGATCGACTAGGCTGGGGCCGATAAATTGGCCATCGACTACTTGGTAAGGTAGTAAGAAGAAAGGGTACCAGCGCTCCCCCGCCTTTGGAGGGGAATACGGTTCACGTAGCCATTCTGGGGTACCTTCGGCCATGGTGTAGACACGTTGAGTAGTTCTATCCCAGATCTCTAATATGGCAATTTGCTGATCATCACTAACTGGTGCTAAGGGGGCATCTAGCTCTAGTGAGGCTAGGCGTTTGGATTTTTGGTGGGAGGGTTCGCCAGCACTAGCTTGGTAGATCTTGGCGTTTGCGAGGTTCTTTTTATAGAGGGCTTGAGCTTGGCCACGTTTCATCGGAATGATCTGACAGATCCAATCGGCATCGGTGTAATCCCAAAACTCACAGACCGATGGATCAATCAGGAGGTTCTCGGTCAGTATTCTGTCGATCACCAGCCCTTCAGCACATTGGACTTCCGTTTGCTCCTTGAGGGATTGAATGAGTTCTGTGAGTTCGGCTCTTTTGGTCTCATGGTGTACTTTTTGATGCTCATCTTGGAGATCTTCTGTCAGGGCATCGATAGCCAGTAGATTCTCTTGAGCATCATTGATGCGGCCCTGGATGTATCCGTCTTTAGAGGGGTCTCGCTGATACATGACTTTGAGTACGCCATAGCTACAAGTTAATGCCGCTCGTACAGTGGATTTAGCCCGGTTCTTGAGCTGAGCATTTTCCAGGGCTTTGTTAGTGACTTTTTCGAGGGTTTTACAAAAGAGTTTGATGTCGGCGCCGCTATGGGTTGGCGTGGTCGAGATCTCGGGGTTGCGGGCATAGACATTGGGCAATACTGCTGAGATCGTTCCATGAATGAGATTGGCCCTTAGGCTATAGAAGTCTTTGCTTGTGGGATCGGCATTCCAGTTAAAACCCGCTACCGTATTGCGGTTATGTCTTACCCGCTTATGAAAGGCTCCCCAGTGGGCACGTGCATGAGTAATGCGTGCGATCCACTTTTGTTGCAAGGCTTTGGAGTCTTGGGTAGGCATACCCAATTTATAGATGCAGATACTCTTGTTGCTGGACTTATCTGGGATTTATCTTTTATGGCGCGCTCTTTCAATCATGAAATGTTTTAAACGCTTATTAACCCTACTCAATCCGCCTTGCCCGCATTACGCCATACCTCGTGGCATCCCAAGCATGATCTTCTGCATCTGTATCAACATCTTCTGGGTTAAGTGAATCTGGCGGTAGTTGTGGAATGGTACGCAGCCAGTGTTTGCAGGTGCTAAAGACTTTGAGTCTTTCTTCTGCCAAAAGACGAATGATTTCTTGCGCGCCGTTTACCCTGCTTCTAGGGGCGTTATAGGCTTCGGTCCATTTAACACCTTTGTCCCTAAAGATTTGTCCGATGGATCGCTCTGCCCCAATTTTAGAAAAGATCGATGGGTCGGCTAAGTTGAGGCGGTACTCGTATCCGAGGCGCTCATCATGGGTTTCAATCTTTTTAATTTTGTCCGCTACTACCGTGGCATCTTCTCGGGTCCCGGTATTTTCTTTATCGCCATATCCATAGAGTTCTCGCCAAAGGTAATAGACCCCATCATTCGATAAGGCAAACCAATAGATCGCGTACGGCCTGGCATAGCCCCAATCCATTGAGCGCCATACCTTCCAGCTTGGTGGTATGGCAAATGGCTCAATGATATGTTTGGAGGGTTGCCATACGCCCTCTAAGAAACTTCCTACATGGATATCCCAATCGCCTTCCAACCATGCCCTGCGCCGATTGGGATCGCTGAGCGATTCCAGGCTCATCAGGTAATTGGGATCATTTTTAAGAAGATGGGTGTTCTCATAAATCGTTGAATGAATACGCACTCTGGGCAGTGAGCCTTCCTGCCGAATAATCTTCCCCGCCGGAACACTGCCAATTTGAAATCTTTCTTTTACCGATGCATGGCCTATTCCGAATGGATTACAGGTGGCGCGAACCATGCGAGGCATTCCGGGGCGGGATGACCGGCAGGTGGAATGCATGGCCTCGTAAAAAGAGAGGTTGCGCCAATTAGTCAGCTCCTCGAATCCCAACCAGGGGTATTCGTGTCCATGGTAATTCCAGTAGTCCCCTTCATGAGCCCCATACCGAAAGTACAGCATCTCTCCTGTAGGCCATTTCCAGACGTAATCGGATTCATTGAACTTGGCACCTGGGAAGATTTGGTAGAACCAGCGTTTACTCTTTGCTACCACGTCCGCCAATTGGGGATGATTGCATTGATCCCCTGGCGCGATTGCTGGTTCACTTTTGGAAGCTAAAGTCTTTTTAGCCGACTCAACCCAAGACTGCACATCAGGCAACATTTGCTTCACTTCATTTGATAAATCCGCTTCCGCAAAAAGACCTTGGTAGTTCCCGTTACCTTCATAGATAAATTCATTATTGATGTAAGCCAAAGCTACTGAAGATGGGGGATATCCCGCTTTTTCCATCACCCAGCTTTGCACTGAAACATCCTCTATATGGTAATCCTTCACACTAGTAGATGATTTCACTTCAACCAAACGGTACTGATCATTTTCTGGAAATATTAAATCCGCACGAATTAAGATGTCATCTTCAAAAAAGGCTGCTTCAAAGATTACCTGATGTTCATCAAGCGCCTTTTTGGTTAAGGCTAGGGCCGTCTTTCGATTTAGGGTATCAACAAAAACACCTTCAGGATGATTTTGACGGGCCACATCGCCAACTTTATTACCCGCATCAAATCGGGACTGAGTTTCTGCGCTTATTTGAATCAGGTCTGGCCGGTTAATTTGTAGCCAAAGGCGTTTAGGGCACTGGCGATTGGCAATGATCTTCGATTTACTCAGACTTGCCATAAGATTTAATCACCTAGTTCAGATTGGTATTGGGCTTTGCCTTTATCCAACAGGGCATCAATTACTTTCTCCAACTTCGAATTTGACCCTCTAATGCCAGCAATTACTGCAGCAGACCACTCAAAATAAGCTAGCTTTCTTTTGGCATCCCAGTTACTTGGAGGTGAGGTTAGGATATCTCGCAGATTACAGATCTTATCGGCCAACTTCACCAGCTTAGCCTCATGTGAAGAATGGGGAGCATGCGCAATTTGTTGTAACTTGCGCTCTTCCTTGGGAAGTGCCTTGTCGTCAGTTACCTCCAGCACAATGGAAGCGATCTTTTTTCCAAATTCTTTAGTCAACTCTTCTGCGGTAGTTTGCGTATCTTCAATCGTATCGTGCAATAAGGCAGCGCAAAGGACGTCCCAGTTTAAAACCCCACCCTCATTAACGAGAACATCAACCAAGGCGATGGGATGATTGATATAGGGAGATGCTTCAACGTCTTTGCGACGTTGATCGCGATGCTTTGCGGCAGAGAAAGCAAGGGCTGAGACGAATTGGTTAATCATGATCCCTTCATTCTATGAGGTTTATTGCTTTGGCTATAGCTCCATTTTGAATGAGAAAGATGCCGAAGTATTCGAAATATGTACCTCATGGGTTTAGATCAACATTCAGGGATTGGGCAGCAGAGACCACAGACTATTCAACTGAAACAGTTGAGCTCGCTTTGGCGCATAGCTTTAACGCATTGGTCTGAAGCAGTAGTTAGAGTATTTAGCCCTCACTACATGAATTGATTATTGGGGTGCTTGGTGTGGGGTTTGGATATTTCTGGGGTTTTTATTAGCAATGCACCCACGTCTGCTTCTATGGTCAAGGCTCCCCTTTGTCACCTTAACCATCGAAATAGCGTCCTTTTGTCCTCGCACATCAAGGTAAGCTACGCCACCCCTACGAGGTGACCTTGATTTTATTGATACCTTAGGTATTTTTAATATTCTTTTAACCCATTGTTTTATATGGTTTTTTAACTATTAATTTATGTTGCATTTGTCCGATATTTGTATATAATTTAAGGACTATGAAAGCATTAGTTAACGCCAAAATCCCTCTCAATACGCTGATTGCTCGGCGTATTAGCCGTAGCCAAGCCGATAAGGTTTGGACTGCGAAGGATTTTCTCGACTTAGGCAACCGTAGCGCAGTAGACAAAACCCTCCAGCGCCTCACCAATAAAGGTGACTTACGTCGCATCGATCACGGCCTATACGATCGTCCACGGGTTAATCCATTAACCGGCAAAACATCTCAGCCCAACTATCAGAATGTGATCTGGGCTATTGCTAGGCGCGATAGCGCGCGCATGCTCATTGATGGCATGACTGCCGCTAATGACTTAGGGCTAACCAATGCGGTTCCAGGCAAGGTGATCGTGTATACCGATGCCCGTATCAAGCCCGTTCAAATTGGAAACCTCACTATTCAATTTAAGTTGGCATCGCCTAGTAAGTTAATCTGGGCTGATCGCCCTGCTATGCGCATCGTTCAGGCACTTCACTGGCTCAAAGATGGGATCAAGCAAAAAGATCCTTCCGCCCAAGCTGATATTAAAACCGCTTTATCTAGAATCTTTAATGACCCAAAGGCTGGGGCAAGTATTGCGCGAGATATTAAGAAGGACCTATCGCACTTACCAGCATGGATGCACCCTTTACTTAAAAGTCTTTCTAGTGATTTGCCCCAAATTGCACTCTCTCATTAAATTGAGGGCAAATGAATAGCAATTTCCTCAAGATCCTTCAAGCCAGCGAAAACGATAGGCGCGCGCTCTTCCTAGAGACTGCAGTTCGCCTAGGCGCACCATTACGCAATGTCGAGAAAGACTTTTGGGTTTGTTTTGTCTTGGATCTGCTATTCAACGGCAAACTAGAGGGTGAGCCACGCCTCTTATTTAAGGGTGGCACCTCCCTTTCAAAAGCTTATGACTTGATCTCACGCTTTTCTGAAGATATTGATATCACTGTCTACCGAGAAGATATTGGACACCCCGCCGACATAGCAACACTACAAAGTTGGGGTGGAAATAAACTTAATCGCTACTTGAAGGATGTAAAAGCTAGCTGCTCCACATATATCCTTAGCAATCTAAAAGAACGTCTTAGTTTACAAATTCAGAATGAATTAAACGAAGCTGCTATCTCGATACCTGCTCTTAAGGTTGTCATTGATATCACCGATAAGGATCAACAGACTTTACTAGTTGAATATCCATCGCTAGAGGCTTCGGGTAAGGATGACTATATTGAATCCAAGGTCAAGATTGAAGCTGGCGCCAAATCAGCGCTGGAGCCCAGTAGGCTCATCACAATCAATCCCTACGTTGCTCAAGAATTTATCGGCGGCGATTTGAGTGTGCCTAATGTGAATTGCATAGCGCCAGAAAGAACCTTCTGGGATAAGGCGATCATCGCTCATGGTTTGCGCGCTTGGTTTGAAGCACGGGGAAGTCTAAAGAACGATGGCAATCGCATTTCTCGCCATTACTATGATCTACACATGCTTTTGAATAATGTAGTTGGTCAAAATGCCATCAAGGATATGAATCTTGGTAAGGAATGCGCCCTGCATGCATCTATCTTCTTTTTTGAAAAAGACTATCAACAAAATTCTGCAGCAGAAGGTAATTTCTTGATCTACCCTAGCGATGAAATGATTCCTGTGCTCCGCAGAGATTACGAGCAAATGTCCACAATGATTTTTGGTCAAACCCCTACGTTTAATGAAATTCTAAAAACCATTCAATCGGCATCAGCACAACTTCAGGGTAACTAATACCCCGAAGTTGTGAACTTTAGTTCCCCATATTACCTAAATGTTGCGCAATTCGATCCATGTGATTGCCTGCGCTAGCCAATGGCGCAATCTGAACGTGTATTCAAAAACTTGAGCATCTGCAGTTTTGCCTCTGAGACCAACTCAGAAGGCTTTTTCTGGCTATTAACGAGGGTCATCATATTGCCCACAAGCTTGCCCTCTATTTCGTATTTACGAACCGCATCCTGAGTGGTGGGTAGAAAGCCCTCAAAAAGAAAGAGCCCCATGGGTAGGGGCTCTCAGGGTGCTACTGGCGGAAGGGGCGGGATTCGAACCCGCGGTAGGCTATTAACCTACGTACGCTTTCCAGGCGTATGACTTAAACCGCTCATCCACCCTTCCGGAAAACCATGATTATACGTTTGCCGAAAGGGTTTACCCAAAATTCCTTATAAAGGCTGTTTGAGCTGATCCAAAATCGCTGGGTTTTCCAAGGTTGATGTGTCTTGAGTAACCTCTTCTCCCTTGGCAATCACACGCAACAGGCGTCGCATGATCTTGCCAGAACGGGTCTTAGGCAAGTTATCACCAAAGCGGATGTCTTTTGGTTTAGCAATTGGGCCAATTTCTTTACCAACCCAGTTACGCAAGTCAGTTGCAAGCTTTTTAGCCTCATCCCCTGTTGGACGACCACTTTTTAACACCACAAATGCGCAAATAGCCTCACCAGTCATATCATCTGGACGGCCTACAACCGCCGCCTCAGCAACCAATGGATTGGCTACTAAGCAAGATTCGATTTCCATGGTGCCCATACGGTGACCAGAAACGTTCAAAACGTCATCGATACGACCGGTAATGGTGAAGTAGCCGTTTTCTTTATTGCGAATCGCGCCGTCACCAGCCAGATACAAAGTGCCACCCAACTCTTCTGGGAAATAAGACTTCACAAAACGATCAGCATCACCCCAGATTGTACGAATCATAGAAGGCCATGGACGCTTAACTACCAAGATACCACCGCTACCATTTGGTACATCAACACCAGCCTCATCCACAATCGCCGCCATAATGCCTGGCAATGGCAATGTGCATGAACCCGGAACCATTGGTGTCGCGCCCGGCAATGGAGAAATCATATGACCGCCAGTCTCTGTCTGCCAGAAGGTATCAGCGATTGGGCAACGTGAGCCGCCCACGTTTTCGTAATACCACATCCATGCTTCAGGATTGATTGGCTCTCCTACTGAACCCAAAAGACGCAATGAGGATAAGTCGTAGCTCTTAGGATGAACGGATTCATCATTGCTACAAGCCTTAATCAACGAGCGAATCGCTGTAGGTGCTGTGTAGAAAATCGTAGCCTTGTGTTTTTGAATCATGTCCCAGAAACGACCAGCGTTTGGATAAGTAGGAACACCTTCAAACACAATCTCAGTAGCGCCTACTGCGAGAGGGCCATAAGTAATATAGGAGTGACCAGTTACCCAACCGATATCGGCTGTACACCAGAAAACATCTGTAGGCTTAATATCAAAAGTCCACTTCATGGTCAAAATAGCCCACAACAAGTAACCACCTGTTGAGTGTTGTACGCCCTTTGGCTTACCAGTAGAACCTGATGTGTAAAGAATAAACAATGGGTGCTCAGCGCTTACCCACTCTGGCTCACAAGTTGCAGGCTCGTTAGCAGCGATTTCTTGCATCCATACATCGCGGCCAGCGGTCATTGAAACATCCAAACCTGTACGCTTGCTGACGATGACATGTTTGACATTGCCACACTCACCAGTAGAAAGCGCTTCATCAAGAATGGCTTTTAAAGGCAATGATTTACCGCCACGGAATTGACCATCAGCGGTAATAACGGCAATAGCACCAACGTCAACGATACGGTCACGCAAAGCTTGAGCAGAAAAGCCGCCGAAAACGACTGAGTGGATCGCGCCGATACGAGCGCAGGCTTGCATAGCAACGACACCTTCGATTGTCATTGCCATATAAATAATGACGCGGTCACCAGACTTGATGCCCATCTTGCGCAGCGCATTTGCCATTTTGCAAACACGATCATGCATTTCTTGATAAGTAACATTGGTCACTTGACCATCGTCAGCTTCAAAAATAATGGCAGTCTTATCGCCAAGACCTTTTTCAATATTGAGATCTAAACAGTTGTATGAAGCATTGGTTGTGCCATCTTCAAACCACTTGTAGAAAGGAGCTTTAGATTCATCTAAAACCTTAGTAAAAGGCTTTTTCCAGTAGAGGTTCTCTTTTGCAAGGCGCCCCCAGAAACCTTCATAATCTTGCTCGGCTTCGGCGCAAAGCTTGTTGTAGGCTTCCATTCCCGGAATGGTCGCATTCTTAACAAAGTCTGCAGGTGGGTTAAATACGCGGTTTTCTTGCATTAATGGTTCCATGCTTCACAGCCCTCTATCTAGTAATGAATAATCTATTTCTACGGAAAATAACGCAGAATGATGAGAATGCTCCCTCAAGAGCTAATAAGATAAGTGAAAACACTTTGGATTTGCTCTATGGCAAACCCTTAAAATAAGGCAAACCTTACTAATAAAGTTGAAATCATGACCAAAATTAAGCAAAACGACCTCATTCAAAGCGTTGCTGACGCTTTTCAATTCATCTCCTACTATCACCCAAAGGACTTCATTACCGCAATGGGTAAGGCATATGAGCTAGAACAAGGGCATGGCGCAAAGGATGCAATTGCTCAAATTCTTACCAATAGCCGTATGTGTGCAGAAGGCCATCGCCCGCTCTGCCAGGACACCGGAATTGCCGTAGTTTTCCTCAAAATTGGCATGAATGTCCAATGGGATGACGCCACCATGAGCGTTTCCGATATGGTGAACGAGGGAGTCCGTCGCGCCTACCTCAACCCAGATAACCTGCTGCGCGCCTCAGTATTAAGCGACCCAGCAGGCAAGCGTAAGAACACTGGCGATAACACCCCTGCCGTTATTCACTATGAAATCGTCCCAGGAGACGATGTTGAAGTGATCTGCGCAGCCAAAGGCGGTGGCTCTGAAAATAAAGCCAAAATGGTCATGTTGAACCCCTCTGACTCCATCGTGGACTGGGTTCTCAAAACAGTTCCCACAATGGGTGCTGGATGGTGTCCTCCTGGCATTTTGGGTATCGGTATAGGCGGAACTCCAGAAAAAGCCATGTTGATGGCAAAAGAGTCATTGATGGGCCCTGTAGATATTCAAGAGTTGATTGCACGTGGTCCTAAAAACCGCGTAGAAGAACTCCGCCTGGAAATCTTCGATAAAGTGAACAAATTAGGTATTGGCGCCCAAGGTTTGGGTGGCTTAGTAACGGTTCTCGATATCAAGATCATGGATTACCCAACCCACGCCGCGTCATTGCCCGTAGCGATGATTCCAAACTGCGCAGCTACTCGTCACGTGCATTTCCACTTACATGGTGACGGCCCAGCGAAATTAGAAATCCCTTCCCTATCTGATTGGCCAGACGTTACATGGACACCAGATACTCATAAATCTAAGCGCGTCAATTTAGATACGCTTACCGCACAAGAGGTAGCAAGCTGGAAACCAGGCGACACCCTTTTGCTCAATGGCAAAATTTTGACTGGTCGCGATGCCGCTCATAAGCGTATTCAGGACATGCTTGCTAAAGGCGAAGAGTTGCCGGTAAGCTTCAAAAATCGCGTCATTTACTACGTTGGTCCAGTTGATCCCGTCCGTGATGAAGCTGTAGGACCTGCAGGCCCTACTACCGCGACTCGCATGGATAAGTTCACGGAGATGATGCTGGCGCAAACTGGCTTGATTTCGATGATTGGTAAAGCTGAACGTGGACCAGTTGCTATTGAGGCGATTAAAAAACATAAATCCGCTTACCTCATGGCTGTTGGTGGCGCCGCTTACTTGGTATCCAAAGCAATTCAGACGGCCAAAGTTGTGGGCTTTGCGGATCTGGGCATGGAAGCAATTTATGAGTTTGACGTTAAGGATATGCCAGTGACAGTTGCAGTCGATTCTCATGGCACCTCCATGCATAACGAGGGACCTCGCGATTGGAAAGCAAAGATTGAAGCAACCATTGGCAATATTCCCGTCAAGGTTTCTTAAGCAAAAAATCTTTAATCGTTTAAGCGGTTTCTTTTCTTGGCACTAATCGGAGTTTTTGATTCTGGCGTAGGAGGCTTATCCATTCTGGATGAGGCTCTGCGCCAGCTTCCCGAACACGATTACATCTATCTTGCTGATTCTGCCAACGCACCTTATGGCGAAAAATCAAGCGAGTGGATAGCCCAAAGAAGTTTATCGATTTGCAAGCATCTAGTTAATTCTGGATGCGATGCAATTGTTGTTGCTTGCAATACCGCGACAGCCAAAGCTATCGAACATATTCGCAGGGAATTACCCAACACCCCAATGGTTGGCGTAGAACCTGGCATTAAGCCTGCTGCGATGCGTAGTGAAAATGGCATCGTGGGTGTATTGGCAACAGAGGCCACGCTCAATAGCGATAAATTCAATGCCCTATTAGCTACTTTGCCAAACGACTGTCAATTTATTAAGCAAGCAGGCGCTGGCCTAGTACCGCTTATTGAATCGGGCCATGCCAATAGCGAAGACACACTCGAGTTGCTCGCCAAATATTTAGAACCCATCCAAGATGCAGGTGCCGATACCTTGGTTCTGGGATGTACGCACTACCCATTCTTAAGAAAAGCCATTCGTAAATTATTGGGCGATTCCATCACCCTAATTGATACCAGCGAAGCGGTTATTCGACAGCTAAAGCGTCAACTAGAAAATCAAGGCATCAAGACTACTCACAAAGCTGGCGATTGTTATGGTTCAGTACATTTTGTCAGCAGCAAAGATGAACTCAAGCTTTTGGCGATGGCGCAAGACTTAATGCATAGCGATCTGGAATCCCATACCGTTGATACGGCGCTTTTGGATTCACTCTAATGAGCGCATTCTTATCTCGAGTCAATGCGCATATTCCGTTTAATAAAACGGAGCGAATCATTATTGGTATCGTTTTACTGTTGCATGCCCTTCCTGCTATGGAGTTTTTGCACTGGCATACGCAGGCACCGGCCAATGATGACACTCGTGTCATGGCAAATCTTGTTAGCCCAGAAGCCGCTCAGCAACCTAAACAGCAACCCGCTGCGGCGCCTCCACCAAAACCCCAACAAGAGCCGAAGAAAAAAACGGTTCCCGAGAAATCCGCTCAGGCACCAACTCCACCTCAAAAACAACAGCAGCAATCTACACCGCCTTCACCAGCACAAAGCAAGAGCGAGACTCAGACCGCTAGCGCCGCAGTTGCGCCCGCCACAAATTCTGGGGCGAGCGGAACACCGATTCAGACTGATATTGGTAAACTGGTCGTAGTCTATCAACCAGATGCTGATGCGTACTACCCCTCTTTTTCTAAACGCACAGGCGAGCAAGGTGAAGTCGTTGTTAGGCTCATTATTGATGAAACCGGCAGCGTTGAAGACATTGCCTTATTACGATCAAGCAACGTTCCCCGCCTTGATCGAGCAGCAAGTGAAATTGGAAAACGCTATCGATTTAAACCGTATTTGGTGAACGGTACCCCCACCAGAATTTCCACCAACCTTTTAATCAAATTTAATTTAAAAAGTCAGTAAATATGAATACACCATTTGGTTTAGCGAATCTTTGGCTTGAAGGCGATCTCATTACTCGCTTTGTGGCTCTTGCTCTTCTTTCATGCTCCATCGTGACCTGGGTCATCCTCCTGTCGCGATTTTGGGATTTACGAAACCTTCGTAAATTCACACCCCAATTAGAGCAATTTTGGCGCGCCACCTCTTTTGAAGAAGGCTTGCATGCTTTTACAAGTCATGCCACCAATCCGTATTTTCAAATTGCAAAGGCGGCAACCGGCGCTTCCGCGCATCATCAAAGTCAATCGACCAATCATCGCGAACTTTTGCAAACTTTGAACTACTCAGAGTGGATGGCTAGAAGTTTAAAAAATAGCATTGATGGTGTTGCCGCACAGTTACAAAAAGGACTTACCTTTTTAGGCTCAACAGGTGCTACAGCCCCATTTATTGGCTTGTTCGGTACCGTGTGGGGTATTTATCACGCGTTGATTTCTATCAGTAGCTCAGGTAGCGCCCAAATTGATCAAGTTGCCGGCCCTATTGGTGAGGCACTCATCATGACCGCCCTGGGTTTGGCCGTGGCGATTCCTGCAGTGCTGGGATTTAATGCTATCAATCGCGCTAATAAATTACTGGTTGCCGATCTCAATCGCTTTGGTAATGATTTACTGGCCTATTTTGTAACAGGTGCGCGTGTGAAGTCCGGAGAATAAGCATGTCTTTTAATCTGCAAAACGATCCAGAAGAAAGCGGCATCATGGCCGAAATCAACATGACGCCGATGGTCGATGTCATGTTGGTTTTACTCATTATCTTCATCATCACTTTGCCAGTGATTCAACAGGCGGTAAAGGTAGAACTTCCTAAAGCCAATAGTGTGCGCAATGAAGTAAAGCCTGAGTCTGTTCAATTATCCATTGATGCAAAAGGTCAGATTTTTTGGAATAGCACGCCTATCGATTTAGCAACTTTTGATAGCTATGCTGTAAAGGCCGCGCAAAAAGATCCGCAACCAGAAATCAATCTTCGCGCTGATAAGTCTGTTAAGTATGAGTATGTAGCGCAAGTACTGGCAGCATCACGCCGCGCAGGCTTGACTAAGTTGGGCTTTGTGACTGAACCGAACTAATCTGACTTGACCAATCTAAAGCCTAAGTGAGACATAGGGCTATAGGGATCAGCACCACGCCTAGCGCTTGGACGATAAGACTGACAGTAATCCTCATTACATAAAAATGAACCACCTCTGATCACTCTCTTAGGGGCATTAGCGGGAACGCCATAATCGGCTGGGTCAAACGAATCCACAGGGCCCTGTGGATTGATGATTAAGTGATTGCCAGACTCTTTGGCTTGCATCTGAAAATAATCAAAGCGATACCAATCCGCTACCCATTGCCAAGCATTGCCAGTCATATCAAAGAGACCATAACCATTTTGAGGGAAGCTACCAACTGAACTGGTACCAACTGCCCCACCCGCTTTGGGGCTAACTTTAGGGCTCACTTTAGGATTCGCATCAGGGACAACCGGGAAAGGCCGCTTCTTCACATCCCAAATGTTGGCAGGCAATTTACCCTCTTGCTCTAATTGATCTCCCCAAGCATAAGTGGCCTGATTTAAGCCACCCCGCGCCGCAAACTCCCACTCTGCTTCAGTTGGTAAACGTTTGCCAGCCCACTTTGCGTAAGCCAACGCATCCACATAACTCACCTGGACTACAGGATGATTGCCTTTGCCATCAATGCTGCTGTTAGGGCCAGTAGGATGCCTCCAATCGGCACCTGGTACATAAGCCCACCACTGCGAGTAGTCATCCAGACTGACTGCGCCTTTTGTACCGACAAATACCATTGCTCCAGGCACAAATGCTGAGGCTGGTGGCTTAGGTGTGCCTGGCGGCAGTTGCACTTTAATCGTATCCCAGTCAGGGATCTGCTCTGCAGTAGTGCGGTAATTGGTTTCTTTTACGAATTTAGCAAATTGATCATTGGTGACATGCGTACTATCCATCCAAAAACCACTCACCTTTACACGATGCACTGGCTTTTCATTAATCTGCGCCTTTTGATGATCGCTACCCATCAAGAACTCCCCACCAGGAACCCAAACCATCCCTTCGGGCGCATTCTTGCCATCGCTATGAATAATCTTTGGCGGCGCTATCGATGAAACATCAGCTGTACGCAAAAACAAATAAGACGAAAGCCCTACCGCCGCTACCAAAACAGTAGCGGCAAGAACCCAATGACGACGCTTAAGATTCAAACTGAGCTCTAATACACTGAAGTAGCTGTTGGGCACTTGCCTTGATTACTTCGAATAGTTTGCCCATCAAGACTATTCGTGAGGCCGTCAAAGTTGAAGTCAGCTACGCTAGATTTTGCCCAACTCAACAATTTCTGCCAAATACTTAAGTCTTCCCCATTCACCTGACCATCAATATTGGCATCGCCAGGACAAGCAGGTTGAGAAGCCAAAATAGCATTGAGCTGAGACATCAAGCCGTTGTAGATTGCGGTTAACGTTGGAGATGAATTTGGATCTAATTGATTCGCAGAACCAGGGTTATCCAACTTAGGCAAAGGTGCAGCCTGATCAATTGCGTAAAACTCATTAGTGACCACATTTGAACAAGTATTGCTTGTAGGGTTATATGACTGAGTTGTATTTTGAACAATCTTATAGCCGTCATTGCGAACCGCTACACCCGTCTCAGGAATAATGGTTGCCAGAGGTTGGCTTAATGAGTACTGCGCTTGATTTACCTGGCAGCAGCTCTGATACCCCTGGCTAGAGCTATGCCCTGCAGTTTGTGGAACAGCTGTTGCCCCAGTCGTATCAAAACCTGGGCCCCACCAAACACCATTGTTATCCTCACATACACTCTTTGAAATCGGAATTTGCGAGCAAGTCGTTCCTGAAAAGACGCACGGGCCATTACGGGCACCATTTGCCTGAATGTTGTAACTACCTTCAGCGAAGTTCACAGTGCGAATGCTCGATTGACTTGCATTGGTTAAGTAAGGAAGTAAGGGTGCGGAATCAATTACTCGTGGAACGCTTGCAGGAACATTGATTCCAGCAATCTCTCCAAAGAGTTGATAGACGTCCACCATATTGACCATATGATTTACTTCGCGATTTGGCTGACTCACTAATGGGCCGGCGGCTATTAATGGAACCCAAACTCCGGTTTGATAAACCGTTCCTTTTGCAAGATTTGGGTTAAATGGCAACTTTACTGAACCACCCAAAGTGCCGTTATCACCCACAATCACGATCATGGTATTACTTGCTTTTGGATCGTAAACCAATCTTCCATGCGCATCGCGAGAAGCAAGACCTGTTTCAACCAGAATTCTTCCAAACTCTGTATCCATCGCCTCGGTCATTTGGTTTTGAATCAAACGCTGTTGAGTGGCATTCTGGCAATCAAGAGCATCGGCAGCTGCCCCAGCGCTAGGCGCTAATCCAATTGGAGCCTGCTGTAATGGAGTATGAGCGGCACTAAAACTCACTGTGGCCATCCAAGGCTGAGAGCCAGTACGGGTCTTAATCCAACTAATCGCTGCATCAGCTTCAATAGTGGAGCGATAACCCCGATTACGAGGATCGGTCGTGGGCACTTCCGTTACCGTTCCGCCAGAGTTAATCACTAGCGGAGAAACGTAATATGCATTTTGCACACCAAAGTTCAGTCCCGCTGGAGGGGTGCTCTGGCAAGTCGTATTTGGGACAAATATTCCCCCACTCATGGCGCATTGCTTTCCTGGCGAGCCACCAGCGCCATTTGTTCCCGTAATAACGCTACAAGAATTATTAGCTTGATAGCATGCTCCAGTATTAGCGCCATTGCTCAAAGCTGGGCCCGGAACAAATCCACATGAATAGTTTTGGCCAGTGATCGCAGATACTCCACCAGCAGTTTGATCTATAGATGCAGGCAAGCCACCAATCCATCCATAAAAGTAATCCCAACCCAAAACACCAGGGGTGCCGTTGCCAGCCGGATTGTTGTCGGGACCAGCTAAGTGAAACTTACCGAATAACCCGCTCTGATAATTGGCCTGCTTTAACAGCATAGGCGTTGTCATATCGTAAGGAGAGACTTGAGAATTGGCTAAGTCATCCTGACCAATCGCTCCATATATATTGGTTCTAAATGGAAAGCGACCAACAAACATCGATGCTCGACCAGGTGAGCACTCTGGCATAGACCAGGTATTACGAAAACGCACCCCCGACTGAGCAATCGTCAGTACATTAGGCATGTTCGGCTGATTATCAGCGTTATATCCAAAACTGGCCATTTGATCGATGCCCACATCATCCATGATCACAAATAAGATATTGGGTGTGCCCGAAGAGGAGCCAGCTCCCCCACTACCGCCACCACTAGAACTTCCGCCGCAAGATAATAGAGCCAGACCAAGAAAGGGCAGAAAGATCCCTTTTAAGCATCTTAAGTAAGTTGTTTTGATCTTCATTTTTTGACTTTATAGATGTTAAGAGTCAGAGGGACTTCTAAAAATTGCTTACTCGATTATATAAACCCAGCAGACTAATGTGCACTAGGGGCTGCCCCAACTTTAGGCATGCAAAGTTCTTCAGATAAGTGGGTGCCATTACCTAAATTAGCGCCCAGAATGCCGCCTTGAATGGTGTCAGTCTTTTTAAGAACACCATTTGTGCGATTAAGCGTGATTTGTGTGGAAACTTTACCCGCAGGATAAGTGATACCGTCGACTAACTCAGGCTCAAAACGGGTCTCCATCAAAATCAATATATTGGCGGGAGCAGAAAACTGCACGCTTGTTACAGTTTGATACCCGCCTTCATCCTTGCGATCTAAATCCCGATCGTCTAGATAAACCTTAGCTTTGCTTGCTGAAGATGCGGGAACGATCTTCATGATGTACTTTTCTGAATAATCTTTTTCCCAGCGCTGACAGTCAAATACAAGCGCTTCAGACGCCTGCACCCCTAAAGAGCAAACAAGCAATGCAAATGCAAGGTAGGATTTTTTCAACATACTCAAAATATTTAATAGGACTTTAATAGAGCCAACCCACTTCAACCTACATCAATCTGCATCAACCTACTTCAACCTAACTCTTAGGCGAACTTTTTTAACAGCCTGCCGCTGTGGCTGTTGGGACACTAACCCCACTCGTTCCGGGAAGATTTGACCAGGCCGCATCACCAGAGCTGATTGGAAGCATGTATGCCCAATGCGTTAATCCAGAAGAACCATTTCCCGTAGACATTTGCATCAAAAATACTGGCTGCCCGCTAGAGGTGGTTAGCTGGCCAGATCCAACCGTTAGTGATGCTCCATAAAAGCCTATAGATACCGAGTTATTCGCAGTTACCGAGCCTACGATCGTGGAAGGTGTCCAGCTAGCGCCATTATTTGTACTGGCAAAAGAGCATCCCAGTAGAAAACCGCCATTAGTGGAGGTGAAATGCCAAATGGTTTGATCATTCACAGCAGCGGTCTTAGGGCTCATAGCCGAATTAAATGAATACGCCAAAAGATAATCCGTTGGAACATACCAGTAGGTATTCACAAAAGCTGATAAGTCCTTTGTAGCCAAGGTAGAGGGCGTAGATTGAGCTTGCGCGCTATCCCCTCCCCCGCATCCAGATAGGCACGTAGCCATCAAAGCAATTGAAAGCGTGGAAAGCAGGAATTTTTTCATAGGATGTCTTCTATTAATCACACCATCCTGAGCGGATGGATACATAAATCTGGTGCCCGAGGCCGGAATCGAACCGGCACGACTTTTTTGAGTCGGCAGATTTTAAATCTGCTGTGTCTACCGATTTCACCACTCGGGCCCGCACTAACAGTAACTGCCGTGCTTTCAAGACAAGCAAAATTTTAGCACGCAAGCGCAAATTGGCCTCAGAAGTGCTCAAGATACGAGCCTACACCTGAAGTTGGTTGATTTTTTAGCAAAACCACTAAACTATTCCTCATGAAGTTTCCCCTCCAATCCACCAAGATACCGTCTGTCATACGCCTTGGACTATGGATTGTGGGTACGGGCTTGTTCATTATGGCTATCGTGGCACTGGTTTATCTGTTTTCGGCTCACACCACGCTTTCTGGCAAGCGCACTATCAAAAGTCTGGGAGATAACGTTGTTATTAGTTTTGATGAGAGCGACATTCCCCATATCAAGGCCAATAGCCCAACGGATGCCCTTTTTGCCTTAGGGTATTTGCATGCTAGCGAACGCTCTTGGCAAATGGAAATCAACCGACGCATTGCCAGTGGACGTCTTTCTGAAATCTTAGGAAGCGAGACTGTTCCAATAGATCGCTTTATTCGCACCCTCGGTATCAAGCATGCCGCCGAACAACAGTTTGATCGCTACCCCATTGCCGCTAAACGCTTATTACAAGCCTATGCCGATGGTGTGAACGCTGGCAATACTCAGTTGGGCTGGGCTTTACCAGTGGAATATTTTCTAACGGGCTCTAAACCAGGGCACTGGTCCCCGACTGATAGCGTAGCGTGGATGCTGATGATGGCCTATGACTTAGGCGGAAACTGGCAAAAAGAATTGCAACGTCTTGAGTTGTCGCAATTTCTCAATACCAAAGAAGTCTGGGATGTAGTTGAACCCTATACCCCCGATGAGTTCGTAAGCAATATGGATTTTGCAAAGATGTATCGGGATATGAATGTCTTTAATCCCACGCCATCCATTCGCGGCACCAAATCCCAAAAACTTCCTTCAACAGAGTTAGCAATAAATGATCTTGGTGGAAGCAAAGACGGACTTGGATCTAATAATTGGGCAATTAGCGGCAAACATACTGCAAGCGGAAAACCTCTTCTGGCAAATGACCCCCATCTCGGTCTCTCCACCCCAGCAGCTTGGTATTTTGCCCATCTTGATGCTCCTGGCCTGAATGTCATTGGAGGTACCCTTCCAGGGATCCCAGCGGTGGTTCTCGGCCATACCCAGAAATACGCTTGGAGCTATACAAACACCGGCCCGGATGTTCAAGATTTATATATAGAGCAATTGGACCCCAAGAACCCAGGAATGTACCGTGGACCTGATGGTCCACTCCCCTTCAAGGTTCGCCAAGAAATCATTGATATCAAGGGTGCTCCACCGCTACAGTTTTTAGTAAAAGAAACACGCCACGGCCCAGTGATCTCGGATTCTTATGCACGCGCTAAAAGAGCTATTGATACGGATAAGTTCGCCTTGGCATTCCATTGGACTGCGTTTGATTTAAAAAACCAATCTGTTGCAGCTTTACTGGAAATGAATCAGTCTGCCGATCTTGATAGTTTTAAACAGTCTCTTCGCAAAAACTACGCCCCGATGCAAAACGTTGTGATGGCTGATACAGAGGGAAATATTTCCTATCAAGCTGCGGGCGTTGCACCTCAAAGAACTCTGCATCAGGGCCTCTATGGCGTCGCCCCTGCACCGGGCTGGGAAAAGCAGTATGACTGGACTGGATATGTTCCTTACGACCATTTGCCCACTAGCAATAATCCAGAGCAAGGCTGGATTGCTACCGCCAATCAAAAAATTATTGCTGAAAATGATCCCAATCCTTTAACAGCCGATTGGGAGGTGCCAACGCGTTATGACCGCATAGTGGATCTGATTAAGTCCAAACCAACGCATGATTTAGATTCAATGAAAACCATGCAAGCTGACACTCTTTCTTTAGGGGCAACGCCACTGCTTGAGCTTTTCCTCTCTAGCAAACCCACGCATCCACTAGGGCCACAAGCGCTTGAGCTTATCAAAGGCTTCGATGGAAATATGAAAGGTGACAGTGCGGCCGCTTTAATCTTTAATGCCTGGGCTGATCAACTCACTCAAAATACATTCTCACGCCTGAGTTATTTATTTACCGAAAATTATGGTTCCCGCAACTTTAGGGTGCCATTAATTCGTTTATTAAAGAACCCAGACAGTCCATGGTGCGACAACCCGGCAACTACAGCAGTTGAGAATTGCGCACAATCCTCTAATGACGCCTTTAATAAAGCGCTAGACCAACTCAGTACCCAATTTGGAAGTAATCCCAAAAACTGGGTTTGGCAAAATGCCCATGTGGCGGTTTCTGAACACAGGCCCTTTAGCAAGGTCCCTGTATTGGGGAGTGTTTTTAATCTCACCCAACCCGTTCCAGGTGACAGCTTCACTATCAACGTAGGCCGTTTAGAGCTATTGCGCGCTCCCAATCCTTTTGAGACTAAGCAGGCCGCTAGCCTGCGCACTATTTATGACTTGTCTGATCTTGAAAAATCACTATTCATATACCAGGCGGGCCAATCTGGGTGGGTCCAAAGCAAGCTTTATCGCAATATGGGGCCGTTATGGGCTAAAAATGAATATCTGCCCCTCCAAATGAAGCCAGAAAATATCACCCGCCAACTAAACCTGAACTTTAAGTAATCACCCTTAAGGCAGTTTAGAATGGGGTTTGAATACCCTAAAATGGTTTAGTTACTTTTGATACCTTTAGTCACCTTCACTTACTTTATTTAATAGCGCCATGAAAAAATTCACTACCTTAGCCCTTCTTACTGCCTCCCTGATTGCTCTGCCTGTAAGTAATTGTTTAGCCGCTTGGCAAGAGCTTGGTGCAAATGAGCGTATGTCTGTTTATGTAGATGTGGACACACTCAAAGCCGATGGAGATAAGGCGCAGATTTTGTCGATGCTAGATTTTAAAAAACCAGGGCAAAACCCAAAAACCAAAGAGACGGTTAATTCGATCGTTGGCATTAATGAGTACAACTGTAGCAACGTGACTTACCGCCCCATCGAATATAAAGAATTTTCCGGAAACAAAGGTGGCGGTAAAGTGGTTTCAGATAATAAAACGCCCGATAGTCAATATGAAGCTGTAGTGAACGACTCTTGGACAGCAGGCGTATTTAATGTGGCTTGCCGTAAAAAATAAGCTCTTAAGCTTAGGAAGCAAACCAAGTCCTCTGGCTTGGTTTTTTCTTTTGGGCACCCTGTTTTTATTAGATGGGTGCGCCGCTCCCTTCTTTGTGGCACTTGGAAGTAGTACTACCGCTGCCGCAAGCTCTGTGGGTACCGCAGCAACTGCCGCTGTTGTTGCAAACCCCTCGACCGCTGCCAGTCTTGCCTCAACCGTGACTACTGGCAAATCCCCTCTTGAACATGCAGCCTCGGCTGCTACCAAAAAAGATTGCAATTTCTTCAATGCCCTGGGATTCAAGCCAATTTGCGTGGATATTCCCATCCCTAACGTTCGGGACCTCAGTACACCCTATTTCGGACCGGCAGATGCCATTGAGAAAGACCCCACACAAGATGTAGAACAAAGCCCTAAATAGGTCACAGACAGGACCCAGATAGCGCTCAGATAGCGCACAGAACACGCATCTGTCGCCAGCAGTCTAAAATCGGCCTATTAGAGTATTTATATCCAGAAATTTGAAATATTGAAGCCATGACCCCAGAAAATTACTACCTCACCCTGACCTGCCCCAATAAGCCAGGAATTGTGGCCGCCGTCTCTACATACATCTTTGAAGCAGGTGGCGATATTGAGGAAGCGCAGCAATTTGATGACAAGGCCTCTAAACGCTTTTTTATGCGCGTGAGCTTTAGCTGCCCAGGAGATGCCAAGACATTAAAAGCAGGCTTTGAGGAGATTGCCAAACAGTACGAGTTAACTTGGCAATTACGCGCAGTAAAAGATTTAAAGCGCGTGTTAATCATGGCTTCCAAACTTGATCACTGCTTAGTGGATCTGCTGTATCGCTGGCGCATTGGTGAACTGCCCATGATCATTTGCGGCATCGTATCGAACCACCCTCGCGAGGTGTATTCGACCATTGACTTTGCTGATATTCCCTTTTATCACCTGCCGATCACGCCTGAAACCAAATCCGCTCAAGAAACTAAACTCCTTGAAATTATCGATGAGTCTAAAGTCGATATGGTAGTTTTAGCCAGATATATGCAAATACTATCGGATGATCTTTCAATAAAATTGTCTGGTCGTTGCATCAACGTTCACCATTCTTTCTTGCCAAGTTTTAAAGGCGCGAAACCTTATCATCAGGCACATGCACGCGGTATTAAGCTGATTGGAGCAACCGCCCATTTTGTGACGAGTGATTTGGATGAAGGTCCTATCATTGAGCAAGATGTCACCCGCGTGACCCATGGCGATGCCCCTGAAGATCTAGTTCGCAAAGGTCGAGATTTAGAGCGTACGGTTCTGTCTCGAGCTCTACGCTGCTACTTGCAGGATCGCGTTTTAATTAACGGCGCAACTGCTGTTGTTTTTTCAGACTAATCACACAAGACGAGGCTAAACCCATGATCTCTGGTCTCGTTCAGATTTTGCTTTTTCAAAGCTTGGGAGAGCTCGTTTCAAAGTTCGCTTTGCCTACGCTGCCTGGCCCCGTTATCGGGCTCGTGCTCTTGGTCATTTGGCTAGTTCTGCGCAAGGGAATCAATACAGAACTGGCAATGGTGGCTGATGGCTTTAGTCGCTATTTAGGCCTACTTTTTGTGCCGGCTGCTGTAGGCGTTGTGCTGTTTCTCCCGCAACTTAAAGCCAATGCGGTGGCGATAGTCAGCGCCTTAATAGGAAGTGTCATCCTCACTATTGGCGTAAGCGCATTTGTGGTGAGATTGATGAATGATGTTCTCAGCAACAAGGCTAGCGATGAGTGAAAAACATTCCATTGTAGAAATCTGGGTTTACCTTTCGGGTAGCCCACTCTTTGCGCTATTCCTCACTCTGGCTGCCTATCAAACTGGGCTGTGGATTTATAAAATCTCCAAACAAAATCCCTTGGCAAACCCCGTCGCTATTGCCATTCTGTTGGTAGCCTGCATCATTCAGTTTATTGAAATGCCCTACTCCACCTACTTTGAGGGCGCTCAATTTATTCACTTTTTGTTAGGCTCCGCCACTGTATCTTTAGCAATTCCTATTTATCGTGGCTTAGCAAGCCTCAAGGGCCGCTCACTTCCCCTGCTGATTTCATTAATCGCTGGCAGTCTGGTTTCCATCTTTAGCGCAGTCAATATCGCCCGCTTGTTTGGGGCTGATGCCAGCATCACTGGAGCAATGTACCCAAAATCCGTGACAGCACCTATCGCTATGGGTATTGCTGAACGTATTGGCGTTTCGCCCACGCTGACAGCTATCTTTGCAGTGAGCACCGGAATTTTGGGTGCTATTTTGGCCCCCTTCATCTTTAATGCTCTTGGCATGAAGGCTTGGTGGCAAAGGGGCTTTGCCATTGGCATTGGCGCGCATGGTATTGGCACCTCACGTGCTTTTAGCATTCATCCCGAGGCCGGCACTTACGCCAGCTTAGCGATGGGAATGAATGGGGTCATTAGCGCAGTAGCTATCCCCATCATCTATCACCTCTTTAATTGATTTCTCTAAAAATCAATTATCAAGCTACCTAGGCAGTAGTGCTTGGTAAGCAGTTCAGATAAAAACGCTTTACCTCTTGATCGCAACTCACATCCTTGGGCTCAATAGGACGTTCTAAAGTGATCCCCTCAATTGAAGTGCAGCGGCTTAGTGCTACGTAGACCTGCCCAGAAGCAAATGCCCCTGAAGAAAGATCAACCTTCACCTTCTCCAAAGTTTTTCCCTGACTTTTGTGAATCGTTACCGCCCAAGCAAGCATTAACGGAATTTGTACAAACGTTCCAATAATTTGCGGGGAGATTTTTCCAGTCATCATGTCATGGTCGTAACGATAAGACTCCCACTGATGCCCCTTTACTTCAACCGTATTGGCATAAGGGCCATTTTGAACCATGACTTTAACGGTGTCAGGCAGCAGTTCTCGAACCACTCCAATCGTTCCATTGACCCAGCGCTTTGGAAAGCCGCTATCAGTTGCCGTGAACATCACCCGAGCACCTATCTTTAAAGCAAGATTATTGGGTGAGGGCAAATTGCGTTCATCAACATTGAACTTGCCAGTCGTCTTACCCACATAGACCTTGGCATCAGTAGTGATTGCACGTAATCCCGCGTAATTAATCTGATCAGCCCTTGCATTGGTCGTGGTCAGGGTGATCGTTTGCTCATCTGACGCTTGATCTTTCTGAAAGCACTGGGCATTGAGAATTTCTAAAGCTTCATCAATATCTTGATTGATGCGAATGCGATTTAAAAGTCCCGCAAAATGAACATCCTTTTGTCGGAAGATTTTTGACAGCTCCACCATGGTCACGTCTTTACGATGCAAAGCCATGGCGCAAAAGAAGTAAGGGCCTTCATAACCCCGCCCCGCCAACACTTCCATATCGGCATTTGAAACCACTGGTGGCAACTGAAATAAGTCCCCCACGAACATCACCTGAATACCGCCAAAGGGTTGACTTTTATGGGGGCCATTCGCTCTTAAGAACAAGTCCATCGCATCGACCACATCCGTACGAACCATCGACACTTCATCGATGATGAGTAGGCGGATATCTTTATAAAGACGTTTGTCTTTTAACGGCTTGATATCTTCCTCGGGAAAGATCAAGCGGGGAGGCAACCTAAAGAAGGAATGAATAGTCACCCCTTTTACTTGTAGTGCCGCCACACCAGTGGGCGCTACCACCACGACGTTTCCAGGGATATTCTCCCTAAGATAGCCAATCAGAGTGGTTTTACCCGTACCAGCCTTACCACTAACAAAAATATAAGGGTCATGACGCTCGATAGCGTCTATGACTGCCTGGTAATCAGGAGTGATTTCAATTTCGGAGGATTCAATTACCGCGGGTGTTGTCATCCCCCTATTGTTTCATGGCGCAAGAACTTTAGTGAAGAGTATTCTCAGCCTCTTTCCAGCCACCACCTAAGGCAACGTATAGAGCGACTGTATCTTGGTATCTTTGGGCCAAAGCTTGTAAATAGGCAATGCTGGCCTGGTGATATTGAACGTCGGCTACCAAAACACTTAAGTAATCGACCAATCCAGCGTTATAGCTGATTTGCTGCAATTTCAGGGCATCGGCGGCATAACGTCTGGCATCTGATTGCCCTTGCAAAGCTTGAGCGTCATGTTCAAGAGCCGTTAAACAATCGGCCACTTGTGAAAATGCCGTTAAGACGATTTGTCGATAGCTCGCCTGGGTTTGCTGATAAACATCTATAGCGGCTTGCTTTGCGTAAAACAGGCTACCGCCAGCAAAAATAGGGATATCGATACTGGGTCCAATCGTCCAGAATTTTTGACTAGGTCCCGATAAGCTGGCAAAGGCGTTATTTGCCACGCCATAGCCTGCATTTAAAGAAATACTGGGATACATGTTCGCGGTTGCCACCCCCACATCAGCGCTTGCTACATGCATCTGCGCTTCAGCAGCGAGAATATCTGGCCTTGCCCTCACTAGCTCTGATGGAAGACTGACTGGAATACCTGATGGCAAAACCAGGCTTTCTAAGGTGATATCAGAAAGCGAAACGTGAGAGGGATCCACCCCTTCTAATACTGCCAATAAATGCTCCGCCTGGCTTACGCGTTGACGTAATGGAGCGATCGAAGCTTCATTACTGGCAATTAATGCTTGAATACTTAATACCGTTGCATAGGCGGCCGTACCACCAGTTACCTGGGCTTGCGCGACTTTTAACTGATCTTTTTCCAGAACAATCAATTCTTCTGTGGACCGTATTTGCTCAAGATAGGCGGCTCGCGCGATACTGGTGTTAACAACATTGGCCGACAAGATTAAATAGGCGGCATCGGTCGAGTATTTTTGAAAATCCACTTGAGCACGCAAAGCTTCAACCTGTCGTCTTGCGCCACCAAACACATCTAAGATATAACTGACATTTGCACTGGCGGTCGATAAATTAAATATAGACCCAGAATTAGGTAACCCCGATTGCATGGGTGCCAGAGAAGTGCGCGAGGCACCTAAACTTGCTGATATTTGCGGAAAGAAAACGCCATACCCCGCCCTCAATAAATCCTGGCTTTGTCGTAGATTTGCTTCTGCCACCTTTAAAGATTCATTTTGCTTAAGTGCCTCATCTACGATCACATTAAGGGAGTCCGCCTGAAACATTTCCCACCAGCGAGAATCGTTGATTGACCCCGTAAGAAAACTTTGGGATTTACCATCTGCCGTCAGCGCATCTTTGGGCAAACCACCCTTTGAATACGCGGCATCCTGAGGTGCCGATGGCGAGATGAAATCTGGACCAACAGCGCATGCGGCAAGCACACTACTCACCAAGAAACCCAGAAGGATATGCTTTTTACTTCGCACCACGTTTACCTATATACACATCCACCAATTGACCTGGATAGATCGTCATATCCTTTGGTTGATCAAAACTAAAGATCACAGGAAGAACACGGACATCCACCCTCTCAGTTCTTTGATTGGACAATTCGATTTTTGGTGAAACATTGGGCTGAAAGCGAACGATCTTTAAAGGTATTTTTAAAGTCGATCCCCGAAGGAACATATAGGCATCAATATCTCCAGCAGCGGGCAATCTTTGCAGAAGTACCTCATCAACATAACAACGAACCGCCATAGCCTGACCAACTGCACCCATCACTAAAATAGGGGTATTCTTTTGGGTATAGGTGTCATATACCCCTTGCGCGGAAATATAACTTCCAACAGCAGTATTGATGGAGATAATTTTTCCAGCGGCCAGTGCGTTGATGCGGTACTTTGCTAGCAGGCTGGCAGCAGTTTCATATTGCATCTGGCTCACCTCTAAATTGGCCTTAGCAAGACCAACAGCATCCTTAGCGCTATCTAGAGCATCTTTACTCACCGCCCTTGGATCAATATCGGCAGCAGCCTTTTGCTTTTGATAAGCATCTTCTGCTGTTTTTAACGATGCGCGTGCCGCGCCAATCTGTGACTTCGCTTGCTGTGTAGTCGCTTTTTGCACTGAGTCTTCAATTGTTAGCAGGGGCGCATTAGCGGCAACTTCTTGACCCTCTTTTATAAAGATCTGGTTTACAGTACCAGCGACCTCGGGATAGATGTTGACATTAGAACCGCTTGCTTGAAGGGTTTCGATAATACCCTCAGCATAGATACCATTTTCGTAAGGATTGGATGCTGGCGTAAAAGCTGGGGGTAAAGGATTTTGTTTTCTGCCCCAGTAATAGGCTGTGCTAACTGCGAGTAACACCCCAAAAATAGCCATGCCTATGATGAGTCTATTTTTCATGAGCTACTCTTTCTATTCCAATCACTTTTCCATCTTCCATTCTCATTATCGCATCAGCATATTCAAATATGCGACTATCGTGAGTCACAATAATGATGCAGCGATTGGGGTTTAATACTTCTGCTTTAACGAACTCGAGAATCTTTCTGCCAGTATCCCCATCCAAAGATGCCGTAGGTTCATCAAAGATCAAAATATCGGGTTGAGCCGCTATCGCTCTAGCAATCGCAACGCGTTGCTGCTCTCCACCACTTAGCTTCATTGGCGGAAGATCTGCTTTATTTTTGAGCCCCACAATATCCAAATACTTTCGGGAAATATCTATCGCCTCAGACCAATTCATCCTTCTTAGAATTAAGGGGATAGCCACATTCTCAGCGGTAGTCAGGCGCGGAAAGAGATGAAAGTCTTGAAAGACAAAACCAATCTTATTTAAGCGGAAATCGGCCAGCGCATTTGAGGAGAGCTTCCAAAGATCTTTGTCATCAACCAAAACTTCGCCAGCATTGGGTTTCAGAATTCCAGAGATCATGCTCAGTAAGGTGGTTTTTCCGCTACCAGATGGACCGACAATGAACAGCATCTCCCCTGCCAGCGCCTCAAAGCTGACATCCCTGACGGCAAAGGTTTGGGATTCGCCTTCTCCAAACCACTTGTCCAGATGACTTGCTTTTAGAGCGACCTTACTCATCTAACCCCTAAAAATATCAAATGGTTGAATTTGCAGAACCTTTCTAATACTGATGTAACTAGAAAAGATCGCGATAATCACGACCAATACAAAAGCAAGACTCAAATTTGTGTATGTCACTTGAGCGGCATAATCTGGCATCCTCAGCTTAGCCAAAATCATCACCATAGTCGCCAGCCCCACTCCCATCCCATAGCCCAAAAGGCAGGTAAAAGTAGATTGAATCATGATCATCATGACCAACTCTCTACCTTTAGCTCCAATCGCCTTGAGTGCTCCAAACTTATCGAGGTTCTCAACAACAAAACTGTAAAAAGTCTGCCCAGAAATAGACAGCCCTACTATAAAACTGATTACGGTCATGATAAGGACGTTCATTCCCAAACCTGTTTTGAATTTATAAAAATCTGAGATCTTTTTAGTGAACTGCGCACGCGTTAGAGCTTGATATCCCAGCCCTTTAATTTGACTTTGAATATGGGGAATATCCGCTACTGATTTAGGCTCGACTAAAACAAAAGACATCGTAAAGCGCGAGGAGGGGATATAAGATCTGGCCCGGTTATAGGTTGTGTAAAGAGTAGGCACTCCGAATAAACCTGATTGTGGCACTTGCGCAATACCAACAATGCGACCGCGATGATCATTAATTTCAAACTCGGTACCCATTACCGGATTTTCAAGCTTGTCATACTCCGCATCTTTTACAACTAAAAAACCATTTTCAGCAAAAATATCTTCTATCTTGCCTTGCAGTAAAAAAGGTCGACCGAATAATGTGGCGTCATCTAAGCCAATCACATTAACGCCCTGATAAGTGCCATCGTGTAACTTCACCATGGCACCACCAAAATAAATGGGCTCAGCATGTTTTACCCCGTTAATGCTTTTTGCAAAATCGAGCACATAATCTGGCATGGGAATGCTGCTTGAAACATTATTCACAGCGGGATCGAGGACCCAAATTTGGGCGCCCACATTTTCCACCGACGAGGACGCTCTCAACAGGATGCCGGAGAACATCGACATCATCATGACCATTAAGAAAACGGCAAAAGTAATACCCGTTAACAGAGCAAAAAACTTGGCCCGATCATTCATCAGCAACTTTAAAGCCAGCTTAAAAATACCGCCCATTTATAAGTCCCTATGCATACTTCCATCTTAACTTCATTGTGCTTTCCATTACTATTTCAAATGCTTTGGAAGTGGCGACCAAAAAGGTCTTGTATCTGCGTGAGATTGAATCACCAACAAATAACGACCAGGAGTGCTTGTTGGAATACGGTCATTGCGTAATACCCAGAAATGAACACCCCTTTGTACTGCTGCGTCGTAATCAAAATCTAATAGACCGTATTTATCAATAAACTCATTCATAGCAGCGGGAATACGAATACAGCCTTTTGACCTAGGAATACCCAAGAGATTTTCTGCTAAGTCTGGATCAGTAGCGTGCATTTGCAGGCGCATCAACATCTTTTCACCGCTACCCCAGCCACGGTTTTCCTCTACCCAGCCAAAGTCATAGACTCTTAATCCTTTTTCGCCATAGCCCTTAAAGCCAAACTCGTTCTTAGTGCCTTCAGCGCGAAAATCCGGGTTATCCAATGAATGATTGAAAACCCCCAGAGGGGTTAAAAAGTGGTCAAAGTTTCCTGGTAACCCTGTTGAAACTGGCGCAGCTCCAATCAATTGCCATCCATCACTACTATCGCCCCAGAAAAGCATGACAGCTTGAACGTTGGGATTGCGATCAACCAGGACAACATATTGCGGGCTATCTAGCGATGAATCTGAATTGCGTAAACCCTCATTCAGGGCATTAGCATATGAAACTACGGTCTCTGGAGGTAGATTTAAATGACTGGTAACTTTCTTTGAAAACTCAGCCCTTAGGTCGGCTGGTGACAAATCAACACCGCTTGCATTCACAAAGAGGCTGTATGAAATGCAAACAATACAAAAAAGAAGAGTCAGAATTCGATGGCGAATAATTAATCTTCCCAGAAGATTGTGCGATGTAAATATTTCATGAATTTAAGATGAAGCCATTTGAGGGCCTAGCATTAATCCATCATCAAAAACTTTAATAGCATTTTTACCGCTTGCTTTAGCTTCATACATAGCAACGTCAGCATGATTCATCAGATCAACTTCATTGAGGCCATGATCGGGATATAAAGCAATTCCGATACTAGCGCTGGTTAAAAGTTGCTCATCACCACATAATATAAATGCGCAGACGGATTGACGAATTTTTTCAGCAACTTTAATTGCGCCCGCCTCTGAGTCCAGGCCCGGGAGAATCACCACAAACTCATCGCCCCCAAGACGACCAACGGTATCTGCCTCACGTACACTGGACTTAATGCGTTGGGCAACCTCCTTTAGCAACCAGTCGCCAGCTTTATGGCCGTTAATATCATTAATGAGCTTTAAATTATCGAGATCTATAAATAGCACCGCCAACTTGGAGTCATTACGTTTGCAAACGCCAATGGCTAACTCCAAACGATCCGCAAATAAGATGCGATTAGGTAACCCTGTTAATGAGTCATGATGGGCTAGATATTGATTTTCAGCATTGCGGCGATAAGCCCGTAGCAATATCCATGCACCTAAAAAAATCGCAATTAAACTCAATCCTGTTGCTAAAAAGACGCCTTCAACACCTCTATACCAATTGCTTAAATAAATAGATTCTGGGACAACCGCACCCACTATAAATGGATAATTTTGAACGGCCCTATATGAAAGCATGCGTTTAACGTTAAGCGCATTCTGGCGTGAAAATCCAATGCTCGAAGCGAATATGACTCCACCGTTGACGTCTTTTTGGGATAGGGAGTCATCAATCATGGGATTGGGATTCACCTTGCCGATATATTCCTCAACCAATGGCCAGCGCGTTAAAAGGGTCTTATCTTTACGATACAGCGTAATTGCAGAGCCCTCCCCTAGGTTTCCAGCAATTCTCTGATACAAAGAGGAGAAGACCTCTACCGAGACCCCTACGAGCACAACACCTAAAAATTGACCATTTGCTCCGTTAATACGATGAGCCAAATAGAAAACCCATTTGCCAGTGCCTTTATTTTGAACTGGTACGCTATAAAAGGTAGATGGGTCATTGTGAGCGCTCAAATACTGGAAATAATCACGCTCACTTAAATTGATATCTGGAGTCGGATAACTACGAGAAAAGTTGAGAACACGTCCATCATCCCCAATAAATGTAGCGACATCCAATATCGGATTGGATTTAGTTTTATCCTGCAGTAAATTAAATTGATCTTTCTTGGTAACAAAATCTCTGTACTCTTTTTCAGTAGATATTTTTTGCAGATCTACCACGTCTAAAATACTTTGCAATACAGCAGTAGCGGAAAAGAGGATTTGTGAAGTATGTTCTGCCAAAATAACCGTTAAGCTAGCCAACTGCTCCGATCGATCTTGAATGGTACTTTTACGCAATAAATAGGCTGACACTAAAGCATTAGCCACAAAAATAAGGGCCAGCAAAGCAGAGATCAGAATAATTAATCGAGAATTTCGCTTAACCATGATTGGGGATGTAAATCCTGTCATACGGCATCCCGATATTCAAGAGAAATATTGAGGAAATTTTCTTTTTCAGCAAGAAATGCCTCTACCAGAGCCGGGTCAAATCGAGTCCCATTAAGGCGCACAATTTCCGCACAAGCGTCATCATGCTTCCAACGGTCTTTGTATATCCTTTCGCTGACCAAAGCATCGTACATATCCGCCAAAGCCATAATCCGAGCAGCCAATGGAATATTCAACCCCATTAATCCCCGAGGGTAGCCAGATCCATCCCAGCTTTCATGATGACCGCCCGCTATCTTAATTGCCAGATCTAAGGCTTTGGCATGCTTTACATCCTCGACCATTGCGGCTTTCAAAACCTCCTCGCCAAGTTGCGAATGGGTTTTCATGATGGTCCACTCTTCATTCGATAAGGGTCCATCCTTCTTAAGGATGCTGTCTGGAATGCCTACCTTACCAATATCATGCAAAGGAGCTGCCTTAGACATCTGGACGATATCATCGTCAGTAAGTTCACTTTTGTAAAAACCTAAAAGCCTCAGTCTGTTGGCTAGCAGCTGCACATATTTTTTAGTGCGAAGAATATGATTTCCGGTTTCGTTATCACGAACCATAGATAAAGCGTTCAGGCTGTGCAGCATCCCACTCTCTATAGCGTGCGCACTTTTTTTATGATCCCGCATCAGCTTCTCAAGGTAATAATTTCCAATCAAAATGCAGACCAATAAATTTGATAAGAATGAGGCAGCCCTCAAAGAAAACCCAAGAACATTTTCCTGATAGAGATTTGAAAATGCTGATCCTGGATAAAACATCAAAAGATAAGAACGCAAAAAGCGCGCACATAATTGAAATAGCTCGACGGCTATTATTAATTTAATTTGATATGCACTGTCTTTCTTTAATATTTTAAAGAGAGTAAATATCTGCAACACCAAAATCAATCCCAAACCGACACTCATCAAATGAATACCGTCCTGAATAGATCCAAAATTTACTATATAGATATAAAAACAAACTATGGCAATTAGCCAAGCTATAGAAAGCTTTTTGATTAACGGCGTGAGTAAGCCGCTCCACTGATAAAACAATAAAGAAATGCACGTTACCCCTGATATCAGGAATAAATGTGCCATGGTGAGGAAGAATATTTCCGACCAGTGTGCAAGATAGAAGCACAGAGATGATATGGCCAGAAAAAATAAGGCCATAGGCCAATACATCATTCGGTACCGATCGCCTTGACTGTGATCACCCCAAAAAAATACAGCCATTAACCCCAATAGAGTCACAAAAATTACTAGATAGAAAGTTTGGTTGGCTAATAGCATTGACAAAGGCTAGAGGTAATTCATACTGGTGGCATATAAGTTAAATTTTCTTTCATGGTATCAGTTTAAGCACGCATAAAACCATTAAAATGAACGGATTAGTAGTATTTTTTATATAAGAAATATCGGGTCAAGATTCCCTTCTGAGAAAAGATAAAAAATGTCTAAGTTAACCGACTTCTTCAAGAAAAATAACAGCGGAGTTGCTGCTGTTGAATTCGCGCTGATTCTTCCATTATTACTGTGGGTGCTATTTGGGATCATCAACTATGGAATCCTACTTTACGATCAAGCGGTCATCACTAACGCTGCTCGCGAGGGCGCTAGATGGGGCAGCATCAACACAACCACAACAATCAACTGCACAGGGACCGCCACTGGAAGTGCTAACCCATGCCAAATTGCCAATAGCTACACTAATGCAAACCTTATTACCTTTGGCTCATCTACGAGCTCCTCTACAACAGCATCGGGCACAGGAACGTCTGGAAATACAGTTACAGTAACAGTTACCTATACTTTCACAGCAATTGGCTGGCTTCTTTACAGCACGACAAACGCCTTAAGCGCTACATCAGTGATGTATCACGAATAAACCAGCGTGCATCAGACATTAACGCACCAATATCAGCACAAGAATATCACTGCATAAGTATGGCCTTACCAGAACTCAGATTAATATTCTGACAGGGATCAGGAGAGGCGGATGCAGTCATATTGCCTTTTAGATCCATCGAATTAGCGTACAAACTTCCGGTAATAATGAAAGATGTTGGTGAACCCCTGAATATTAAATTCGTATTGGGCAATTGAGTTTTCCCAGTAAGACTTATATTATTTCCAGACCCTGCTACGTCTATCGTATAAAGAGTGTTAGTAAGGGTTAATGGCTGATAAACGACCATCCCGCCACCTACTGTTCCGCAAGTTGAAGAGCCATTACTACTATTTAAATTGACCGATCCACTTAGGTTGAAAGGCTGATCAACCCCGACAATAATCGTGACACCAGCCCCCGGCAGGTTGGCAAGAGTAACGCCCTTATTATCAAATCCGCCATTAAAATAATAGATCCCACTCATATTGACCTGAGTTCCACAAGCACTTAGATTTACAGCTGCGGAATAGGTGCCAGAGGGCAATGAGCAACCCGATGCATAAATTTGAGCGCCTGGTGGAGTAGGAAGAGTGTAAGCAGGAGGTATTGGAAGCGGCAAACTACTGCTTACTACCGCGGGCGTACAGTTACCACAGCTATTAGTAGAATTATTGTAAGCGGTTATAGATGCGCCTGATGCGGTAGCATCTATTCCTGAGCTATTTGTAGTACTGATTCCCCCACCAATCGCCACTGAACCTCCAGATACATTCATGATATTGGTACCGTTCATAGAAACCAAACCTCTAATAATCAAGTCGTCGGCAACAATAGGCGAACCGGCTACAGCAGTCTTGCCAAGATTAAATGAGTTGATGCCAAATAAGGGTAAGAAATAGGTACTCCAGGTATTAGATGCAGTTACTGAGACACAATTTTTTTGAGTAGCAGTATTGGGACAAACAACTGGATTGGTAGTAACAATACCAAAACCATATTGATTGGTAAGCGGGTAATTATCTGCGCTTGAGTTACATGTTGAGTAGTTACTCGCACAAGCCAATGCCTCCGCATCGGCCACACTTTGCAGTTGCGCCTGGCGCATGTACACAAAGCCAAAGTCGATTGCAAAAGCTGCAAACCCCAAAAGAATAATGATCAATATAGCTACGAGAGGCAGTACTGCCCCCCTATCAGAATTGGGCTGAGGGGATTTATTAGTCAATTTGATCTTCATGATTAATGGCACCATTCCTAAAACAGGAGTTTAGATAGATGTAACTCAACACTCAACTAAAAGGCATCTCCGATTGAGCGATTGGTTATATACATCACCGTAAAGCCGAAAATAAAATAAAAAATATAAGCACCCATTAAAAGACTGGTTACAGAATATGAATGGAGGAATATAGGCTGCACAAAAAAATACAATAAAGGTGCGGTTATTGCTGTGAAAAAGATGGCATATACAAAGGCAGAGCCAATGGAATAAAGTGCCGCCTGCATTCGTCCATTATTTGCTTTATTAACAATCTGGTTTTTGTATTCAGTCGAAGAAAAGTATTGCTTTTGCTCCTGTTCAGCCAGCTCTAGTTTTGCATTATGGGCTTTTACACTTTCAGCCCGAGCAAGAGCCTCCTTGAGCGTCTTTGCATAACCATCTAAACCATAATAAATTGGCCTCTTACAATTTTCGCATTCATGCAGGATGGCTAGCCCACTTATATGGACTCCGCAATGAGGACAGTTCATATATTTATACTTACCTTATCCTTTTGAAATCTAGCTTTAACTCTATTTACTAGGTTATTAATCAAAGCGAGATCACATCCATCCTTACCGACTGCGATTACTTGCTAACCGTTGCCGAAAGTGGCGCTAACGAGTGCTCAATCTTAATCACGGCTGGCCCCAATAAAACTACCATTAATGCAGGGAAAATACAGACGATAAGGGGGATGGTCATCTTTACCGGGATTTTTGCAGCCTCCTCTTGAGCAAGAAGCGAGCGTTTTTCACGCAAGCCATCTGCATAAACACGAAGCGCATCAGCAACACTGGTTCCGAAATGTTCAGTCTGGATCAACATAGAGACGAGCGCGTGAATATCCTCGACACCAGTACGCTGGGCAAGATTTGATAAAGCCTTTTCTCGTGTGGCACCAGTTCTTAACTCAAGATTGAGAATGTGAAACTCCTGCGCTAAAGCCTTACTTTCAATCTTAAGCTCTCTTCCAACTCGCTCAATCGCAGCATCCAAACCCAAGCCAGCATTAACGCATACCCTCATCAGATCGAGCGCATTTGGTAAGCTTTCAAATATTTTTTTCTTACGACTTTTAGTAACCCTATACAACCAAAAGTCTGGGACGTAATATCCAATACCAGACAATAGAAGTGCCACAGATAAGGCGCTTAAAAATGAGCTATCCCTACGAAATATCAACACAAATAAGATATAAAGAATGGGCACAGCAAAGGTAAATATAGTCTTAAATCCAAAAAAATATAAAGCGTCTAGCTCGCGGTAATAACCAGCTGACATGAATCGAGTGCGAATCTGAGAATTTTCCCACTCCTCGTCTGGCATTGAGTAGTGAATTAATCTCGACAATATTCTTCTTGCAGTTAATTCGAGACGAGATTGATGTGGCTCTAACTCATTAACAATGTCTAGCAGTTATTCAAACCCCACTACTTCGGCTCGACTTTACGACAAATTAGTAGGGGTGAATAGAGACTCTTGAGAATATTTATTCCCAAATGGGGAATTTTTTATAGGTATAAAAACCCATTTTCGGACAGGAAGTCCTTATGCTTTATGGGGCGAAAGACGGGGCTCGAACCCGCGACAACCAGAAATATATCTGGGTATTTAAGTTATATCCTAAAGAGCTTTCACGTCGACCGTTCCCGCAAAACTGCAATTAGTAGCCATGCCATAGTCACCCCAAACAAATTTATGAGGTGAAGTACACCAAGATTAAGCAGGGTTATGACATTAATGAGGAGGTCGAATTTAGGTATTACCATCCCTGACAAATAGCCCAGCAAAAAACTTGATGCTTACTTGAGCTATGCAACCAAGAAAGAGGGGGGCACCAGTCATGATAGTCAAAAGTACCAGATCAATAGGCCACATATTGCTATCTTGACGCATCTTCTCTGAAGATAACCAAATAATTACCGTGGCCATCATTACACCTATGAGAAGCCCTAGTGTTGCAACCAAGGAGCCAGCACGGGAGAACCAAAGGGCAAGTAATGGCACGAGAAATAGAGTGGCAACGGTTATCTCAAGAGACCTTACAGATATCGAGAAGAATGGTGGATATGTGGTGGATTGAGAGTTTCCCAAGAATGGGTAATGTGAATAATAGCTATCCCAAAATAATACAAAATTAAACTGCAAGAGAAGCATCACAATAAAACCAAGAGCGATAAAAAATTGCATTCGGAATTTATCTGATTTCATTCTCTTAACCTTTTTATCTTCGGTTAGGTTAATTTATTTCGCCCATTTTTTCAATACACAACTTTGACCTAAACCATTTTCAGATGTAATTAATAAATAGCTCTTAACTGGAAGTGGTGTGCGTGAGGCGAGTGACGAAACTCGAACACGCAACAACCAGATTCATAATTCTGTATAGAGCATCAAAAAACGGAATGATCTGAAGGAGTTTTGGGCGGTTTAAAGAATTAGCGTGAGAATCTTCGCACGAATTTTAGATGCCAAAAAAGTGATGTTAGAAGGCAAGAAACACGAAGAAAAATCCCGAATTTCATGTAAAAACTGATGATTTTGATAGAAATGGACAGGAAGTCCTTATGCTTTATGGGGCGAACGACGGGGCTCGAACCCGCGACAACCAGAATCACAATCTGGGACTCTACCAACTGAGCTACGTCCGCCATATAAGATCCAAGATTATAGCTTTTGTCCCAAAAACCTGTCAAAAAACCCTATCTAGGCACTTTCAAACTCAAAGGCAGCCCAATCCCCTAGGGTTAAGCTGGCATCTAAGAAGAAATCAACAATGGCAGCCTTGCTCTGAACTTTAGCTAAAGCATGATGATCTGAGAGGCGCTGCCTCCAATAGCGGGACCCTGCGCGGCCATGGGCCAAACCCAAAATATGACGGGTAAATGCCCCGATATAGAAAGGCTTGCCCTTTTCTCGACATTCATCAAACCATGCTTGAACCTGCTTAACCAAGGCAATCTGAATGCGGTGCCACTCTGTCTCGCTAAATAGATATCCAGCAGCTTCACCATCCGTATTAATCAGGTCATCCCAGCCCAGCAACATCGCTGGAAAATGATAGGCAGCCCTACCAACCATGAAACCATCAAAATCATCCCAGTGGCCAGCAATTTGATCATTGCTTTCCAGGCCACCATTTAATAGAACCTTTAGCTCAGGAAACTGCTTTTGTGCATCCAACCTTAACTTGGCGGCTACTTCATAACGCAAAGGAGGTTTACTACGGTTTTCTTTAGGGGATAAACCCTTTAAGACCGCATTACGCGCATGAATAGTGACCTGACTTGCACCAGCATCAGCAACGGCAAGGATAAAGTTCAAGGCAAACTGATAATCTTGCTCTGAGTGAGCGGCATCCATACTGTCTAAGCCAAGCCTGTGCTTCACGGAGACTGGAAGCCCTACAGCCTGTTTCATAGCGCGTACACAATCTGCAACCAATTGGGGCTCGGACATTAAGCATGCGCCGAATGCGCCCCGCTGCACCCGTTCTGATGGGCAACCGCAATTTAGGTCAATTTCATCGTAACCCCACTGCTCTGCCAAGGCCGCTGCTTTAGCTAGGTCGCTAGGCTCACTGCCACCCAATTGCAAAACAACAGGATGCTGATCCTCAGAGTAATCCAAATGACGTGGAATATCACCATGCATTAGCGCACCAGTTGTCACCATCTCCGTATAAAGGACAGCTTCTTTAGTCAGCGTGCGATGAAAAGATCTGCAATGTCGATCTGTCCACTCCATCATTGGGGCAACCGCCAATCTTTTCCTTTTTATTCCAACCATTTTTTATTCACCCTGCCGCTTCAAGTCGCGATAGAAATTTTCATGAGGTCCAAAAGTTAAAAGTTTGATGTGCTCCTCATCCAAAATTCGATAAGCTAGCAAACATAGTTGCTGAGACAGCGTAAATTTATACACCCGAACTCCCTGTAAATCTCCTGCCTTAACCTCTCCAATGGATGGACTTAAGCTAATTATTTTTACAGCAGCATCTAATTCGGTTTTTTGGTTAGGGTGAAGTTTTTTTACCCCCTTAACAAATGAGGGGGTGACAAGTAAACGCATCAACTAAATACGTATTCGCTGATTACAGGCTCTTGATCAGCAATCAAGATCTCGCGAATCATGGAAAAAGGTAAGTCTGGGTTTTCTTGAGCAATCTTACCAATTTGTGACCAATACTCTATTTGCTTAGGCACAGAGCGATGCTCAATAAGGCCATAGGCCTTAGCCTTCTCCACCAAGGAATCTGATAATTTGACGTTGATCGACATGCTGCACCCTATTTTTAGACTTTGGTTCATTATAGCAAAATAGGCTCCATAAAGGAACCTATTTTTAAACTAGCAGGCCTTTGTGCTCAATAAAACGAATAATTTCTTTTAGTCCCTCACCTGATTTCACGCTACCCATGATGAAGGGCCTATCACCACGCATCTTTTTGGTGTCAGATTCCATGATGGGAAGTGATGCTCCAACGTAAGGAGCAAGGTCAGTCTTATTAATTACCAATAGATCGGATCGAGTAATTCCGGGGCCACCTTTACGAGGAATTTTTTCGCCGCCGGCAACATCAATTACGTAGATGGTTAAGTCAGAAAGCTCGGGGCTAAAAGTTGCAGCTAAATTATCGCCGCCTGATTCGATAAAAATAATGTCTACGTCAGGAAATTGATTTTGCATCCGATCAACTGCCTCTAAGTTAATAGAAGCATCTTCACGAATAGCAGTATGAGGACATCCGCCCGTCTCTACCCCCATAATTCGCTCGGGCTCTAAGGCGCCAGCAACCGTAAGTAAGCGCTGATCTTCCTTGGTATATATGTCATTAGTAATCACCACCAAATCATATTGGTCGCGCATAGCTTTGCAAAGCATCTCAAGTAAAGTTGTTTTGCCAGAGCCTACAGGGCCGCCAATACCAACACGCAAGGGAGGGTTCTTTTTAGTTCTCATGATTTATTTTTTATGAACGGAATAATCGGGAATATTGAGACTCGTGCCTCGAGGAGAGAATGGCTAGCATCGGTGAAAAATTATCAACCATCGATAAATCGGATTTGGCCCTTCGCTCAGCTTCTTCAACCATCTTGGGAACCAGTAGACGAATCTTAGTTAAAGCCTGCTGTCCTGCAACTTGTCCTAGTGGAATGGCTTTCAAAGAGGCAGCAACTTGATTCTCTATCCAAGAAAATGCATAGGCTGCCAGGCCGTTCTGGGGCTGGATATTAAGATGAAAGCAAGCGTAGGCATGAGCGGTCAATAAGGATAAAGGTTTGATATTAGCCAATTGTGCGAGGCTTTCACCACCCCACCCTAATGACTGAGCGATCTGAAATAGTGACCATCCCATCTGCTCAGTTTCAGATCGAAACTCAGAGGTTTCACGACTAGCTAAAAAGTATTCATTCAAATGACTCACTGCATCAATTTGCTTGTTAGCCCACGCTTCATAACTTAATAACCAAAGTGGCGCTTCAGACCTTGCAAATACGCCAAGAAATAGATCGCCAATCCACGCCTCTGCAGTTGAGGCATCCTTCACTAAACCAGAGTCAATCGCAGCCTCTAAGCCTTGAGAATAACTATAACCACCAATTGGTAAAGCTGGTGATGCCAACTGCATTAACGCAGTAATTTCGTTAAGATCAATGCTCATGCGGATGATTGTGATCGCCGTGATGATGGTGAGAGCATCCAGGCCCGTGAACATGTGGCTTCTCATGTTCGGCATACACTTTTTGGGCTAGCGCATAGTCACTATCGAAGGTTTCAGCATGGCTATGTCGATGCCCTCCGCCATAAGCCCCAGTTTCAGGCTCAAATGGTGTCAATTCATGTTTAGCCTCTAAGCCTAATTGCCTAATCATTCCCTCAAGCACTGAGTCAGGCTCAATGCGTAAAAAACCTTCACCCACTTGCACCGGGATATGGCGATTACCAAGGTGATAAGCTGCCCTCATTAACTGATGAGCGTTCTTAGAGGCAATCGTAATGACCTCCTGATTGGCAGCGCAAACCTTAATCATTGAACCATCATCTGCAACTAAGATATCGCCATCAACTAGCACATTTCCTCTAGGCAGAAAAAAATGGGCTTCACGTCCATCGGCAAGTGTTTCTGAGAAACGGCTTTTATTACGAGATTCAAATGGTAGCTTTAATTCCACCGCCCTTGCCAAAACAGCCTTTGCTAATCCCTGGCTTTTAGGAATAATTTTTTCTACGCGAATCGGTTCTGACATGTATTTTTCCTAAAACAAGAAATAACGTTGAGCCATTGGCAATGATTTTGCCGGCTCGCAAGTAAGTAATTCCCCATTAGCAATAACCTGATACGTCTCCGGGTCCACTGTAATATTTGGCTGCCAATCGTTATGAATCATGTCAGCTTTAGTAATAGAGCGACAATTTTTCACTGCCTCGACCTGCTTCTCAAGGCCATAAGCATCACGAATATTCGCATTCATGGCTGATTGCGAGATAAAGGTTAGCGAACTATGTCGAATTCCCTGTCCGATTCCAGCAAACATATTGCGGTAATGAACGGGTTGTGGAGTTGGGATAGAGGCATTTGGATCGCCCATGGCGGCAGCTGCAATCGAACCACCTTTCAAAATCAACGATGGCTTCACACCAAAGAAGGCGGGCTTCCAAAATACCAAGTCTGCATACTTACCCACTTCAATAGAGCCTACAACATGAGAGATGCCGTGAGTAATTGCTGGGTTAATAGTATATTTTGAGATGTAACGCTTGACACGGAAATTATCATGGCGATTAGTATCACCAGGCAATAAACCGCGCTGCAGCTTCATCTTATCGGCCGTTTGCCAAGTACGAATAATGACTTCGCCAACCCGACCCATTGCTTGAGAATCAGATGAAAGCATTGAGAAAGCACCAAGATCATGCAAGATATCTTCAGCAGCAATTGTCTCTCGGCGAATACGGGATTCTGCAAAGGCAATATCTTCAGCAATAGAGGCATCTAGATGATGGCAGACCATCAACATATCCAAATGCTCATCTAAGGTATTGACTGTAAATGGCCTGGTCGGATTTGTTGAGGATGGCAAGACATTGGATTCCCCGCATGCGCGAATAATGTCAGGTGCATGACCACCACCCGCACCTTCGGTGTGATAAGTGTGAATGGTTCTACCTTTAAAGGCTGCCAAGGTTGTTTCAACAAAACCCGATTCATTCAGAGTGTCTGTATGAATGGCCACTTGTGTATCTGTATCATCAGCCACACCTAAACAACAATCGATTGCGGCAGGGGTAGTGCCCCAGTCTTCATGCAACTTCAGCCCAATCGCACCAGCATCTACTTGTTCGCGCAATCCCGCCGGTAAACTTGCGTTGCCCTTGCCTAGCAAGCCAATATTCATTGGATAGGCATCAATAGATTGCAGCATTCTCTGAATGTGCCAAGGCCCAGGAGTACAAGTCGTTGCAAAAGTTCCTGTTGCAGGCCCAGTGCCTCCACCAATCATCGTAGTTACACCAGACATTAAAGCTTCTTCAATTTGCTGCGGACAAATGAAGTGGATATGCGTATCTATTCCACCCGCAGTCACAATCATCCCCTCGCCAGCAATGATTTCAGTTCCAGGACCTATGACCGAAGTAATGCCAGGCTGAATGTCGGGATTGCCTGCTTTACCGATATTGGAAATACATCCATTTTTAATCGAGATATCAGCCTTAACGATTCCCCAATGATCAATAATCACGGCATTGGTGATCACAGTATCAGCGCAGTCCTTTGATTCACGTTGACTCTGGCCCATACCATCGCGAATCACTTTGCCGCCACCAAACTTCACTTCCTCACCATAAATAGTGAAATCTTTCTCGACCTCAATCATGAGGCCTGTATCGGCTAGTCTGAGGCGATCACCAGCGGTCGGGCCAAACATCTCTGCATAGGCTTGACGACTAATCTTAGCCATTACACACCTCCCATGACACGGCCAGCAAATCCATAAATCTTCTTATCGCCAGCAATTTCCACCAATTCGATCGTGCGTTTTTGGCCAGGCTCAAAACGAACTGCAGTACCGGCAACAATATTGAGTCGCATTCCTTTAGTTTGCTCGCGCTCAAACAATAATGCGTCATTAACCTCAAAGAAATGAAAATGTGAGCCAATTTGAATGGGTCGATCCCCACTATTAGAGACCTCAAGAGAAATTGTTCTTCGGCCCACATTAAGCTCAATATCGCCGGATTCGACGAACATCTGGCCAGGTATAAAACGCTGACTATTAGAATTAACGGAAGAACTCATACTGATGTACCACCAAGCAAGGCAAAAGATAGCTGGCTGAGCAAGACCCAACCATAGATCACGCTAGCAAATCCAGTCACTCTTGCAATGATGGTGGTTTTATCCTTAAGAAACTGAACTGCTATGGCGCCGCTTAAGTGCAAGATGCCGGTTGCTAAAAACAGTCCAGCCATATCTTCAGTTATTAAGGGGAATCCATAGGATGCACTAGAAAATAACTCGGCATGAGCATAACCATGAAATACCCCAAAAGCCCCTATTAAAGAAAGAATAGCCTTGGTTGAATATTGGTTCTTGATCAACAGCAAGAGTCCAATTGCAATCACTGATGTAGCAATACCAAATTCAAAGAAATTTAGGTAGAGACCACTTAACCCCGAAAGCACACCAAAAAACATGCCTAATATAAAAAAGCATGGTCCAAGCCAGATTTTTTTTAAAACAAAGGCGCTCCAAAAGCCAACGAGCACAATAACCAATAGGTGATCTAACCCACTAAATGGGTGTAGCAACCCAGACATAAAGCTCACCGTGAGCTCATGCCCTGGATGCGCAAAGGCTAGGCTCGAAAAAAGAATCCCTACAAAAGCAATGGAAGATATACATAGTTTTTTCATGCAAATGTTCATCTCAGGCTCCTAAACGATTGGGTTATGAACGGTCACTAATTTTGTTCCATCTGGAAAGGTCGCTTCTACTTGAATATCGGGAATCATTTCAGGAATACCCTCCATCACATCCTCGCGACTCAGAATAGTTTGACCTTCATGCATTAACTGCGCAACTGTCTTGCCATCACGAGCACCCTCCATGATTGCCGCACTAATTAAAGCCACTGATTCTGGATAGTTCAGCTTTAAGCCCCTAGCTTTTCGTCTCTCCGCTAAGAGTGCTGCAGTAAATATGAGTAATTTATCTTTTTCGTGTGGGGTTAATTCCATATCTCACCTTTATAACAATTCTATGATGCCCAAAGCCTTAAAGGCTGAGCAGATACGCCGTGAACTATTGGCCTTAATCTGGTCCATATATCAATCATCCAATTTCTTGCCATCTCCATATCTGTTGATACAGCACGCACTATCACTATCCCTTGCGGCATGAACGTTACACCGGCTCTTATGGAATCGGTCCACGGCATCATTTCAGAAAGACTTTCAACCAAATGGCTGGAGCACTGAGGCCCTAATGCCAATAAAGTTGCACATACAGGCCATGAACCCAATTGAGGCAGTGACTTTGAATATGGATCTTCGGCATCAATATGGCCATTTTCAATCCAAATTAACTTTCCATCGCGACGTATTTCATTCAATAAATGAATGTGTCCGCTGGACCACTCTTCTCCGGAGGCATGGCGACCTAGCATCAATGCATCCCAACCAATAAATGAGGCACTAGCTGGAAGATTTAGTTTGGTAATCAGGTTTGAGTTAGCGCCCTTGAAAAAGAGATTTTCTTGAGGCAACCAATCTAGCTTTGCATCCTCCCCAAGCTCAAATTGAATACTTTGCGTAGCTGGATTTTTGAATGACTTGTACCACTTCGTTGCACTTGGAGTGGAAAGTACGACATGAGCTCCTTTAGCAAGCGAAACATTAATATCGAGAGTGTCCCCCCCAGCAATTCCTGCGGGGGGATGAATTATCACGGTGTGGCATATATTTTCACCCTCAGGATACAGCGCCTTCTGAACCCTCAGCGGGCCTTCATGAAGACTTCTCTTAAGAACTGTACCGATAGCAGTTCGCTCATAAGAAAGACTCAGTTTAGCGAGCCAGCTAGGGCTTAATGCCCTAAAGAGCTGCTTTACTGTGTTGTCTGGAGCCAAAAACATGAGATTGAGCCATCTAAGTGAATATCAGCATTCACTTTAAACTGAAATCATCTCCTGAACACCATTGATGTCCATATCGATACCCTTACCTTGAGCCACCACCTCTCCGCGGCGCATCACAATATAATTATCAGAAAGCTCTTTTGCGAAATCGTAATATTGCTCTACCAACAGGACCGTAATCCCCATTTCATCGACTAGCTTACGAAGACAGCGGCCAATATCCTGAATGATGGAAGGTTGTATCCCCTCTGTAGGTTCATCCAAAATAATTAATTCAGGCTGAGACATCAGAGCGCGGCCAATGGCCAATTGTTGTTGTTGACCACCCGATAAGTCACCGCCCCGACGAGATTTCATATCCGACAGAATCGGAAACAACTCATATATATAGCTAGGGATACTTTTTGAGCTGGGAAACTTGGCAGCCCCGATTAACAAATTTTCCTCAACGGTGAGCCTAGGAAAAATTTCACGTCCTTGAGGCACATAAGCAAAGCCACTATCCACTCTTGACCATGGCGGCAAATTTGCCAGCTCTTTACCGTCCCAGGCTATGGATCCGGTTTTAACCTTCACCACCCCCATCAGGGACTTGAGCAAAGTGGTTTTACCTACACCGTTTCTACCTAGCAAGCTGGTCAGTTGTCCTTTGGGAACTTCAAAGTTCACATTTCTAAGAATATGACTACCACTATAGTATTGATTAAGGTCTTTTACGATCAGCATAATTAGCGTCCTAGATACGATTCAATTACGCGCTCATCACGCTTGACTTCATCTAATGTGCCTTCAGCCAATACTGATCCTTCAGCCAGCACAGTAACTTTACCCTTCTCCCTGGCTAAAGCAGCTACAAATTCCATATCATGCTCAACCACCATCATTGAGCATTGGCCGCGCAAAGAGTTTAAGAGCTCGGCTAAGCGCATCGTTTCTTCATCAGTCATTCCGGCAACAGGCTCATCAAGCAACAAAAGCTTTGGCTGCTGCATTAAAAGCATGCCAATCTCTAATCGCTGCTTTTGACCATGAGAAAGCAGGCCACCTGGACGATAAGCTTCCGATTCAAGCTGGGTCAGCGCAAGTACAGACTCCATCAAACGCCGACCTTCTAAATCGACTTTAGCCACTAATGAGTGATGCCATGACTTATCACCAGCCATTGCTAATTCAAGATTTTCCCAAACGGGATGCTGCTCAAACACGGTAGGCTTTTGAAATTTACGTCCAACGCCAATTTGAGCGATCTGCGGTTCATTCATAGTCATGAGATCAATCGTGGATCCCAAATACACAGAACCATCGATATCGGCGATAGTTGAGCGAGTTTTACCAGTGATCACATCCATCAAGGTTGTCTTACCAGCACCATTAGGGCCAATCACACAGCGCAGTTCACCCACATCGATAGTTAATGACAATTTATTAATCGCCTGAAAACCATCGAAGTTCACCGACAAGTCTTCAACATACAAAATTCCAGTATGTGTTGTATCAATCCCTTTTTCAAGAAAGTGTGCGCTCATTTTGAACCGCCTTTCTTGCTTGTAAATTGATGATAAATACCGAGTAGTCCATTTGGTAAAAACAAGGTAACCAGCACAAACATCATTCCCAAGAAAAATAACCAATATTCTGCAAAGTTAGTTGTGAAGAAGCTCTTCGCACCACTCACTGCAAAAGCCCCAATAATCGGACCAATCAACGTACCTCGTCCCCCTACCGCAACCCAAATAGCCATTTCGATTGAGTTAGTGGGAGACATCTCGCCTGGATTAATAATTCCAACCTGTGGAACAAATAGTGCGCCAGCAATTGCGCACAAGATTGCAGATAACACCCAAATAAATAATTTGTAGCCTAATGGGTTGTAGCCACAAAACATCAAGCGTGATTCTGCATCTCGCACTGCTGTAATAACCCTCCCCATCTTGGAAGTAATCAAAGCGCGGCAGAGAATAAAGCTTGCCAACAAAACTAAGAAGGTAACAATGAAAAGGGTCACCCGGGTACTAGGGGCACTGATGGAGTAGCCCAATATGCGCTTAAAGTCTGTAAATCCATTATTTCCACCAAACCCGGTCTCATTTCTGAAGAACAAAAGCATGGCAGCATAGGTTAGTGCTTGGGTAATGATGGAGAAATACACACCCTTAATTCTGGAGCGGAAGGCAAAGTATCCGAATATCCAAGAAATTACTCCAGGAACCAAAATCAACATCAAGAGCATCCACCAGAAATGCTCGCTACCCTTCCAGAACCAGGGCAACTCTTTCCAATCTAAGAAGACCATAAAATCAGGCAATTCGCTTTTATAAACACCCTCAGCGCCAATTTGCCGCATGAGGTACATGCCCATAATGTAGCCACCGATGGCAAAAAATAAGCCATGACCTAAACTCAAAATTCCGCAGTAGCCCCAAACTAAATCAAGTGCTAATGCAGCAATTGCAAAGCACATGATCTTGCCAACTAGACTAAGCGCATAGGCGGACATATAAAAGATGCTTGTCTCAGGTAGTACTAATGAGAATATGGGTACGCCAATGAGAACACAGAGTGTTAAAGCAGCAAGAGCAATATATGCCCGCTTACTGAGAATGGATTCACGCTCAGGAACCTGTAATTTAAAACTAGATGAAGGGGCAAGTTTTTGAATATCCATAATTAATCAACGCTCCTTCCTTTTAATGCGAAGAGGCCTTGAGGACGTCTTTGAATAAAGATGATGATGAACACCAAGATAGCAATCTTAGCTAAAACTGCGCCAATAAATGGCTCTAGTAGTTTGCTAGTAATGCCCAGGCCAAATGCACCGTAGATGGTGCCGGCAAGTTGGCCTACGCCGCCCAGCACAACAACCATAAAAGAATCGACAATATAGCTTTGACCTAGATCAGGACCAACGTTACCGATTTGAGAGAGTGCTACACCGCCCAAACCAGCAATACCAGCTCCAAAAGCAAAGGCATACATATCCACTCGAACTGTTTTCACCCCAACACAAGCAGCCATGGTTCGGTTTTGCGTAACAGCCCGAACAAAAAGTCCCAAACGCGTTTTATTGAGTACCAACCAGGTAACGATCACCACTGCAATCGCAAAAGCAAAAATAATGATGCGGTTATAAGGAACCACTAAATTAGGTAGCACCTGCATTGCACCTGACATCCAGCTTGGGTTAGCAACCTCAACGTTTTGCGCCCCAAAAATGGTTCTAGTCATCTGAATCATGAGTAAGCTCACACCAAATGTAGCCAACAAAGTCTCTAATGGACGACCATACAAAAATTGAATCACCGTTCTTTCAATCAAGATCCCTACCAAGGCCGCCGCAAGGAAAGCCACTGGCAAAGAAAATAATAAATACCAATCTAGATAGCCTGGCGCATATTGCCTAAAGAATCCTTGGACCATATAAGTCGCATAAGCACCCACCATAAGGAACTCACCATGGGCCATATTAATCACGCCAATTAGGCCGTAAGTAATTGCCAGACCCAGTGCACAAAGCAAAAGAATGCTGCCATAACTAAATCCAGCAATCACATTACCCAGAATCTCGCCACTGAATTCAGATTTTTTAATTTTTGCAAGTGCTTTTTCAGCGGCCTCTTGAACTGGGCCACCCTCTTTGGCCAATGGCGCCAATAAAGCTGCTACTTGAGGATCGCCGCTATCCCCTAATAACTCTATGGCTTTTAATTTGGAATCTTGATTGTCTGATTGCAAGGCCAAAAGTGCCCAGAGCTTTTCTACCTTAGGCTTAAGCGCTGGATCACTCTCAGTAGCAAGCAACTTTTCTACCAAAGGAAAGGTATCGGGCTCAGGATCTTTAATAAGAGCATCTACCGCTTTGGTACGAATCTGCGGATCAGTAGATGCTAGCTGCAAACCGAGTAGAGCGTTATCAACCTTACCTCGCAATTGGTTATTTAATACAACCTCTTGTAGTTCATCAGACTTAACGACGACATTTTGCCCAGTAAGCGCATCAATGTATTGATCACCTTTTTGAACAACCACCCCTTGAGAAGATAAAAATAGAGTCTCAGCGCTCAATGCCTGAAGAATATCTAATGCCTCAGGGCTACCCTCTTTTGATAAGGTCTGTACTACCCTAACTTTGGCATCAAAGTTATCACTAAATAGTGGCTTTAAATCACCGACACTGATTTTTGCAAAAGTAACTCCACAAGTCAGCACACAGATGACCGAAAGAATTAGTTTTGAAAAAAATGGGAGTTTCATAAATATTTTAGGGAAGACCCTCCCTCAAATGAGGGAGGGAAATTCAATTGAAAATTACTGAACTGAATCAGGCTTACCTGCGTTACCGTCGATATATTGACTCCATGGTTTAGCTGGAATAGCTGTTGGAGTTTTGTAGATCACATTGAACTGACCATCCGCCTTGATTTCGCCAATCATGACTGGCTTAGACAAATGGTGGTTTGTACCCATCACCTCAAGATAACCACTTGGTGTATTGAGTTTTTGACCAATCATTGCTTTACGAACAGCATCAACATCAGTAGTACCCGCTTTTTCAACTGCAGCTTTCCACATCAGGATGCCGGTACGGCTTGCTTCCATTGGATCATCTGTCAAAGGCTTGCTGGCACCTGGTAGGTTTTTCTCTTTGGAGTAAGTGGCCCATTGTTTTTTCCACTCGTCATTTACTGGATTCTTAATTGACATGAAGTAATTCCATGCGGCTAACTGACCAACCAATGGCTTAGTATCAACACCACGCAACTCTTCTTCGCCTACAGAGAAGGCTACAACTGGAACATCTTTTGCTTTCAAGCCGGCATTGCCCAACTCTTTATAGAAGGGAACGTTTGAGTCTCCGTTGATAGTAGAAACAACTGCTGTCTTGCCACCTTGAGAGAATTTCTTAATATTAGCAACAATGGTTTGGTAGTCAGAGAAACCAAATGGTGTGTAAGTCTCTTGAATATCCTCATCCTTCACGCCCTTAGAATGTAAGAATGAGCGCAAGATTTTATTTGTTGTACGTGGATAGACGTAGTCAGTGCCCAAGAGAACCCAACGCTTTGCACCGCCGCCTTCTTTGCTCATCAAGTACTCAACTGCTGGAATGGCCTGCTGATTAGGTGCTGCACCTGTGTAGAACACGTTACGGGACATTTCCTCACCCTCGTATTGCACTGGGTAAAAGAGTAAGCCATTGAGTTCTTCGAAAACCGGTAATACAGACTTACGTGATACTGAAGTCCAGCATCCAAAAACAACTGAAACTTTATCTTTGGTTAATAACTGTCGCGCTTTCTCAGCAAATAAAGGCCAATTTGAAGCTGGGTCCACAACTACGGGCTCTAATTTACGACCCAAAACACCACCACTCTTATTGATCTCATCAATAACCATTAAATCCATGTCTTTGAGTGATGTTTCAGAAATTGCCATTGTTCCGGACAAGGAATGCAAGATACCGACCTTAATTGGTTCTTTATTTTGAGCCATAGCGAAATGACTAAAGCCTGCAAAACTTAAAGCTGCTGCTAATGCTGATAGCTTCAAAATCGATCTACGTTTCATCTCTCACCTCTTGAGTAAATTAATCAGTTGGGCACAAATACCTACTGCCTAAGGTGATTAAAGAATGTTTCATGTTGGTGCAAGTCAAACAAATCACTACCTTGGGGCTAATGCACCATAAAGGTGCAATCAATTCACCAATAAATGCACTAAACAGACTCATGGGTAATTAACACAAAACCACCCCGAGTGAACTGACCCCCAAAAGTAATTTTGCGACGTCAACACTCATACAACAAGAAAGATGAGGAGACCTAATCATTCCGAAAGAAAGCAAATCAAAACACAAGTATTTTTAAAGAGTATTGGATGAGAAGATTTTCTTGGGCTCTTTTCTACAGAATTTATTTGCCCTAAATTTGTCCTAAATTGGTTTTTTAGAAATAAGGGTATTTATTTACATGGCATGGATGGCTATATCGCCCCCGTCCATCATGGGGGGGGGTGACAGTTAAACAGTGTTGTTTTAATTTTTCTTAGGCTCTCTTGCTAAATTGCTATTACCTATCATTTTGTTTTAAAGCAAAAAGCCAAACAAAATTATGACGCTTTTTTGATAAAAACTTTAAAAGCCAGATGCCTTAGTTTGATTTTTCTTTATTGTAGGTTTTAAAGTCAGCGCATTTTTTTCTATCAAATGCCATGAAAGATAGGCAATAAATACAGTAGGTATAGTCGCAAATATTATTGACGTTAGCACGCTAATTTTTCCAATAAAAAATTGTGCAATGATTTGTTGGATTGGGAAAGCATACAAATACACCCCGTATGAAATATCGCCCAACTTATTTAAGCCAGGCAAACGAACCTCAGACGACACACCAAAGGTATTAATAAAACAAGGCAAAGCGAAAGCCAACAATATATTAAAAAAGTAGTAATTAAAGGGTGAAAGGTAATACACGCCAACTGTAAATATAAAAATACTAGAAGCCCATGCCAGCTGGATTACTTTACCCCCCATGATGTAGCGCATAGCTACGCCAGCCATAAAAAATCTCGCTTCTTTGGTGAGATTGAAGTCGCCTAAATATCCCCTTCTTCCCCCGCCCCCTAAAACATGTATCTGAAGAAAAGTTAGGGTGATGGATAAGAGTATGGTGATAATTGCAAAAATTAAACCGTTTCTGCGCCCCTTAAATAATAAGATTACTGGGAGCAATAAGTACATCAGAAATTCAACATTTAGAGACCATAGCGATAAATTGATTTTTAAATGCTGAGGATTATTTTCGAACACCCCCGGTAGCGATAGATGGAGGGATAAAAATATATTTTCTAAATAGGCATAGGTTTCGATACTAGTGAAATAATCCTTAAGCGAGATATTTGTTAATAGCGGACCCTAAAGAAACGTTGTCAACAGAACTAAAACAATTAAGGCGGGAAAGATGCGCAAGGATCGCCTAGCCAAATAACGCATTACCGAAGGATCCCGGATCCAACTTTCCGCCACTAGATAGCCGCTAATCGAGAAAAAAACCATAACGCCAAAAACGCTAATTTCTATCCCGAGAAAGGTTGGGATGCTATCCCCCATGACTATAAAAGCATGCCCTACCAGAACCATCAATGCCGCAATGAGGCGAATCAAGTTAAAGTTATCTTGGTAGCGATCATTTAACATAAATGGTGAGTATTATTTTTTAAAAAACTACCCCGCCCCTTGTTGGAACGAAACCAATCTAGTTACAGTCCAGATCGTCAGAACAGCCAACAACACCCCGGAAAGCAAATCGATTAGGTAATGTGATCCCTCTGTGGGAATAGAGACAAGCATTGCTGAATTTAAAATCAATGCGAGTGGAAATACGATACGTGAAGTGCGTAGTGCATAGGTGATAAGAATTGCTAAAACAGCATGAAATGAGGGGATGGAGATAAGCCCTTGGGTGTTTATTAAATCCACAGTTTTCAATAAGCCAGAACGTAGTAATTCAAAATGCGTTAAAGCAGATAAATCTACCCCCTCTGAAACTGCGTAGTATTTCCATGCTCCAGCAGCGGGAAAAAACCCAGAAAACGCAATAGTAATTAAGGCTGAAATGACCAACATCAATACAAATTGGCTCAACTCTGCAAATCTGTTTGTGAATCCAAGAAAAATGACTGTGAAGACCATCTGCAATAACAGGCTGTTATAGGAAATTTTTAAAATTAAACCCATGAGGGGGTGGAGTTGCAACCAGTCGTAAAGTGAAACCCAATCAAAATTCATCCATTTATCTATTTGATCAAGCTGATGATCAACAAGCGGAAAATTAGTGCTCACCACCAAATAACTTAAAACAGCTGCGGCATTGGTGAACAAGAGAATTGCAATCAGTGAAGTGCAAGCGTTGAAGATTTTAGGATCACAGCGATATCGCTTAAAGAGCAGTAATAAGGCCGGTGCAGTTATCCCTAAAAATACCACTCGTGCCTGAGCAATTTCAAAGTTCCAGTTGCAGAGCAACATCCATACGGCGTCAATAAAGCAAATTCCCAATCCAATCAGAATCGTCCAGAATGTATTGGATGGCAACACATTACGCGAGTAAAGTTTCAAGAATTTCATTACACTCATTTAGCAGGCAAACATATTCTGGCGCGACGCATGACAAATATTATTGCCAGCAATAAAACAATGGGCCCTATTTGTATAGACGTATAAAACGACACCAAAACCATCAGCACTGGAAGCGCCCATAAGATCGTCAACATTTGACGTTCAGCCGGCATCCAGTCATATTTCACCCCCTCTTTTGCAATTAGCGCAATTGGAAGGGCTAACAAAGTGAGGTCATAGTCCATGATATATGGGCTTGCAAGGACGCTGGCCAAGACCAAGATGCTCTGACGAATTGGCCATAATGAACAAGTGCGCCATATTTTCCAAACGGCTAACGCCACTAGAGCAGCGACAATAAAGTGACTGCTGTATGCAAGACTTAGAGGGGCCCCTAATAAGCGCATAAATGCAAAAACTGACGGGGAGAAATTCCAGTGAAATGGGTATGTCTCAAGAATGAGTCGCGCCATCTTTAGGCTAATGAACCAATCTTGCCACACTCCAAAACCCCAGAAATAGAAAGTTGCAGTAACAAAGATCAAGCCCGTCGCAATAGCGATCAAAAGCGTTGACCAAGCCCCTATCGCCATTAATGCAACCGGAAACATCAAAGCTAAATGCGGCTTAATACACAACGCTCCAATAAAAATTCCAGCAATACGTGGCCTCCTAGGCAATAGGAATAAGGCAAATCCAAACAATGCAGTGATGAGATAACCATTTTGACCCAATCGAAAATTACTCCAAACCGCTGGAAAAGCAATTAAGGCAAGTAAGACTGCATTACTCGGCACAAACTTTCTTAAAACTGCCACATATGCCGCAAAGGAACTGATCAAATACAAAATACAAGCAGGTACCAATGGCAAAAGACCTAGAGGCGCAATAAGCAATAAATAGGTAGGGGGATATAACCAATAGAGGCGAACGGGAATGGTTGATGCATCATAAATACCCGTATTCACCATTTGTATATAAGGGTCCAGACTCCAACAAACCTGATTCAATATATTAGGATCATAAGCATCCGCAGCTTGACCTGAAATCGCCAAGTAAGCCGCAGACCATAGCGCCCTAAAATCAATCAGTGTGTAATAGCCCTGAGGATTTACAAAGTTTGAACCAGCAATTAGCTTAATACTCAAAAATAAAAATACAATAATCACACCCCAGCTATACACAACCAGCCTGGAGCGATCTAAAAAATAACTCTTTAAATTAGTGATCAATTGAATTTTGGGTGATGGAAAATAATTTTGAACGCACAATACCCATGCGATTTAAGCGAAATTTAATAGCTGTGAGCAATACGCCGACGCCGTATATCACGCTACGGTGAAAATTAATAGAAGATGCTTCTTTAAAATATTTTGTAGGGCAAGAGATCTCACCAATACGGAACCCTGCGTATATTGCTTGGGCCAACATTTGATTGTCAAATAAGAAATCATTAGAGCAAATATTGATGGGAATACTCTTTAAAACCTCCACCTTCCAAGCTCGGTATCCCGTATGAAACTCTGATAATTTACTGCCCAGAAGAATATTTTCAACTGCCGTAAGTACCCGATTGGAGATGTACTTATACAGAGGCATACCGCCCTCTAAAGCGCCATTGCCCAATATTCTAGAACCCAGTGCAATGTCATAGTGACCAGAACCAATCATCGCCACCATTGCCGATATTAATTTAGGGGAGTATTGATAGTCTGGATGGAGCATGACGATGATATCGCCACCTCGCCTAATCGCCTCGAAATAACATGTTTTTTGATTGGCACCATATCCAAGATTTTGACTATGTTGAAAAACAGAAATACCCAGCTCCCTGGCTAAAGAGCTTGTCTCATCGGTACTAAAATCATCTACTAAAATCACCTCGTCCACGATATGGCGCGGAATCTCAGAATAAGTCTGCCTCAAGGTCTTTGCCTGCGTTATACGCAGGCATAATCACGATGACTTTTTTATTTTCAAACATTGCTTATTTCATTTGGCAGTTTCAAATAAATACCCTTCTGATCCTACACTAATAATTCATCTTAAAACATTAATATCGCAAGGTGGTTTAGAGATAGTGACCGCGCCAAATGACTCATGGGCCCTCCTTGAGGAGTTAGTCAGCATTGAATAATTTGGATGTTCTTTGGATAAATCAGAGCATTTTTAAAAAATATAGCTAATATACTAATACGACCTAGATATTTATTTAAAAATAGGCACTTCAATGTTTAATAAAACCGCATCAATATTCTAAAAAATTAGATATGCAAACAAGAAAAAGCCTCATTTCGATCGTTACCCCGTTTTTTAATGAGGCTGAATGCATTCCTATTTTTTCAGAATCTATTCTTGAGGTTATCGACCATCTCCCTCAGTTCGATTTTGAAATAATCTGCATTGATGATGGCAGTCAAGATACCAGCCTAAAAATCCTGCAAGATTTGGCTAGGCGCCATCACTGCTTTCGGATTATTGAGTTATCCAGAAATTTTGGCAAAGAAGCAGCTCTAACGGCGGGTATCGATTTTGCTGGAGGTGATGCTGTTATCCCCATGGATGCCGACTTGCAAGATCCGCCATCCTTAATCGCCCCCATGATTAAAGTATGGCAAGAAGGCGCAGAAGTAGTCTTGGCAAAAAGAGTGGCCCGTGAAAAAGATTCTGCTTTTAAACGCTATACCGCTCAATATTTTTATCGATTTAACAATCGCATTGCCAGCATCCCTATTCCTGAAAATGTAGGTGACTTCCGCCTGATCGATAGAGTCGTCGTTGATGCGCTTAAGCAGTTACCAGAACGTCAGCGCTTTATGAAGGGGCTCTTTGCCTGGGTAGGATTTAAAACACAAGTCATTGAGTATCAAAGGGAAGAACGGGTCAAGGGTGGAACCAAATTTTCCATATGGAAGTTGTGGAACTTTGCAATCGATGGAGTTACCAGCTTTAGCACCCTTCCCTTGCGAGTATGGAGTTATCTCGGAGCAAGCATTGCCTTGCTATCCCTTTTTTATGCACTATTCATCATCACCAGAACATTGATACTGGGGATTGATGTTCCTGGCTATGCCTCCCTTTTGGTGGTCGTGCTTTTCCTGGGCAGCCTCCAGCTAATGAGTATCGGCCTGCTAGGAGAGTATGTTGGAAGGCTTTATCTTGAAGCCAAGCAAAGACCAGTCTATTTGGTACGAAAAGTTCATCAATTCACCAAAGATTCAGAGTAACTTGTAGCAAGATGGCTATTCTGAAAACTACGAATCGCCCCTATTGGATAGCGCCATTAATCCTTGGCTTAGTGGGATTTTTCATTATCGCCAGCCCAGGCATTTTGATTCCGACCAATATTGCATGGCTCCAAAATGGAGATCCCTCAACTTATTTTTTGGGTTGGGATTTTTTTAGATACAGTCCTTGGACACTTCCCTTGGGGCTAAACCCCCACTACGGGCTAGAACTTTCAAACTCAATCGTTTACAGCGATTCGAATCCTTTATTAGCCTTATTCTTTAAACCCTTTAGTGGATTACTACCAGCACCATTTCAATATTTTGGAATGTGGGTGCTGGGATGCATCTTGCTACAGACTTGGTTTGGGTGGAAGCTCATTAGCCTAGTGAGCTCCGATAAAAAAATTCAACTCATTGGCGCGGCATTCTTTTTATTTTCTCCGACCATGATCTGGAGACTCCATCCATATATTCTTCATCTCAATTTAGCAGCCCATTTTTTGATACTTTGGGCTCTTTACCTTACCTTTAAACCTAAGGCTAAGCATCGCTGGGGCTCTTGGTGCATCTTAATTGCATTAAGCACCCTGATTCACGCATATCTATTGGCGATGATTTTGGCACTGTTTTATGCCGATCTCCTTGATCGTAGAAAACATCAAGAAATTACCCCCAACCAATCTCAAATCATCATATTGATTGTCTGCGCAATTGTTGGGTCACTTGCCTGGCTTGCGGGTTACTTTTCATCGGGCCGTTACATTGCGATGATCGGTTATGGCTCCGATCAAGTGAACTTACTCACCCTTATCGATCCTGGCAAATCAGAGTATGGCTTGTGGTCTCAGCTTCTGCCTAACTTACCCGGTGAGGGACTTGGCCATGAGAGTTTTAATTATTTAGGCCTGGGAATGATTTTCTTGGCACTAATACTTGTACCTCGCGTCATTCTCCGACCACCTGAATTTAAAAAAGCATTCCAAGAAAAGCCTTATTTTTATATTGTCATCATTCTCTTTGCCGTTTTTGCCATTAGCAATCACATCAGAATCGGTAACTTTGAGTGGGACATTCCTCTGCCAGAAATAATTGTGAACGCGGCTGGAATCTTCAGATCTTCGGCAAGGATGTTTTGGCCGCCCTTCTACTTGATGTATTTTTTTATTCTCTATGGGATTGTTAAATACTTCCCAAGCAAGTCTGCAACACTTATTCTTGTACTTGCCTTAGCAATTCAAGTAATCGATACCAGCGGCGGACGCCAGGTGATTAAAGAAGGCATGGAGGTTGAACCAAGCTCAACATGGAATAACCCCATGAAATCTGATTTTTGGAATGAAGCGGCCAAACACTATGAAAAAGTTCGCTGGTTAAAGCCTGGTCAACTGCATGAAAAATGGAAGCAAGTTGCTTACTATTCAGCGTTAAATCACAAAGCTACTGACTCTACCTACCTAGCAAGAATTGATCTCTCAAAATTTATGATTGTGCAGGCTCAAGCTGAATTGGCCATTGCTAGCGGGAAATATGAGCCGGATACGCTTTACGTCATCGAAGACTCTACAGTAGAGGAAGTTAAGGCCCATCTAGATCAATCTACGGATTTATTGCAGAATATAGATGGTTTTAATGTACTGGCTCCTAAATGGTATTCCAAAACATCCAACAAACACTAAAAGTTTAGAGATAGGCTCATTTTGGATTTAAAAGAAATTGAAATCTTGGATTTCGAAGCTGAAGGTCACTGGTATTACGATAGCAAGGCTCTAGCATTGCAAAATTTTCTTGGGCCAAGAAAATTGCAATCAGTATTGGATATTGGCTCTGGATCATCCTTTTTTCCTAAATACCTGCTGGATCACTCTGCGATTAAAAACGCTACATGTGTTGATATCAGTTATCCAAAGAATTTCGATGAACTGTGGCATGGAAAATCCATCAGCTATCGCAACAGTATCGAATCCACACATTGTGATTTAGTCTTACTAATGGATGTACTTGAACATGTAGATGATGATCTAGGGCTTCTTAGTAAATATATTGCCATGGCACCAATAGGCTCAGTGTTTGTAGTCACCGTGCCGGCATTTCAATTCATGTGGAGTGGTCATGATGAATTTCTGGGGCATAAAAGACGCTATACCCTTGGAGAAGTGAATGCCTTATTTAAAAAGGCTGGTCTTGAAATGCATTCAAGTGGGTATTTTTTTGCTTTGATTTTTCCATTAGCTTTATTTAGCCGTTTCTTGGCAAAGTGGCTAAAACCAAAATCTCAAAATACGCACAGTCAGTTAAAACGCCATCATCGTGCTGTAAATTTTCTACTAAAAATGGTGTGTAAAACTGAGTTGTGGGCCATTGGCAAAAACAAACTGTTCGGACTATCTGTCTTTGCCATTGGAACCAAAGTCTAAGTTACTTAAATCAAGCCTTTTTTCTTCAAATTGGCTAAGCGATTGTTGAGGCTTTTTAAGGTCAGAAGATGCAGCTTTTCACCTTCTGACCAATTACTGCCCCTCCACTCGATACCTTCTTCGGTCACGCTAACGAATGGTTCTTTACCCTCTTTTGCATAAGCCTCAAGAATTCCCATCAGTACCGCCCGGTCACTAGAACCTTCGGCATCTTTAATAGCATCCAGAATAGGTTTAGTAATGGAATCCTTGAAGATCTCTTTAGATTCTGATTTCTTGGTCGTCTTGGCGGCATCCGCCTGATATGGATGCGGCCATTCAAATACCATGCGCGCGGAGTTCTTCACTGCCTCAGGACTCACCATTCCATCGTTGATCGCCGGCTTACCTTCTTTAGGCTGCTGACCTGGCAAATTTAAACTCAAAATCCAGTTTTCAAACTCAAGGGTGCGGCTGTAATGATTTTCATCTCCACCCTTGCTATCCTCTTGTTGGGCTTGCAATAAGGTGACCCAGGCCCAGGCAATATCTTTTGGGGAAGCAAAATCCCGATCAAGAATCTCACTTGCTCGCTTGAGGATAGGTTTTGATGACAACTTTTTCATAACATTCTTTCTTTACTACTTGCATTTTAGGGTTCGAAACAAAGAGGGGCTCCCTCTTTATAGATTGATGAATCTAGTCAGATTTAGCGCTATTTTTTCATGCTTTTGGAATGCACGCCCATTTATTGGCAAATATTGGGCAAAAGCGACCCTGAGAACCTGATTTTGGGTGTCTAAATCGCTGGCGCCAACTCAGCCCCTGTCGGAGTTTTATAGCGGTTATATGACCACATATATTGATTGGGTTTGGCAATGATCATTTGCTCAAAATAGGTATTCATCACTGTACAGGCCTCTATAAGGCATTCGGGATACTTCTGTGCCATTACTTTGTGTTGAATTCTCCAACCCCTACCAAAGCTTAATCTTTCAGCACTCATGAACAAAGTGGTTGCCTCGGTATTGCGAGCCAATTTAATCGGAAATGCGCTTGTATAGGCGTACTGATTGAAAAATTTAGCCCAAATGCCATCAGCCACGCTGGGCACCTGATCAGCAACAATGCCGACAATCCCTCCATTGCTTAAGGTGCGCTTAATCTTTCGCACACCACCAAGATTAGCCTCAACAAACTCGACTCCAGGATGCTGACGACTTTTAACCATCAAAGCATTCACCCAAGTCTTTCGAGCAGGTTTGTACATATAAGTAGACTGCACGGTTTTGGAGAAAAGACGTGGCAGAATTTCAAAGCCGCCAAGATGGGCCGTAAGAATAATTAATCCCTTGCCATTTTTAGACAATTCGATAATTTTCTCCATGCCTTCTATAGTTGATTTGTTTAGAGCACCTTTGGGGTGAGCCCAAATCCAAAGAATATCCGCAAACATCATTCCAGATTGCCTTGAAACCTTCCATGGTGCCGCAATAAAGCCAGAGGAGATTGCCGCACTCTGAAGGTTTTTATTCAGGCTGCGCCTATAACGTGGAGAAATTAGGTAAATTAAAATACCAGCGCAAGCACCGACAAGCTGTATAACAGCTAAGGGAAGAGAGCTAAAAAGTCTCAATATGAAATACATCTATCCTTAGATTTTTAAAATGAGAAGCCACCCGAAGGTGGCTTCAATATGAATCACTTGTCAAATATTACATTTGCGCAAATTGTGAATCCTTACTCAGCTGACTTTACTTCAGCAACAGCTTCAGGAGCTGTTTCAGCGTGTACTGCTTCAGTGTGAACTGGCTCAGCTGGAATAGTTTCTGGAGTAGTGTCTGGGTTTGGATTAGTTGCTTGATTCAATTGGATTACCTCTAAAAGATGAATTCACAAAATGGTGAATTCGCCCCTACCCTAACAGCTATGTTCAGACTGCGTAGGTTTAATTTAGAAAGTGGTTCTGAGTGCCCTCAATGGGCTTTATCGCCAATAACCTCAAGTTTTGAAGTCTTTTGTTTAAGCTACTTCATGACGAGCGGCTTTGACTATAGAGGGCATACCTATCCCTACCCGCCTGCTTAGCCATGTACATTGCTTTATCGGCCATATCGATCAGGTCATCGGTTTGGTTCGACTCCATGACAACTGTTGATGCAATACCAACACTCACCGATATTTTCGGGCGTTTATTGCAAGGGAAGTCAAAGTGAATCGAGCGCACTGCCTCCATAATTTCATTAGCCAATGAGATAGCGCTATGCTCGGCTGTATTGGGTAATACCACTGCAAATTCCTCACCGCCCCAGCGACAACAGATATCGAGTGGTCGACTCACGCTCTTCTGTATAACAGTGGCTACAGCCTTTAGGGCCTCATCTCCGCACTCATGGCCATAGTCATCATTAAAGACCTTAAAGTGGTCAATATCGATAAAGAGCGCACTAATAGGCTGCCTAGTACGCATAGCATCCTTCCAAAGCCTAGGAAACTCGACATCAAATGCCCGGCGATTTTTTAGCTGAGTTAAGGCATCCGTATAGGACATTTCCAGCGCAAGATCCATTTCCACGGCATTTCGGTAAAAACGCCACATAATGAGCGATAGAGAAATAAACACCAATAGAGTCGAAATGAGAAAGGCTAGGTTTTCTTTAGCAAATCCCAGGAGCACGTCTTTCTTACCGAGAATCACAATAGTTTCTAAGTCAAAGTTCTTAGATGTTGCATAGCTAATATAGGAACTATCAGGCAGAGCCTTTGAGGCTTCATTCTCGAGTACGCCAAATGGTTGCTGATGAGCGAGGATTAACGTGTTTATATACAAACATTTGCTTTCATCCGCCTCACTCTGTTTGCTCAGCTTAGGATAATTAAAGGCAATATTTCCACCGCCAATGTGGACGAAGATTTGCGCGTCTGTAATGCCATCGAGCGATTTACCTAAGTTGCTCTCGATATCATTTGCCACTAACTGCTGAGCAAGAATCCCCCGAAACTTTCCGGCTTTATCTACGATAGGAACGGAAATATGAAAAGTTAACAGATTCGTTGTTCTTGCAAGCACTAAATTACCAATGGCAACCGTTTTCTTAGAATCGTTTTTTAACTTCTGAAAATATAATCGATCCGCTAAATCTATAGGCTCATCAAACACCTTCTCACTTGTTGCTCGCAACATTCCCTTCTCATCAATATAAAGTGTCAGCATAAAACCTTCATCACTGATAAATAGGCTAAGCTGTTTGCGATATGCCTGCAAAATCTGATACGCCGATTGATCGGTTAATTTACCAGCATTGAGGTCTTGCTCTATTTTAGGGAGCGTGAGATCAAGTAAATTTTTTGCATCAATTAGCGTCGACTCAATTTGAGTGTTAGTGATATTCGCTTCACGCACTAATTCATTTTTTACTTGCGATGTGTATTTTAAATAATTCGTATAAAACGCGAAGAGAGTGCTGCTCCCCACGCAAAGCAGTATTAGCAGATATAACGTGAGATATCTCGGCCTGAGATTGGCTGTAATCGAACGCCTGGGTTCACTACCGCTATACATTTTTTATATTAATACTTTCAACAATCGACTGATTTTATGATTTAAAAATGCTTATCGTTACTTATAAATAGTATTTTTTATTATTTATAAGTAATTAGACAAGAATAATCTTATTTTTACAAAATCAAACCACTTTTCTACTCGTAGAAATACTAACTATTTATTGTGCGGGTTTTCCGCCGCCACAAAGTCGATGAATCCACGCTCCACATGGGTGGATATCAACTTCACTCGAATTAAGTGCCCAACCGTATAGCCTTGCGCATCACTAATAAGCCGACCTTCTACAGGCGGGTCAAAGAGCCTGATCCAGGTCCCTTTTTCATTCATCCCAGAAACGATTCCATTGAAATACTGCCCGATTCTGCTTTTCAGAAGTAAAGCAGCCTCTGACTTACGCAATTGACGCTCTACCTTCTTGGTGCTGTCTTCCTGAATAGTGCAATGTAATGCCATAGCCTTTAATTCATCCACCGAGTAAGGTGGTTGCTGACCAGCTAGGACCGACTTCAATAGACGCAGCGTAATAATGTCTGGATAACGTCGATTGGGCGCTGTAGAGTGCATGTAATCGCTTACCGCCAAACCAAAATGCCCAATGGGCTTGTTAGTAGGCTTTTCAACGATGTATTCACCTGACCCCATCAGCTTAACGATTAAAAGCGATAAATCAGGAAATCTTACGGGATCCTCTTTATGCTGTTTGGCCAAGAAAACCTCAAGCGCCTGAGCATCGGGTTGATTGGGTAAGGTAAACCCATGATCTAGAGCTACCTTAACAATCCGCAGCCATCTCTCAGGGGATCGAACTACCCTTCTCATTGAATAGATACCTGCATGCGCCAAAAAGCGCGAAGTACATCCATTTGTCGCAATCATGAACTCTTCAATCAGCTGGCGAGCCCGATTATGGGGTTGCTGCTTAATTTCAGAGATTTCGTTATCAATAAAATTCGCGCGTGGCTGAAAAATATCAAACTCCAGAGAGCCGCTTTCGTGACGCCTCACCCGAAGTTTCTGCGCCAACTCATCTTGAGCCCTCAGCTGTGAGGAAAGCTCAGAGATGCTTTTGCCGGCCTCAGAGAGTTCGGCATGCCCCTCTAACCAGTCAGATGTCGCATCATAAGCAAGCTGAGCTTGGTTGCGCACTAGAGCACGATAAATCGAAGATTTATTAAGCAAACCCGCTTTGGTAAAGTGCATTTCACAAACAATGGCCAAGCGATCCTCACCGGGATTGAGAGAACTTAAATTTGTAGATAGCTTTAGCGGGAGCATTGGAAATATTCGCGCTGACGTATAGACAGAGCGGGTATTGATGAAGGCATGTTCATCAATAGGCGTATCTTTTTTTACCAAGGCATCTACATCGGCAATAGCTACCAATAGTTGATAGCTCGTGCTTGAGCTACCCTTTAAGACCGTCAATTGATCTAAGTCCCGAGAATCATCATTGTCAATTGAGCACCAAGGCAGATTTCTGAGATCCACAATGGCAGGGTCTTGCTCCTGAGCTGGTCCGTCAATCTCATTTAACTGATCGATCACAGCAGCTGGAAACTCAGGCTCCAGACCCCGCACAATCATTACTCCAACAGCGATACGAGAGAGCTCTTCCTTGTGATTCTTTTGATCACGCGTACGAAACGGGTACTTGATGCCTTTGTTCAAACCAATGCGCTTCCCTTATTGGCCGAGACCCAAGAAAGCAATCGATCCATCCAACTTTTGATGAACTGACGACTCCCCTCCCCGATATCTCCAGCCTCATTAAAAAAGCCGTCTTTCAACTGGAGAAACATTTCTGGTTGGCACAAAGTAGGCATATCCAATGTAGCAAGCACACAGCGCAGATGCTGTTGAGCCAACGCTGTACCCACAGGGCTTTGCGAAATTCCAATAATGGCTGCTGGTTTTCCCGCCCACACACTCTTTCCATAAGGGCGAGATCCGTGATCTAAAGCATTTTTGAGAACTCCCGGAATAGACCGGTTGTATTCTGGAGTCACAAATAACACTCCATCGCATTGCCCAATCTCTGCCTTCATTTTTTTAACAGAGTCGGCCTGATGGTCATCATCATCTTGGTTGTAGAGCGGTAAACCGCCAATATCCACAAATTTAAAGTTAGCGCTCTCAGGCACCAATTTCTCAATGGCATCGGCTAAGTGACGATTAAAAGACTCTTTACGCAAACTGCCTACGATGACAGCAATATTCAACTTATTCATTTTTAACCCCTAAGCAAAACTCAGTTTGTAAAAGGACTAAGATCCCCAGGCTTTCTAAGCATCTTATTGACTTCATCCAAATGCATTTCCTCTTGAACAATCAGATCTCGTGCGTATTCCTCCAAGAGCACGGATTGAACGCCTGGTAATGTAGGATGACTTCCCGTAGCAATTTTTAAAAGATCGTAATAAGCCGCTAGAGCAATCGTTTCATGCTCTAGACTTTCTCGTAAAATATCGCCAATATCATGTTGCTCGGTTTCCAACAGAGAGCCAATTTTTAAAGAGGGATGTCCGCCAAGCAAGGTCACCATCTCCCCCGCCCGATGTGCGTGGTCCAAGCTTTCCGTAGCATTACCTTTTAGCCAAGAAACGATCGGGATTCGGTTATAACCAAAGACCATGAGCGAATAATGGGTGTACTTCACAACACCCGCTAACTCGAGCTCCATGATTTTATTAAGAGCCTCTACAGCTACTTGATTTTTTTCATTGCTCATCATTTCCTCCTTTTTTCAAATCAGGATGTATGCTGATTTTTACTACCCCTTCTACTACCCCTTTTGCTACCCCTTCCACTACCTCTGTTTATTACTCTACTCTCATTAAGACTAAATTTACAGAGGATTATTAAGGGCATTTAGATCAAATTTTTCGACTGTACCCATGAGTCAAATTCGCTATCCGTAACAAATCCACTCGTTATTACAGCCTCCAGAAGGGTGAGTTTTTTAATAGGCAGTTCTGGCAATAGCAGCAGATTTATCGCAACCAATATGCGGACTTAAAGCAGTAGCCAGCATCAGAGAGGCACTCATAAGCTCATCAATTCTGGAAAGGTGTGAGTCAGCCTCTTTAAAGCGGGAAACAAACAAGGCGCTAATAAACTCAGACGGTATCTTTTCAGTTGATATATTGAACTGAAGCAATGAGCGCTGAGTCTGAGCACCCCACAAATTTTTATTGGAAACTGCGATGGACCCTACACTATCTTGCTCTATTCTTTTTTTCACAATGGAATCACTTTATACCCTGCAAATTAAAGTACAAGTCCAGCTTCAAGACGCATCACACAATGGGGGGGCAGCTTTCAAAGTAAGCACTTAAAAGACAAAAACCACCTTTCTTAAGGTGGTTTTTATTGAATCTTATAGGGCATAACTCTTGATGTCTTAGTTAATAACCTAGTAAGCGGTCTACCTACCAACTTACTCAGTCACTTACTCAGTCACCAACTAAATCATGGCTAAAGATTTGAATCTTGCCACCATGCGCATGACCCCTCAAAATCTTCTGCTCTGCAATCGACAAAAGTTTAAGCTGGTACTTAGCAAAGTGCTCTAGAGGATCCCCCAAAATAGTTTCGGGATCAACATCTTCGAGAACCTCATAACTAAAATGACACTCTAAATCGTTGCCATCTAATTTCCCGGGATAAATAACATCTTTATTGTCAGCCAGACTCGCAGGCCCTATAAATTCAATGTTCATAGCAATTGATCAGCCTTATAGAAAAACTTACGCGCAAACGCCATGATCTCTTTATCACTAGGATGATCTACCGTTTCAACACCGATAATTTTTTCAGCAACCCTAGGATCATGATGGTGAGCATGCTTAATTAATTCAAGCTTTGCAGATCCAGGGCCAATGACCAAAATTTCTTTTGACTCAACCACTGCCTGAATAACAGAATGAAGATATTTTGAATCTAAGGCAACTCTGCCGCTACCGATTTCACCGCCCTTGTGATGTAAATGGGGGTGAGTAGACTTCGTTTTGATAACTTCAGCCTCGCTCGCCGTTTCGCTGAGAAACATGACATGAGCTTCTTTATGATCAATCCAGATTACGGCGTGATTTAATGACATTAACAATCCTTATAAATATTTATGAGATTGCTAACACCATACCCTATTTATTGCCGAAATTTAAGTTCAAAGCCACCGAAAGGCCAGATCAGCCCCATTTCTTTTGACATAAATCAAAATCTGGCAAAACCCAAGGAAAATTAGGGCTAAACCGCTAAGAAAATTTCTCCCATCTCCATCTTTTCCCACCAAATAAAAGGCAAAAGATAGACGGGGTTACCAGGTGACTGGAGGATTTCTAGTGCGCCATCGAGTGTCTTATTAGCATCATACTTTCCTGGAACAAGGGGTTGGCAACCACTATCGGTTCCATCATCGTGACGCATTCTGGCCTTGATCTTTCTCGTGATATAGACTTGCATGACACCCCCCCTGTGTTTAACTTGATGACTGAATCAGATTGCGAACCACTGGATAAATCTGACTATCCCAACGCTTCCCGTTGAAAACGCCGTAATGACCCACTCCCGCTTGAAGGTGGTGAGACTTCATATAAGCAGGCAATCCACTGCAAAGGTCCTGAGCCGCTAAAGTTTGCCCAATACCGCAAATATCATCCCTCTCACCCTCCACAGTAAGCAAAAAGGTTTTCTTGATAAGTTTTGGGTTGACTAAGCGCCCTTGAAAAGTGAGCTTGCCATTAGGTAAATCCCGATCTTGGAAAACCTTCTGGATAGTTTCCAAATAAAAGGGGGCCGACAAATCCATGATGGCAAAGTACTCTTCATAAAAATCATGAATGACATCCGCCTTTTCAGTTTCGCCATTAATACGGTAGTCGTAGAGCTTTTTAAACGACTCCGCATGACGATTAGGATTCATACTCATAAAAGCCATGAGCTGTAAAAATCCGGGATAGACACGTCGTCCCGAGCCATTAAATTGCTTGGGAATCACGCCTATCAGCTTTTCCTCAAACCAAGACATGGGCTTGCTTGTAGCCAACTCATTGACTTTGGTAGGGCTCATGCTGACATCAATAGGTCCAGCCATCAGAGTCAAGGTTGCCGGGGTACACGGATCCTTATCCTCCGACATGATGGCCGTGGCAGCCAAACAGGCTACCGTCGGCTGACATACCGCCATCAGATGTGTACCGGGTCCAATAACTTTTAAAAATTGGATGACGTGATCTACATAAGCATCAAAATCAAATTCCCCGCAGCTTAAAGGAATATCGCGGATATTGAGCCAGTCGGTAATATAAACCTCATGATCTTGCAATAAAGTTTTGACTGTTCCTGCCAGGAGCGTCGCAAAATGCCCCGACATCGGCGCAACCAATAATATTTTTGGCTGCCCTTCTACGCCAACCTTTTTGAATCGAACTAGGTTAGCAAAATGAGTAGATGAAACAAACTCTTCCTCGATTTTGTTTTCAATCCCAAAAGAATCTAGGACGGAATCAATCTTAAAGTCTGGCCTGGAATGCGTAAATCCCAATAAAGAAATTTGCTCATAGTGCGCATTTAATCTTTGCATTGGATTTGCGGAAAAATTTCCAAACCAATGATGAGATACACGCTCAGATGCCCTTGCGAATAAACGCACGGGATCATGTAAATTTGCAAATGTTTGGTAGGCCTTGTACATCATTAAAGTGTTCTGCTTTCTATATGTCGTAAGGCACGTTCGGAATCCTTTAAAGCCGGATCAAATACTCGTGTTAAAGCAACATCATTGGCAATAATTGCAGCAGTTTGTGCTGCTCGCGCAGCGGTAATCGATAAACTCACAAAGCCCGAGACTTTAAAAATTTTCAAAAGATTTTCTGTCTCAGGCATATCGGCAGAAAGCTCACCATTTTCAATTTTTTCGTAAAGAGAGCGATAGTAAGTTCGCAACTCATCAACTTCTTCTGCTAGTCCGATAATTCTTTGAAAGAGCACGGCAAAGTCTGAAGCTAGTGGCTTAGCTAATTTCACTTGGGTTTGCGCATGACTTAGGCCCATGGCGTAACTCCCGGAACCTCCGCTGGGCCATGCTCTACCGGCACAGATCCAAAATTCGCAGGTCCAACAATTTCGAGATACTCCATGTCTGGAGAGTAATCAAATAGATAGTGAACAATTCCAGGCATTTGATGAACGACATCGCCTGCCTCAACCAAAGTAGGTTTATCACCATACATAAAACGCGCCCAGCCTTTAGTCATGATGACAATTTGAAATTCGGCCACATGGTAATGCCATCCCGTACCTTCAACAGGATGTTTGTTTGCCTTCACCAAATGGGCAATGACTTTGCCATTTGTAGCGCTAGCGACACCTAAATCGCGATAGAGAAAGAAATCCCTTAGGCCACCCGGAAGAAACTCCGTATCAGCTGGCTTTATATGAGAAAAATTTGTATTGATTTTAAATTCAGCTGGCATTTTCATCATCAAAACTCCACTTCAAGTTCTTCAATATCATCAGGCTCCTCAAGGGCGCCCAACACCCATTCCTTCATTTCTGGTAAAGCCATCATGTGCTGGCAATAGGCTTGACAGTCTTTGTCAAGATCAATGCCATAAGTCAAAAAACGCGTTACGACTGGCGCAAACATTGCATCAGCTAAGGTTGGTGACTTACCAAATAAAAATGGTCCGCCGTATGTAGAGAGGCAGTCCTGCCAAATAACAATAATTCGATTAATGTCAATTTGCGCTTTAGACCAAACCTTGAATGAGTCAAACTTCCCCTTAATATTCATTGGCAAGGAAGCGCGTAGTGCTGAAAATCCAGAATGCATCTCACCGCATATGGATCGACAGTAAGCTCTTGCTACTGGATCGCTCGGCAATAGATGCGCTTTTGGCTTGAGTTCATTCAAATACTCCCCAATGGCTAAGGTATCCCATACCTTGCAACCATCATGATCTAAGCGCGGCACCAGAATCGATGGGGAGAGCAACAAGAGCTCAGCTCGGTTATCCACACAATCTGGGGCTACCTGCTCCTCTTGAAATGGCAAACCTGATAATTTGAGCATTAACCAGCCTCGTAATGACCAGGAAGAATAATTCTTACTGCTGATAGTTAAGGTAGTGCGCTTAGTCATGGCAACTTTCAAGTTAAGTTCAACTACAACTTATTCCCACTGGATGCGCTTTAATTTTTGAAATGCCCCTTTTTGACCCATCTTTTATCCATTTCTGGGCGTTTTGATTCTTTCGGCACTAATATTGTGCACCGCAATAATGCACTCAAATAGCGCACTTATAGACTTTAGGCATGTCTATACACGCCGCCCTCCACCACGTTACCGAATATCAATATGACCGCCCCGTTAAATTGGGACCACAGGTTATTCGTCTGAGACCCGCGCCACACTGTCGCAGTCATATTCTTTCCTATTCGCTAAAGATTGAGCCTGAGGGCCACTTTATTAATTGGCAACAAGACCCCTACTCAAACTATCAAGCGCGTCTTGTTTTTCCAGAGGCGACGACCAAATTTAAAGTGACCGTTGACTTGGTCACGGAGATGGCCGTTTACAACCCTTTTGACTTTTTCTTAGAACCAGATGCTGAACATTACCCGTTCAAGTACAGCGCAGATCTCAAGAAAGAGCTTCGCCCTTACATGGGCAAAATGCGCAACGCAGTTTTAAATAAATATTTCAAAACGATTGACCGTAGTGAAATGCGTACGATTGATTTTTTAGTCAAGATTAATCAACAAGTTCAAAACGATATTGGCTACACCATTCGGATGGAGCCAGGTGTACAGACCCCAGATGAAACCTTAGATCTGCGTAGCGGCTCTTGCCGTGACTCTGCTTGGTTAATGGTTAATCTCTTGCGCCTATGCGGCCTCGCTTCGCGCTTTGTCTCTGGTTATCTCATTCAATTAAAACCAGATGTTAAATCTTTAGATGGCCCAAGCGGTACTGAGGTGGACTTTACCGATTTACATGCCTGGTGTGAGGTATATCTACCGGGTGCCGGTTGGATCGGTATAGATCCAACGTCAGGCTTGATGGCTGGTGAAGGCCACATCCCTGTCGCATGTACTCCAGAGCCTTCTGGCGCTGCGCCGATCGAAGGCGGCGTGGATGAATGTGAAGTCGAGTTTGAGCATACGATGGAAGTAACGCGCATCTATGAATCCCCACGCGTCACCAAGCCCTATACAGAAGATCAATGGCAAGACATTCTTAAGCTAGGCGAAGAAGTTGATAAAGAATTAGTAGCAGGCGATGTCAGACTCACAATGGGTGGTGAGCCGACTTTTGTTTCCGTTAACGGACGCGATGAGCGTGAGTGGAATTTAGATGCCCTAGGGCCAACAAAGCGCGCTTATGCTACTGATCTGGTCAATAAATTACGAGCCGAGTATGGTGATGGCGGCTTCTTACATTTCGGCCAAGGGAAGTGGTACCCAGGAGAGCAATTGCCGCGCTGGGCACTCTCGATTTATTGGAGGGCAGATGGAAAGCCGATTTGGAAAAATCCAAAGTTGTTTGCAGATGAGTCTCACCCCATCACTTACACCAGCAAAGATGCTGATCGATTTGTCCATACGCTCTCTAAGAATTTAGGCTTATCGGATAAATTTATTGAGCCAACTTACGAGGATGTTTTCTACTACCTCTGGCGTGAGTCTAAATTACCGGTCAATGTTGACCCGTTTGAGTCCAATCTCGATGATGAGATGGAACGTACACGACTCAAAAGAGTCTTTACCCAAAAACTAGATTCAGTGATTGGTTACGTCTTACCTATTGAGGCAAGTCATGGTCAGGCTTATTTCGATACTAACTGGAAGACAGGTCCTTGGATCTATAGGGGTGAGCGCCTCTTCCTATTGCCAGGTGACTCCCCAATGGGATATCGCCTACCCTTGGAATCTTTACCTTGGACCAATAAAGCAGACTACCCATATTTCATTGAAGAGGATCCTTTTGCACCAAAACCACCTCTTCCCAGCGCCCCGCCGATCCATCGGCAGTATTCTTCGCTAAAAAATGAAAAAGCCTCTGCCAGTAAGACTATTTGGAGTCAATCTGAAGATATTAAGCAACCTAAAAAACAAGAGTCAGCCTCAGGAACCACTCGTACTGCGCTTTGCGTAGAGACGCGTGATCCCATGCGCTCAAATGGACCCACCGCTGAGAATGATCATGGTGGTAAAAATGGCGCGTTATACGTTTTCATGCCACCACTAGAACGCGTGGAAGACTACTTAAATCTTTTAACGGCTATTGAAGAAACGGCTGAAGAACTGCAGTTCCAAATTGTTTTAGAGGGCTACCCTCCTCCACGCGATCCAAGACTCAAACTCTTGCAAGTCACCCCCGACCCTGGTGTCATCGAGGTCAACATTCACCCGGCGCATAACTGGAAAGAACTCGTAGAGCACACAGAGTTTTTGTACACCGCCGCCTTTGAATCTCGTCTTTCAGCTGAAAAGTTTATGACTGATGGTCGCCATACCGGCACTGGTGGTGGTAATCACTTTGTGATGGGTGGTGCATCGCCTGTAGATAGTCCGTTCTTACGTCGCCCAGAGGTCTTGGCCAGCCTCATTCTGTATTGGCATAATCACCCTAGCCTGAGTTACCTCTTTAGCGGCATGTTTATTGGACCCACCAGCCAAGCTCCACGGGTAGATGAGGCTCGGAATGACCAACTCTATGAACTTGAAATTGCGCTCAAAGAAATTCATCAAAACCGCCAGAAATATGGCGCGAGTATGCCTCCATGGATAGTCGATCGAACCTTAAGAAACATTTTGGTTGATGTCACTGGCAACACCCATCGCAGTGAGTTTTGTATTGATAAGATGTATTCACCAGACAGTCAAACTGGTCGTTTGGGCTTATTGGAGTTGCGCGCCTTTGAAATGCCTCCTCATGCCCATATGAGCATTGTTCAACAGCTTTTAATACGGGCATTGGTAGCACGCTTTTGGGATAAGCCTTATATCGCCCCCGCTACTCGTTGGGGTACAGAATTGCATGATCGCTGTTTATTACCCACTTTTATCAAGATGGACTTTGCAGATGTCATTGAAGAGATGCAACGCGCAGGTTATGACTTTAAAGCCGAGTGGTTTGCCCCGCATCTGGAGTTCCGTTTCCCATTGATTGGTCAAGTAAAGACGATGGGTACAGAAATTACGTTACGTAATGCTCTTGAGCCTTGGCATGTGATGGGTGAAGAAAGCTCTGCTGGCGGTACGGCGCGCTATGTTGACTCTTCCCTAGAGCGCATTGAAGTACGCGTTACAGGTCTTAATCAAAGTCGTTACACAATTACCTGCAATGGAGAGCCTTTACCTCTTCAACCAACAGGAGTTGCCGGCGAGTTTGTAGCTGGCGTGCGATATAAGGCATGGAATCCCCCATCAAGTTTGCACCCGAGCATTGGGGTCCATGTCCCGCTTACTTTTGATGTCATTGATACATGGATGAAGCGCTCTGTAGGAGGCTGCCAATACCACGTAGCCCACCCAGGAGGCCTGAACTATGACACCTTCCCAATTAACGCCTATGAGGCTGAAAGTCGGCGCCTGTCCCGCTTCTTCAGAATGGGACATACCCCCGGGACTATTGAGGGGGTCCACGCCAATATTGAGCTACCCGCTAGCAAAGAATTTCCGTTCACGCTTGATATGCGACGGTGAGACAATAAGCTGTGGAACCTTTCCAAGCTGACGCTCCCCTGCTCAAAAATACCTCTCTAGCAGATGAAGTGGCTAAGCTTGCGCCTAAGGCGCAGGCTGGCCATTTTGATGAATTGCGAGACTCATCCAATAACCTGCTCAAACATTGGAAAACGTTTTTTGAGCAGTTAGAGCCCACGGGGCTTGCAGATCTGGATCAGCGCACCCATGAACTCAACCGCCAGATTCGCGAGAATGGTATTACCTATAACGTCTATGCAGATGAAAACGGACCACAACGTCCATGGTCGGTAGACTTATTTCCCTTGATTATTGAACCCCATGCCTGGGCTGAAATTGAGGCAGGGATTTCACAACGCGCACGTTTGCTTGAGGCCATCATTTCAGATATCTATGGCCCTCAAAACTTACTAAAAGAAGGTTTAATTCCCCCCGCCCTTATACAAGGTCACCCGGGATATATTCGCTCTATGCATGGCGCCAATCTTGCGGGTGGTAAACATCTACATATCATTGCATTTGATTTAGCCAGAGCACCTGATGGCAAATGGTCAGTTCTTTCCCAACGCACGCAAGCTCCCTCAGGATTAGGTTATTTACTAGAAAACCGCAATTTGATTGCAAGGCAGTTTCCTAAAGCCTATGAGACGATGCAAATCTCCCCGCTGATCAATGCTTACAGAGAGTTAATTGATTCCTTAAAATCACAAAGTCCTGCAGGCCCGAACGCGCATATTGCTTTACTTACTCCAGGTCCTTATAACGAAACCTATTTTGAGCATGCCTATTTAGCGCGCTACCTGGGTCTAACCTTGGTAGAGGGTGGTGATCTCACCGTTAGAGATCAGCATCTATTTTTAAAAACAGTGAAAGGCCTTGAGCCTGTTCATGTTTTGCTAAAGCGCCTGGATGATGAATTTTTAGATCCACTTGAACTCAGATCAGATTCCACTTTGGGCATACCAGGCTTGCTCCAATCGATTCGCGCAGGCAATGTGATCTTGGCAAATGCACCAGGTTCCGCCTTCTTAGAATCTCCCGCTTTATTGGGATTTCTGCCAGCCATCAGCGAGCGCTTATTGAATGAAAAAATTCAATTACCAGCAATGGATACTTGGTGGTGTGGAGAAAAAGCGGCTTTAGATGCGGCGATTCCAAATTTAGACCACAGCGCTATCAAGCCAACCTACCCCTATTCGCAGGGTCACGAATATTACCAATCCATCTTGGGTGGTAGCCTCAGCCAACCCCAGCTCGATGAATGGGTTGGACGCATTACCCGCCAACCAGATGAGCATACGGTTCAGTCCTATATTCCCTTGGCGCAAATGCCAACCTGGCTCAATGCTTTCAATGTAAATAATGCATCTCTGATTGAGCCCCGCTCTTATATGTTGCGGGTATTTGCCTTAAGCAATGGAGCCGATAGCTGGCAGGTTTTACCTGGGGGTCTCGCGCGCATCGCGACAACTGATTCCGGGATTGCCTCGATGCAACGCGGAGGTAGCAGCGCAGACGTCTGGGTGCAGGCAAACCCCCTTCAATTTAATACCCCCCTTCAGCCACAGACTCAGTCACAGACTCAGTCACAGTCACAGACCCAATCACAATCACAATCACAATCACAGTCTCAAACTCAGTCGCAGATACAGCCATTAGCCAAGCCCTTGATTCAACGCAAACGCATGGTAACAAGCCGTGCAGCTGAAAATCTCTACTGGTTTGGAAGATACACCGAGCGCAGTGAAAATCTCCTACGCCTTGCAAAGCTTTATCTAGAGAGCATTAATAATGAGTTTGTTCCATCCAAGCAACTTTGGATTTGGCTGGAAACGCTGTGTACTCAATATGGCTTAGTGCCAGAAGGTGTGCCCACCAATTTCGACCATAGCGATACACGCCATCGGGTCTTTGAAAGAACTCTGATCGATTCCCTATCTAAGAATGATCATGTCACCAGCGTAGGCTTTAATCTCAATCAGATGCAAAGGACTGCGTCCAATATACGGGAAAGACTCTCAACCGAGCAATGGAGCACCATCAATTACTGTATTGAGAACTTTAGATCGGGTTGCCACAAGGCCACTGCTTATCAAGACTTTTCCTCGTCACTTGCAATCGAGGCTTTAAATAGAGCCAACAGCTCTCTAGCCGCAATCACCGGAGCCCAAACTGACCGTATGACTCGGGATGATGGCTGGCAACTGCTTTCGATTGGTCGACATATTGAACGACTATCATTCTTAACAACGGTTCTAGACTTAGCCATCAGTACTGGCTTACTGAGTAACCCAAATAAAGATAGCTCTGGTTATATTGCCTTGCTGGCTTTGTTTGACAGCACCATCACCTTCCACGCCCAGCATCAGCAAAGCCGAGAAATGGAACCATTAATTAGCTTGCTTGTACTTGATGATGAAAATCCACGCTCTTTAGCCTGGGTCACTAAAGCATTAAAAGCCCGACTCTCTAAACTCGCTGGAACAGAACGCAACAACCCCGATAAACTCACTCGTAGTGTCGCCAATCTTTCAGACTATGAGTTAGAACAGTTATGTACAGCGGATAGATTTGGTAATTTAAATAATCTCAGATATTGCCTGCAAAACGTTTCTAACTCAGCTTGGAATGTTTCCGATGAGATTAGCGCGCGTTACTTCAATCTCATTCACCAAAACGAATACGTCGTCCAGACGTAAGAGCCTTATGCTACTCGAGATCATCCACGACACGCACTACACTTACGATCCAAATGTTGAGATCGCTCAACATCTTACCCACTTAAAACCTCCACAAACAGGGACACAGTCCGTCTTTAAAGCGGAGATTTGTGTGAGTCCAAAACCCTCTTGGCAGGAAGAGACTATTGATAGCTATGGCAATATTTGCACTTTCTTCTCCCTGCAAAATCGACATCATGAGTTAGTTGTTACTGCCAAATCTCTTGTTGAAACAACCCCTAATCGTAGTCAGACTTTTGAACCCTCTCATACATCCCCCTGGGAAGATGTCCGCGAATACTTCCGGTATCACTCTAAGACCCACTGGGACCCTGCTTCAGAGTTTTTATTTACCTCTCCCTTTGTGACCCTGGGACCAGAATTTGTTGAGTTTGCAAAAACAAGCTTTACCCCTAATAAACCCATTCTGGAAGCTGCCATTAGTTTGATGAAGCGGATCTATACCGAGTTTCGTTATGTGAGTAAGAGCACCGATATCGATACGCCCGCTTTAGAGGCGCTAATCAAGCGTGAAGGGGTATGCCAAGACTTTGCGCATATCTTGATTACGGCATTACGTAGTATCGGCCTTCCTGCTAAATACATCAGTGGTTATCTTCTGACCAACCCTCCTCCCGGAATGCCAAGACTTATTGGGAGTGATGCCTCTCATGCATGGGCATCTGTATATATTCCCAATGTCGATGAAAACGGTAAGCCCTGTGCTGGCGTATGGTGCGATCTTGACCCTACCAATAATCGCTGGGGCTATGGATCCCCAGGTGAAGACTATATTTATCTGGCGCAAGGTAGAGATTATTCTGATGTATCGCCTGTAAGAGGTGTCATTCATGGTGGCGCAGATCATGTCTTAGATGTTGCCGTGACAGTGCGTCCAGCCAATTAAGCGTTCCATTTAGCTCAATTCGTTCAATCACTTAATAAGCCCTGGCAAGCTAAGCGCCTATACAATGAGGCAAGAATTACCACGCCCCGATTGGCACCTTACCAATTCCCTATTTTTTAGCAAGTTCCATTAAAAATGTTTGATCTCTCATTCTTAGACCTTAGCCTACTGGTGTCTTGCGCCGTCATGGCTGGATTGATTGATGCGATTATTGGTGGCGGGGGAATGATTCAGGTTCCCGCATTATTTTCGGTGCTCCCCAGCTTTGCCCCGGGAAATCTCCTAGGCGTCAACAAAATTGCATCCGTTATTGGCACCACTGGATCGGCCATTCAGTATGCGCGCGCCAACAAAAGCCCTTGGCGACTGGTGACCATCTCTTGCATGGCAGCGTTCTTAGCCTCAATAGGTGGTGCCTATTTAGTCACCCAAATCCCCAATCAATGGTTACGTACCGCACTGCCCTTCTTTTTAGTGGCCTTGCTGATTTTTAACATCAAATCCTCCTCGGGTTTGATTCATGCGCCACGTCATAAGCACCATAAACAAAGTGCCATTGCTTCGGCTGGCGCCGCCTTAATTGGTTTTTATGATGGCTTTCTAGGCCCTGGAGCTGGAGCCTTTTACAAACTGTTTTACACCCGCGTTTTAGGGTTCGACTTCTTGCGCTCCGCTGCGCCCTCCAAGTTTTTAAATGTCGCCTCCAATCTTGGGGCTTTGTGCGTCTTTTTCTACACGGGATACGTTGATTGGAAGCTCGGTCTTTTAATGGCGGCCGGTAACCTGACAGGCGGACTAATTGGTAGTAGGATTGCCATTAAGCATGGCAATCAATTTATTCGTAAAGCCTTCTTCATTACCGTTACCGTCTTAACCATTAAAACCTTTTATGATGCATTTCTTCACTAAATGATCGCTGCCTTTTTTTCTTCAGTTGCCCTTGTCATCTACCTGATTATTCGTCGCCTCTTATCTGGCTCAGGCGTTCGCTCATTAGTCGATAACTACGGTTTAGATGGCCACAAACTCAAGAGCCTTAAGCCCGCGGAATTAAAAGCGCTCAATCAACAAATCTCACAACTGCGTAAGCAAAACAATGCTTTTGGTCTCGAAGATTTGCTAAGGAAGTTTCGCCCTTAATTGCTGGCACTGGGGGTGTTGGTAAAGTAACGCCCTTTAAACCATAGCGCCACAGTGACCAAACCTATCATGATGGGCACCTCTACAAGAGGTCCTATTACTGCCGCAAAGGCTGCCCCTGAGTTCACCCCAAACACAGCAATCGCCACGGCTATGGCTAGCTCAAAGTTATTGCTTGCTGCCGTAAAGGACAAGGTACAACAACGTTTGTAATCAATACCCATCTTCCCGGTTACGAAAAAGGTGAGCAAGAACATGATTAAAAAGAAAATCAACAAGGGTATCGCTATCGTAATGACATCCATGGGTAGGCTGAGGATGAGTTTTCCCTTTAAGCTAAACATCACCACAATAGTAAAGAGCAAAGCAATCAGAGTGATTTTGCCAATACGCGGTACAAAATGTGCGTGGTACCAATCCTTAGATACAAATTTGAGCATGATGAAGCGAGTCAAAATGCCTGCGATACAAGGGATACCAAGATAGATAAATACACTCTGAGCAATCTGCCCCATACTGACGCTAACACTAGAACTAGCTAACCCAAATATGGGTGGCAGTACATTGAGAAAGAAATAAGCGTACACACTAAAAAAGAGTACTTGGAAGATCGCATTAAACGCAACCAAGCCAGCAGCATATTCCGCTGAACCCTTAGCAATATCGTTCCAGACGATGACCATCGCGATACAAGGCGCAATTCCAATAAGAATAAGGCCGGCCATATATTCCGGTTGATTGGGCACAAAAGTAATTGCCAAAAAGAACATTAAAGCCGGGGCAATTATCCAATTCATTAGAAGAGAAATTCCAAATACTCTCTTATCCTTAAAGACATCTGGCAAATCCTCATACCGTACTTTTGCAAATGGGGGATACATCATGAGGATCAAGCCCATAGCAATCGGAATATTGGTGGTGCCTACCTGGAATGTATTTATAAAACCCTCGATCCCAGGATACAAGTAGCCCAGACCAATACCAAACGCCATCGCTACAAAAATCCAAACCGTAAGGTAGCGGTCTAGAAATGACAGTTTCTTAGTTAGCAAGCTCATAGCGCCGATATCGCTCATAATTTTGTGTGAATTTCTTTTAAGCTTAAGGAATCTAAAGTCTCAAGCGGTAGTTGTGCCAGAAGATCAAGGCGTTGTTTCAGGCCAATCTCAACGGCCCTAAATGCCCTCTTCTTTTCTTCAACCGTTCCCTGCACTTGAGATGGATCTGAAAATCCCCAGTGAGCGGTAGATGGTTTTCCAGGCCAATAAGGGCAAACTTCACCCGCCGCATCATCGCAAACCGTAATGACGAAGTCCATCTCTGGCGCATTGGGTAATGAGAACTCATCCCAACTTTTACTTCTCAAGACGGATGGCGGGTAATCTAGCTCACTAGCAATTTCAAGGGCAATAGGGTTAATCACACCAGCAGGAGACGATCCCGCCGAATACCCGATAAACTTTCCACTCGGATGAGTCGAAGCCAAAACCTCACCTAGAACAGAGCGGGCTGAGTTATGGGTACATAAAAAGAGAATGTTATATTTTTTCATTAAACCTTTTCCGCCTGAGAAGTTTTGGTTGGGATGCATGCCTTACCACCACAGCAGTTATCCAATAAAAACGCACTTAAGTCCTGAACAAGCTGTGCATGGGGTCGATAAATGAGATTACGGCTTTGGCGCTCGACCAACAATAAGTTTGCTTTGACCAATTCTTTTAAGTGAAAGCTTAAGGTCGCATTGGGTATACCGAGCTTTTCAATAATTTCTGAAGGAGTCAGGCCGAACTCTCCACGCTGAACAATCAAGCGGAAGATATTAAGCCGGGACTCCTGCCCTAAAGCCAAGAAAGCCTGCAAAGCATCGGTATTTTTCATATTTCCAATTATATGGAAATATCAATGACATATTGATGACAGCTCTAAAAATGTATTTTTTATTGCGGCGGAGAAAAAATGAGTCTTAACTTTTCTCGAAGACCGTTTTTTTGAGATACCTTAACAATTAATTCGCGCCAAACATGAAAAACTACCTTAACAGGATTCTTCGAATAGTTAGGGTGCGTAAGTCCATAAATAATCTGAACACCCTCTTCTTCTTTTGCATAGGTATTAAAGAATCGATCAAAGATCATCAAGATGCCGCCATAATTTTTGTCAAGATACTGAGGATTGCTAGCGTGATGTACTCGATGTGCGGAAGGGGTGTTCATCACACCCTCCAGAATTCCTAACTTATCAATTAACTTGGTGTGCAACCAAAATTGGTACATTAAATTGATAGAGAGCATGGTGAAGACCGCGATTGGAGAAAATCCAATAAAGACCAGCGGTAGAAAAAACACCCATGTAAAAGAGAGAAACGGCATCCATCCCAGGCGATAAGCCGCAGAAAGAGTCATCTCATTGGGAGAATGATGGGTGCTATGCGTAGCCCATAATAAAAAGACTTCGTGGGAAGCACGGTGGTACCAGTAATAACAAAACTCAAGACCAAAAAATAAGGCGGGATAAATCCACCAAACCTCTGGCATTGTATAAATACGGTAATTCCAGATAAAACTGGCCATCACTCCTTGGATTAGTAACCTATTAACAATACCAGTGAGCTGATGACCTAAGCCCACCCCCAAGGATGTTCCGCTCTCTAACCAAGGGTAAGGCTTTTTGTAACGCCTTTTATAAAGAACGGACTCTACCAAGATCGCCACCACAATGAGTGGGATAAAAAAGAGAAGTTGAGGGTTACTTAGAAATTGCTCCATGTCATGCAGTCTACTTCTTTAATTTCCCAAACGCAGCAGCCATAGCATTATTCACAGGAGGAGCTGAACGCCGATCATCTTGAGGTCTTCTCGCCTCCTGAGTTCTTGGGCGATTTTGCGCGCCTTGCTCAGACTTCTCTCTAGGACCGGCCTTAGGTGCTTCATCTGATAAACGCATGGTTAAGGCAATGCGCTTGCGCTTCTCATCAACCTCTAAAACCTTCACCTTTACTACCTGACCAGCTTTCACCACCGTATGAGGATCTTTTACAAAAGAATTCGCCAAAGCAGAAATATGCACCAAGCCATCTTGGTGAACGCCGATATCCACAAAGGCGCCAAAGGCGGCAACGTTGGTCACAACTCCCTCTAAGATCATATCGACCTGAAGATCGCTGACTTTTTCCACTCCATCCTTAAAGGTTGCGGTCGTAAATTCAGGTCTTGGATCGCGGCCAGGCTTTTCTAATTCCTTCAAAATATCCGTCACAGTCGGTACGCCAAATTTTTCATCGGCATACTTTTCTGCTTGCAGAGTTTTCAAGAGGGAGGCATCGCCAATCACTTCTTTCACGCCCTTCTTAATATCCTTCAGAATTTTTTCCACTAAAGGGTAGGACTCGGGGTGGACAGCGGATGCGTCCAAAGGGTCATCGCCATTCATGATGCGCAAGAATCCCGCTGCTTGTTCAAAAGTCTTTTCACCCAAACGTGGAACACTACGCAAATCAGACCGGGACTTAAATGCGCCATTGCTATCGCGATAAGAAACGATACCTTCGGCAACAGTTGAAGATAAACCGGATACGCGCGCGAGCAAAGGTGCTGAAGCGGTGTTCACATCAACCCCAACCGCATTTACGCAATCCTCGACAACAGCTACAAGAGATTTGGCTAACTGGGTTTGCATTACATCATGCTGATACTGCCCCACCCCAATCGACTTAGGATCAATCTTCACCAGTTCTGCTAATGGATCTTGTAAACGTCGCGCAATAGATACCGCGCCTCGTAAAGACACATCCATTCCTGGTAATTCTTTTGAGGCGTATTCAGAGGCCGAGTAAACTGAGGCGCCGGCTTCAGACACCACAATCTTTGTCAGACCTAGTTCTGGCCTTGCCTTAATCAGATCTTGCGCCAACTTATCTGTCTCCCGCGAAGCGGTACCATTACCAATGGAGATGAGCGTGGCTTGGTGTTTTTCGGCTAGCTTTGAGAGGGTCTGCAATGAACCTGCCCAATCATTTTTTGGTTGGTGAGGGTAAATTACCTCGGTATCCACCACCTTACCCGTTGCATCTACCACCGCGACTTTCACGCCAGTACGCATGCCAGGATCTAGACCAATAGTCACCCTAGGACCCGCTGGGGCAGCCAACAATAAGGCCTTTAAATTGCGCGCAAATACATTGATCGCCTCAGTTTCCGAGCGCTCTCGTAAGGCGCTCATTAATTCAGACTCTAAATGCAATGAGCATTTAATTCTCCAAGTCCAGCGTACCGTTTCGGATAACCATTGATCTGCCGGACGGCCATCATTTTTAATCTTAAAGTGATTGGCAATACGAGATTCACAAGGGTTATGGGGCGCATCCCATTTGGGCTTTTCTTCTTCGCTATCTAGACGTAAATTGACCATCAACATCTGCTCACGGCGACCCCTAAATAATGCCAATGCACGATGCGATGGAATAGCCATAATAGGTTCAGAGTAATCAAAGTAATCGGCGAACTTTTCACCCTCTTGCTCTTTTCCAGCAATCACTTTAGATTCCACGACACCATGATCCTGCAAATAAGCACGTAATGACTGGACCAAAGTAGCATCCTCAGCAAAGCGCTCCATCAAAATCTGCCGCGCACCTTCCAGAGCGGCCTTAGTGTCGAGTACACCAGGATTTTCGCCCTGCTCTGAAGCAAAAGCTTCTTTGATATATTTAGCAGCCTCGATCTCTGGATCAAGGCTAGGATTTTGTAATAAGTCATTAGCCAAAGGCTCAAGACCCGCTTCAAGAGCAATTTGAGCTTTAGTGCGACGCTTGAGCTTGTAAGGAAGATATAAATCCTCTAAACGGGTTTTATCCTCTGCCAACATGATGTCTTTAAGCAGCTCTGGAGTCATTTTGCCCTGGTCTTGGATCGAAGAAACAATCGCTTTACGACGATCTTCAAGTTCTCGCAAATAACTTAGACGCTCTTCTAACAACCGAAGCTGAATGTCATCCAAACCACCAGTCACCTCCTTGCGATAACGCGCAATAAAAGGTACGGTAGCGCCCTCATCCATAAGGGTGATTGCAGCAGCTACTTGAGCGGGTTTTGCGGAAAGTTCTAGGGCAAGTCTTTGTTCGATTGAGGGCAGCATAAATACTTCTTAAAGGGAAAAAATGGGGGTAAACAAACGCGAAGGTTAGAGCATAAACTATCGAACATGAATCATTTATCAAAATCAGAAACTGCCAGCGATATGCCCAGATGGATGGTTTTTGTGTTCGCATGCGCCTGCGGAATTGTGGTTGCTAACCTTTATTACGCCCAGCCCCTAATTGATGTAATAGCCCCGGAAATTGGCCTAAGCGAATCTGTTGCAAGCTTAATAGTGACCCTCACTCAGCTTGGTTATTGTGTTGGCTTAATTTTGCTAGTGCCCTTGGGCGATCTTGTCGAAAATCGCAAATTAGTCTTATTGACTATTTGCGGGGCGATTCTTGCTTTGTGCATCGCCATGTTAGCCCCTACGGCTAGCTGGTTCTTATTTGCCTCACTTCTCATTGGCATTGGTTCTGTAGCTGTGCAGATGCTCATTCCCATTGCAGCCCATATTTCCCCAAAAGAAAAACGTGGCCGTACAGTCGGAAATATCATGAGCGGCCTCTTGCTCGGAATCATGTTATCCCGCCCTCTTGCTAGCTTAATAGCCAACTCTTTTGGCTGGCGCTCTGTCTTTGGTATGTCAGTGGTTTTACTGATGATCCTGACCATCATTTTGTGGGCTCTACTTCCCGTTAGAAAACCCACATCCCATCATCATTACTTCTCGCTGATTAAATCCCTCTGGTCACTACTCAGGGATACACCCATCCTGCGTCGCAGGGCCCTCTATCAAGCAGCTCTTTTTGCCTCCTTCACCTTATTTTGGACAATCACTCCAATATTGCTGGCTAGTCCGCCTTATAACCTCTCCCAACAAGGTATTGCGCTGTTTGCCTTAGCTGGTGCATTAGGTGTAATAGCCGCCCCAATCGCCGGCAGAATCGCTGACCGCGGTCATACCAAGCTCGCAACAGCTTTATCGCTCGTAGCTGTTGCTTTGGCATTTTTACTCTCTCAGCTTGGAAACTCTGGTTCTTTAATGGCCTTGGTACTAGCTGGCATATTGCTCGATTTAGGCGTGCAATGTAATGTCGTACTAGGTCAACGCACCATCTATTTACTTGGCGCTGATATTCGCAGTCGCTTAAATGCGCTTTATATGGCCATCTTTTTTGCCGGTGGCGCCATTGGTTCAGGCATAGCCAGCATTGCTTATGTCTATGGCGGCTGGAGTCTCGTAGCCTGGATTGGTTTTAGCTTTCCAGTAGCAGCCCTATTCTTCTTTTTTACAGAATAAAAAAAACCGCCCAATATTTAGTAGAGGGCGGTTTTTGTTTTGATGTAAATGCAGCTTACTCGCGTGAAGCCTTTTTACGATCATGCTCTTTAAGGTAACGCTTACGTACACGAATGCTTTTCGGAGTTACTTCGACCAACTCATCATCACTGATAAATTCAACGGCGTATTCCAAAGTTAAATCAATCGGTGTCACTAAACGTACAGCTTCATCGGTACCAGATGAACGAACGTTGGTTAATTGCTTACCTTTAATCGGGTTAACAACCAAGTCGTTATCACGGCTATGAATACCGATAACCATACCTTCATACACAGGATCACCGTGTTTTACAAACATACGGCCGCGATCTTGTAATTTCCAAATAGCGTAAGCGACAGCTTCACCATCATCTTGACTGATCAACACGCCATTGTGACGCTCACCCAAAATGCCGTCTTTAGCAGGTGCATATGAGTCAAATGTATGACTCATTAAGCCGTTACCACGGGTCATTGTCATGAAGTCGCCCTGGAAACCAATCAGGCCACGCGCAGGGATACGGTATTCAAGACGAGTACGTCCTTTTCCGTCACTCACCATATCAAGCAACTCACCTTTACGCTTACCGAGGTCTTCCATAACGCTACCTTGAGTAGCATCTTCAACGTCAACCGTTAAGTTTTCGAATGGCTCCATCTTGACGCCATTTTCTTCGTGGAAAACTACGCGCGGACGGGAAACTGCCATCTCGTAACCTTCGCGACGCATTGTCTCAACCAAGATCGTTAAATGCAATTCGCCACGGCCGGAAACTTCAAATACAGTGTCGTCGTCAGTTTCTTTAACGCGTAAAGCCATATTGGCTTTTAATTCACGATCCAAACGCTCACGAATTTGACGGCTAGTAACAAACTTACCTTCACGGCCAGCTAATGGGCTAGTGTTCACCATGAAATTCATAGTCAAGGTTGGTTCATCAATCTTGAGCATTGGCAATGGATCTGGTTTATCTACCGCGCAAACAGTAGTACCAATCGCCAACTCTTCAATGCCGTTGATCAAGGCAATATCACCTGCAATCGCTTCGTCAACAATCTCGCGCTCGAGACCTTTAAATTTCAAAACCTGATTGATACGGCCTTTAAATGGAACGCCATCTGGGCCATTCATGCAAACCACTTCCATGCCTGATTTAACGCGACCACGGCTAATACGACCTACACCAATTTTGCCTACATAACTGTTGTAATCGATAGAAGAGATTTGGAATTGCAAAGGACCATCTGGATCATCATCACGCATCGGCACATACTTCAATACCGCGTCAAACAATGGGCGCATATCGCCTTCGCGGACATCTTCTGTCAAACCTGCATAACCATTTAAGCCAGAAGCGTAAATGACTGGGAAGTCCAACTGCTCTTCTGTAGCGCCCAATTTATCGAACAATTCAAAAGTAGCATTGATAACGTAATCACAACGCGCGCCTGGACGGTCAACTTTATTAATAACTACGATTGGCTTCAAACCTAATGCCAATGCTTTCTTAGTAACAAAGCGGGTTTGTGGCATTGGGCCTTCAACCGCATCCACCAAGAGCAATACACCATCAACCATAGAGAGCACACGCTCTACTTCGCCACCGAAGTCCGCGTGACCTGGGGTATCGACGATGTTGATATGAGTACCGTCATATTCAACCGCACAGTTCTTGGACAAAATGGTAATGCCACGCTCTTTTTCCAAGTCATTTGAATCCATGACGCGTTCGGTCATTTTTTCATTGGAGCGGAATGTGCCGGACTGGCGCAAGAGTTGATCAACCAAAGTAGTTTTACCGTGGTCAACGTGGGCGATGATGGCGATATTACGAAGTGCGCGTTTAGTCATGTGAAGCTTCTAAAGTTAAGAATAAGAAATTCGGGTTGAAATAAAGTTAAAAAATGGGTTTAAGTAATCAATGGGTCTGAGAAATCAAACGCTTTGGATGTAAAACTCCAGCGCGCCAATCGGCAGTACCAATAAAATTGTGAGGAGCTGCAGTAGCGCGATATATCCGCACCATCGCTTCAATCGAAGGCAAATTTAAAGGGACTCGTTGACCCATTTCAAGGCGCTTAGCCTGCTGCTCATCCACAGTTAAGTGGGGCAAGGTTTGCAACAGCGCATCAACAGGCAGCAGATAGCTATCTTGAGAGCCTTTTTGAATAAGCTCAATCACAAAAGATTGCTCAAGTGTTAAATGACCAACCTCAGTACGACGCAATCCCACCAAATGGGCCCCGCAACCTAAGGCATTGCCAATATCTTCAGCCAATACGCGAATATACGTACCTTTACTACAGCTGACCTCTAATGTTGCCTCAGGCCAATTGATGTTGGTCCAGCGAATTTTGTGAATCGTAATGCCACGAGGAGCACGCTCTAATTCAACGCCAGCACGCGCATATTCATACAAAGGCTTACCGTCACGCTTGAGCGCTGAGTACATCGGTGGCACTTGCGAAATCGGGCCAGTAAATTTTGGAAGCAATGAATCCAATGCCATACGCATAGCGACTTCATCAGCGAAAACAGGCAAGGGCAATTCTTCAATAGTTTGGCCTTCAGCATCACCAGTATCCGTGCGAGAACCAAACTTCACTTGCGCAATATAGGTCTTGTCAGCATCCAATAGATCCTGAGAGTACTTGGTAGCTTCACCAAGGCAAATGGGAAGCAAGCCAGTAGCCATTGGATCTAAAGTACCGGTATGCCCTGCTTTTTCAGCATTAAATGCACGCTTAACAGCAGTCACAGCACCTTGTGAGCTCATTCCAGCTGGTTTATCTAGCAATACAACGCCGTCGATGCGTACTGACATGATTCTTATTTATTCTCTTCTTTGCGATCGCTATCGACTGCTTCATCAATCAAGCGAGACATCTCTATCCCATGCTCGACAGAGCTGTCATAGTGGAAATGCAAGGTAGGAACCGTATGAATATGTAAGCGCTTAAATAACAAAGAATGCAAATACCCTGCTTTATCTTGAAGCGCTTTCTGAGCGTGCTCAGGTTCTGCGCCCAGGACAGTAAAAAATACTTTGGCATGCGCTAAATCTGGAGTGAGCTCAACACTTTGCAAGGTAATCAAACCCAGAGTTGGACTACGCAATTCACGTGGAATTAGCTCGGCCAAGTCTCGCTGAATTTGATCGGCGAGACGTTGGTTACGGTGGGGGCTAGTTTTTTGCATGAATTTGAGTTCTCTTAAAGAGTTCTTGCCACTTCAGTGACTTCGTATGCTTCAAGTTGATCGCCTTCTTTGATGTCGTTAAATCCTTTTAGAGACAATCCGCACTCAACACCTGCGCGAACTTCTCTTGCGTCATCTTTAAAGCGCTTGAGTGAATCCAACTCACCAGTCCATATCACCACGTTATCACGCAAGAGACGAACATTAGAAGTGCGTTTAACTACACCGTCGAGAACCAAGCAACCAGCAATCGCGCCAACCTTAGAGACCAAGAAGACTTGACGGATTTCAACCATACCGGTGATTTCCTCTTTCTTATCTGGTGTCAACATACCGCTTAATGCCGCTTTTACTTCGTCGACTGCGTCATAAATAATGTTGTGATAACGAATATCGACACCGTTATTTTCAGCCAACTTACGCGCTGCTGCATCCGCACGGGAGTTAAAGCCAATAATGACCGCCTTAGAAGCAACTGCTAAGTTCACATCAGTTTCAGTAATACCACCAACACCTGCGTGAACAATTTGAACTTTCACCTCTGGTGTAGATAACTTCTGCAATGACTGAGATAAAGCTTCTTGCGAACCTTGTACGTCTGCCTTGATGATCATTGGCAACAACTTGGCTTCAATAGCACCCTCACCCATGTTTTCCATCATTGTTTCAAGCTTGACCGCTTGTTGTTTAGCCAACTTCACATCACGGAATTTGCCTTGACGGAAGAGTGCAATCTCACGAGCTTTACGCTCATCAGGAACCACTTGCACAGATTCACCGGCAGCTGGAACTTCAGATAAACCTTGAATCTCGACAGGAATAGAAGGACCAGCCTCATTACATGGCTTGCCGTTTTCATCCAACATCGCACGAACGCGTCCAAAAGCCGAGCCAGCCAACAACATATCACCACGCTTGAGCGTACCGGACTGGACGAGCACAGTAGCAACTGGACCCCTACCTTTATCCAAACGCGCTTCAATCACGAGACCTTGTGCTGGAGCATCTTTTGCCGCTTTGAGCTCCAGAATTTCCGCCTGCAAGAGAACGTTTTCTAGCAACTCATCAATACCTACGCCTGTTTTTGCCGAGACGCCAATGAATGGCACTTGGCCACCATATTCCTCAGGCACAACTTGCTCGGCAACCAATTCTGTTTTTACACGGTCAAGGTTTGCTTCAGGTTTATCAATTTTATTAATCGCTACAACCAAGGGCACACCAGCTGCAATCGCATGGTGAATAGCTTCCTTAGTTTGCGGCATAACGCCGTCATCCGCAGCCACTACCAAGATCACGATATCCGTTGCCTTAGCGCCACGGGCACGCATTGCCGTAAAGGCTTCGTGACCTGGGGTATCTAAGAAGGTAATCATGCCGCGTGGTGTTTCTACGTGATAAGCACCGATATGCTGAGTAATGCCACCAGCTTCGCCAGAGGCTACTTTTGCTAAACGAATCTTATCGAGCAAAGAAGTTTTACCGTGGTCAACGTGACCCATCACTGTAACTACTGGAGGGCGTGGTAACAATTCAGCATCATGACCAGCAATACCCAGATCTAAATCTGGATCATCCAATTTCGCAGCATGAGCCTTGTGACCCATCTCTTCTACCAGAATCATCGCTGTATCTTGATCTAACACTTGGTTGATCGTGACCATCTGGCCCATACCCATCAAGAGCTTAATCACTTCAGCACTCTTGACTGCCATTGCGTGAGCTAACTCAGCAACGGTAATTGTCTCTGGCACCTGAACATCATGAACAACTTTTTCAGTAGGTACCTGGAAGTTGGTATCAACGTTAGCTTCAGCAATTTGACGTTGCTTTCTTCTTCCGCCGCCAGAACGCCAGCCATTCGCACCGCCAGAACTATCGCCTCGAGTTTTTAAGCCGCCAGTTTTCTTAGCGCCTTCTTCTTTCCAAGTTGATGATGTTTCTGCTGACTTAATTGTTTTGCCGCCAACTTTGGCAACAACTTTCTTCTTGTCGTCCGCACCTTCTACTTTGGCAGGCTTGTGTAAGGTACCTTTTTTCGCTTCTTCAGCGGCAATTTCACTTGGCGCTTTAAGAACACGAGCCGGAGCACTCATCATGTCGCGAATCGCTAAGGCTTCTGCTTCAGCAGCTGCGCGGCGCTTTGAGATATCCGCTAACTGAGCTTTATTAGCCTCAGCCAAATCTTTTGCAGCTTTTTCAGCTTGCACTTTCTTATCAGCAGCTGCAGCGGCAGCAGTAGCGGCAGCCGCAATGGCGACAGCATCGGAATTGACCTCAACAGGTTTTTCTACTTTAGGAGCAACCGGAATAGCCGCGGCGGCAATTTCCTTCTGACGAACTTCTTCTGCAGCTTTCATTTCAGCTTCTTGACGAGCCAACAACTCAGCTTGACGTGTTGCTTCAGCAGCGCGTTTTTCCAATTCCGCTTCAGAAATAACCGATTTCGCTGGGGCTGCTGGAGCTACAACTGCTGGAGCTTCCTCAACAGCAGGAGCGGCAGTCTCTTCACCACGCTGAACCAATACGCGCTTCTTGCGAACCTCAACCTGAACCGTGCGAGTACGCCCAGCAGAATCTGCCTGACGAATTTCAGAGCTCTCACGCTTAATCAAGGTAATTTTTTTACGATTACCTGTATCTGCGCTACCGTGCTCTTTTTGCAAATGCTCGAGAAGAACCGTTTTGTCTTTCTCGGTAATGCCCTCTTCTTCAGAGCCCTTCGCAATCCCGGCCGCCTTCAACTGCTCCAAGAGGTCAGCCGAGGTTCGTTTGAGTTCCTTAGCGAGTACTTTTACTGTTGTTGCCATGCACTACTTCCTCTCATGAAGTAAACCAATGTTCGCGCGCTTTCATGATGAGCGTTTTCGCGGTTTCTTCGTCAATTTGTGTCGCCTCAACTAGCTCATCAACAGCCAATTCAGCAAGGTCGTCACGGGTATGTACTTGATTGTCAGCAAGCTTAGCAATCAACTCGCTTGTCATTCCCTCAAGGGAGAGCAAGTCTTGGGAAACTTCACCAATACGCTCTTCTTTCGCCAACTCTAAAGTCAACAGGGAATCACGGGCACGAGTACGCAATTCATTTACGGTATCTTCATCAAATGAATCGATTTCTAACATTTCTGAAAGGGGTACATATGCAACCTCTTCCAATGTATTGAAACCTTCTTCAATCAAGATATCAGCCACTTCTTGATCAACGTCCAATTTATCGATGAACAATTGACGCACAGAAGCAACTTCTTTTTCAGTTTTCTCAGCAGACTCTTCTGGAGTCATGATGTTGATCTGCCAGCCCGTTAAGTCACTAGCCAAACGAACGTTCTGTCCACTACGGCCAATAGCAATTGCCAAGTTTTCTTCATCAACTACAACGTCCATCGCATGACGCTCTTCGTCAACCACGATAGAAGAAACCTGAGCTGGTGCCAAAGCGCCAATCACAAATTGCGCTGGATCTTCAGACCACAACACGATATCGACAGCTTCGCCTGCAACTTCGTTACGAACCGCTGTTACACGTGTTCCACGAACACCTACGCAAGTACCGATTGGATCGATACGTTTGTCATAAGTAATCACAGCAATCTTTGCGCGTACACCAGGATCACGAGCAGCGCCCTTAATCTCCAATAAGCCCTGCTCCATTTCTGGAACTTCATTTTCAAACAACTTAATCAAGAAGTCTGGGCAAGTACGGGAAAGTTCAATTTGTGGGCCACGTGCTTCACGATCCACTTTAAGGATATAAGCGCGTACACGGTCGCCAGAACGTAAGTTCTCTTTCGGAATCATTTGATCACGGCGCAATAAAGCTTCAACGCGACCAGATTCAATAATGAGACCATTCTTATCAGCGCGCTTGACAGTACCGGTCATGACTTTTTCGCCACGCTCTAAGTAGTCATTCAAAATCTGCTCGCGCTCAGCGTCACGAATGCGTTGCAAGATCACCTGTTTAGCAGCTTGAGCACCAATACGTCCAAAGGCTAAAGACTCAATTTGCTCTTCAATGAAATCACCGACTTCAATATCTGACAATTGCTCTTGAGCTTCAAATTGAAGAATTTCTTTATCCGGCTCTTGTAAACCCGCTTCATCAGGAACAACCAACCAGCGACGGAAGGTTTCATATTCACCAGATTCGCGATCAATTGAAACGCGAATATCAACATCTTCTGTTGCATAGCGCTTCTTAGTGGCCGATGCCAACGCCATTTCAAGCGCCTCGAACACAATTTCACGATCAACGTTCTTTTCACGCGCTAGGGCGTCTGCCAACATGAGAACTTCTCGGCTCATGACTTTCTTCCTTTGAAATCAATAACAGGGACCAACCGAGTCTTATCGACCTCGGCTAAAGAAAACTCCAATTGAGATTCGATGCCATCGGCACCCTCAAACAACAAACCAAACTTGGCATCAGGCGAATCTAATTCACCACTCAGCAAACCTTGCAACACACCACGAAACTTCTTGCGATCACCAATAGCGACGCGCAACTTCAAATCCACTTCCATACCAGCAAAACGCTCAAAATCAGCTGCTGATTTAACGGGACGATCAAGACCCGGAGATGAAATCTCTAAACGCTCAAAAGGGATGTTTTCTACTGGCAGGGTATAGCTCAGTTGATGGCTAACCTTTTCGCAATCCTGAACAGAAATCATGCGATCGTAGTCTGGATTCTCAATAGTGACACGCAGCAATCCACCGGCTTCGCGCTCGATGTCCACCAGCACGTAACCTAAGTTTTCCAGCTCTGCAGAAATAATCCGCTGATCTTTCACAGCACCCCTTCATGCCAAATTGGCAAAAAAAAATGGGCTTTGAAGCCCATATTCTCAAAATTCAGAACAGGCCGACTTACGTTGATCGCAACATCAGTCGGTAACCACTAAATGCAGCACAATCTTGCTGCAAGACCAAAATTATAGCCGATTTGGGGCAAAATAGCCTGAAATTAGAAGCCCTCACCCGGATTACGAGGCTTTCGAGGTCCTTTATTAAAAGGTTTGCGCCCTTTTGGTGCAGCACGTTTAGGTCCATTACCCGGTGTTTGGGGGTTACCCGTTACAAAAGCCGACTGTCCATGATGGACTTTTTGACCTTTATTGCGGTTTTGACCCTGTCCACCCGCACCCTGACCACCGCCTTGGCCACTTCGCCCGCCTTGACCGGCTGGTTGACCCGGCCTACCGCCTTGAGCACGGCCCCGGAAAGGTCCACGCCCTGATCCTGTACCACCCCCACCAGCACCTGGCTTGGAATCTCTACCTTGATGGGTAAGACTGTGATGGCCACTCGCCATCGTCAATGCATCACGCGAACCCCAATAGGACACTGAAGTTTGCATTGGATCTGGCTGAGAATTTTCAGAAGGCCCTGAATGACGATCACCGCGCCCATGAGGATGGGGTCCGCGACTCTTATCTTGAGCCTGAGGCACCTTAAGGCCAGCAGATTTCATTAATTGCGCAACGCCTTCAGCAGGAACTTCTTCCCATTTACCGCGTCTCAGACGTGGAGGAAGCAAGAACATGCCGTAACGTGTTCGTATCAAACGTGAAACAGTATGACCAACCGCTTCAAACATACGACGCACTTCACGATTACGCCCTTCTGTTAAAGCTACGTGGTACCAGCGGTTAGCACCTTCGCCACCACCCATAGCAAGGCGTAAGAAACGAGCCTGTCCATCATCTAACTGAATACCACTTTTAAGTTGGGCCATGTGATCTTGGCCAAGCTCACCCAGAATCCGTACGGCGTACTCACGCTCGATACCATAACGCGGATGCATTAAACGATTCGCCAATTCACCAGAAGTGGTGAATAACAAAAGTCCTTCGGTATTAAAGTCCAAGCGACCGACTGCAATCCAGCGACCTTGGCGCGGCTTAGGCAAGCGATCAAATACTGTTGGACGACCTTCTGGATCAGACTGACTCACAATTTCGCCCGAAGGCTTGTGATACATGATCACGCGCGGTGGCTTAGTTTGGATTCTGCGATGAACCTGCTTACCGTTAATGCGTACTTGATCAGTTGGTCCAATGCGTTGGCCAATATGCGCAGGCAATCCATTTACTGAAACGCGACCCTGAATGATCAAGTCTTCCATGTCACGACGCGAACCCATGCCAACGTCTGCTAATACTTTATGAAGTTTTACAGTATCTTCATCATCTGCATCATCGTCTAAACCATCGAGATCAGACCAAACTTCATCACGCAGGCTTAGTGGTAAATCATCCACATTTGCAAACTGCAGGCTGCTCATTTCCTCTTCAGTCGGTACGTCTGAATCCTCATCATCACTTACGCGCTGCGCACGACGCTCGGCACCAGTCTGATGAGAAATTTCATTCTCGTTTAAACCATCGGGATTTTTTTGCTCTAAAGCTTCTGGAGCATCTAAAGCAGCATCAAATTCACCGGATACAACAGAAGCAAACAAGGCTTCGCTCTCAGCGGGATTTGGCGCCAATTTTGCAGAGTGATTACCCCCTTCGCGGGAACCTTCAGGCTGACCTTCTCTACGAGGCTTATCTTTATTGAATGGGCGCTTCTTGTTAAAGGGATGCTTACCAGTGCTTGAGCCAGTACGGCGCGGGCGACGGTCGCCACCTTCGCGACCCTCTTTCTTCACGCCGTCCGTATGAGATGGCGCAGACTCAGAGCTAGTTGGATTTGCCGAAGGATTCGCCTTCGGGGATGATTCGTTTTCGTTATGGCTTGTCATTAATAGTTATTTTTGTTCGTCTGACGGGTCGTCGGACTCAGGGGTAATTTCTTCAACAGACTCTTCTGCTACTTCGACGCTAATTTGTTCGATTTGTTCAATCTCTTCGATTTCTTCGATTTCTTCAATAACTTCAACAGTCAATACTTCAACCAGTGCATCAGTCATTTCATCAACAGTAATTTCAGATTCTTCAGATACCGTCAATTCTTCTGTATCCAAAATAACCGTTTCAACTGTTGCAGTTAGCGGATCAAACTCCATCACCGCTTGACCAACCTGCTCTGCTGCTGGAATCGTAGCTTCAAGCATCGGCAAACTTTGTAAGTTTGTCAGACTAAGGTCATCCAAGAATTGTTTGGTTGTTGCATAAAGGCCCGGACGTCCAACAGTTTCTTTATGGCCGATCACTTCAACCCAACCGCGATCTTCCAGTTGCTTCATCACATTGCTACTAACGGCAACACCCCGAATCTCTTCAATCTCTCCACGAGTCACTGGCTGACGATAGGCAATGATCGCTAAAGTCTCCATCACTGCACGAGAATACTTTGGAGGTTTTTCAGGGGTCAGGCGATCTAAGTATTCACGCATAGACAGGCGACTCTGAAAACGCCAACCCGTTGCGATATGAACCAGCTCCATACCCTTGTCATGCCAGCCCTCTTGAATTTGCAATAAAGCGTCTTCAATCACTGCCGCTTCAGTTTCTTCCGCAAATAAGCGCGAGAGATCGGCAACAGAAAGAGGTTCCTGAGCGCACAGGAGAGCTGTTTCAATGACGCGCTTGTTGTGATCGTCCATAAGGTTCGGCTATCAGGAAAGGTCCTGTATAGACTTAAAAATATATTCAGTAATGGGTTTGAGGTGTTCTTAAGCTACTACGGGAGCAAAATCCCCTAAATTCTAGGTGGGAGACCCCCGCGCTGAAACGAAGTCTTTTCGTTCAATATGGCGCCATTATAAGGGAGGCTCAATACAATAGCCATATGCATGAATTTCCATCCCAACTTAAGTCAATCGCCCTAGAAACCCAGGAAAGACGCAAATTTATCAGTCTTGGACTCGGAATAGGCGTTTTAGCGACTGGTGCCACCCTACTAGGTGGCTGCAGCTCATTAAGCACTCACAAACCAGTCGTTGCTTTGGTATTAGGTGCCGGCGCCGCCAGAGGCTTTGCGCACATCGGTGTGATTAAGGCACTTGAAGCCCAAGGAATTCGGCCGGACATCATCGTCGGAAGTAGCGCTGGAAGTGTGATTGCTGCCCTTTACGCCTCCGGCGCATCTGGAAATGACCTCAATCGGATAGCTTTAAACCTTGACGAGGCAACCATCGCTGATTGGGGTCTGCCTTTTGCAGGTCGCTTTGGGGGATTAATCAAAGGCGATGCCTTACAAGCAATGGTGAATCGGGAAGTGCAAAACAAAACGATCGAGCAAATGCGCATTCCCCTGGGCATTGTGGCTACAGAACTGCAGTCGGGCAAAGGCATTTTGTTTCGCACCGGCAATACCGGTTTAGCTGTGCGCGCATCTTGTAGCGTGCCAGGAGTATTTCAACCGGCCGTGATTAGCGGCAAAGAATATGTTGATGGTGGGCTAGTTGCACCAGTGCCAGTGAGTTACGCAAAACAAATGGGGGCAACTCTAGTGATTGCCGTTAATATTTCATCAGAACCCGTACATCAAGACGCCACGGGAACTTTTGGCATCTTGCAGCAGACCATCTCGATCATGCAAAAAAGCATCAATCAATATGAGTTAAAGGGTGCTGATATTGTGATTACCCCTCACCTCAAACAAATGAGTAGCGGAGATTTCAAATCCAGAAATTCTGCAATCCTCGCTGGCGAAATTGCAGCACAAGAACAAATGGGCTTAATCAAGGAAAAGCTTAGGGGCTAAGCCTTAGAACCTCTTGCGATAGTTATTAGAGGCCCCACTTACCGCATTAAAGACTGTGAGAATTCCGCTTGAGGTTATTCACTTCATTCAATAATTCCTGGCGCTCAGGATCGTTTGAGTTAACACTGCTATCTATGCGACGTGCGCCATCAAAGCGCTTATCCCAGTAAAGACTACTAAGGTCATCAACCCGTACGCTAGTTCCCTTAGAGGGAGAGTGAATAAATTTATTGTCACCAACATAAATACCAACGTGGGAGAAAGTCAGACGCATAGTATTGAAGAACACTAAATCGCCAGGTTGCAATTCATCACGATTAATAGACTTGCCAACACGACTCAATTCAGTAGATCTGCGTGGCAACAAAAAACCCAACTTATCTTTAAAGACATAACCTACAAAACTACTGCCATCTAAACCAGATTGAGGCAAGTCCGCATCCCAGCGGTAACGCACCCCAATGACTTCCATAGCCCTGTTAATGAACTCATCTGGCTTACTAGATACCGAATCCACAATGCGATCGGAAACGCGGGCAATATAAGACTTCCCGGCTTGAAACATACTTTCTTTAGGTGTTGTAACCTCTGGTGATACATCGCTATCTGCAGCGCTAACACCGCTTACAGCGAATGCAAAGCACAAGGCCGCACTCAAACGTGTAAACAAAGTTAAAGAAAAAGGTGCTTTTTTCATTGTCATCTGACCAGTTTAACAAAAATTTTGTACATAACCAAGTCTTGATTATCTTGTTAAGTCTTTGTTTTTAAAGGTTTAATTGCTTCATATTGGAGCATATGCACCAATATAGACCATTTAACTAGACCAAACTAGGTCATCTCGGCAGCGGTAAAGAGCTCTTTTGTATAAGCCTGACGGGGATGCTTGATTAGGGTTTCTGTATCGCCAAACTCTACTACCCTACCTTCCTTAAGCACCATCACCTCATGCGACATAGCTCGAATAACAGCCAAATCATGACTAATCATTAAGTAGGCCAAGTTGTACTTCTTTTGGAGCTCACTTAATAAAGCGAGAACCTGTTTCTGAATTGAGACATCCAAAGCCGAGGTAGGCTCATCCAAAACTAAAATTTGCGGACGCAAAATCAAAGCACGCGCAATGGCTATCCGTTGTCGCTGTCCACCAGAAAACTCATGGGGGAAACGCGTAAGTGCCGAGCGATCCATTCCCACCTCTCGCAGCATATCCAAGACACGTGCTTGTCTTTCGGCAGCGGTAAGTTTGGGGAAATGCACATCCAAACCTTCGGCGATGATCTCCATTACGGTCATGCGCGGTGATAGCGAGCCAAAGGGATCTTGAAAGATCACCTGCAAGCTCGAGCGCATTGCTCGTCTTTCTGCTGGCCGCAGATTCTGCCAATCTTTTCCGAGCACATCTACCGCTCCGGTTACTTGGGCTGCAGAATCTCCCAGCAAACCTAAGATTGCCATTCCTAAGGTAGTTTTTCCAGAGCCTGATTCGCCAATCACGCCAATGGTTTGGCCTTGCTTAAGCGTAAAGCTCACTTTACGTAAAACTTTATGGGGAGCCGGCTTCTTAAACCATGAAGTGGAATCCGATCCAGGGTACGCAACTGAAAGCTCTTGCGCCTTGAGTAATACAGGGGCCAACGGCATCACTGGTGCTACATCACGAACTGGCTCACTATTTACCAAAGCTTGCGTATAGCTATTTTCAGGATGTTCAAATACTTGTTTGGTTGTACCCGCCTCCATTAACTTTCCCTGATTGAGAACGGCAACACGATTGGCGAAATGTTTTACCAAATTGAGATCATGAGTAATCAGTAAAATACTCATACCCCCTTGATCTTTGGCCTCTGCTTGCAAGTCTTTCAATAAGTCCAGTATTTGCAAACGCAAACTGACATCTAAGGCAGTAGTGGGTTCATCGGCTATCAATAAACGTGGCTTGCATGCCAAAGCCATCGCAATCATCGCCCGCTGTCTTTGACCTCCAGAGAGCTGATGGGGATAGGCATGAAAACGTTTCTCAGGCTCAGGAATGCCCGTCTTTTTCAATAACTCTATTGCCGCCGACATGCATTGCGCTTTTGAGATGAGCGGCTCAAAAATTTGGACTGCTTCAACGATTTGATTACCAATCGTAAAGAGGGGATTTAAAGCCGTCATGGGTTCTTGAAAAACCATGGCAATCTCGCGCCCACGAATTTCGCGAATATCTTTAATGGGTAAGGAGAGCAAATCTACTGGACCCGCAGCAGTGGAATGGCGACCCTCTTTTTTTCCGTTCCACAAAATCCGTCCGCTGACTTTCGCACCTTCTGGCTCTAACCTGAGCGGCGCAAGTGCGGTCAAGGTCTTACCAGATCCCGACTCACCAACCAAGGCAACGCGCTCGCCTACTCCGATTTCAAGATCTAAATGATTGACGGCAAATTTTTCACGGCGGCCAGAGCCAAAAGAAATGCAAAAATCTTCATAGCGTAGTAATGGCTCGGTACTCATGAGCGTCCTCCACTGATGCCACCAGATTTCCGAGAATCAAAAGCATCACGTAAAGCCTCACCCATAAAAGTTAGTAACAACAAAGTGGATACCAAAACAATGAAGGTAGATAAAGAAATCCACCACGCATCCAGATTATTTTTTCCCTGAGAAAGTAGTTCGCCTAAGCTAGGTGTTCCCGGAGGCACGCCTAAGCCTAAGAAATCCAAACTGGTTAAAGACAAAATCGCCGCACTCATCCGAAATGGCAAGAAGGTAATGACTGGTGTAAGGCTATTAGGCAGGATGTGGCGACGCATGATTTGAAAACTGGTTAAGCCAAGAGCTCTGGCTGCTCGCACATACTCCAAAGAACGGTTGCGGAAAAACTCAGCCCGCACATAGTCTGACAAACCCATCCAACCAAAGGCCGCCAATAAGATAATTAGCAGCCAAATACTGGGATTAAAGATGGAAGCGAAAATAATTAAGAGATACAGCTCTGGCATCGCAGACCAAATCTCAATTAATCGTTGAGAAATCAAATCGAACTTACCACCAAAAAATCCCATTAAGGCGCCCGTAATAATACCGACACTGACTCCCACGATAGTGAGCGCTAGACCAAATAAGATGGATAGACGAAATCCATAAATGAGACGCGATAAGACATCGCGCCCTCGATCATCCGTGCCAAGCCAGTTCTCCGCAGAGGGCGGGGCCGGATTGGGAACTTGGGAAAAGTAATTCAAGGTTTCAAAGCTATAAGGAATGATGGGATAGATTGCCCAATTGCCATTGCTAGTGATGTTGTGGCGGATGTCAGGATCCAAGAAATCGGTCGGAGTGGCAAAGTCTCCGCCGAAAACTGTCTCAGGCTGACTATGCACAATAGGGAAATAAAAATGTCCGTCATAGCGCACAATTAACGGCTTGTCATTAGCAATCAGTTCGGCACACAAACTCAATCCAAACAGGATGCAGAAAATGCAAAGACTGGTATATCCTCTTTTGCTTTTTTTAAAGCGTTGCCAGCGACTCATGATCCACCTCCAGCGCCAAACTGAATGCGAGGATCCACATAGACGTAACAAAGGTCAGAGATGAGCTTGGTCAATAAACCAATTAAGGTAAACAAGTACAAGGTGCCAAACACTACTGGGTAATCACGACGCATGACTGACTCATAAGAGAGTAAGCCAAGACCATCTAAAGAAAATAAAGTTTCGATTAGCAGTGAACCCGTAAAAAAAGCACCAATAAACGCCGCGGGAAAACCTGTTACCAACGGTAAAAGCGCGTTGCGGAAAACATGCTTCCATAAAACTTGCTTCTCAGTCAGCCCCTTTGCCCGAGCAGTTAATACGTATTGCTTACGAATTTCTTCTAAAAATGAATTCTTAGTCAACATGGTGACTACAGCAAAACTTCCTAACACTGAAGCGGTAATTGGCAAAACCAAATGCCACAGGTAATCCATCACCTTACCTATCACACTCAGATCACTCCAATTATCCGAAGTTAAACCACGCAAAGGGAATATTTGCAGGAAACTGCCGCCGCCAAAAATCACCAATAACAGCACTCCCAAGACAAATCCCGGAATGGCGTAGCCAATCAAAATCATGGTGCTAGTCACAGCATCAAAGCGAGAGCCATCGCGCACAGCCTTAGCTATACCAAGCGGTATAGAAACCAAATACGTCAAAAAGAAGGTCCAAAGGCCAATGCTAATAGAAACAGGTAATTTTGAAACCACCAATTGCCAAACACTTTGGTGCTGGTAATAACTATCACCCAAATCAAACTGTGCAAAACGTTTGAGCATCATGAAATACCGTTCTATCGGCGGCTTATCAAAACCATAGAGTGTCTTCACCTCAGCTAAGCGCTCAGCATCAATCCCCTGACGCCCACGGTAAGTACTTCCCGCTCCAGAGGATTCTGAGCCGCTAACAGCAGCATCACCCCTCCCCTTGAGCTCAAGCATTAATTGCTCAACCGGACCACCTGGAACAAATTGCACTACGGCAAATGTCAACGTTAAGACACCGAGCAAGGTCGGAATCATTAAAAGTACTCGCTTAAAAATATAAGCCCACATTTGTCCGCGCATTACTTGCCCCCCTCTTTCCACCAATTGAGCAGAATCCAAGATTCAGCGGTGTAGTACAAAGGCGGCTCTGGATATTGCATTTCTTTACGATACGCGATGCGATGGGTTGGGTTGTACCACTGCGGAATAACAAAGTAGCTATTCCATAAAACACGATCCAATGACCTGGTGGCTGCACGCAATTGCTCACGCGTCTGCGCCTTAACTACCGCGTCAACCAAAGCATCCACTACCGGTGACTGAATTCCGATGAGGTTATCCGAACCCTTCTCTTTAGCAGCCTGACTACCAAATCGATCCCATAGTTCATTTCCGGGATTTTGCGAATCCGGAAAACGAATGGTAGTCATATCAAAATCGTATTCATCCATCCGCTTTTGATGCAAAGCATAGTCACTAGTACGAACATCCACCTGAATACCGAGCTTTTCTAAATTGCGCACATATGCAGAAATGACTCTCAAAAAGAAAGGTCCATCTTCAACCATCTCAAAGCGAAATGGTTCACCTTGAGCGTTACGCAAAGCGCCATCTCGATATTGCCAGCCCGCTTGCGCCAAAAGCTCTCGCGCCTTGCGCAAGTTTTGACGCAAACTTTCTGGAGGCGTAGTTGATGGTGCTGGGGACATAGCTTCAAAAACGGCATCAGGTACTAAATTGGGATATTTAGCCTTGAGCGGTTTAAGCAACTGCAATTCCGCATCACCCGGTTTACGAGCCCCATTAGCATTGGCACTTAAATCACTATTGGTGAAATAACTATTGATGCGGCTATATTGCTCAAAAAATAACTGGCGATTGAGCCATTCAAAATCCAGCGCATAACCCAAAGCCTGCCGTACACGCATATCCTGAAAAATAGGTCGACGCAAATTCATCGCGAAGCCCTGCATGCCAGCGCCATTGTGATTTAAAAAGGACTTCTTCAGCAAGGTACCGTCGTTAAAACGCGGCCCAACATAACTTTTTGCCCAGTTCTTTGCGCGATATTCCACCAAGGCATCAAACTCACCCGCCTTAAATGCCTCAAGCCGAACGGCATCGTCACCATAAAGCTTGTAAACCACCCGATCAAAGTTATAAAACCCGACGAGGACATTTAAGGGCTGACTTCTTTGATCTGCCCAGTAATTGGGGTTGCGCTTAAAGATCATCGTCTTACCGGCTTTGTAGGACTCGATTGCGTACGGCCCGCTAGCAACTGGCAACTCAAAAGACAATTTATCAAAAGGAGTCATCGTGCCATCTGGCTTTTTGCCCCAATTACGCGAGAAGATGGGCAACCCCCCCACCATTACCGGTAACTCAGGGTTGCGATTCTTAAATTCATACTTGATGACACGGTCCGAAACCACCACAGCCTGTTTTACATCCGCATAAACTGTTTTGAATTGAGGGTTGGCCAATGAGCTCATTAAGGTATCAAAGCTGTATTTCACATCAGCAGCCAAGATCGGGTTGCCATCAGAAAACTTGGCTTCTGGACGAATCCGAAAGGTCACCGACATCTTGTCGGGAGCCACTTCAATATCTTCCGCAATTAACCCATAGGCGCTAGATACCTCATCGGCGCTACTGACCGTTAAGGACTCAAACATCAATTGAGCCACCCCAGGCGCAGCAACACCTCGCAAGGTAAAGGGGTTGAACTTATCAAAACTCGTGCGGCGGTCTGGATTAGGAAGAATTAAGCTTCCTCCCCTAGGGGCATGTGGATTTACATAATCAAAATGGCTAAATCCATCAACATACTTAGGTTTGCCATACTGAGAAATCCCCTGAGATGCCTGAGTTGGATAGGCCACCACCCCCGCCAGTAGGGCCAGTAACACCAATAAACGAGATGGGGAGATAAGGGGAGTGATGAACATATATGCAACAATTGTAGATAGCAAACCTAATTTGAAGCAAAGGACACAATATGGGCTTTCTCGCTGGCAAAAAAATTCTGATTACCGGCCTTCTTTCTAACCGCTCAATTGCCTATGGCATCGCTAAGGCATGTCACCGTGAAGGGGCTGAATTGGCCTTCACTTACGTCGGTGAACGCTTTAAAGGCCGGATTGTCGATTTTGCTAAAGAATTCAATACTGAACTGATTTTTGACTGTGATGTAGGTAGTGATGAGCAAATCTCAGCACTTTTTAAGGATTTAGCGAAATCTTGGCCGCAGTTTGATGGTTTTGTGCATGCAATTGGTTTTGCCCCACGCGAAGCTATTGCCGGTGACTTCCTAGAAGGTCTAAGCCGTGAAGCCTTCCGAATTGCCCATGACATTTCCGCATATAGCTTCCCAGCTATGGCCAAAGAGGCATTGCCAATGTTACGTGACAAGTCTTCCCTTTTAACTCTGAGTTATCTAGGTGCATTGCGCAACGTTCCTAACTACAACACCATGGGCCTTGCCAAGGCATCACTTGAGGCTTCTGTTCGCTATATAGCTGGATCAGTGGGACCTAAGGGCATTCGTGCAAACGGGATTTCTGCCGGTCCAATCAAAACCTTGGCTGCTGCTGGCATCAAAGGCTTTGGCAAGATCTTAGAAGCCGTGGAAGCTACTGCTCCACTGCGTCGCAATGTCACTATCGATGATGTCGGTAACACTGCAGCTTTCTTATTGTCTGATTTAGCCAATGGCATCACCGCTGAAATCATCTATGTAGATAACGGTTTTAGCCAAGTTGTTGGCGGCATGGAAGAAGTTTGAGCGTTCCATTAAGAGAGGCCCTGAAGTTTTGGGTCAAACTTGGTTTTATTAGCTTTGGCGGTCCGGCCGGACAAATCTCCGTCCTCCACCAAGAGCTTGTTGAGAAGCGTCGCTGGATTTCTGAGCGGCGCTTTTTACATGCCCTGAACTATTGCATGTTGCTGCCAGGTCCAGAAGCTCAGCAACTAGTCACCTATATTGGCTGGTTAATGCATCGAGGCTTAGGGGGCATTTTGGCTGGGGTACTCTTTGTACTGCCATCGTTCTTTATTCTGGTTGCACTCTCCTGGATCTATCTCACCTATGGACAGGTACCTTGGATTGCCGCAATCTTTTTTGGCATTAAGCCTGCAGTCACTGCAATTGTTTTACAAGCGGCAGTACGCATCGGCAAGCGCACTATTCACAACCAAGCATTGCGTTGGATAGCTCTGGGCTCCTTTTTATTAATCTTTATCCTCAATCTAGCCTTCCCCATCATTGTGGTGATTGCTGCATTAATTGGCATTTGGGGTGGCAAACGATACCCAGAATACTTTCAGCAAAAAAATGGTCATGCCAATCCGGGCAATGTCACCCATCAGCCTGCAATGATTGATGATGACACCCCAACCCCTGAGCATGCTCGTTTCAATCGCAAAAAACTGGCAGTGCATGGCCTTATTGCATCACTGTTTTGGCTCACCCCCTTTGCCATTCTGATCGCCATCTTTGGCTGGAAAACCCTTTACCCTCAACTGGCATGGTTTTTTACTAAGGCAGCTTTTCTGACCTTTGGCGGTGCATACGCCGTATTGCCTTATGTCTATCAAGGCGCGGTAGATCATTTTCACTGGCTAAGTGCCAGCCAAATGATTGATGGCCTAGCCTTAGGAGAAACGACTCCGGGGCCATTGATTATGGTGGTCGCCTTTGTTGGATATTTAGCAGGACACATTCAGCATTTAATTGGTAGCAGCAATCCATTCTGGTTTGGCGTTCTGGGGGCCTTCATTGCCACCTGGTTTACCTTCTTACCATCCTTCTTCTTTATTTTGATTGGTGGACCCCTCATCGAGTCCACCCATGGCAAGCTTGGCTTCACCGCACCCTTAACAGCGATTACCGCTGCAGTAGTGGGCGTGATTGCCAATCTGGGCTTATTTTTTGCGTATCACGTCTTTCTTCCTAGAGGCTTAGGTGGACCGATTTCTTGGATCTCCATCCTGATTTGTATTCTGGCGGGAGTGGCTCTCATCAAGTTTCAAAAAGGCGTCATTAGCGTCTTAATAGCCTGTGCAGTCGCGGGATTGCTGAGTTATTACGGCATCGTTTTATTAGGTCTCCAGTTGGCATAATAGAAACCATGCGAATCGAAGCGCAAACCGTCGCCCATCTCCAGGAATGGCTTGGTAAAACTGAATCTCTTACTGATCTGATTACAGCCGCTCCAGTACGCGCCTTGTCGGCGACTTTGGATCGCAATGATGTAGAGCCCGCTATCGGCACCCTCTTGCCAGAGTTATGGCACTGGCTGTATTTCTTACCGCATGCGCGCCAATCAGACATTGGTCTAGACGGTCACCCAAAACGTGGAGGATTTATCCCTCCAGTGCCTTTGCCTCGCCGGATGTGGGCAGGTAGTCGTGTGCAGTGGCTTAAGCCTTTATATGTCGGCGATGAAATCGAGCGCATCTCCACTATTGAATCGGTGACACATAAAGTTGGTCACTCAGGTGATCTGATTTTTGTCTTGGTAAAGCATCGGATTTTGAATGCGTCAGGCTTGGCAATGATTGAAGAGCACGATATTGTTTATCGCGATGCTCCAGACCCCGATAACAAACCCATTGCACCGATACCCGCACCAACCGATGCGCAGTGGACCAAATCGATTACGCCAGATGATGCGTGGTTATTTCGTTACTCGGCACTTACTTTTAATGGGCATCGTATTCATTATGACCGCCAGTACGCCACCCAAATAGAGGGCTATCCAGGTCTGATTGTGCATGGCCCACTCATCGCCACCTTACTCGTAGATCTCGTCCGCCAAAGTATTCCGGCTTGCACCCTCAAGAGCTTTGAGTTTCGAGCGATACGCCCAACTTTTGATATCCATGCATTTAAAATCTGTGGCAAACCCGATCTTGAAAAAGATCCTAGCGGCAAAACCATTTCTATTTGGGCGCAAGATCACGAAGGCTGGCTGACAATGCAAGCTACTGCCGTTTTAAACTAAATCAGCATTCAACTCACACGAGAAACTCTTCTTCTATGAATCCACTAGATACCCCCCTTGGCTATAGCAGCAACTTTTTGTTTGTACCAGGCACTCGGCCAGATCGCTTTCTTAAAGCCTTAGATAGCGGTGCTGATACGGTGGTCTTAGATTTGGAGGATGCAGTTGCAGAAGAAGAAAAAGTCAATGCTCGTAATGCCATTCGTGCGGCGTGGCCTAGCTTTACCCAAGAGCAAAAGCAGCGCCTGGCGATTCGCAGCAATTCTCCGGGTAGCAAGTTTTACTCCGCTGATTTAATTCTGGCTCAAGATCTTAGCGTGACTTGCCTAGTGATACCTAAGAGCGAGTCTCTTGACCAAATTAATGGCGCGGCAGCCATTTTGCCCAACACTGCCATCGTGCCTATGATTGAAACCGCTATTGGACTCTCGAAAATCAACGAAATTGCCAATTCCAACCAAGTTTTACGGCTTGCTTTAGGAAACCTCGATTTACAGGCTGACCTCGGTATGGTCTGCGATCCACAAGAGACTCAATTGCAAACTGCACGCTTTCAGATTGTGCTTGCCTCACGCCTTGCCAGAATTGCACCGCCGATTGATGGCGTCACCCCTTCTACCGATGACGTCACTCGCATCACCGATGATGCGCAGCGCGCTAAGGCCATGGGTTTTGGAGGAAAATTGTGCATTCACCCCAAGCAAGTGCCTATCGTAAAGGCGACTTTTATGCCTACTGCCGATGAAACTGCCTGGGCTAATCGCGTCATCGAGGCAGACACGGCCTCAAAAGGCGGGACTGTCAAATTGGATGGACGCATGATTGATCGCCCAGCGGTACTTTTAGCCCGAAGAACCATCGCCCTTGCTGGTAAACACTAATCTCTTATTGCTTTAAAGCTGGCAAAATCAGCATCACCATAAATACATCTATTCACCCGATAAAAGTGTCGGTGAAGCTGGGAATAAGAATGAAATTACGAAACCATCTATTGCTAAGTCTTGGCACTGTGCTTGCGACCACCTCTTTGCTTGCAGGCTCCGCTTGCGCTCAGGGCGGTTATCCAAATAAAGCTATTACTTTGGTTGTTCCATTTTCTGCTGGCGGGCCCACAGATGCTGTGGCTCGCTTGATTGCCGTCCCAATGGGTAAAGAGCTTGGACAAACTGTCATCGTTGAAAATACCGTCGGAGCTGGCGGCACGATTGCGGCAACTCGCGTGGCAAGAGCAAACCCCGATGGTTACACCATCTTCATCAACCATATGGGTATGGCAACAGCGCCTGCTTTATATAAAAAACTTCCTTACGACCCTCTCAAGGATTTTGAATACATTGGCCAAGTGGTAGATGTGCCAATGGTTTTATTGGGTCGGAAAAATTTCCCGCCAAACAATTTCAAAGAGCTTGAGGTTTACATTAAAGCCAATAAGGAAAAAGTCACGATTGCCAATGCTGGTCCAGGCTCAGTGTCTCAGTTATGCGGCCTCTTGTTCATGTCTCGCGAAGAAGTGGAATTAACCAGCGTTCCTTACAAAGGCACTGGCCCTGCATTAACGGATTTATTAGGCGGCCAAGTCGACTTGTTGTGCGATCAAACTACGCAGACAGTTTCTTATATCAAGAGCAATATGGTCAAAACCTACGGCGTTACAACGGCCAAGCGCTTAAGTGCCCTACCTAACGTCCCCACCCTTCAAGAGCAGGGATTAAAGGGTTTTGAAGTGAAGGCTTGGCATGGCTTGTATGCCCCTAAAGGTACTCCACCTGCTGTTTTAGCCAAACTCAATAAAGCACTCCAGGCGGCTTTAAATAATCCAGAAGTAAAGTCCCGTCTTGCTGAGTCTAATATTGAAGTGGTTCCTATGAGTAAAGTCACGTCTGCCAGCCTTAAAGAGCAGCTTGAGTTAGAGATCAATAAGTGGGGCCCAATTATTCGTAAAGCTGGAGCCTACGCAGATTAAACATCTACCCGCTCAAATTTAAAAAGCCAGTTCACACCAGTTCACAATAAGCTGGCTTTTATATTTACCGAAAACTGGCTAGGCGTACTTTAACCAGCCCTAAAGAGATAACCAGACCGAGCCTTCTCTTTACGTTTTTGACCAATCGCATAGAGCGCCGCCCACAGTGCCCAGATTGCCAAAAAGGGATCTAATACGTAATCCCACAGATTGGTGGATTCATGCCAATGCACCGACCAGGCAATAATCGCGATAGCCAATATCCAAACAGCCCGAGTCCAATTGGCAACTCCACAAGCAATTGCAAAAATCAATACCGCAATCAACAGAGCAATCGATCCATAACCCCAAGCATAAGGATCCATCATGCCCACACCAAGAGCAAATGGATAGAACGCAATGGCGATAACGATCATAGCCCACTTAAAACCTAAAGGAATGGGTTTGGGATTCAATAAAACAGAAGACCATAGGAATAAGCTAGTAACTACACTTAAATCACCAGTGAGCCCGCGAACATAAGCGGACAAAGGCAATGCCATAGAAAATCCTAGTGGCCAAAAGAAAAGATTAGCGAGCAGTATTGCAAAAATGATCCGAGCGGCAACTGGAAGCTGAAAAGGCATCATTTTTTGGATCAACCAAATCATGAGAACTGCGCAGGTAAATGAGAGCTCTATCAGAGCAAAGTGCTGCATAAAATTATCCATTAGCGCGCCCCTTCGGAATCTACCAACGGCTGCTTATCAAGTTCTGATTGAGTTTGCTTTAGCCAAGCCGCGGGAAAGTAAATATGACGAATCTTTTTGCGATCCCAGGTGTACACCAGATGAGCATCACCCCCATCGGCACTTAGTAAAAACGGATACGAAAATTCACGGCGCTGCTCATTTGGCAGGGCTTCGTCATCCTCAAGAACTTGGACTACCGTCCACTCAGAAGATCCGCTGCGATTCATGACCATGACCAAGCGATGACGCCCTGCTTCAATGTTATTAAGTACCATGATGTGAGTGCCATTTTTCAAACTAAGCGCTGCAATCGCAGAATTCGGATTTGCAATGTCTAAGTCATCGGCAACTTGCCAAGATTGGCCTGCATTAGCGGTAATGCTGACGGGTATTTTCTTTGCTTGTGAGCTAGCTCTAGTTTGACGGAAAAAAGCACTGGCTTTTTGGGCATCATCAATAAAAATTGCTGGCTGTATAGAGTCCCTGCCAGAGCTCATTCTGCGTTTATCAATTGCGCTAGATCCCTCAACGCGAATCAGCTCACCAAAACGTCCAATCCATTCGTGATAAGCAGGCAAACCCAAACGACCATCTGCAAACGTTAGTGCAGGCGACTTTACTAAAGTGCTTAAATTTATCAAAGGTGATGTAATTAAGCGTTGCGGACGCCCCCAACTTTTTCCTTCATCATCAGAAATCAAGCTAGTAATCGAACTACCAGCCCAACCACCTATAGATACGGTGACAACGAATAGCTGTAAACGTCCATCAGCCAACCGCGCTGGCACTGGATTTCCCAATTTAGCGATATAACGCGATAAGCCTATTTCCATACCCATGCGATCGATGACTACCGTAGGATCGCTCCAGCTAGCAGTCTTGGGATCAAACACCGCGCTATTAATGACTACGTCTGGCGCCCCCTCACGGCTTCCAGCAAACCAAAACGCCCGTACGGAGCCATCCTTAAGTGTCACTAAAGATGCAGCGTGTACCGATGGCGCCTCAGTAGATGGAAGCCAATCGAATTTGGGTTGCGGAGTAGAGATAGGAGAAGCGATTTTGGTAATTTTGGCGGCTTTATCAGCTTTAGTAACGGGATCAGCGATTAAAGCAGGCGCAGGCACCTGCCCCTGCTCACTCTCGGATGCCTGAGAGATCTCCTGTGAAGGCTCGCTAAATGGCGCCCAAATTGGCCGACTATCAATATGTAAAAAACCCAATACTGCGGCCAATAATAAAAAGCAAAATGCTATTAAGCGACTCATCTACAAGCATCCTTAGAATTGAGTTGATCCACAATCACTGCAGGTGTTGAGATGAGGTATTCCGTTACAAAAAGATGCTCGCCTATATGACCACGCAGCATTTCTTGAATTTCTTCATTTGAATGACGCGCGCGCATTTCCATACGCTGCCCCACGATCTTACAATCCTCACAAATTTCTGGCTTAACGCCAATCGGTGCTTGAACAGCTACCAAGGGATAAAGGGTGCTAAGAGCGGTAATTTCACCAGCGTCTTTTGCCAGGTAGCCATGCAAACGGGCATTAGGTAAGAGTAAGCGGTACTCCTCATCCTTGGCGCGATAGTCGCAAGGAATCCAAACATCTTGCCCCGCCACAGATTGGATAGCACCAATGTCGTACCGACCTAACGAACCCTCTAGGGGAGCAAGACTGCTCGTGAGTGCACAGTAGGTCAAAAAGCATCCTGCTAAAGCAACGGATTTACAAGCACTCTTTGCTACAAGGCCGTACAAAGCCAGCAACAAACTCAAGCCCATCAGCACCCAATGAAGGGGAGAATACGACCACGAAGCAGCATCCCCAAGAAAAGCGGATAACTCTAGATTACCCCCTACCCAAGATAAAGCAGTAAGCACGATAACTTGCAATACCAAGGCAACTCTAAAGCCCCACAAAGGTAAGCGGTCCCAGCGCAGCGCAATCAATGCGGCAAATGCTGGCATCACTGGCAGGAGATAGCGACCAGAACGTTGACTAGGCAAACTAAATACTATGAAAAAAGCCAGAACCCATAAAAGCAAAAGACCTTCTTCCAGGGACATAAAACGACGCTCACGCCCACATTGACGTAATGTTGAAATCAACACAAACAGAAATAAGCCCGCATTAGCCAATGAAGTGAGGATCAACATCCAGATACTGTCACCACCACGCACCAAATCTAAAAAGTAATTTGAACTGCGAGCTTCAAACTTGCCAGCATTCTCACCCAATACAAACTCTCTCCACACATCCTGTGGATAAGGGTCCAAGGCAAACCATAGAGCAAATACTCCTAGTGCCAGAAAGACAATCAAAAAGAGTTTGTATAAATCCTTTTTCAATACTTCTGAAATATTCCATGCGCGCCAACGCCAGAAGTAAAGACCCAAAGCAAATGTGGCAGGAACAATATAGGCAAAAGATTTTGAGAGTAAGGCCAAGCCAATACAGAAAGCGGCAAGTAAGGGAAAGACTAGCTTGGATTCAAATGCAGACTTGCCCCAATAGAGCAGAGCTAAAAATGGAACACTTAACCAAAAGACTTCAGGTGGGTCCGTTAAGAATGGACGTCCATATCGATAAGTAGCAAAAAAAGAAAGCCAAACTAGGCCGGCTAATAAACCTGTTTTGGTATTTCCGCTAAAACGACGAACCGCCAAAAACAAGAGTAACGCTGTTAAGGCGGTGTAGAGAACACTAGGCCAACGTAACGCAAAGAGGGTCCAGTGCGCACCCCATTGAGTACTCGCAATTCCCTCCCAGAAAATAAGAGGCGGTTTGGTATTTTTTAAACCTTCCATCTCAGATTGCAATGGCAACCATTGGCCGGCATCAGCCGTCATTCGCACAATGTGCATATAGGGATACTCATCCCCGTTTTTAGGGGCAAAGCGACTGTCCAAGCCATACAAATAGGTAAAGATGGCTAAAAGTGCAATGAGGATCGTATTTCGGAGGGAAAGATTACTTCGCATGACTCTAGTTTATAGGGCTTATTCAGAGACCTGAAATAATGAACCGGCATTTTTATAATTTTTAGGGTCTTTTGGGGCGCTTTCCCCTTGTTTGTAAATTACTTGTTTAAGATCATGGTGATCCTCAGAACAAAATAGCATCTTTCATTGCCAACCGAAAAAATGTTAAAGATTATTTACATGAACACAATTCTTCAGCGACTAGGCTTCTTAGCCCTAGTTTTTGTTGCTCCAATGCAATGGAGCGGTTTGAGCTTTGCCCAAACCATCGACAACGCCACTGAGCTATATCAAAGTTCACTTGCATCGACTTGCGCAAACTGTCACGGCACCGATGGCAAGGGAGTCATCAATGGTGGTATTCCATTAATTAACCATTTAAATAGCGAGCAAATGCTCAAGGAGCTAAAAGGGTATAAATCAGGCGCTCGAGAAGGCACCATCATGCCCCAGTTAATGAGGGGCTACTCTGATGCGCAGCTTGAAATCCTCTCCCAGCAACTCGGCAAGAAAGAATAAAGGACTCACCATGGATCGTAGAAAATTCCTGAGTCAAAGTGCTGCCAGCCTTGGAGTGCTTGCTGGCTTTTCAAGTCAGGCCCAAGCCAGTCTTGAGAAGGCTCAAATTGTGGTGATTGGCGGCGGTTATGGCGGTGCCACGGCAGCCAAATATGTACGCCTCTTCTCCAATAATACGGCGCGGGTAACCCTCATTGAACCCAACCCTGCATTTATCTCCTGCCCACTCTCCAATCTAGTCGTTGGAGGGACTCGAACGCTAAGCGAACTCACCACCTCTTACGACAGCCTGCGAACCCGACATGGCATCACCGTAATACAAGATAGCGTAGTGAGTATCGATCCTGATAAAAAGACGCTTAGACTTCGCTCCGGAAAATTCCTTCGATATGACAAAGCGATTGTCTCGCCTGGAGTGAGTTTAATCATGAGTAGCATCGAAGGCTTGGCTCAAGCAAATCAAGCCGGTGTCACCTTGCAGGCCTGGAAAGCCGGCCCCGAAACCATAGCACTTCATCGACAAATTGCGGCAATGCCTGATGGCGGCACATATGCCCTGAGCATTCCTGAGGCACCCTATCGCTGTCCTCCAGCACCTTATGAGCGCGCATGCCTAGTCGCTGAATATCTCAAAAGACATAAGCCCAAATCTAAAGTATTAATTTTGGATGCTAATCCAGATGTCACTTCCAAAGGCGCTTTATTTAAAAAGGTTTGGGCAGAACAATATTCTGGAATCATTGACTACCTCCCAAATCATCGCGTCATTGGAGTAGATGCCAAAACAAAAACGATGAAACTGGAAGTAGATCAGGATATGAAAGCAGATGTGCTTAATTTACTACCCGATATGCGTGCCGGTGAAATCGCCGTGAATACAGGCTTAGCAAACTCGAATGGCCGGTGGGTCAATGTGGACTTCATCAACTTTGAATCGACTGCGCATAAAGATATTCATGTGATTGGCGATGCTATTCAGATTGCGCCTTTAATGCCTAAGTCTGGGCATATGGCCAATCAACAGGCAAAGGTTGCTGCCGCCGCGATCGTTGCCGAGCTAAACAACTGGGAGGTCAATCCAGCGCCTGTTCTTGCAAATGCCTGTTACAGCTTTGTCAATGACAGGCAGGTTGTTCATGTTGATAGCGTTCATCAATACAATGCTAGCGAGAAGACCTTTAAGGTCGTCCCTGGTTCTGGAGGCCTTTCTTCTGAGCCATCAAGCCTCGAGGGAATTTATGCGTGGGGCTGGGCGCACAATATTTGGGCTGACTGCTTAGCCTAATACAACTCTATACTCAAACTTAAGGCAACCAAGATTGCCTCAGCCTTGGAACGACTAAAGCAATAAAGGTTCATCAGGGCTTAGCCCTCCCATCTGATAGGGGTGTGCACCCCTATTCAAGCAACTTCTGACATAGTCAATACTGGTGCGTAAAGCGTAATAGTCACCGGACATACTTTTGGGAACCTTTAATTTCAGAGCTTCGTACTCCAGCTTATCCAGTTTTTGGAGATACTCGCCCTTTAGCTCTGGAGTAGAGCCTTCAGTTAATTCTTGTTCATAGGTTTTCAAAGTGCCGTAAAGAATATTGATTCTTCTGCGCATCCTTTTACTACGATACCCAGGCAAGGTCAGTAAAACAGGGTAAGCAAGCGCACAAAATGGCAACATGACAAATACCAGACGATTAATTAACTCCGCTAGCCAAAACGGAAAATATTGCATCAATAGTGGAGAACCATTTTTTTCAAAATGGACTGCCACAGGGCTCTCTGGTAATCCTGAGTTTTTGAAAGCCGGAAATTCTCCTCGGTTCGCAAAGAAAGAGGCTTTGCCATTGATCTCCCGAGCCGCCTCTAAGAATAAAAATTGAATCGCAGGATGCATCCGATCGTCAATTAAAAGATGGGTGGTTGTAGCCAATAATTTAATGTCTTGATCTGGGAAATTCCGAATTAAGCTAAAGCCCCCTGTAGGCACTTTTAAGATTTGCAAAAAAGGAAGTAGCTTGGCATAAGCATCAGCACGACTAAATCGCGCTAGGCGTAAGCTTGGATCATTAAGCAAAGTCTGCACATTGGGAGCTTCATATTGATCAACAATAAAAATTCCGTCCAATTCGCCCTTTTGAAGGGCTTTTACAGCCTGGGCACCTGGCAGATTAACAATATGCGGGCCCTTCTCTAATCCAGAAATTTTTAAGATATGCATTGCCTGGGCATAAGTACCGCTACCCGGAATTCCAACAGAAATCCTTGCATTTACAAACTTCGCCATTTGGACGTGCAGATTTTTAAAATCATTGGACTGCACATTACTACCGCGATAAAAAAACCAGATAGGATCATAAGCAATCGCACCTAAAGACTGAATGCCTGCAATGCCGCTCGAATTAATGATGCCGGCCTGCACAAAAGCTGCTTGCACGGGATCTTTACGGTCTGCCAAACGCGCTATATTTTCTTGAGCTCCCAGCGTGGGGGCTAGTTCAAGTGTGATGCCTTTCTTTTTGAAGAATTCGGCATACTTCTTTCCTAGCTCTTCATAAGAACCTCCAGCTGATCCAGTAGCTAAGATCACATGCCTGGGAGGCGGGGGATCGGCATACCACCAGAAGCCTACTAATAGCAGGATTAAAAAAATCAAAATGGGCCAGGTTTCTACTAAAAACTGGGTGAAATCACTCCACTTTTCCTCTACAGTCTCTACGAGACCTAAGAAAGTGTCTTTAATGTCCTGATTAATAGATCCCATAGCTTGCCAATCAGCAAATATATCAAAAGCTAATGATAATAGGCATAAGCATCTCCACTAAAAACCAGAAAAAACCATGCTCCACCTCAGAAAATCCCAAGACCGCGGTTATGCCGACCACGGCTGGCTAAAAAGCTTCCATTCCTTTTCCTTTGCTGGGTATCACGATCCACGGTTTATGGGCTGGGGCAACTTACGCGTCATCAATGAAGATCGCGTTGCGGCTGGAATGGGTTTTGGTAAGCACGGTCATCGCAATATGGAAATCATCAGTTATGTGCTTTCTGGGGAACTCGCCCATGAAGACAGCATGGGAAATGTCAAAGGGATTCCCCCGGGAGATGTTCAGCGTATGAGTGCCGGGACTGGAGTTACCCATAGCGAATTCAATCACGCTAAAGATCAAACCACTCACTTTTTGCAAATTTGGATTGAACCCAACACTACTGAAATTCCCCCAAGCTATGAACAAAAAACCATTCCCGTGGAAGTAAAAACCGGGAAACTGGCTTTGATAGCCTCTCCAGATGGGTTCGATTATTCAGTCAAAATTCATGCAGACGCCAAAATTTATGCTGGCATATTTAATGGGTCTCAAAGCGCAAACCTTGCAATTGACCCAAAACGTAAAGCTTACGCACACCTTATTCGTGGAGCGATCAATGTCAATGGAGTCACCCTTGCCGCTGGCGATGCCCTTCTCATTGAGAATGAAGACCAAATATCCCTCAGCCAAGGGGAAAATGCTGAAATACTGGTCTTTGATTTAGCTGCCTAAGACCACCCTCTAAAGCTCTACCGCACCCCTGCGGGGACTGTAGAATTAGTAGTATTGGCCTTATTAAGACTTAACCAGACTCTTACAGGACTTACCCAAACTTATGAAATTCAGGGACTACTACGAAACACTAGGTGTAGCGCGAGGCGCAACCGAAGCCGAAATTAAAACCGCTTACCGCAAGCTGGCCCGTAAATACCATCCAGATGTCAACAAAGAGACTGGCGCTGAGGACCAATTTAAAGAAATTGGTGAAGCGTACGCTGTTTTAAAAGATACGGAAAAACGCGCCGCCTATGACCGTATGGGTGCCAACTGGAAAAATGGTCAAGATTTTCAACCTCCTCCGAATTGGAATGAAGGCTTTGAATTTTCTGATGGTGGATTTGGTGGAGGCCACGGTGGTTATGGTGGCGGTTATGAAGGCGATCAAAGTGAATTTTTTGAATCCCTCTTTGGCAGAGGCAAACATCGCGCGGGTGGACGTGGAACCGGGCGTCAAGGTATGCACTTCAAGGGCCAGGATCACCACGCTAAGATTTTGATTGATCTGGCCGATGCCTACAACGGGGCTAAGCGCACGATTTCTCTGCACATGCCTGCGCAAGATGCGAGCGGGCATGTAAGCACACAAGAACGCAAACTTGATGTCAGTATTCCTAAGGGCATCAAGGCTGGGCAAAGTCTGCGCTTAAGCGGCCAAGGCGGTCCTGGTGTCGGCGAAGGTGGTTCTGGTGATCTTTATCTAGAAATTGATTTCCATCCAAACCCCTTGTATCGCATAGATGGAAAAGATGTGTATCTGGACCTGCCACTCGCACCTTGGGAGGCTGCGCTAGGTACCACCGTTAATGTACCCACCCCCTCTGGTTCCACTTTGGAATTAAAGATTCCCGCAGGCACCGCAACCGGTCGTAAGATGCGCCTCAAAGAAAAAGGGATTCCAAGTAAAGAGCCGGGTGACTTTTATGTAGTCCCCACCATCGTTCTCCCAAGCGCTCAAACCGATGCCCAAAAAGAAGCCTATCAAAATCTTGAGAAGGCTTTTGATTTCAACCCCAGAACTCACTTGAAGGGATGATTGCCATGACACAAAATCACATCACCTGGATTGAAGGCACTGTTGTAGAAAATGAAGTGCATCTGACTATTGTTGAGTTATCGCATGCGGCACGCACACCAGAGGAATCGATTATGGAATGGGTTTCTGAAGGAATCCTTAGTCCTGCTGGCTCATCCCCACAAGACTGGCGTTTTAGCGGTGAATCACTTAAAACAGCCAGAACTGCTGCACATTTAGCTCATGATCTGGAGCTCAATACTCCGGGGGTTGCATTGGCCTTAAATCTGCTTGGAGAGATCGCTCAATTGCGCAGTCGACTCCAACGTGAAAGCCAAGGTTAATTTACTTTGAGCACTGAATTACTCAAACCCAGCACCAAACAAACTAACGACATCAGCCTATTTTCCGCAACCGCTTTAGGTATTGGCGGAATGATGGGCGCAGGGCTTTACTCCCTACTTGGCTTAGCGAGCTCTCATGCGGGGACACATGTCCCTTTAGCTTTTTTAATCGGGGCTATTGCCGCCTCCTTCTCTGTTTACTCTTACGCCAAGCTGGGGGCAACTTATCCCAGTAGTGGCGGCGCAGCAACCTTTACCGTTATGAGCTTTGGTCCCGGCATTATTTCTGGTGGCCTGAACTTATTTCAATACCTTGCCTATTTAATTGCTGCCGCGCTTTATGCCGCTGGTTTTGTGGAGTACACCAATACTTTATTTGGTGGTGATCTCTCACCCGTTCTACTGAGATTGATTACCGTTGCAATTATTGTCATTTGTGCATTTATTAATCTACTCGGACCAAGTCTGGTTGGGCGTGCCGAGACATTTGCCATTGGGCTGGTAGTGATTAGTCTGCTTGTTTTTTCTGCCATGGGTTTTCATCAGGCCAATTTCAGTACATTTTCTATGGGTGGTGGATCGATTGAAGGTATCGCAGTAGCAGCAGGCCTTCTTTACATTAATTTCCAGGGATTTGGAGTGGTAACAAATTCTTCCTCAGCCATGAGACAACCTCAAAAAGAACTGCCTGTAGCGATGTTCTCTGCACTCATACTGGTCACTATCGCTTATCTAGCGGTAAGTAGCGCAGTTGTCTTGTTGATGCCCTTAAGCTCTATACAAGCGCATAACGGCCATGTATTGGCCGAGGCTGGACAGATAGTCGCTGGAAAAATGGGCTTGATTCTTATCAGCATCTCCGCTCTCTTAGCCTGTGCAGCTGCTGTCAACGCTACTATTTTCGCGGCATCCAATATTGCCGCTGACGTCGCTAAAAAAATTGAGGTCTCAGCAGTATTGGGCAACAGAATACTAAAAAATAATCTGCATGCGCTTACCGTCTCTTCAATCGGTGTAATTATTTTGGCTTTAATCTTCCCGCTCAATGAAGTGGGTCAGATGGCTAGCTTGGCATTTCTTTTAGTCTATGCAGCCATTACTTATGGGCATATTCGGATTCACCAAAAGACCGGGGCTAATCCCAAAATTTTATGGTGTGCGATTGTGATCAACTTAAGCCTATTTACTGCGCTCTTTTTGAACACGATAAAAACAGCGCCCTCAAGCGCCATTTCATTGATCATTGCACTGTTTTTATCTTTTGGTATTGAAACTGTCTACCGTCTAAAGAAAAAAGCAGAAAAGAACAAACCAAAAGACTAGAGACTAGGTACCAGAACGCTCCAATAATAATTCCCAGCGTTGGAGCTTTTGGTCTAAGTCGGTAGTAATCTCCGATAGACGGGCCTGCATACTAGCGGCGAGATCCGGCTCATTTTTATAGAGATCGGGATTGCTCATGCTAATACCAATTTCTGCTTGTTCTGTTTCGAGAGTTTCAATTTGCAAAGGCAACTTCTCAAGCTCTTCTCGCTCTTTGCCATTGAGCTTTTGCACCCCACTCTTTGCAGGAGCAGCCTTCACTTCAGTCTTCACTTCAGTCTTCACCTCAGCTTTTGACTCTACTTTAGACTCAGCTTTTTCAGATGCTTTTGCACTTTGCCCAGATTTACCACCTGAATTTGCAGCACGAATTTTGTCTGAACGGGCTTTTTGGATTTTCCAATCCTCATAGCCACCTTCATATTCGCGCCAGAAGCCATCACCTTCATTGGCAATAATGCTAGTGACTACGTTATCTAAGAAATAACGATCATGACTCACTAAAAATACTGTGCCTTTGTATTCTTGAAGCAATTGCTCCAACAAATCCAAAGTATCAATATCTAAGTCATTAGTTGGTTCATCTAACACCAATACGTTGGCCGGCCTTGCAAATAAACGGGCCAACAACAAGCGATTCCGCTCGCCACCAGATAAGGTGCTTACTGGAGAATTTGTTCTCTCAGGCGCGAATAAGAAATCGCTTAAATAACTTTTTACATGCTTCTTATTGCCATTGATTTCAATCCACTCGCTACCGGGGCTGATGTAGTCCTCAAGGGACGCATTGAGATCAAGACCTTCACGCATTTGATCAAAGTAAGCAACCTCGATTCGAGTACCCATTGTTGCGGTACCAGAGTCAGGGGCAATCGTTCCGAGAATAAGTTTGAGCAAAGTGGTTTTGCCTGCGCCATTGGGGCCAAGCAATCCAACCTTATCTCCACGCAAAATAGTCGCTGTGAAATCCTGAACAATTGGACGATCGTATGACTTAGACACATTTTGTAAATCTGCGACGATCTTACCGCTACGATCTCCTGCGGATACGGCTAATTTCACCTGACCAACAGCGTCACGTCTTTGGGAGCGGCTAGTGCGAAGATTTTCTAAGCGAGCAATACGGGCAACACTTCGTGTGCGTCTAGCCTCAACGCCTTTACGAATCCAGACTTCTTCTTGAGCCAGCAACTTATCGGCCCGCGCATTTGCCAGAGATTCAGAATTCATCTCCTGATCTTTTAATACTTCATAGGCCGTGAAGTTGCCTGGATAGGTACGTAAAATACCGCGGTCTAATTCAACAATTTGCGTACAAACGTTATCCAAGAAGGCGCGATCATGGGTAATGAGAATGACCGAACCCTTATATTCTTTGAGCAACTCCTCTAACCAGGAAATAGAATCTAAATCCAGATGGTTGGTAGGCTCGTCCAACAATAGAACATCTGGCATTTCTACTAAAGCGCGCGCTAAGGCAACCCGCTTTTTAGTGCCCCCAGATAAGGTGTTGATTTTGACATCGGGCTCTAAATGAAGGCGATCTAGTGTTTCATGAACACGCTGCTCCCAATTCCAGCCACTTACAGCTTCTAGTTGCGACTGAACCTCATCTAAGCGATTGTGAGAGGCATCGTCCCACTCACCCACACTCAGAGCCTCATATTCTTCACGCAAGGCCTTAGCTTGGGCTACGCCCTTAGAAACGGCTTCAAAAACGGTTTCTTCAGCTTCAAATATTGGCTCTTGAGGAACATAGGCAATACGCAGACCTTGCTGGTACTGCAAAAGCCCGTCATCGAGTTTTTCTATGCCAGCTAAGATCTTCAATAGAGAAGATTTTCCGGTGCCATTACGGCCAATTAAGCCAACACGCTCCCCAGATTCGAGAGAAAAAGCAGTGTTTGCGAGGAGGTCAACGTGGCCAAAAGCCAGTTTTGCATCAGTGAGTACGATTAAAGCCATGGCGACATTATCGTCGCTTAAGTAAAAGATGTCAGAATTCACGTCAGAATGGCATTCAGAAGTAGAATTTCTAGAAGATCTAGGCACCCATGACTTGTAAATTAACCCCCACCGCTCCACGCCTTATTCTATTTGCGGGACATGCCGGCACGGGGAAGTCCACTTTAGCTAAAAGAGCCCTACCCCTGATTGTTGAAAAGACGGGGGAAGACTTTTTCTTTTTAGATAAAGATACTGCTTATGGGGCTTTTAGCGCCCAGATGATGAAACTCACTACCAACAACCCCAATGATCGAGATAGTCCTTATTACCTGGAAAATATCCGTGATTGGGAATATTTAGGCCTCATTGATATCGCCCGTGAAAACTTACAAATTGGCGTAAATGTGATTTTGGTAGGCCCTTTCTCAAAAGAGATCGCAAGCGGCAAGATGTTTAACGCACAAGCTTTGGGTGTTCCCAACGAAACCAGTATTCGGATAGCCTGGATTGAGCTAGATATAGAAGAAGCCAAGCGCCGCATGGAAAAACGCGCAGATCCAAGGGATGAGTGGAAGCTTCAACATTGGGAAGAGTATGCCAAGCGCAGAACGGAACTCCCTCAGCATCCCTCAATTCAAGGCTTTGATAATTTCAGTTTTGACGAAAATAAATTTGGCAGACTGATCGATCATCTGACATCCTAATTCTTCACAGTCAATACTAGAGCACCTTGGAGTAAGTACCACGTGCCTGGGTTTCCCGTAGGTGACGATCAAAGGTCATAGCCACCCGCCTCGCCAGTAGTCGACCTTTAATGGGAACAATCATGGTCTTGCCATCCCACTCGAGAAGCCCCGCCTCTTCCAAGCTTTTAAGCTCCTCCAATTCAACTTTGAAGTAATCCTCAAAAGCAATACGATGAGCTTTAGCGAAGGCCTGTGTATCAAGAGCAAACTGACACATCAGCTCACCAATCAATTCACGACGCAAGAGATCGTCTTTATCTAGATGCATTCCCCTTAAAACCGGTAAATGCGCACTATCAATCGATGCATAGTACTCATCCAGAGTTCTCACGTTTTGAGAATAACAATCATCGACCTTGCCAATTGAAGAAATCCCAAAGGCCAAGAGATCACACTCAGCCTGAGTTGAATAGCCCTGGAAGTTACGATGAAGCTTGCCTTCTTTTTGAGCAATCGCTAATTCATCATCAGGTTTGGCAAAGTGGTCCATTCCGATAAAGACATATCCAGCCCGACCAAGGCGCTCTATCGTATTGGAGAGGATATTTAATTTATCAGCAGCCTGCGGTAAATCCGCTTCTGAAATCCTGCGTTGCGGCTTAAAGATGTGCGGAAGATGGGCATAGTTATAAACTGATAAACGGTCCGGAGCCATTTCCAAAACAGTATCAACCGTTTCCTTAAAGGTCTCTGGAGTTTGTTTTGGCAATCCATAAATTAAGTCCACGCTACGCGACTTAAAGCCATACTTTCGAGACCAATCCATCACGGCACGCGTTTCTTCAATAGTCTGAACGCGATGCACCGCTTGCTGGACTTCCAAGTTAAAGTCCTGGACCCCTAAACTGATACGGTTAAAGCCAAGTTCGGCCAAAAGCGCAATATCCGCTTCAGTTACCCGCCGCGGATCAATCTCAATGGAATATTCACCCCCGGGCAAGAGCTCAAAATGCTCACGGGTGTGATGCATCAACTCTGTCATCTCATCATGCGATAGAAAAGTTGGCGTACCACCACCCCAATGTAGCTGCGTAATGGGGATTTTTTTCTGCGCGCCCATAGCAGCGCAGACCATCGCCATTTCCTTAGCTAGATATTTAATGTACTTAGCGCTCCGCCCGTGGTCTTTAGTGATGATCTTGTTACAACCACAGTAGTAGCAAATGTTTGGACAAAACGGTAAATGAAAGTACAAAGATAAAGGATCGTTAGTTTTAGATACTCGATCTAAGGCGCCCAGGTAATCCGCCTCAACAAATTGATTATGAAATCGATCTGCGCTCGGATAAGAGGTATAGCGCGGTCCATTGATGTCAAATTTTTGCAATAACTCCGGATGAAATAACACTTCTTTTTCATCCTGAGATGCTTCATTGGTTACTGTGGAAACGGCAACATTAATCATGGGATTGATAAAAGAGCTCATGTGGGGGGGTGATGAATCTTTTGTAATTTTATTGAGGCAGATAATCTAAAGCGACAGCTTCTGCCACTTTAATCCCATCAACACCAGCAGACAAGATGCCGCCAGCATAGCCCGCGCCCTCACCGGCAGGATAAAGACCTTTGATATTTAAACTCTGGAAATTCGTGCCCCGGGTAATTCGTAAAGGGGAAGAGGTTCTCGTTTCTACACCAGTAAGCACGGCATCTTTCATAGAAAAGCCTTTAATTTGCTTTTCAAAAGCAGGAATCGCCTCCCTAATCGCCTCAATTGCATAAGCTGGCAAGCTTTCCGCCAAGTCTGTTAAATGCACGCCAGGTTTGTAAGAAGGGGTGACGCTACCCAGTTTTGTAGAAGGTTTGCCCTCTAAAAAATCTCCGACTAACTGTCCTGGAGCCTCATACGTAGAACCGCCAAGCTCATAAGCCTTAGACTCAATCGTTCTTTGAAACTCAATACCAGCAAGCGGTCCGCCGGGGAAATCCTCAGGAGTAATGCCCACAACAATTCCCGCATTCGCATTGCGCTCATTACGCGAGTACTGACTCATGCCATTGGTCACTACGCGGTTTGGCTCAGAAGTAGCTGCCACCACTGTGCCGCCTGGACACATGCAAAAACTGTAAACAGAGCGACCATTTTTAGCGTGGTACACCAGCTTATAGTCAGCGGCGCCGATCAATGGGTTTCCTGCATGAGGTCCTAAGCGCGCTTTATCAATTAATGACTGAGGATGCTCGATGCGAAAACCTACTGAGAAGGGTTTAGCCTCCATAAAGACACCTGCTTCATGCAAAGCTATAAAAGTATCGCGAGCGCTATGCCCCAAAGCAAGAATCACATGATTAGCCGGCAAATCCTCATGGCCTTCAATTTTGACGCCTTGAATTTCCTCATTCCTGATATCAAATCCAATGACCTTTTGGGAAAAACGAATTTCCCCACCTAAGTCAATAATCTCTTGGCGCATCTTTTCAACCATCCCCACTAAGCGGAAGGTCCCAATATGCGGTTTAGCGACGTACAGAATTTCTTCGGGGGCACCCGCTTTTACAAATTCATCAAGCACCTTGCGGCCATAAAACTTAGGGTCTTTAATTTGGCTATAGAGCTTGCCATCAGAGAATGTTCCAGCCCCGCCCTCACCAAACTGAACATTGGACTCTGGGTTGAGGACATTCTTGCGCCATAAACCCCAAGTATCTTGGGTGCGCTCACGAACCCGCTTTCCACGCTCAAGCACAATCGGCTTAAAACCCATTTGCGCCAACAGTAGAGCTGCAAAAATGCCACAAGGACCAAAACCAATTACTACGGGCCGCAAAAACTCCGATGTCACATTTACAGGTGCCTTGGCGACAAAGTGGTAGCTGGTATCAGGAGAAGGCTTAATGTGGATATCGCCAGAAAACTTCTGAAAGATCCCTTCCTCGTCCTTGACTGATAGATCTACGGTGTAAATAAACGCCAAAGCAACGGTTTTGCGAGCGTCGTAACTGCGCTTAAATACCTTAAATTGAATCAGGTCAGAAGCGCTAATATTGAGGCGCTCCAAAATCGCCGCCTCCAAAGCTTCTGGAGGATGACTAATAGGCAGGCGCAGTTCGGTAATACGGATCATGGGGCTCTACGATACACAGAAATTTAACGCTATTTTAGAAAATAATACTGGTTCAAGCCCACTAAACGGTATCAACACCCTAGATCATGGCTATAAAGGCGATAATGCGCCATGGCTCTACGCGCAACTATTCATAAAGTCGACCTTCACGTCGCAGATTCTGACCGCCACTATTACGGCAGTCACTCCCTTACCATCGCCAAGCACCCCTCGGAAACTGAGGAGCGAATGATGGTCCGAATCATTGCTTTTGCTCTACAGGCTAGCGAAGATTTAACGCTCACCAAGGGCTTAAGCAACACGGATGAGCCGGATTTATGGATTAAAGACCTTACCGACGCCATCAAGCTTTGGATTGAAATTGGCCAGCCTGATGAACGGCGTATTCTCAAAGCCTGCGGCAGATCCGATCAAGTGATTGTTTATTGCTATGGTGGTCACACTAGCAAAATCTGGTGGGATGGCATTGCCAATAAACTTACTCGGGCACGCAATCTGCAAGTTGTGTCGATTCCAGCAGAACAAGCCGATGAGCTTAATAAATTAGTAGAGCGCAGCATGGTCATCCATGTGAACATCCAAGATGGCGAAGCCTATGTTTCATCCGACAAGGGACAAGTCACTATCACCCCAGAAATCTGGCGCGATACTAATAATCAAAGCAATTAACTTAAAGCAACTAACTCAAAGCAATCAACCCAAAACAATCAATCTCAAAAGCTTAGTCATTCATGAATGCACTGGTCATAGACACAAACATTCTGCTTGATATTTTTGTCTTTAACGATGAAAGAGCAAGAGCGCTTAAAGCTGCATTAATCGAAAAGAGTATTCAGGCCTTTGCCAGCCAAAAAACTTTTGAAGAGTTCGCAGACGTCATCTCCAGACCGCTGTTCTCTTTAAAAATTGATGCCCAAGAGCAAATCCTGGGGGAGTGGAAAGCCTTAGCCACGCAAATCGATGACTCCACTCTAAGCACCGCACCCTGGCTGTGCCGCGATCCGGATGATCAAATCTTTTTAGATCTGGCGTATGCCCTCAAGCCCTGCACTCTTATTAGCAAAGATCGGGAAATTCTGAAAATTGCTAATCGAGCCCACAAAGAAGAAGTGATGATTACCCAGGACTACAACGCTTTTAGGTAATGGCGTTTAAATTCAATCCACTTTAAATTGAAGATGTTGCGCAGCTTGAGCAGCAATTTCAAAAGATCGTAAACGCGCTTGATGATCATGGATTTGACCGGTAATAATCAATTCATTGGCCCCAGTTAAATCCATCCAATGCTGCATTCTATTTTGAACTGCCGCCTGATCTCCAACCGCCGAGCATTGCAAAGCATTACTCGCTATGGCTTTTTCATGGGGATCACAAAAATCATCAATATTCGCGATTGGCGGTGGTAATGGCCCGCGGGTATTGCGGCGCATACGAATCACATTTTGTTGCAAGGTAGTAAACAAATGTGCTGCCTCATCATCCGAATTTGCCGCGACTACATTTATCACGAATGCACAATAAGGCTTCTCCAGTTGTGCGGAAGGCTTGAAAAGGGTTTGATAGGTATGCATAGCCTCCAGCAGTTGCTCGGGAGCGAAATGAGATGCAAAAGCGTACGGCAATCCAAAATGGGCTGCCAGTTGAGCGCCATACAAACTAGATCCCAAAATCCAAATGGGAACATGAGTATCGGCACCTGGGATCGCCTTTACAGACTGCCCTTCTTCAATAGGGCCAAAATAATGCTGCAACTCTCGAACATCCTGCGGAAAGCGGTCATCACTTCCAAGCAAATCACGTCGCAAGGCTCTAGCCGTCATTTGATCGGTGCCCGGAGCGCGCCCCAGACCTAGCTCTATTCTGCCCGGATACAAAGAAGCTAAGGTGCCAAACTGTTCAGCAATTACCAATGGCGCATGATTAGGCAACATGATTCCGCCAGAACCTACGCGGATTCGGGTAGTGCCTGCAGCCACATATCCAATAACCACTGCTGTTGCGGAACTGGCGTTTCCAGTCATATTATGATGTTCAGCCAACCAATAACGGGTATAGCCCCATCGCTCAGCGTGTTGAGCAACATCAAGCGTATTCCTCAAGGAATCGGCAGCAGTAAATCCCTCGGGGATGGGAGATATATCTAGAATAGAGTATGGGATGGAATTAGCCATCCGGTGATCATACCCAGAAAGCAATGTTTTCACATGAACAGACCAAAGATGGCGGCGGCAGATGAGGGGCTTTTTAAACCCGGTAGCACCTTAAAGCACATCAAGACCGGTGGACTTTATAAAGTTGTGTTGCTCGCGAATATTGAGGCGAATCTAGAGCCTGCTTACGTATATGAATCCATGCAAACACATGATTTTTGGATTAGACCCAAACTTGAAATGGAAGATGGTCGCTTTACCCTTATTACTGAAAATATAGTGAAATAACCATGTCAGAAGAACGCATCATCAATTTAGAAATTAAACTCAGTTTTACTGAAGACTTGATTGAGAAGCTCAATGAAACAATCTACAAGCAACAGCAGCAGATTGAATTTTTGTATCGAGAACTTAAATCCATTAAAGAACAAGCGAGCAGTGGCGGTGGCTCGGGTTCAGGAGACTTACGTGATGAGTTACCCCCTCATTACTAAATCTTCGCTACCAAGCAGTCTCTACAATACTGCTGATAATATTAATACCTACTTATTAAAAGGAATCAAATCATGGGTAATTTAGTACCGTTTCTTATTCAGTGGGGTCTGACCTCTTTATCCCTTTGGGTAGCAAGCTATATCTTTAGCGGTCTACGTTTTGCTGATGGCGGTTCACTATTAATTGCAGCCTTGTTGTTAGGCTTTGCCAATGCCATCGTCAAACCCCTGCTGATTCTCTTTACTTTACCTCTTACAGTACTCACCATGGGGATCTTCCTCCTAGTGATTAATGCATTGGTATTGATGCTGGTATCTGCGTTGGTAAGCGGTTTTACTATTTCCAGCTTCTGGACCGCCTTTTTTGCCAGCATCTTTATTTCACTATTCAGCCTCTTTGTAAGCGGGCTCGTGTTTTAAGAAATCTGGCCTAATTAGCGCCAGGATAGATATCTGACCAAGGGTGCAGCGCATCGCGACATGGCTGCCCCTTGCTTGTCATAGACTTCGCATTTTCAGCAACAATCGTTGCGCCACCAGTCAAGAATCCCAGCCCAATCGAAAGAGCGCTATTGACGACGCCAGCCTGGTTAATGCCTGTCTTAGGCTGCAATAAAGTCCCTTGCAATTTCACTAGGTTTGCTAAATCCAAGCCCGTTGTCAGCCCAGATTTTTCATTGGGATAGATATTAAGATTGACCGCCTCAGTTTCCAAGTTAATAGTACCGGCAAGAACCACATTCAAGCGATCTGTTTGTGCCCCCACGCTATTGGCAATATTGACCTGACCTTGAGCAATAGGAAGGTAAGCAACAGCGCACTCCAAGACAGTTTCCGAAGTTTTCTTGCGTAAAGGGTTCGCCGCATCTAGTAAGGTAAGTACAAAATCACCCGCATTATTCAGTAAATTAGAGGGCATTTTGGCTTGCCCAATAGAGATTTGTACTTTGCCATTAGACCTAGAGAGCAATTGATGCAAGCTCGTTCCCGAGCCCTTTAAATCAAATGCGACTTTCATATCCCCGCCACTTACCTTAGAGTTGGAATTTGCGCTGGCCAACACGTTCTCCAAGGTGAAATTACTCGCATAGCCTTTGGTAAGCAAAATGGGGTTTGACCCTTGAAACTTACTGATATTTCCCTGTAGCTGAGCTTGTCCATTACCCATCTGAAAAGCAAGCTGACTAACAGCAATCTCATCACCCTTAAACTGCAAAAGGCCTTTAAGGGTTTTTAAAGGTGCGTAACCAGGGATATTGAGTTGGTCAATATTGATAGTGAGACTACCTGTAGCCTGAGGCAATAATGAAAACGGTAAAGGATTGTCACTAAAAAAATACTTTCCATCGCATTTAGTTTTTGCTGGAACAGCAGGAATCTGACCATTTGAACTTGCCAATACCGCGCCCCCAGCCAGAGGCTCGACATCAAAGGCTTTGGAATTTAAAACTAAATTGACTTTAGTTAAAGCATTTGGATCTTTCTCTACATCACCCTTCAATTCAAGGGTCTTTCCGTTAAGGCTCACCTCAAGATCTAGATTGACGTTCAAAGGGGATACACCCCACTCTTTCATAATCTTAGGAATAGAAGTCACCTGACCTTTGACTGCCAAGATGCGCTTTAAGGAACTGGCATTTAATTCAATGTTTGTCTTGCCATCGCTCTTTATCAAGGAAAAATGTGACACCTCATAAGTTTGTTTTGAGGCGTTATCTCCCTGATAGGTTATCTGAGCATGATTGACAGTCATATTCTCTAAAGAAATCATGTTGCCGCTAGCATCGTTTGCACTGGCGCTCGGCTCTGTATTTGATGATCCACCAGAAACTCCAGGGGCTGATTGAACTGCGGGCGGAGTCAACACCCAATTACCAACACCCGCCTTATTCGATTGCAAAGTCAAAATCACACCGTTTAGAGCAATGCTATCGACTTCAATCTTTTTACTGAGTAATGGCAACCATTTAATCATCAAGGCAATATTCTGGACGTCCACCATATTTGGATTTGAAGCCCAGGCAGCGTTACTCAAACTCACCTGATCGGCAGATACAGCGAGATTAGGAAAAAAACTTAACTTTATCGGCCCTGCGATTTTCAGGTTGCGGCCGGTATTTGCTTTTACGGTTGAACTGAGTAATTGGGTCAATTGAGCTGGATCTACATTGGCCGCTGCATACCAGATACCAGCCCCAGCCAGACCCAAAGCGGTCACCAGCACCAATAGAAATATCTTGATTTTTTTAGTCATGTTCAAACGATTCTAACTTCTCAAACAGGTCAGTAGACTAAAATCGATCACTCTTCATCTAGCCCTCTTGGAACCATATCACCATGAACACCAACGCCAATCTTCCTATCTGCCCTGCTTGTAAAGAGGATATGACTTACCCAGATGGTGAAAACTATGTGTGTGCCCAATGTGGCCACGAGTGGCCCATGGCTAGTTTGGCAGAAGAAGCTGAAGCCGGACTCATCGTGAAGGACGCCAACGGCAATTTGCTGGCGGATGGCGATACAGTGACTTTGGTTAAGGATCTCAAGGTCAAAGGCTCCTCTACAACCCTCAAGGTGGGTACGAAGATCAAAGGTATTCGCCTAGTCTCAGGTGACCACGAAGTTGACTGCAAAACTGAGGCTGGAAATATGCTACTAAAAGCCTGCTTTCTAAAGAAGGCCTAAGGAATCGGTACCTAGTAGCACCGCCTATTAGCACCAGCAAAAACACGAAAGGCCTGATTTCTCAAGCCTCTCAAGGAGCGCACTTTCTGAAGTGCGTAAGCTATAAATCTAAAAGATTAAGCGCTAGCCTTTTTCAAAATAGCGTAAAGCTGATCCTTTAAAAGCAATTTTTCCTTTTTGAGAACCTCAATCTCCTCATGAGTACTTGGCTCTGTATGAGCCTCCATCTTCTGAATCTTTCCATCCAAGTCATTGTGCTTGTCAAATAGATGGGAAAAGTGACGGTCAGATGTTTTGAGTTTACTAATTAATTCGCGATATTCTGGAAACATGGATTCTCTTTAGGTCTAAGTGTTAATTACTAAGCAATTACTAAGTGTCCAGTTTAGCAAGATTCAGAAAATTCCAGGAAAGCATCTCATTGTTTGCCATTAAAAGATAATTCCCCCTTGATATTAGAAGGATAAACCCCATATACACTTCATCAAATCCTGATAAAAATTGCAGTAATATCAACTTGTGCTTGAAGCACATTAACTACCAAAAAGAAGGGTAATAAACCATGGCTACAAAGAAGTCACCAGCAAAGAAGAAAGTAGCTACTAAGGTGGTAAAAAAAGCCCCTGCAAAGAAAGTAGTTGCTAAAAAAGTTGCCGCTAAGAAAGTGGTAGCAAAAAAAGTTGTAAAAAAGGTAGCAAAAAAACCTGCGGCAAAGAAAGTTCCCGCCAAGAAAGCGGTCGTTAAAAAGCCTGCTGCTAAAAAGGTAATCAAAAAAGTAGTGGCCAAAAAGGTTGTTGCTAAGAAGCCTGTCGCAAAAAAACCGGTTGCCAAGAAAGCTGTAAAGAAGTCCGTCAAAAAGACGGCTCCAAAAGCACTAAAGGTTGATCATTACGGTTTGGAAGAAGACGATGAGTTTTATGGTCTGTACTTTGCTAAATCCACTAAAAAAGGTTTAGTAGAGGTCAAGCCTTGTACTTTCTCGCTGATGTACTGGTGGAAGGGCTTGCTTGGCTACCCTGACATGATTGAGATTTCCAAAAACAGCAACACTGCAATGTTGCAATTTGAGTCCACATTTGGCGGTGGCGATTCAGGTGAAACTGAATTAACCGAAAAAGATGTTTTGGACATTGATCACATCATTGAAGTAGACGAAGAAGAAATGCTCGTTTCCTTGTACTCTTATGTACCTATTTCTGTTCCAGAAAATCTGATTGGCGCATTGGGCTTGGCAATTCTGAACATTAATCCAGAAACCCGCTATGGCAGCTTGGAAATTTGCTCAACAGAAAACAAAGAAGGTCATACAGAGCACTTCCTGCGTTACCGTGTGGCAACTTACTTGCGTGGAATCAAATCTGGCAAGGTTGAAGCCATTGAAAGCATGGTCACTAATGGATCTGAGTTCTTTGGTCTTGCGTTAGATGCAATGTGCGTAAATAAATCTATCAAGAAATGGTTGTTGAGCTAATCACCAACCGGATTTAATTGCCACAAACATAGGTGTAGGCCATAGGAAAGCGGTCGTTGACCGTTTTTCGACTTTCGACAACAGTCGCGGTTCGCTTTCCTAACTTTTTACACTCCTCAATGGCTGCAGCCGTAGCTTCTTCATCTTTAGCTGACTTCGGAGCATGCACCCCCACAGTGCCATCGGATTGACGGTAAACGCGAAAATCGCTCACTGGTGTTCCACAGGCTCCCAAAGCCATGCTTAAACATAGCGCACCGGCTAATTTCAAGTGTCGTTTGCTCATTTCTATTTCGATCCTCGTCTTCTATTTTGTGAATTGTAGAGTGGGTTAATTCAATTCTGTCATTTAAGGCTTATCTTAGGGCTTATTACAACCCCTATTCATCATCTGTTTTAATATACAGGCATCACTTTTTGTAACGATATCTATCCGATATAAGTCCAAACGCTTATCTTCCAGTAAGCACCTCGGCCATCTCTTAGCAATAGAACTATATGAATATAAGCATTAATTTAGAGCGCGGCTTAGGCCAACGTCAAATGGAGATGATTGCCATCGGTGGCTGTATTGGCACCGGTCTTTTTATGGGCTCAGGCAAAACCATTTCCCTCGCTGGACCTGGAATCATTCTGGTCTATGGGGTAACGGGATTTATCTTGTACTTCGTAATGCGAGCTATGGGTGAGCTGTTAGTGCATAACCTGCAATACAAATCTTTTGTCGATTTCTCAGAAGATATCCTGGGACCTTCAGCTGGATTCTTTGTGGGCTGGTCATATTGGTTTGCGTGGATTGTGGCGGCTATCGCCGAAATTACAGCCATTACTGGATATGTCTCTTTTTGGTCGCCCAACCTTCCCCATTGGATCTCGGCACTAACAACTATCTTCCTTTTGCTTGCACTGAACCTCTTAAGCGTGAAAGCCTTTGGTGAACTTGAGTTCTGGCTCTCTATTATTAAAGTGATCGCCATCATTGGATTAATTGCAATTGGCTTTTGGTTAAGTGTTTCTGGCTTTGTCTCACCAGAAGGGGTAAAGGCCAATATCAGCAATCTTTGGTCATATGGCGGCATCTTTCCGAATGGAGTGCATGGGCTGATGGCAGGCTTGCAAACAACAATCTTTGCTTTTGCTGGCATGGAAATTATCGGAACCATGATGGCTGAAGCAAAAGACCCCAAGAGAATGCTCCCGGATGCCATTCGTAAGATTCCATGGCGCATTATGATTTTTTACATTGGTACTGTCACAGTATTAATGATGGTCACGCCCTGGAAAGATATCTCTCCAGATAACAGCCCTTTTGTTGGGATGTTCTCCCTAGTGGGCCTAGTGGGCGCGGCCTCTTTAGTCAACTTTGTAGTTCTGAGTTCCGCAACCTCCTCTAGCAATAGCGGCATCTTCGCCACCTCTCGCATGCTTTATGGACTCGCAAAACAACATCATGCACCTGCGATGTTTGGCAAACTCTCGACCCACCAAATTCCTACGGGAGGTATTTTTGTAGGCACGGCACTGATTCTTTCTGTCTCGATGATTTTGACGACTATGGAATCGGTGATGGACGCCTTTGAATTAGTAGGAACAGTTGCGGCAATCATCTTTATCTTTATTTGGTCGATGATTTTGATTTCTTACATCACCTATTGCAAACGTCGTCCCGAAGCCCATCAAGATTCTGAATTCAAAATGCCCATGAGCAAAGTGATGCCCTATGTCGCATTAGGATTTTTTGTCTTTGTGACCTACACACTATTCCTAAATCATGACACTCGCATAGCCTTATACGTCCTGCCACTCTGGTTTGTGGGGTTAGGATTGGCTTATTGGTTTAAGACAAGAAAAAATCCGGCCCATCAAAGACTCATGCAAGCCCACCATCAAAAAGTGCGGGAAGAAAAAATCAGCGCCAAAAAATTTAGATCAAAAGAACAGATAGCTTGTTAGTATTTGTAAGAAGACGATGGAATATATTGGGGAGTTATGAAATGAAAAGATTACTACTGGCTGTCATCCTACTCATATCAGCCGCTGCCGCTCATGCCGAATGGAAGCAGATTGGCGTTCAGGTACAGGGGGCTAAAGCTTATATTGACGACTCCACGATTGAAAAGACTGGGGATATGTCAAAGGTATTGGTCATGCTCGACTTCAAAAAGCCAGAAATTCATAACGCCCAAAAGCCCTACTCTTCAATAAGTTATCTATGGGAATTTAATTGCGCTCAGAGTAAACGCAGGCCTTTAGCCATTAATCGATACTCCGGCAATAAAGCTAGTGGCACAGTCGTACAAAGTACCCCTGAAAATCCTGAGTGGCAGTTTGTGTATCCACATACCATTTACTCTGCCGCTCAAGAAATAGCCTGTGCAAAATAACAGGGCTTAAGGGGCTATCGCCTCGCCATATTGATTTGAAGTCTCATCACCTTGAAGGCAGTACCAATAAATCAACACCAAGTTCACCAGCGGGATAAGTCCGAGCAACATCCACCAACCATTACGGTCAATGTCATGTAACCGACGCACTGAGACAGCCGCATGGGGAAGTAATAGCGCTAACGTGGTTAAAGCATACAAAGTGCCACTTACCAATGAAGCAGCGGCAGCAATTAACACAATAAAAAGCACAAACCACCAATACTCACTTCGACCTGCACGACCCTTAAAGTCAGCATACTTGGAAAGACATACTCCAATAGACTGTGAAAATGTCATCGCCAAAATCCCCTAGTTAAAGATCAAATCATACTCATCTTTAAACACATATTTAGTCAAATCAATAAGCCACTTGTTGCCAACCGCTAGGGCAAGCCTGAGTTTGGGGATAGTACAAACCATTTTCGGGGCAGTAAGCAGCAGTTCTTTGAGGTGCCGCATAGTATTGAGGGTAGTAAACCGGTGCAGGTCGGTAATACAGGTTTGCACCAACAGCTCCCACTGCCGCACCAACAACAAATGGAGCCCAGGCACCATGCCAACCTCCATAACCGCCACCATAACCTCCACCATACCCACCACGCCAACCATGGGCATTAGCAGGCGCTACTACTCCAGCTAAAGTGAATACGGCAATCACTAAAATCAGAATTCTTTTCATCATCAACCCCTAACTTTATCGGGCTTTACTACTCCCTGCCCTATTAACGCCAAGCCAAATTGGCGAGTTGACAGGAAATCAAAATCCTTTTTTTATCCTGCATTGCAACAACAAAAACGATCAGGTGTAAGCTTTGGAATATGAATCTCACCCCAGAAAATTCAACACTTGTCATTATTGATATGCAAGGCAGGCTCATGCCTGTCATTGAGGATCATGAAAGCATCCTCAAGCAATGCCTGCGTATCACCAATATCGCCCGAATTTTAGATATTCCCATTATTGGTACTGAACAAAGCCCACAAAGCCTAGGAAACAACGCGGAAGCACTCAAAGCGCTTTGCCAAATGACTGTCATCAAAGATCACTTTGATGCTTGTATAGACGGCCTGATTGAAGCTTTGCCAAAAGATCGCCCCCAACTAATCTTGACGGGTTGCGAAACCCATATATGCCTCATGCAAACAGCCTTGCATTTGCTTGCGGCCCACTATGACGTATCTATCCTCGTAGATGCCACCGGATCGCGCGCTACCCTCAATAAAGACTATGGATTACAGAACTTAAGAGCTGCCGGGGCAAAGCTACTCACTGTTGAAATGGTCGCTTATGAGTGGCTTAAATCCTCTAAACACCCTAAATTTAAAGAAGTTTTAGCCATCATCAAATAAGTGGCTTAAAAGCTCTGGCCAGAAACTGACTTCTTAAGCAGTTTCTTGGTGGGTAAGCGATAATTAAATCAGACTTTTTTGACCATTTTTATTCGGAGTTTTACACATGCCTGCTTACCGCTCAAAGACCTCAACCGCTGGCCGCAATATGGCGGGCGCTCGCTCCTTGTGGCGTGCTACTGGTATGAAAGATGAGGATTTCAGCAAACCCATCATTGCGGTTGTGAATTCTTTCACCCAGTTCGTGCCGGGCCATGTCCACTTAAAGGATTTGGGTCAGCTAGTCGCACGTGAAATTGAAGCTGCCGGTGGTGTCGCCAAAGAGTTCAACACCATTGCAGTTGATGATGGCATTGCCATGGGTCATGATGGAATGCTGTACTCCCTACCAAGTCGCGACCTGATTGCTGACTCTGTTGAATACATGGTCAATGCCCATTGCGCTGATGCTATGGTCTGCATTTCTAACTGTGACAAGATCACTCCCGGCATGTTGATGGCTGCTATGCGCGTGAATATCCCTGTGATTTTTGTTTCAGGTGGACCGATGGAAGCTGGCAAGGTACGCTTAGCCAACCCTACGACCAAAACCATCGAGATCGTCAAAATGGATTTGATTGATGCCATGGTGATGGCTGGTGATAGCAAAGTAAGCGATGCTGATTTAGCTGAAGTCGAACGTTCTGCTTGCCCAACCTGTGGCTCTTGCTCTGGCATGTTTACCGCCAATTCGATGAATTGCCTAACAGAAGCCTTGGGACTCTCATTGCCTGGTAACGGCACCATGCTAGCCACCCACGCCGACCGTAAGAAATTATTTAAGAAGGCTGGCCATGTAATCGTTGACTTGTGCAAGCGCTACTACGAGCAAGATGATGCCGCAGTATTACCTCGCTCGATTGGCGTGAATGCTTTTGAAAACGCTATCGCCTTAGATATTGCAATGGGTGGCTCAACCAATACCATCTTGCATATTTTGGCAATCGCCCAAGAGGCGGAAATCAATTTCACTCTTGATGACATTGATCGCATCTCCAAGATCGTTCCACAGTTGTGCAAGGTGGCACCTAATACCAATAAATATCACATTGAAGATGTTCATCGTGCAGGCGGCATTATGGCCATCTTGGGTGAGCTCGATCGTGCGGGCCTCCTGCATACCGATGCCCCAACAATTTTAGGCAAAACCCTGAAATCTGTTCTGGATGAATGGGATATTGCGCGCAATCCAAGTGATGAAGTTAAGACTTTCTACATGGCTGGCCCTGCAGGCATTCCAACACAAGTCGCCTTTAGTCAGAATACGCGTTGGCCTAGCTTAGATATTGATCGAACCGAAGGTTGTATCCACTCTATTGATCATGCTTTTAGCAAAGAAGGTGGCTTGGCGGTATTACGCGGAAATATTGCGCTAGATGGCTGCGTTGTTAAAACTGCTGGTGTTGATGACAGCTTGCTGGTATTTGAAGGCCCAGCTCATGTGGTTGAATCTCAAGATGAGGCTGTAGAACATATCTTGAATGACAAAGTCAAAGCCGGTGATATCGTTGTTGTTCGGTACGAAGGCCCTAAAGGCGGCCCTGGTATGCAAGAAATGCTCTACCCGACCAGCTACATTAAATCCAAAGGTTTGGGCAAGGCCTGCGCCTTATTGACTGATGGCCGTTTCTCAGGCGGCACCTCAGGCTTGTCACTAGGCCATTGCTCACCTGAAGCAGCAGCTGGTGGCGCAATTGGCTTAGTCAGAAATGGCGATCGCATTCGGATTGATATTCCTAATCGCAGCATCAATGTGTTGGTAAGCGATGATGATCTTGCCAAACGTCGCATTGAGCAAGATAAGCTTGGTTGGAAGCCTACATTGCCACGTCCACGCAAAGTGTCAGCCGCTCTAAAAGCCTACGCCATGCTAGCCACCTCGGCAGATAAAGGTGCGGTTCGTGATTTATCACTTCTTGGCTAATTGTTAGAAACTTCGCTTTTAGAGGCATAGCTTTAAGAACATAGGGATCTAGGGTGGCAGGAAAAGTGATCAACGGAAAAGTGATCACCACAACGCCACCCCCTACAATAAGCAGATGTTGATACAAATCGCCAACCTCCTTCTTCAAGTATTCGCCAGCGTGATCGCTGGTGCCTGCCTTTTGCGTTGCTACTTACAATGGCTAGCCTTTAATCTTGGAACAGGTCAGAGTCAATCTATTGGGGCTTTCATTCTCCCCCTCACCAATTGGATCGTCATTCCCTTGCGTCGCATTGTTCCTAGTGTTGGGCGCTTTGATACAGCGAGCTTTTTAGCAGCCTACGCCATCACCCTCGGAAAATCTATCGTCCTAGCGTTGCTAGTGGGTGCAGATATTTCTGTTCTGCCGCACGTAGTTTTCGCATTGATTGACCTTTTGGATCTCGCACTCTCTGGCTTAGTTGGACTCGTGTTTGCTAGTGTAATTCTTTCTTGGGTTGGCGCAGGTTCTCAAATTCAGTATTTGGTATTTCTTTTGGTGGACCCCTTACTCAGACCTATTCGGCGAGTGATTCCAAACATGGGAGCGTTAGACTTATCGCCTCTAGTCCTATTGCTAGGCCTGCAAATGCTTCAGATCGTTTTAAACAACCTGAAGTAAGCTCGCCGTGAAGGCATTTTTATAGCTTCCAGAAAACGGGGATTAAACCGAGTATTGCCAAAAGCAACATAAAGACACTGCTCTGTATTCTCGATTTTTCAGAAGAAAGAAAGTACGCATAAATCCCCTTCATGAAATTATTGCTTGCAGCGGCAATGAGAATGGCATTGGCTGCAATACCCAAAGATCCAACGGTAGGACCGCTCTGAGTCAAACTCATTACAAAGGGATCAATATCAGCAAGTCCCATGATGCCTGCCAATGTATACAAGCCACTATCGCCAAAATACTCGACTGCATATTGCGTCGCTACCAACATAGCGACAAATAAAGATCCAAACAAAAATGCCGTGCTGAACTCTAGCGGGTTTTTGACTTCTGCCACATCAGCTAGCGGCACCTTAGCCTGATCATCACCTCTTGACCACGCAAACCCAAACAAAATAGCGATGCACGATAAACCCAAGAAAGAAGGTCCCAATTGCTTCATTAAGTCTTGATTAAATAATGCGAGCAAGATGGTTAAGCGCAGGTACATGATTCCCGACGCCATGATGATTCCGCCCGTAAATAAGCGTGGTCGATCTTGGGTTTTAGATCTTCTCGCCAAGACTACGGTAGTTACTGTGGAAGAATAAATTCCACCCAATATGGCGGCCCAGAGGATTCCAGCCGTTTTTTTACCCAACTTCTGCAGTACATAACTTGCATAAGATACGCCACTAACCGCTACAACGACTAACCAAATTTTTAATGGATTAATTTGAAATTGCGTTAAAGGTTCATTTGGTAACAAAGGCAAAATCACAGCTGACAATAATAGAAACTTTGTGAACGCCAATATATCGTCTGGCTCAATCTTTTTAGCTAAACCTTCTAGGAAATTTTTAAGGCTAAGCAGGAGCATGGTTGCCACCACTAATGTTGTAGCAACCCAGAGTAAATTATGCTGAACAAGGCCGCCAATTAAATAGGTTGCCAGAGCAGACATTTCAGAAGTGACGCCAGCATAGCCAGACTCTTTAATCTTATGCCAATAAGCTAACAGCAAGAAAGCGGCTACTACCGCAAACCCCACTAAAAACGGTATCAGCAGGGAGTCTGACAATACCGACATGGAATAGCCAATCATCCCAATCAAGGGATATGTGCGAACCCCTCCAAATGCAAAGTGATCATCACTAGCTTTGCGCTCTTCTCTTTCTAAACCAATTAAAAAAGATAAGAAAAGGACAAATAGGATTTGAGATCCTTCTTTTGGCAGCCAGTTAAAAACTTCCATTTACTCTCTTTTTGAAATATAGTAAAAATACTACCTACTTGAGTGTACTGCGAGAAATGGCAATGAGTCGAGAAACCAATTTAAGATCCCTCGTTAAGGCCATTACCTACCGACTAATCATTATCACTTTAGATTTTTCTGTCATTTACCTGTTGACGGGGAAGGTCTCAATTGCCATTGGTTTTATGCTGATCAGCAACTTATATACATCGGTCGCCTACTTCTTGCATGAGCGCCTCTGGAATAAAATCCAATGGAAATTAGAGTCAAATTAAGATTCTTTACCGCGAATTAATAAAACCGGTTTGCTGGCTACACGCACAATGGATTCAGCAACACTGCCCAAAAGAAAATGACTAAACCCTCTGCGCCCATGGGTACCCACGACAATCAAATCCGCAGGCCAAGAATTGGCCTCTTTGGCAATAGCCTGAGCAATGCGCTCTCCCGAGACTTCAGTTTCCACAATCTTAGTTTCTGAAATAACTCCTGCCGCATCAAGCTTTTTCTTTGCCTTAGCAAGGACTCCCGACGCCTCCTCACGTATCGAAGAAGCCACCTCTTGTAAAGATATAAACTCTAGCTGAGGAGCAAAAGAGTAGGCATCAATCACATAAATACCCCTCACTATTGAACCGCACTCTTTAGCCAAAGTCATTGCTTCATCCAAGGCAAGATTTGCAGTTTCACTACCATCCAAGGCAACCAATATCTGTTTAAACACGATCTACATTCCTCAAAAAAATGGACTGTTACGTTTTCATACTACTACTCAAAATACCCCTCTTCAAGAGCTGGAGCGATAAAGAGCTAAAGCACTTTCATAAAGCCTAAAATACAAAAATGGCTAAAAAAATTCATCCAGACGTTATCAAGTTGGGCATAGTCAGTTTTTTGACCGACCTTAGTTCTGAAATGATTTTTTCAGTATTTGCCATTTTTTTTACAGGAATCGCGGGAGCGTCCGCTGCACTACTGGGCCTGGTTGAGGGTTTGGCAGATTTAGCCTCTGCCTCGCTCAATTATTTTTCCGGCTGGGTCTCCGATAAAACTGGCAAACGGAAAATATTTGCTATAGCCGGTTATGGATTTTCCACTTTAGCCAAACTGATATTGGTCATTTCCACATCCGTTCTGAGCTTAAGTATTTTTCGAGTAGTGGAACGATTAGGAAAAAGCTTTCGAGGCGCTCCTCGGGACGCATGGTTAGCGGACCTTACCCATCATCAGAATAGAGGTTATTCCTTTGGCATCCATAAGGCATTAGATAAGTCTGGCGCTATTTTGGGTCCGCTTGTGGCATACGGCCTGATATCTTGGCTTGGAAACAATCTTGAATCATTCAAAATTCTTTTTGTAGTCGCCCTTATACCGGCACTGTTGAGTGTGGTCGTTTTAACAAAAATCAAGGATCGGCCGTGCGTTAAGAGCGAGCGAATTAACATGCTCGCATCATGGTCAAAACTCAGTACTCAATATAAACAATACTTACTGATATCCAGTATTTTCTCATTGGCATACTTTAGTTTTAGCTTCCTACTTTTAAAAGCTTATGCCGTGGGGTTTTCCTTAAAAGATGTCATTCTTTTATATGCAACCTTTAATGTTTCCTGCGCAATCTGCTCACCTGGAATCGGAAAACTTAGTGACTTTATTGGTAGGCAGAAAATTATTATGCTTAGCTATGGAATATATGTCGCCATCTGTTTGGGGTTTATTTTCGCAAGCGCTCAGTGGCATATTGTTTGCTTATTTATTTTATTCGGCATCTTTTATGCGATTGATGAAGCGCAAAACAAGGCTTTTGTTGCAGATCTAGAAACCGAGAGACGGGGATCAGCGATGGGGCTCTACAGTTTTTGCACGGGAGTTGCTTATTTACCAGCCTCACTTATTGCAGGGTCTTTATGGCTCATTAACCCAAGCTATGCATTTATTTTTTCAGGAATTTTTGCCTTCGCTGCCCTTCTCTTACTAAAGCACTTCAATAAAATCTGGCAACTTAAGAATGAACCACAATGACGCCAGACTCAATACCATCCTCTAGATCTCTTAGAGTCATATACGCCAGTTGATTATTCGGCATTTCTAGTTGCAAGTGTCCAGATAGGTGCGTCATCACTGCATACTCACCAGGATCAATTTGCGTTAAAGACTCATCAATCCCATCGGATAGATTGGCCCTACCGCTACAAGCTTGTGTGACACGAATTTTCATATAAGCTTTATAAAGTATGAGTTATCAGAGGATGCGGATTTGCAATCCTTAGATTTACGCCAGTATCTGTGTAAATAATAGAACTTTTATTGCCAATTGACTACTACCGCAGAGAAGCTTAACCCTCAAAGAAGTCCACATAATGACAAAACCCGCCGTAGCGGGTTTTGATAGGTGAATCATCAATCAAACATTGAAGAAGGTTACCCTCCTTTTTGAGTCTTCATCACTTCCGCCCAACGACTTCTTGCATATTGAATGCGCATAGCCCTTTCTTGGTTAGCTACACCAATAGTGATTCTTTTATCCAGTAAATCAGCATATACACCATCTATTTTTGTATAGAAGTTTGTATATACCTCAACTAATGCTGGTAATGGAAGTTCATTAGAAATTGAACGGCACTTCAGCGTCGATTCTTTGAATCTTTTAAGCACCACTGCCTGCGCTTGTGTAATCTTCGCGCTAGAGTTATTCAACGCTTTTGCTTCGGGATTGTTTTGGGTAAGCACCAAAATATGTTCATTGACATACTTCGCATCATCCGTGTGATTGACCTCACTCACGCAGCTAGCAATTTGCTTTTGAATTGCATCAATCTGAGATTGCAGGGTACTGTTTTTCTTTGACGACTCTGAAGCTACTTGTGGCACTTCAGATACAGTCTGGGCTGATGGGGCTTTATTGGTGGCGCAGCCCGTTAAAGCTATGGCAAGGATAAAGGCACCACGATAGATATTTTTCATATAAACCTCAAAAAAAGATAGTAAGTCGATTGCAGAAAAAGCCTCTCCAAAAAAAATGCCTATGGAGAGGTAAAGGACAATTAGCGGTAAACAATATCAGCGCGGCGATTCTCCGTAAAAGCAGCCTCGGTTTGCGCCAGATTCTCAGGCTTCTCTTTACCAAAGCTCACTGCCTCCAACTGGGACTCACTGACGCCCTGAGCCATCAAAGCTCTCTTCACTGCTTCAGAACGCTTTTGACCTAGAGCCAGGTTGTATTCAGCAGTACCACGATCATCGGTATTACCTTGAATGATGATGGAAGCTTTCTGCTTTTCAAATGATTTCAGATAAGAAGCGTGAGCTGAAATGAGCGATGCATACTTTGGATCGATGGAATAGCTATCAAAGTCGAAGTAGATAGAGCGCTTTCCGTACACGCTAGATTTTGGATCGCTGATGGGGTCGTAAGACATTGAGCTATTGGCGTTTACTGTTGCAACACCATTAGAGTCATCTAATTTCACGCCACTACTGCAAGCGGATACCAATAAAATAACGAAAGCCATAGGCAATAGTTTTTGAAACTTCAACATAGCGATAATTCCCAATAGAGGCTAAAACATTAGCCAAGCTGACAGAGGGATTGAGTCAACACAATCAATCCCCAACCTTAGAAAATTAGGTCGTCACTTTAGGGGGTTTGAAGGCTGAATCTGGGATGTTCTGTGTGTATAAAACATCGGCCATAGAGCGCAAAGCCATCGATTGCACCGACTGAAATGGCACCGAAATCTCTGTGTTGCTGATATTGGCCGTGATATGACTCATCAGAAACAAAGCATGGGATTGCTGCTTATCATCGGCCGATTCTTTACTGAAGTGGCCTCCTTGGGCCGTAGCTTCGGTGAAGCAGGTATTTTGCATATGCGCACGCTCAATAGCGGCATCGATAAAAATACTGGATGCCGCAACCTTGAAAGAGATCAGGAAGAGGCAAAGAAGAATGGCAAGGGATCGACTACCAGAACGCATAGGTCAAATTCTATACCCAAATTCACCCAATCTACCGTTGATACCAATAACCCTTTTAACTAGTCAAATACTAAATCAGGTGATACCAGTCAGAGATCACCTTCCAAGCATCTTGGGCAGTTTCTGCGAATTGAAATAAATTGAGATCGGCTTCTTCAACATAACCCTCTTCAACTAAATACTGAAAGTTAAGCGCTTTTTCCCAAAATTTACGGTCAACTAAAACCACGGGTAAAGGATTAATCTTCTTAGTCTGAACCAGAGTGAGGATTTCAAATAACTCATCGAAGGAACCAAAGCCGCCTGGATAAACCACGATTGCCCGAGCTCGAATCATGAAATGCATTTTTCGTATCGCGAAATAATGAAATCTAAAACACAGCTCAGGGGTGATGTAAGGATTGGGCGCCTGTTCGTGTGGCAAGCTAATATTTAAGCCAACGGTTAAGTCTCCCTCTTCAGCAGCGCCACGGGTAGCCGCCTCCATAATGCCGGGGCCACCGCCTGTACAAATTCGTAGCTTATGTTCATTAATCCCCTGTTTGAGGTTATAAGTTGCGACCAACGCGCCAAACTTGCGAGCAGACTCATAATGAAGAGAGTCTGCAACTGCTTTTTTTGCTAATTTAATCTCTTCTGGTGTTTTAGCTGCTTTGAGCTGTTTTTCACTCTCCTCGGCGGACTTGCAACGCGCAGAGCCAAAAACAACAATGGTGTATCTAATACTATGGTCCTTGAGCACCAACTCTGGTTTAAGTAACTCCAACTGAAAGCGCACGCCAATAGTCTCGGGCCTTGATAAGAACTCTCTATCGTTAAAGGCAAACTTATAGGAGTCACTCAACTCAGCATGTGTCAGCTGACTTTCGGGTTTGCGGATAAATGTCGATATCGGGTCAGAGTTATCAGCTGGAATATTGGGGGACATGCACAACCTTAAAATGATGTTAACTATCTGATATTTAATCTAATTATCAGCTTATGTCCATCACTTTTTCAAAACTCACCCCCATATCAACTCAGCGTTCGACTCCGCCATCAGAACATCTGATAAGGAGCTGGCTATACATGACAAGCTTATTTCCCCTATTTATTTAGCATTCAATTTTTAATGCTCTAATTCCAACACCATGATGAAAATTAGTTCCAAAGCAATTCATTCAATAGCCATCTTTGAGGGTGTTAAAGGTGCCGCTGCCATCATTGCTAGCCTTGGCTTGCTTAGCCTGGTACATCACGATATTCAACATCTTGCATATGCACTGATTGGACACTTTCACCTTGACCCGCAAGACAATCTTCCCAAATCGTTTTTAACCGCTGTAGAGTGGCTTGCTGATGGGCATATCACTACCGTACTCATGCTGGCATGGGGTTATGGCACCTTAAGAATAGTTGAGGGTTATGGGCTGTGGCGAGATCGCGTCTGGGCCGAGTGGCTTGCTGCCGTATCTGGCGCTGTTTATTTACCTCTTGAGATGGAACACCTTATATCCCATGTCAATGCCATTAATTTTGGCGTACTTTTAGCCAACGTTGTCGTCATCGCCTATATGGTTATCAGACTTTGGCAACGACGGGGTCGCCCTTAATATCCCAAATCTGAATCCCCCTTTAACAGAGTGACAAACATGAAAATTGGTTCCTTAGACTTTAATTTAGAACAAGTGGGCGGTTTAAGCGCCCTACTCTCAGGAATGGCTTTGCTAGTGCTTGTGCTGGCATTCCACGGATACTTTATGGGTGTCATCAATCAGTCCTATCAAGCTAGATCTAAAAAAGCACTAGAAGATGCATTTTTTCTCAAGGCAATTTGCTGGTTTTTTCTATCAATGTTACTTTTAATGCTTACCCACATTGGAGAAATTTTTCTTTGGGCCTTGAGTCTAATGAGCTTGGGAATCGTCCCCGATCTAGGTCAGGGGCTCGTTTTCTGCGGCAGCACCTACACCACAACTACTATTGGTTACGCCACTAATGGACTTCCACTGGGCTGGAAATTAATTTCTGTTTTTATTGCGCTTTCAGGCATCTTTAACTTTGCCTGGAGCACTTCAGTCATGCTTGAAATGCTCCCCAACTTCAGACAGGCTAGAGTTTCTAGGTCGAACCTCGTTAATACGCGGAAAAATCCCATTAAACACTAAATGTAGTTGAACAATTCTATTGATACTCAATTTACAAAAATGAAATGGGCTCCACAAACTTCTTTAGGGCTCATAAGCCTTTTAACGTAAATCAAAAGCTTACTGTAAAGCGTTGTAAAGCAATAAAGCATTAAGAGTGGAATACGATGCTGAATTACTTCCCGCTGCTGGCAATACCAAAGTATTTAAAGTGGTAACAGCTACCCCTCCAGCTACGTCCATAGCTAATGCTTGAGCCTGGATGGCAGTCAAAGCAGTGGCTGCGACACCCAAGTCGGCTATTTTTTGACTAACAGTTGTATCTGTATTAAAGCTAGTAGCAAGGGTATTAAAAGAACTATCAGGGATATAGCTCGCTCCATTTACCATCCGCGTTGTACCATCGATCGCCGATAACAAACGATCCACACCAGCTGCACCAGTCATGATTGCAGTAACCGCGTATGCACCACCAGCGTCACGAAAAGCTAGAGCTTTTGCATCGTAATCTGCTGCATCTGTTTGAACCCAGGCGTTTGCGGAAGATACTGAAGTTGAAAAATTATTTACCCAAGAAATTTGTCCTGTAGTGCTGTTATAAGCCGGGCTATTTATATGCGAACTATCGATAGTCTTGATATCAATTGATAAAGTTAAATTAAGGGCTGCCTGATCTAATAAGGCGGTAGCCGCTGGATCATTTAAAGCAAAGGCAGTTCCTACAGCTTTAAAGGCATTAACCACCCCAAGCAAGTTGGTTAGCGCTGGGGCAACAGCTACTGAAGCTGGTGCTACAAAGGTAAATGCAGTGGGTGGAGCTGCATAAGCGGTGGCTGAAATCGCCAGTAGTGATGCGGTCAATATTTTTTTCAATTTTGGTCTCATTAGTAAATTAATTATTCAGAATTTCTCTGGGGTCCTGGGCTGTTTTAGCCTTACCGCTGGAATTTGTGGACGGGATCTCTGTTACTTTCTCCGGAATGCCTGGAGACGTCTGTATCCGTCTAGCCATGATGCGCACTTCTCTATTGGCTTTGCTGAGCTTTTCTTCAAGATCAAAGGTGGATTCACCCATTTCCTTTGCATCATCAAACTCTGCTTGTAAGTTTGCCAATCTGTCTTTTGCAACCTGTAGATAGACTGTAGGACTCGATGTTCTAATCGCTTTTTCTATATCCTTGTTTTGCAGCATCATCACTACCGCTGCATTGCTAAAACCTAAGGCCGCCATACGCTGGCTATTCTTTAGTAGGACGCAGTTTTCATCAACGTAGGTACTGCCGCCAGCAAGACCCAAACCCAACATGGATCCCGATACCGATACGGAACCTAAGCAGACATCGCTGCCTGCCGCAGTTAAGCCTGGGGCATACATCGTTGGAACAGAGTAAACCTTAGCAGTAGTTGTTCCTGGATTAGTTGTGTTGACGTTGCCATATCCACCAGTCACGTTAGTAGAGTTCTGCTGAGTGCCAATATTGCTACCCAATAAATTGGACTGGCCACCGCCAACTGAGGTATTAGCAGCTCCAGATCCTGAAGATTTGACGTCATTGGACGTCTGGCTAAACGCAGAGGTGATGAATAGTGCCGATAACAACAAAATAAGTAAGCGAATGAATCTCTCCAATTTTTTGAGCGCAACTTGCACTCGTTGAGTGACCATGACCTGGTCACTTTGAACGACATAGGTAAATAAGAATGGCTGCAGCAGCAACCTATAAATAATAGGTTTATGAAAAAATTCATATATTGCTGATGCTAAGAAGTCTGAAAGAAGCCCACGAAAAATCTCTTGCTAATGAAATAGTATTAGCAGTAGTTGTTTGACAAACTAGTTTTGGGGTGGGTGTAACCTACTCTAATTCGCTAGAGAGGACGACCGTTACGTAGGATTAAAAAAATCAAGTGCTGTAACGATTATCAGCCTTAATCTAAGCGCATTGTGCACCTTAAATCCACAAATGAATAACATTAATTTAGTATGGCCTTATAAAGTGCCATTCAATGCCCTAATGCGGCTTTCAGTAGTGCGCTATGTGTTTTTGGTAAGGCAATTCGCCAAGCACCGCCCAAGTGAAACAGAAGCCTACGCTCTTTTAGCAAGCAACCCAAGCCACCGATCTGCACTCTTGTAATCGCTATTGCATGAAGCAAACTCACCAACAATGCGAGCAGCTCTTTCAAGCAATTGAATATCCGCCTCATGCTGACGGGCGACATGTGGGTCCTCCAGAAATAAAATTCGTCCACACTTATGATCTAGGACTAATTCAGCAATTTGAGCATCACCGCCCATTGGGCCACTAAGACAAGGAACAACCCAATGTTCGCCCTCTTTTGCCCCTTTTATTTTCGTAGCCAATTCATTTAACAACCTGCCAGTAGTTCCAGTTGCATAGCGCACCTTAAAGCGATCCAGTAAATCAAAGTGCTTTTCAGACAATCTCAGCATTTCTGGCTTCATTGCATCGTGTGCAATTAAAGCAATTCCCTGGGTTTCGTATGCAAAACAGGGATCTAAAGTTTTGGTCTTCGCCCCCGTTAAATTCATGGACTCAAGCTCTATCCATTCCCTGGCACCCGCCAGCGTGGATAAAAAAGGTTTTCCATGAATTACACACTGCCGCTTTAATGCAATTGCCTCTGGAAATGCTGAAGATGCATCTACTGGATCCATGAGATAAATAATGGCATTTAAAGACTTATTTGGATCGGGATCAACAATCCGGGATACCAGGCGCATTAATCCACCATCATGACCATAGGGAAGACGCTCAATATCAGGGTATTCAGTGAGCAAATCATAGATCTTCATGGCATCCATTGTTCTGCCAACAACAGAAAAATGTGGTTGTAGAACTTGCTCAATTGAGCTCTTTGACCCATTGAGAAGTTGAATTAAGGCTGCATCAGGAGAATCCTGATGCGCCCTATTTGCCACTAAACCAATTTTATATTTTTGGCCGCCTGAACTCTTTATGCTCATCTGATTGCTTTGCATTTATGGAGAAATTTTTGTTCCAAGCAACACTAAAAATTGAGCCAACCATTTTGGATGCGCAGGCCAAGCTGGTGCTGTAACAAAATGACCATCAGTAATAGCGTCGTCCACATTAATATTTGCATATTCAGCGCCAGCCAAAGTTACTTCGGCCGCACAAGCTGGGTAGGCAGAGATTTTTTTGCCTCGAATCACATCCGCCGCAGTCAATAATTGCGCACCGTGACAGATTGCCGCAATAGGTTTATTAGCTTTATCAAATTCACGAATAATTTGTAATGCTCTATCTGTCATGCGGAGATACTCAGGGGCTCTGCCACCAGCAATCATTAATGCGTCATAATTTTCAACGTTGACATCATCAAAATTTGCATTCAGTGCGAATAAATGGCCAGGCTTTTCTGTATAAGTTTGATCGCCCTCAAAATCGTGAATAGCAGTTTTGATAGTATCGCCAGCTTTTTTACCTGGACATACAGCATGAACGGTATGACCCACCATTTGCATTGCTTGAAACGGCACCATTGTTTCGTAATCCTCAGCAAAATCGCCCGTTAGAAACAAAATCTTTTTTCCACTCATATCATCCTCGTTTAATTTTTATTAAATTATTAGAAATTACTTATAAGGCTTAAGCCAACCTAAACCATCTTCGGTTTTACCTCTTGGGCGATACTCGCAACCCACCCACCCTTCATAACCCAACTCATCCAATACTTGAAATAAGTAGGGGTAATTAATCTCACCATCATCAGGCTCATTTCTTGTAGGAACACTAGCAATCTGCGTATGACCAATGCCTTCGAAGTATTTTTTGAAGGTTTGAGTGAGATCGCCCTCCATAATTTGCACATGGTAAAAGTCCATCTGCACTTTGACATTGGGTTCAGCAGATTCAATACGCAATTCATGAGCCTGAGCTTGGGTATTTAAGAAATATCCAGGCATATCTCGAGTATTAATGGGTTCAAGTAATAAATTTAATTGATGCTTCGCCAGTTCTTGTGCGGCGTATTTCATATTCCCAAGATAGGTTTTGCGATGCAAGCTCAAGTCTGCGTCAGCAGGAATAAGACCTGCCATCATATGCAACTGAGGTGTTCCAAGCGCTAAAGCATATTCAATGGCTTTAGCTACACCAGCGCGAAACTCCGCCTCGCGACCTGGTAAGGCAGCGATACCTCTTTCACCTGCAGCCCAATCTCCAGGCGGAAGATTAAAAAGTACGTTCTGTAATTGATTGTCTTTCAGCCATCCGCTTACATCCGACGCCGGATAGTCATAGGGAAATAAAAACTCAACAGCATCAAATCCCGCTTTAGCAGCAGCCGAAAATCTATCCGGAAACTCCTGCTCATTAAACATCATGGTTAAGTTGGCAGCAAACTTAGGCATAGCATCTTTCCTTATTAAAGATCAAGATTGAAGGTTTTTTTGAGATCTTCAATTTGTTCATCATCTAGCGGACGTGTCTGAACGCCCTTTAGAAGTAAAAATAATTTGGCGGTTTCTTCAAGCTCTTCAGCCGCGTTCACTGCGGCCTCAAGAGAATTTGCAGATACAACCGGACCATGATTGGCAAGCAAAACAGCGGAATGTTTAGCTGCCAATTTCTCAATTACCGCGGCTAAATCTGGATCACCAGGTCGGTGATAAGGGGCCAGAGGCAAACGGCCTACCTTCATCACAAAATACGGTGTGAGCGGCGGAATGCAGCTGTCATGGTTTAAGCCACACATACAAGATACAGCGGCGGAATAAGTGGAATGCAAATGAACAATCCCTCTAGCACCACTTCTAGTCTTGTACATGGCTTGATGTAAGAATGCTTCTTTTGAGGGTTGCAACCCACTGATCGTTTTTCCATCCCAGTCCAACTTAGTCAGGCTCGCAGGATCCAATCTACCTAAAGAGGCATTTGTAGGTGTTAATAACCACCCATCATCCAAACGTACGCTGAGATTTCCACTGCTTCCAGCGGTTAAACCACGATCAAAGATAGACCTACCAAACTCTACTATCTGTTCACGCAGCTTAGATTCTTCAGATTTTGAATTGATTGAAAACGTCATCTTATGCAATCCCATGCTTCGTTAAAAAATTGAGGGCCGCCAAAGTTACCGGATTTCAAAGCAAGCACCAATGGATCGGCCTTGGAGTCGCTAAATACAGCCTTGGTCCATGGAACTCCTGGCGCAATCTCAGGTCCAATACGTAACCCAGAAATACCCAAAGCCTTGACAACAGCACCCGAGGTTTCACCGCCAGCAACGATAAGCTGTCCAACACCTATTTTTACTAGGCCCTGAGCAATTTTTGCTAGCGCATGCTCCACCATCTCACCCGCCTTCTCTGTTCCAAGCTGCTTCTGAATATCTTTGACCACCTCAGGACTAGAGGTAGCGTAGATTAAAACAGGACCGGTAACAATATGCTCCGTGACCCAGTCCAAAGCCTCACTAACTACATCGCTACCTTTAGCTAAAGCAAGAGCATCAACATAAAATGCGGGAGCCTGCTCCTTCATCACCCTCACTTGCTCTTGGGTGGCAACAGAGCAACTGCCAGCAATCACTGCCTTCATACCTCGAACCGTACCAAGCTTGTCAGCATCACCAACCTCACTAAGAAGACTTTTTTTACGGAAATTCTCAGGCAGACCTAATGCAATACCGGAGCCACCCGTTACCAAAGGTAAATCTGCACAGGCAGCGCCAATGCTATGTAAATCAATATCCGATAAGGCATCTACTATAGAAAACTGACAACCTTCTTTTTGTAAATCCGCAAATCTTTTTTGAATGACTCCTGAGCCACCCCTCACAACTGAATAATCTGTGAGTCCAACTTTTCCTGCCACCTGCCGCTGTAACACTCGCACCAGGTTTGAATCCATCATCGGCGTCAACGGATGATTGCGCATACCCGATTCACTCAGAAGCTCATCCCCCACAAAGAGGTGGCCCTTATAAATGCTACGCTTATTCGTAGGAAATGCTGGGCATGCAATGGTGAAGTTGGTATTTAGGGCTTTCATTAAAGCCTCTGCTACTGGACCAATATTGCCCGCCGGCGTGGAATCAAATGTGGAGCAATACTTAAAGTAAAACTGCTGACAGCCCTGAGCTTTTAACCACTCTAAAGCTTTTAAGGATTCCTCTATTGCCTCGGGGGCGGGATTCGTCCTGGATTTCAGGGCAATCACAATCGCATCTACGTCCTTGGGGGCGGGACCATTTGGCACGCCAATAAGCTGAATCGTTCTCATTCCAGCCTTCACTAGCATGCCAGCTAAATCGGTTCCACCCGTAAAGTCATCGGCTATGCAACCTAATAAAACAGACATTTTTTACTTTTCTTTATTAATGAAATTATTTTTGAGTCGGCAACTCAATACCAGGGAAAATCTTGATCACAGCGGAGTCGTCTTCTTTTCCAAATCCCGCAGTAGAGGCTTGCATAAACATTTGGTGAGCGGTTGAACTCAAAGGCAAGGGAAACTTACTCGCTCTAGCGGTATCCAAAACTAAACCCAAATCCTTAACAAAAATATCCACCGCCGAGAGTGGCGTGTAATCTGCCGCCAACACATGAGCCATGCGATTTTCGAACATCCAGCTATTGCCAGCACTATTGGTAATGACTTCATATAAAGCATTGGCATCGACACCCTCGCGCAAGCCCAGAGCCATTGCCTCAGCTGCAGCAGCGATGTGTACACCAGCCAATAATTGATTGATGATTTTGACTTTGCTACCAGCTCCAGCACAGTCTCCGAGTCGATATACTTTTGCCGCCATCGCCTCCAAGGCCTGACCCACTTTGTCATAGGCTGCTTTAGAACCAGCGCTCATGATGGTCATCTGACCAGAAGCCGCTTTTGCGGCCCCACCCGATATAGGGGAATCCAAATATAAAAGACCCATCTCATTTAATTGGCGCTCTAAAGCTATCGACCAATTAGGATCAACTGTAGAGCACATGACAAATACGGAGCCTTTTTTCATGGCACTTGCTGCGCCATTCTTCCCAAATAAGACCTCTTCAGTTTGAGCGGCGTTTACAACAACGCTTACTAAGATTTCACAATGCTTGGCAATCTCGGCAGGAGAGGCGCAAGCAATGCCGCCATCCTTAACAAATTCATCGGCCACTTCTTTTCTAACGTCAGTTACATAGATCTTGTAACCAGCACGACGCAATGAAGATGCCATACCCTTTCCCATGGCTCCCAAACCTACTACGCCAATAGATATTTCCTGCGAACTCATTTTGTATCCCTTTGAAAATAAAAAGTGTCATCAACCGTTAGGCTGATGACACTAAATGACAGCAATTGATTACCGATTAACCAACTTGGCAGGGAATTTCAATACCGCAAACGATCCAATGACCAGAACGCATGAAATTACATAGAGCCCAATATTGGAAGAACCTGTTGCATCTTTAATTGCCCCAATTAAGAATGGCGCAACAAATCCCGATAAATTTCCTACTGAATTAATTGCGGCAATCCCCGCAGCCGCAGAAGCACCAGCTAGGAAAGAGGTTGGTAAAGCCCAGAACAATGGAGTGGCTGACAAAACACCGGCAGCTGCCAATGTCAAAAAGGCCACGGCAATTTCGGTATTAGTAGTTCCCGCAAGGGCGCTACCTACTAAACCTACAACCCCCATGTACATCGGAATCACCAAGTGCCAACGGCGTTCACGCTTCTTATCAGATCTAAGACCAAACCAAATCATGGAAACCACGGCAGTACCGTAGGGAATTGCAGTGAAAAGACCAATGTTGAGAATGCCCTTAATGCCGGCAGTCTTGATTAAGGTTGGGAGATAAAAAGTCAAACTATATTGACCCATAACAATGCAGAAGTACACCACTACTGCTAACCACAGGCGTCCGTCTTTGATAACCGCCCCGAATGATCCGTGGTCAATTTTTTCACGTTGATCTTCTGCAATCTTATCGGCAAGTAAATTCTTTTCTTCAGCACTTAACCATTTAGCACTTTTGATGCTGTCATCTAAGTAAAAGAAAACCACAATCGCCAAGACCACTGCAGGAATAGCCTCAAGCACAAACATCCACTGCCAACCTTTTAATCCGCTAACGCCTGCAACGGACTCCATCACCCATCCAGATAAAGGGCCGCCAATTAATCCCGCCAAAGGAATGGCTGCCATAAATATAGAGACGATTTTTGAACGACGTGCAGATGGGAACCAATAGGTCAGATACAAAATAATTCCAGGGAAGAATCCTGCTTCAGCTAAACCCAGCAAAAAGCGCATGACATAAAAGCTAGTGGGTGTAGATACAAACATACAAGCACCAGAAACAACGGCCCATGTCACCATGATTCGAGCAATCCATACTCGCGCACCCACCCTATGCAAGATGATGTTGCTAGGAACCTCAAAAATAAAATAGCCAAAAAAGAAAATACCCGCACCAAAGCCATAGACCGCTTCACTAAATCCAAGGTCAGAAAGCATTTGTAATTTGGCAAAGCCAACATTCACTCGATCAAGATATGCCACGATGTAGCAAATCATGAGTAAAGGCATGATTCGCCAAGCCACTTTTTTATAGGTTAAATCTTCAAAAGCGCTCGGAGCGCTAATAGCTGCAGTAGTCATTACTGTCCCCTCTTTATTGGATTCGAATTCATCTGGATCCGTATTCTTATTAAAAATACAACTTTCATACAACTTACCAAGAGGATATTATTAGTTACAAATTACCTCGTCAACCAGTTTATATATATCATTTACCCTGATAAGTTGTACTATCAACAGGGATACAATTAGACAACTTTAGACAATCTCTCTTATGACTGCCTTTTTATCACTTGCCGATATAGAAATTAAAAAAGCCCCTTTTTCTACGGGAACGCTTGGGGTACGTGTTGCCAGCAACTTGCTGAACAAGATTCACGCAGACAAAATGCTGCCACACACTAGACTCCCTTCAGAATCAGTAATCGCCAAACATTTCAAAGTCAGTAGAACTGTTGTGCGTGATGCCATAGCAATTCTCAAAAAGGACGGCATCTTGGAGTCCCGCAGGGGAAGTGGCACATTTATTAGCGAAAAATTTAAGCCTAGCTCGGAAAAAGACCAAGAGATAACAGAGCAATCGGTGCATGCCCTGCTCAACATTATTGAAGTAAGACGAGGGATTGAATCTGAAATAGCCGCACTAGCAGCCATCAGAAGAACTCCCGGGCAGCTCTCCGAAATAGAAAATGCTTTAAGTGATATTAAGAAAGTAACTGATGCTGGCAACAGCGGAGTAGAAGAAGATGTCCGCTTTCACATGCTCATTGCTCAAGCAACTGGAAACCCCTATTGGCTAAAGTTTGTTGATACCTTTTCATACTCTTTGCGCTCCGCAACATCGGTCACGAGGGCAAATGAAGATAGAAGGCTAGATTTTTCACAACAAGTTCAGGAGGAGCACGAGCAAATTGTTTCCGCAATTGCCGAAGGCAATCCAGACCTAGCAAGATTAGCTGCAAGCAAACATATGATCAATGCCGCAAAAAGAGTTAAATTGGCTGACAGAAGCTTCTGGAATGAGGCAGGAACCGCATTAGCACGCGATATTGTAGACAGCAATAAGGGCGTATAAATTCCGCCCGATACTAATTTAACTTTTGCAAAATGTTCACAAGCTGGGGTACCGTAGCCCCTGGCTGACTATTGCTTGCAGCGTACTCATACATACTTTGAGTGGCATCGGCGGCAATTGAAAATGCCTGTAATTCAGAAACCATTGTTTTGTAATAAGCCAAGTCTTTCACGGCATTTTCTAAGGTAAATTGAAAACTGGCATCGTCACCCGATTGAATGAATCCCTTCATGCGATTCAAAATAGCACCATTACCAGCGCCAGTATCCAAAACCTGTAACAAAACCTCGGTATTCACGTTAGCCAATTTCGAGCAAGCCACCGCTTCCGCCAACACACCGGCATAACCCAAAGCAACAAAGTTATGTATGAGCTTTAGACGATGTCCGGAGCTAACGGGGCCAGCATAAACAATATTTTCAGTAAAACACTTCAAAATGGGGCGACACTGCTCTAGTAGATCAGGATCTCCACCAACCAATACATTTAAACGGCCTTCAAGCGCTTCTTTCGGGGTCCTAGTCATTGGTGAATCAAGATACAAGCCGCCAGCATCTTGAACGGCCTTTGCAATCTTTAAGGTAGATTCAGGGATGGCGGTACTTAAGTCGATCACGATGGCGTTGGGGTTCAAGTTAGCCAATACACCATCGGGCCCAAAGATGACCTCCTCAACCTCTTTACTGCCCGTTAAACACAGCAAAATAACTTCTGAAACTTTAGTCAATAAAGGGATTGTGGGTAATGGAGTTCCACCAAGATGAATCACATCATCCTGTGAGGATTTTGCGGATCGTTGCAAAAAGCAGACTGGGAAACCAGCCTTTAATAAATTGATCCCAATACCTCGCCCCATCATGCCCAGGCCAATAATTCCAATCTTTTTCATCATTTAATTTTCAAATCATCCTGAATATATGCCTTGATAACGCTTACAAAATCAGCGTCAGCCTTTAAACCTAAGGCCCTTGCCCTACTGCCATCCCAGGCGCCAGGCCAACTTCTAACAATTGCCTCGACTTTACTGTCAGGCTCTATTGAGATGCGAGAAGCGACCTCTTCTCCAGCAACCGTTCTAAGCGACTCAATCATCTCGCCCACACTAACCGAAATTCCAGGCAGATTAATGCTTTTATTAAGACCTAGGGCACTTGAATGCAGATTATGCCCAGCAATTAAAGATTCAATGGCATAACGCGGAGATAGTAACCAAATTCGTAAATCTGGCGATACCGGGCAAATTGATGGCACGCCATTTAAGGGTTCACGAATAATGCCGCTAGCAAACGAAGATGCGGCCTTGTTGGGGGCACCAGGTCGTACGCTAATCGTTGGTAAACGTAAGACTCTTCCATCCACAAAACCCTTACGGGTGTAGTCATTAAGTAAAAGTTCGCAAATAGCTTTTTGAGCCCCATAAGATGACTGAGGATTAAGCGCAGTAGTGTCCAGCACCAACTCAGGCAATACGCCACCATAGACAGCAACAGAGCTGGTAAAGATAATTTTTGGCTTATGTCCAACGCTACGACAGGTTTCCAGCAAAATTCTTGCTGCGTCTAGATTAATCCGCATACCAAGGTCAAAATCTGACTCCGCCTGCCCGCTCACTATGGCCGCCAAATGAAAAATTGACTGGATATCAGCCGTAATTAACTGTTGCATAAGCTGAGGGCTAGAAATATCTCCCGCAATCACCTTAACCCGCTCATCACCAAAATCATTTGCCTTAACAACGTCAACCAGAATTAACTGATCAATTTTTTGATCCTTACCTTCAGAATCCTTTAAAGATCCATGGATTAATAATTGTTTGGCGAGCTTTTGCCCTAGAAAGCCAGCGCCACCGGTAATAAGTACATTCATCGCATCCACACTCACAGTAAAGGTTGAGAAATTTTTAAACTCAATAACTAAGAAAGTAAATTATGCCTTCATTAGCTTATTGAGCAATAGAGGTTCAAGTAAACTTCGAACGAAAGATTGTATGAAAACAGATACTGAGACTAAAGATTGAATAAAGAAACTAAAGGCATTTGGCTTGGGGTGGTAGGCGTCATCATTTTTAGCATGACTCTACCAGCAACAAAAATAGCTGTTCCTGAATTTGGAGCTATTCCTATTTCTTTCTATCGGGCTAGCATTGCTGGACTCGCCGCGCTTATTTATGTCCTGGTAAATAAAATACAACTTCCCCGCAAGGAAGATCTTCCGACGCTTAGCCTTATTGCGATTCTGATTTCTTTTGCATTCCCGATCTCCATAGCAATTGCGATGCAAGATTTGCCATCGTCTCATGGCGGTATTGTTCTAGGCATATCCCCGCTCTTAACCGCTTTATTCGCCACCATTCGATTCGGGGAAAGACCCTCTAAGGCTTTTTGGATCACCGCTGTAATTGGTAGCGCTATTGTTGTTTTATTTTCAGTTCAGCAAAGCAGTGGTAGCCTACAAGCAAGTGATATCGCCCTGATATTTGCAGCGATTGTCGCCTCATATGGCTATGCCGAAGCTGGAAATTTATCTCAAAAAATGGGCGGCAAAGAAGTGATATCTTGGGTTGCAATTCTTTCCCTTATTCCAAGCATTCCTATTGCCCTTTATTTTGCAATTGGATCGAATGCCGGAGCCAATCCAATTTTCAACGTTTCTATACAAGCCTGGTCTGCACTTTTCATTGTCGGCATCTTTTCCGCCTTCATTGGAAATATCTTTTGGTATAGCGGCATGTCCTTAGGTGGCATCTCCCACGTGGGTCAAGTCCAACTACTACAACCCTTTTGCACGCTGGCACTATCTAGTATTTTTGTTTTTGAGCCGTTAACACTGAGCAACCTCTTATTTGCCAGCGCAGTTCTCATCGTGGTGACCATCGGCAAGAGAATGCCGGTTGCAAAAGTGGCGACACAATAAAATACCCAAGCGCATATAGATGCCGTCATGCTTTTCCTATAGACTCAATCCCACATGAGTAATTTGATTAATCGTTGCCCTTGGTGTGAAGGCTTTGATCTATATCGCAAATATCACGATACAGAATGGGGTGTACCTCTTCGCGATGATTTGGCCTTATTTGAACTTCTGATACTAGAGGGTGCGCAAGCTGGCCTCTCATGGTCAACGGTTCTTAAGAAACGTGAATCTTATAGATTATTGTTTGATCAATTTAATCCTGAAAAAATTGCCAAATACGACGCCAAAAAAGTCGCTGAACTTTTAACAAATCCTGGAATTATTCGTAATCGCTTAAAGGTTGCCGCTACTATCACGAATGCTAAAGCCTACTTAGCATTGAAAGGGGATGGACTATCCTTCAACCAATTTCTTTGGAGCTTTGTTCAAAATAAGCCCATCCAAAATCACCGCCTCTCATTAAGTGAGGTTCCAGTAAAAACCCCTGAATCCGAAGCCATGAGCAAGACCTTGCTAAAAGCAGGATTTAAATTTGTCGGTCCTACAATTTGCTATGCATTTATGCAAGCCTGCGGAATGGTGAATGACCACCTAGTTAGCTGCCACCGACATGCAGAAGTAAATTTATCAAAGTGACATATCAAATACTCGTCATATGATCGCCACACTATTACATAAGAGCTAGCCGACTCTAGGCACCATACACTTTAGGTCTGCGATACCCGAGCTTATGCACCCAGTGAATTTTTCTGCCAATCACTTTTAAGCCTATATTGCAGAGCATGTACCTTACAGGCTTCAAAGGTCCATGACTTGTGAGTCATGAAAGTTCATATTGGTTTGTTATTTGCTGTCTTCTTAGTACTTATTAAGAGCATGGAGATTTGCTTCACCTTAAGCACTGCGAAGAAATCTTGAAAAGCCGCAATGTATTAACTCTTTCTTCTTATGGCGCTCTGGGTGCGCGCAAACTCTTCAGCACTTGCTTTAATACTCTCTTTCACATAGCCAATATGCTTGCTCGAAACTTCAAGAGCCTTTTCAGGCATGCGATTTTTAATTGCCATCCATATATCAAGGTGCTGAGACTCTATCTCGATGCGTCCCTTTGGTTGATCACACAGATACTTGAGGTTTCGGGTAACGTGGCTGTTAATGAGCTTTAATAGGGTGGCGCTTAGATGGCCAATCAAGACATTGTGAGATGCCTCTGCAATCCCTTGATGAAATTGGACATCCGCCTCAACCATCTTTTCTAGCTCACCATCTGCATATGCCTTGCTCAGCTTGACATATGCTTTCTCCAAATTTTGAAGATCTGCGTCTGTCGCTCGTTGAGCGGCAAAATAAGCCGCCTGACCCTCCAACATATCGCGGAAATCTAATATGTCATCCTGAATATTGGGGTGCTTAAAAAGCATTTCTTGCCATGAATCAGCAAAAGAAGAATCGAGTTTATCCGTAACCACGGATCTGCCGCCATGCCTTGTTTGCAACAACCCTTTAGTCACCAAAGTCTTGATTGCCTCTCTAACACTGGGCCGAGAAACACCCATCTCCAGCGCAAGATCTCGCTCCGACAAAAGTTGATCTCCAGGCTTTAGGGAGCCCTCAAGAATTTGGACTTCCAACACCTTTACAACCTTGTCAGATAAACATTCTTTGTCTCGTATTAGCTCAGTCATTTGGTAAGACCACTTTACGTTTTGATTTCATCTGATGAAATATTATCAATATTTGACGCTTAAAACCGTGTATAGGGGTAAATACCGAATGAAACTTGGGTATATTTTAGACACACTTCAACTTCTTTTGGTAAGACCACTTTACCAATTAATAAAATATCAGCAAAAAGGAAAGAGCAAATGATTTGGCAACAGGCGTATGACCCAATGGGGAACATGTTCTTCTCCACCTTATTGGCATCAATTCCAGTGATCGTGATGTTGGTTGGCCTAGGCTTTTTGCATATGAAGGCACACGTAGCAGCTGGTCTCGGTCTACTGTTTGCGATATTGATTGCAGTCATGGTTTTTGGAATGCCCATTGAAATGGCAGGCAAAGCTGCGATTCTTGGCGGTCTAACTGGACTGCTTCCTATTGGCTGGATCGTCCTGAACATCATTTATTTGTACCAACTTACCGAGCAGAATGGATCTTTTAAGATCCTGCAAGACTCTATTGCTGGCATTACCGAAGATAGACGCTTGCAGTTATTGTTAATTGCTTTCGCATTTGGGGCATTTTTTGAAGGTGCCGCAGGATTTGGTACACCGGTTGCCGTTACAGCAGCTATCTTGATTGGGCTTGGTTTCTCTCCTCTTGCTGCATCAGGACTGTCATTAATTGCAAATACCGCTCCTGTTGCCTATGGCGCTTTAGGTACACCTATTATTACTATGGCTAAAGTCCACGGTTACGACTTAATGGCTATCTCAGGGATGGTTGGACGTCAATTACCGTTCTTCTCATTCCTCGTTCCCTTCTGGTTAATTTGGGCTTTTGCTGGACGTAAAGCCATGATGCAAATTTGGCCAGCGATTTTTGTGACAGGCTTCACTTTTGCTCTTTCTCAATTCTATGTTTCCAATTACATCGGACCTGAATTGGTGGACGTCATTGCAGCTCTTGTATCCATGGTTAGCTTAGTGTTGTTCTTGAAGGTATGGAGTCCGAAAGAAATCTGGAGATCCACAAGCCTTAAAAACCATGTAGAGGATGCGGCTTCACAAGCAGCCCCTGCAATACCGAAGATTCATCCACGCGGCGATGTCATTCGGGCCTGGATGCCTTGGATAATTTTGACTGTATTTGTTTTCATCTGGGGATTACCAAGCGTAAAAAATTACTTCAATACTATTTATGCCCCTAAGTTCCCGATCGATGGCTTACATAATTTAGTGGAAAAAGTAGCGCCAGCCGTAGCAGTACCAACGAAAGAAGCTGCAGTTTATGTATTAGGTTTACTTTCAGCGACTGGTACAGGTATTTTGGTAGCCGCAATTATTGGTGGCTTATTCATGAAATACAACCCATTCACATTGATTGTCAGCTACTTCAAGACCATCTGGCTCGTTCGCTTTTCATTGCTAACGATTGTTCTGATGCTCGGCCTTGGAACCGTAACAAGATACTCGGGTTTGGACACTACCCTTGGTCTTGCATTTGCCACAACCGGAGTTCTGTATCCATTCTTTGGAACCCTGATGGGTTGGCTGGGCGTTGCTCTTACCGGTTCTGATACCGCATCAAACGTTCTATTTGGTGGCATGCAAAGAGTTGCCGCTGATCAATTGGGTCTAAGTCCTAACCTGATGGGCGCAGCCAATAGCTCTGGTGGGGTAATGGGAAAAATGATTGATGCCCAATCTATCGTAGTGGCCTCAACAGCAACGCGCTGGTATGGTCATGAGGGTGATATTTTGAGATATGTATTCTTTCACTCCATTGCATTGGCATCCTTGGTGGGTATATTCGTGACATTGCAAGCCTATGTCTATCCATTCACCCAAATGGTTATCAAGTAAATTTAAATCTTTAATAAAAATAACCCAGCCTGCTGGGTTATTTATTTATATCAATGGGGAAATTTAACCCCATCATCGGCACTTTGCATTCTCATCTGTAAGCTAGTGGCTGCGTCAGCACCAGCGAATTGACTAAGCCCGTAGAAAGTCTCGAGCTCATTAGAAGTGCCCATACTAAATTTATTAGAATCGTTGCAAGTCAATTTACTAGGATCGCATCAGACAAGAAATTAAATCAATCTTAGAAAAAAACTAGTCCTTTGCCTGAGCGGGGATCTTTGCCAATAACTTAGCAGTATCAAAGTTAGCCCTTGAGCAAAGCAATGATGAATAACTTCTTAGGAGGCACAAGACTTTTACAGATGTTCGTCCTCATGAGATTTCTGCGGGAACCCTGGATCGAACTCAAATCCTTCTCTGAAAACTTTTATGCAGGCATCCACCACCTTCGCATCAAAAATAACCCCCTTACCAGCCTGGATAGTCTCCAATGCAATTTCCAATCCCGGTGTTTGCCTGTATGGCCTCCGGCTAGACATCGCCTCTACAGTATCAGCAACAGCCAACACCCTTGCCTCAATAATGATTTCCCCGTCTTTCAATTGATTGGGGTAGCCAGATCCGTCTAAGCGCTCATGATGCTGAAGAATGGTTTGGGCAACCGGCCAAGGAAAATTCATATTCTTAACCACATCAAAACCAGCTTGCGCATGATTGCGCAGCATTGCGATTTCAAAAGTACTTAAAGCACCTGGTTTGGTGAGGATTTCAGTAGGTACGGCCATCTTACCGATATCATGAATTTTGGCCGCAAAACGAATACCATCAATCATATGCGGGGCAAGCTTGAGCTCCCCGCCAATAGCAGCGGCTAGATGGGCCACACGAACTTGATGTCCCGCAGTATAAGAATCTCGCTTCTCAATCAATGAGGAGAAAGCCCCTGACATTTCTTCGAAACTCGCGCAGACGTCTTTTCGATATTCCTGCAATACCAGGTCAGCTGCTTTTTGCTTAGCCATATCCCTTATGAGGCACTGAATAATAGGATGGTGATCCAAGTCATAAACATTGCTAATAAACTCAACCTCAATGACTTCTCCCGCCTTGCTAAGAAGAGGGAGATTGTTGTATCGAATATAGCCATGGCCCTTAAGAACTTTAAAAGCCGCTAAGGCTGCATCCTTGTCAAGGATGGCACCAATTTCCCACAACTGCTTGCCGATGAGCTCTTCTCTAGAAAAACCCAATAATTTAAGAATGAATGGGTTTGCATTCTCAATCGTTCCTGTTGCGAAATCTAAAACCAGGATACCGTCTTGTGAGGCGTCGAAAAGCCTCTGGAAGTAGTGGGCCGATTCTACGAGGGGGCTATTTTTTTGACTCATGAGTTATTAAGCAATGTTAGAAACAGGTGCTTTTCAATGATAGATCAACTTGCATCAATTTGATAATCAATACAAAAAGGTACCCTCAAAAGATAAGACCCTCACCTTTGCCCAAATTTAACACTTATAGACTTGCAAGCGCTCTGGGATAGTGACGTTTTTCCAACCAAGATCTTCCCGGATGCATTTTGCAAATACTGAGGCAGATTCAGGCTCCCCGTGGACCACAAAGATCGCCCTTGGCGGGGATTTAAACCCACGCAACCAATCTAAAAGCCCGGCTTGATCGGCATGGGCAGAGAGACCTCCAATAGTATGTACTGAAGCCTTTACTGGCACATCTTCACCAAATAGCCTGACTTTTTGCACCTTATCTACCAGCCGCCTACCTAAACTTCCATATGCTTGAAAGCCAGTAATGATGATGGAGTTTTGAGAGCGAGGAAGATTATTGGCCAAGTGATGCACTATCCGCCCAGCATCACACATTCCGCTCGCGGAAATAATAATTGCACCGCCCCTAATTTTATTTAAGGATTTTGATTCTTCAACATCCGCGATAAATCGTAGGTCTACAGCATTAGGATTATGTTTAAACCAGTTAAAGGTTGATTGCGATTGCACATCAAGCTGGGAAAAGAAATGCTGTGTGAGGTGTGTAGCTGCCGTCGCCATCGGCGAGTCTACCCAAATTGCCAAATGAGGCAAGCGACCCCTTCTAACTAGGTCAATCAGTAAAAAAAGAATTTCTTGGGTTCGACCAACTGCAAAAGCGGGGATGATGACATTGCCTCTTGCCGCCATCGTAGAGTTAATCACCTCAACCAATTCATCCTCAGTCTCATTCAAACTGCGATGTAAACGGTCCCCATAGGTTGACTCAACCACCACCACATCAGCATCCGAAATCAAATCGGGGTCAGGCATCAGCACTCTGCCCTTCATACCGATATCCCCAGAAAATACACAGCGCTTATTGGGGGCTCCATCTTCTTGAAGATTCATCATAGCGATGGCTGAACCAAGAATATGTCCGGCATTACGGAACTCCAATTGAACTCCTGGAAAAGGCTCATAGGATTGACCATATTCCAAGACCTCAACTTGCCCGAGTGCCATTTCAACTTCTTCATTGGAATACAGTACAACCGGCATGTCACCACGCCATTTACCCAACTTCTTTTTTCGCTCTGCATGCTCAAGATCAGAAAACTGTAGATGCGCACTATCTGGCAAAAGAATCTTCAGCAACTCAGAGGTAGCTCTCGTGCAATAAATGCGGCCTTTGAATCCTTGAGCGCATAGCCTGGGCAATAAACCACTATGGTCAATATGGGCATGGGTAAGGACCACGAACTCAATATCTTTTGGCGAAATGGGCATGGACTCCAAGTTCTTATTGGTCGCCTCACGTCCACCTTGAAACATTCCATAGTCGACCAAGAAATGCCGAGTGGTGCCAGCTAGGGCCAGCTCCACCAAATGCCGTGAGCCTGTTACCTCACCTGCTGCACCAAGAAACTGAATTTTCATTTTTTAACAGTCCCAAAAGGTTCATTTATTTCAGCTTGGGCAACATTCTTTTTAAAACACCATCTTTCATAATCTTATGATGCCAAATGGCCATAAGAGCATGTCCAGCAGCCAAAACTAACAATGAGTTTGCCAAAAATTCATGAATATCCACAACCTCTTCTCGCAATTGCACATCCGTTGGGTCAAAAGGCGGAATGTGGAATAAGTTAAAGATATTATCGCCACGGATCCAAACTGCAGCTATGCCAACAACGATAGTGAGTCCAAGAAGCAAATAAAGGAGATGATGGACGCCGATAGCCAACTTACCAAGCATTCCTGGTGTAGCCTGGGGCAACTTTACGCCACCTTGAGCTTTCCATTTCAACCTCAATGCAAAGATTACGGCGAGAATAATCCCCAATGTAATGTGAATACTTCTGACAATAACTCTTGGGTCGCCCTTGCTAAATGAGTCTATATTTTGCCCAATAAACCAAAGGCCTAAAATAAGAGCGGCACTAATCCAGTGGTAATAAATAGTTTTGTGATCGTAGGTTTTCATTGAGGTCATTTGCTTTTCCTTAAATGGGATCAATATGGGTCATGACGTTTAGGACGGGCATCTGGCTAGTTACTCGTTTAGCAGCCTCAAAAGCAATATCGTGACCGACCTTAACAGTAGCATCGCCATCAACCTCAATATGCACATCCACCAAGATCATGTCGCCCATCTTGCGAGTCTTTAAGTCATGGCAACCTTTCACACCATCCGTTGAGGTAATAATTTCCTCAATTTGGCGATGTTCTTGTTCTGAAGCCGCCCTATCCATCAAATCATGAAGCGCATTCCAACTAAAAGTCCATCCGGTCCTAGCAACCATCAAACCCACGACTAAGGCGCCAACTGAATCCAATACCGGATAACCTAATAGCGCACCCACAATACCTACAGAAACGACCAAAGATGAGGCTGCATCGGATCTAGCATGCCAAGCATTGGCCACCAGCATTGAGGAACGAACTCGCTGAGCTACTGACAGCATATATCGAAAGAGCACTTCTTTAGCAAGCAAAGAGCCAAGTGCTACATACAAAGCCAAAATTTGAATGTGCCCAGCGATCACGGGATCAATGATTCTCTCTCCAGCCCTCCAAAGCATACCCACGCCAACAACCAATAAAGAAACTCCTAAAAATAATGAAGCGGCGGTTTCGTATCGTTGATGACCATAGTGATGATCCCCATCTGCATCTTTACCGCTATGGTGATTCGCAATAAGGACTACAAAGTCAGAAACTAAATCCGTTAGGGAATGGATACCATCAGCTATCAAACCCTGAGATCCGGAAATCACGCCTGCAACCACTTGAAAAATGGTTAAACCAATATTGACCACGACGCTCACCAGAGTGCTTCGCTTTCCGGCTTCTTGCTTACCTACAGAGTCAGGCCCCAGGTTATCTAATATTTCATTCATGTGTTTATTTTAAAAAAGGAATATGACAAAAGAAACTCGACAAGCTTTCTTATGGGAAAGCATTAATATCTTTAGGATCCTGTTGATTATGGCCCTAAAAAAATATGAGCCTATTTATATTGTGGTTGATTCATAAATGAGAATCATTTGTGAGATCTTCTCATTTACTAAATTTAACTTTGTGGGAAGAAAATAGTCATTTAAGATATCAATTGATCTTGATTTTTATAAAGACGACTGATTGCCTTAATTTCACCTGCATTTCACCTATATTTCAACTATATTTCCATCAATTTTTAGTAGTCATCATTCAGAAATAACTCACACGCAAACAGAATTTAGGGTTAAATGAAAAATAGAAGCGAAGGCTTAAGCGCCTCTGAAGCCAAAGTATTGCAAGATAAATATGGCTTTAATGAGCTTCCAATTCAAGATCCAAAAACCTTTTTTAAAACACTGACTCAAATTGTTACCGAGCCGATGTTTGCATTACTTCTATTGGCTGCATTTATTTATTTACTCATTGGTAGTCTTGAGGATGCATTACTGCTTTCCTGTTTTATTGCATTATCCATTGGCATCACCACATTTCAAGAGAGAAAAAGCGAAAAAGCAATTGAAGCTTTAAAGGATCTCTCCAGCCCAAGAGCATTGGTAATCCGAGATGGCATCGCCACACGAATATCTGGACGTGAAGTGGTGGTGGGTGACCTGCTGATTCTTGAAGAAGGTGATCGAATTGCAGCTGACTCACAAATAATAGATTCTCATGACTTACTCGTAGATGAGTCTTTGCTAACGGGAGAATCCGAGCCTATTGAGAAAAATGCTGATCAACCACTGTATTCAGGCAGCTTAGTTGTTAGAGGTGGAGGAAAAGCATTAGTCAAAGCTATCGGATTACAAACCGAGATTGGGAAAATTGGAAAAAGCCTAAAACAAATCACCAATGCAGAAAGCCCTCTGCAAACCGATATACGAATTCTTGTTAAACGCTTTGCCATTCTTGGAGTAAGCCTATCAATATTGGTATGTCTTATTTATGGATTGGTTTATCAAGATTGGTTAGATGGAGCCTTATCAGGCATTAGCCTCACCATGGCTTTGCTGCCAGAGGAATTTACAGTCATTCTCACAGTCTTTATGGCGCTAGGAGTTTGGCGCATCTCACGTCAACATGTTCTTACTCGTTATGCACCGGTAATAGAAACCCTGGGTAGCATCACGACTCTTTGCGTTGATAAAACAGGGACACTGACCGTGAATAAAATGTCAGTGCAGTCCTTAGTCACCATCAAAGAGATGGCCGATCTTTCATCACCTCAACATGAATTAAGTCCAGCACTCAAGGAGTTGCTTGGGTATGCAGTGCTTGCAAGTGAGGTAGACCCTTTTGATCCAATGGAAAAAGCTTTTCATGAGAGCATGAAGATCTACATCCCAAGCCATCAATTGACTTATGGTGCTTATTCCATTATTCATGAATATGGCTTAAGCCCTCAAATGCCAGCAATGACTCATATTTGGGCATCACCCAATCAATTAGAAGAATGCTTGGTAGCCACTAAAGGCGCCCCCGAAGCGGTCATGGGTCTATGCGGCCTTTCTGAAAACCAAAAAAACATTATTAATGAGCAAATTAAAACTTTAGCTTCGCAAGGGTTAAGAGTTTTAGGCGTAGCAAGCGCTAAATATCAAAAAGAAAAATCGGCATGGCCTGATTCAGTAGGTGACTATGAATTTCAGTGGCTAGGATTAGTCGGGCTCAAAGATCCTCTTAGGGCCGAAGTGCCTTCATCCGTAAAACAATGTCTAGACGCAGGCATAAAAGTCGTCATGATTACCGGGGATCATGCCATCACAGCAAAAGCAATTGCACATCAGGCGGGAATTGACGCAAGCAAAGTGCTTTCAGGCGCCGACATTGATCAATTAACGGATGTACAGCTAGAAAAAGTCATTAAGGATGTTTGCGTTTTTGTTCGTATTAAACCCAATCAAAAACTACGTCTGGTAAAGGCATTACAAGCAAATCAAGAGATTGTTGCCATGACTGGTGACGGGATTAATGACGCCCCAGCACTAAAGGCGGCACATGTCGGTATTAGCATGGGTCAGCGCGGTACAGATGTTGCCAGAGAGGCTTCTTCATTGGTGTTACTCAATGACGATTTTTCTTCTATCGTCAATGCCATTCGTCAAGGCCGTCAAATTTATGACAACCTACGTAAGGCTGTCAATTATGTGATCGCCGTCCACATTCCCATTGCGGGGGCGGTATTCATACCCCTCATTTTTGGCGCCCCACCAATGCTTACACCCATTCACATCTTGTTTTTAGAGATGATTATCGACCCCTCTTGCGCGATTGTTTTTGAGATGGAGCCCCCAGAAAAAGATGTCATGCAAAGGCCGCCTCGAGATCTTCATCAAAAGATTTTTAATCTCAATAATCTATCCATGGCAATCCTACAGGGCATAGGATTGATGATCATCGTGATGACCATATATCTTGGATTGCTTAAATGGGATTACTCTCCAGAATTTGCCACTACCATCGCATTTAGCAGTTTAGTAATGGGCAATTTATTACTTATTATTGTTAGTCGCTCGGTAATACCCCCGCCCCTTAACCTGAGTTAAAAGTAGAATTTCTAAGTTGTTTGATTTAAAGGAAATTCTATGAAAACCTCCCGCTTTACCGATAGCCAAATCATGGCCATCCTCAAACAAGCCGAG